>Ga0207416_1003836_pt1 | contig 13773 bp, 13 predicted proteins | sample PaiPotPPM11metaG_FD_184107 | JGI IMG/M metagenome (GOLD analysis project Ga0207416, IMG submission 184107) | Iron sulfur acid spring bacterial and archeal communities from Banff, Canada, to study Microbial Dark Matter (Phase II) - Paint Pots PPM... ...
CTGCGGTGCTCGCGCACCCCCTTCGTGCGGGCCCGGTTGGCGACGATCCGGTGCAGCCAGGTCTTGACCGACGATCGCTGCTCGAACCGGTCGATGCCGGTGATCACCGCCATCCACGTCTCCTGCACCACCTCGTCGGCGGCGGCTGCCGTCGCCACGTACGTGCGGGCGAGCCGCGTCAGCGATGCGTGGTGGCGCTCGAGGAGCCAGCCGAACGCGGCCTCGTCGCCGCGGCGCAGCGCCTCCACGAGCACCCGGTCGTCGGCGTAGTCGGCGGCGACGTCGGCCACACACGACATTCTCGTCGTGCCCCGCGGTGTAACGGCCGCGCCCGGGAGCGAGACTGGACGGGCGCCGGGGCCATCGAGTCGTCGGCGAAGGGACCGCAACGTGGCAGCGCAATCGAGGGCGACACCGCCGTCGGACACGCCGCGGGCGGGGTGGTCGTCGCGGCGCTGGTATGCGATCGCGGCCGTCGCGCTCGTGGCGGCGGCGGTCACCGGGGTCGTGGTGGCCAGCCAGTCGAGCCCGAGCAGCGTGGCCGGCACCGTCGACGTGCAGCACCTCCCGGTCGGCCCGGCGCTGCCCGACCTGACCGACGCGAAGGGCTGGCTGAACACGGCGCCGCTCAGCCCCGCCGACCTGCACGGCAAGGTGGTCCTCTACGACTTCTGGACCTACTCGTGCATCAACTGCGTGCGCACGATCCCGCACCTGCGGGCCTGGTACGACCGCTACCGGGCGGACGGGCTTGTCGTCGTCGGCGTGCACTCACCGGAGTTCGACTTCGAGAAGGACCACGGCAACGTCACCGCCGCCGTGCAGCACCTCCACGTCGACTACCCGGTCGCGCTCGACGACAACATGGACATCTGGAACGCCTTCGGCACCCAGTACTGGCCCGAGGAGTGGGTGGCGGACCGACAAGGGCACCTGCGGTACCAGCACATCGGCGAGGGCGACGACACCGCGACCGAGAACGTGCTCCGCAAGCTGCTCGGCGTACCCGCCACCGCGCCCCGGGCCGGCCGGCCGAGCACGACCGGCTTCGGCCAGCCGCCGAGCTCGACCCAGAACGTGACCGCCGAGACCTATCTCGGCCTCGACAAGGGCGTGGCCGGCGCCCAGCCCGGGCTCGTCACCTACCCGAACGTCGGGGCGCTGGCGAACGGGGTCGTGCACCTCGTCGGGGCGTGGAACGCCACCGGGCAGCAGGTCGAATCCGCGGCACCGGGGGCGGCGATCGTCATCGGGACCCGGGCCCGGAGCGTGAACCTCGTGATGGCGAGCTCGACCGGCGGATCGGTGAAGGTGGTCGTCCAGCTCGACGGCCAGCCCCTCCCTCCTGCAGACCGCACGTCGGCCACCCAGGTGGACGCCCAGGGCCAGACCTTCCTCACCGTGTCGGCCTCCGACCTGTACCCGCTCGTGCTCGGTCCGCGGGTCGAGGACCACACGGTGCGGCTCATCGCGCAGGCGCCGGGCCTGCAGGCGTTCGCGTTCACCTTCGGCGCCTGAGTGGCGACCCAGCTCATCGCGCTCTTCGGCGCCGGGGTGGCGTCGTTCCTCGCCCCGTGCATCGTGCCGCTGCTACCTGCCTACCTCGGGATCATCGCGGGCGAGGCCGCCGACGCCCGCGATCCGGCGCGCGCGGTGCCCGCGACGCTCGTCTTCGTCCTCGGCTTCGCGGTCGTCTTCGCCGGGCTCGGCGCCACCGCAGGCCTGCTGGGCTCGTCACTGCACGACGTCCAGCAGTGGGTGCAGCGGGTCGGGGGTGTGATCGTCGCCGTGATGGGCCTGGCGCTCCTCGGCGTGCTGCGAGGACCGCTCGCGCGCGAGCGCCGGTTCGTCCCGAACATCCCCGCCGGCGGCGGGCCCGTTCGCCCGTTTGTCGTCGGCGTCGCGTTCGGCGCCGCGTGGAGCCCCTGCGTCGGCCCGCTCCTCGCGGCCGCGCTCACGCTGGCGGCCCGCAGCGGTGAGGTCGGCCGGGGCACCCTGCTGCTCCTCGCGTACGCGTTCGGGATCGGTGTCCCCTTCGTCCTCGCCGCCCTCGGCTTGGCCTCGTTCCCGAACCTCGCGGATCGGCTCCGTCGGGCCGGCGTGGTCCTCGAGCGAGTCGGCGGCGTGCTGCTGGTCATCCTCGGGGTGCTGCTCGCGACCGGCTGGTACGGGCACCTCACCTCATACCTGGCGCGCTTCACGCCCGCGGTCGGTGGCCTATGAGCCCCGCGGCGACGCGCGCCTCGACCTACGCGGCGATCCGCGCTTCGACTACGACCTAGTGAAGAAGCGCCAGCAAGCCCGGTTCGACGCCGAGAAGGAAGCGCCCCGGGCACCTAGCCCGGCGACAGGAGTTGAACTCGGCGTCGAAGGGGTGCCGGACCGAGGTCCGGCCTGCGAGCCGGTTGTCAGGATGGAACCGCGACCTCTGCCCAAACGAGCGACGAGTCGAGGGGCCCAGTGCCCGTCAGGAACCGTCATCTTCTCCGTGATCTCGACAACGAGCCCGGTGATGTCGACGAGGAGGTGCGCGGTCTTGGGTGCCGGAAGGCGCGGTTCAAGGATTCGCGCCCACGTGCCGTTAATTGAGGCTGGGAGCGGAGAGAGGCCGCGGATGCACGCGTTCGGATCATCGATGAGGGCTCGATGGTCCACGTGGTCGCCGCGGGCCCGTGCTCAGAGCCGCTCGGCGCCCGAGAGGCTGGCGCCGCATCGTCAGGTACAGCTGTTGTGGCTGATCACGCTGCTCCTGGTCGTCGCCGCGGTCGTCACGGGACCGCTCGCCTTGGGTACGACCGAGGCCAACATCAAGACGGCGACGTCTCGGCTGGTGCCAGCATCAGCGCAGCTTGAGAACGCAGCGAGGAATTACACCGCCGGCAGCGCAGGGCTCCTAGCGGCCATCCAGATGACAGATCAGACGGCGCGTGCGGGCGCCATCAATCAACTGGCCTCCTACGACACCGCCGCGAACGCGGCATGGAACAGCTACACACGCCTCGCCGCCAATCTTCCGGGGGAAGTGAAGCTCCGGCAGCAGGCTGAGGCCGACAGCCAGCAGCTCTCGACGGCCGGCCTGGCCGCGCTCTATCCGACGTCGAACTCATCGACCGTGGTCGCCACCTTCACGGCCGCCGCCGCCCGCCAGCAGCAAGCCTTGGGCGAGCTGCAACGGCTGTACGAGTCCCGCATCAACCAGGTGGTCACGAACGCGAACCAAAGTTTCGGCGCGCACAGGCGGGACCTGCTCATCGTCGCCATCGTCGCCCTGATCCTCACGATGATCTCGTTCAGCATCGTGACGAGCTCGATTCGGCGTCGCTATCGAATCCAGGTCGACGAGGGTCGCCGCAATGACTTCGAGTCCGGGCTCCAACGGGCCCTCGAGATGGCTCGCACCGAGCAGGACTGCTACGCGCTGATGCAGCGCGCCGTCGAAGGGATCTCACCGGCGCTGTGCTCAGAGTTCCTCGTCGCCGACTCGAGTCGGGCGCACTTCCACCAAGTGATCACCACTGGCATCGAGGGTGGACCGGGGTGCCCGGTCATGGCGCCCGACGACTGCCCGGCCACCACTCGAGGCCAGACCGAGAAGTGGCCCTCCAGCACCGCGATCGACACGTGTCCGCATCTCCGGGACCGCGACACCGGCTCGTGCTCAGCGGTGTGTGTCCCGGTCAGCATCGCGGGAAAGACGGTGGGCGTGGTGCACGCCATTGGGCCCGACCACGATCCGCCCCACTCGTCGACCAGCGCCGACCTGGAGCTCATCGCCCGCAAGGCGGGTGAGCGCATCGGCATCCTCCGGGCCTTCAGCCGGACTGAAGCCCAAGCTCGCACCGACCCGCTGACCGGTCTCTTAAACCGTCGCAGCCTCGAGGCCGCCGTTCTCGACCTCACCGCGGACGCGCGCCCGTATGCGGTCGCCTACGGGGACCTCGACCACTTCAAGCTGCTCAATGACATCCATGGCCATGACACCGGCGACCGCGCGCTGCGCCTCTTCGCTCGAGTGTTGCGAGACGAAGTGCGACCCAACGACATCGCAGCCCGGTACGGCGGCGAGGAGTTCGTCGTCGTCCTTCCCGACTGCACGATCGCCGACGCGTACACGGTGGTCGACCGAGTTCGGACTCGCCTGGCCGACGCTCAACGCGGCGGCAGTGTCCCGTCGTTCACAGTCAGCTTCGGGCTCGCGCCCGGGGAGGCCGATCTGGCCTTCGGCGAGATCGTCGAGCAGGCAGACGGCGCCCTGCTCCGGGCGAAGTCCGAGGGTCGAGACCGGGTCGTTCTCGCCGCCGGCACCGGCGACGGAGCATCCGATCCTGACACGGTCTCCACACTCGAGCCTGGCTTACCCAGCCGATCGTGACCGGGTGGCTCAGCGCATCGGAACACCGTCTCGATGCAGCACCGATGCCGGGTGGGTGACCTGCACCGACGTCGAGCCGGGTGTCGGGATCGAACCGACGGCCTCTGCTTTACAAGAGCGACAAGGCGTGGGGACTGGTGTCCTTCGGTGACCGTCGCCCTTGACAACCCGGACTCGCGTGCGCCCGTTGGAACTCATCGCGCAGCGTGGATCCTATCTCTTTGAGATGGATTTTGAGACGGTCCACAACCTGTTGCTCTGCAAGAGCGGCCAACAGGTGCGCGACGGTCGGCACCCGGCGCGCGGTCACGGGCGACGCCCAAACACCGGAGATGTGCGGCCTCATCGATCGCCGAGGTCCATCGGGTCCGTTCCGCGCGCGTTCTCATACCCGGCGTTTGGGGACGCTCGGAAACGTCTTTCGCGGGCGTAGACAGGGAACACTTCGCCGTTACCTACCCGCCGATCGGCGTGCTCCGACCCCGGGAGCTGGCGGTCGTTCATCATGAACATTCGGTGCGTGGTCAGGATGCCCAGCGATGCTGAATCGGTACCCCGGCTCCGGCGGTCTGCGGTACCAGTTCGTTCGTCGTTCGGCGCGCGCCCTCGATTACGCGATCGCGGCGTCCGACGACGACCCGTCGCACCACGTCGCGGGGAGACTCCGAACCGACCACGAACTACACGCGAGCCCCAGTTGACCCGGTTGTGTATCGGCTCAGACGTGATGCGTCGCGTACGATACAGGTAGCGCAACCGAGGAGACGCCCGTGGACGCGATGGCCGATCTGAGCGACCCCTCCTACGCCCAGCAGGTTGCGGACCACGCGGAGCGTCCGGGATTCCGGATCTCAAAGCTGCGGATGAGCTCGACCCAGCAAGTCCCGTGGCATTGCCACACCACCATCCAGGACACCTTCTATGTCCTCGAAGGCCGTGTACGGATCTCCTTGCGCGACCCCGATGACCAGGTCGAGCTCGAGGTGGGTGAGACGTGGGGACCAGTCCGCGCCGGGCGCCCACACCTCGTTACCAACCCAGGTACACAGTCCGCGACGTTCCTGGTTCTACAGGGATTCGGCGATTGGGACTTCGTGCTTCTCACCTGAACGGGCTGCGATCAGTCCTTTTCCCGGCTCCGAACATCGCGTCGCGAGGCCCAGTCCACTGCACCGAGCAGCGCAATCTGGCACGTCACGCACGAAACTCAGACCATCGCCCTGCAAGCGGGTGCCGGTCGGTGCCGCATCGGTGAGCAACAGTGCTGACTCGGGGTGCCCCGGCTGGGAGGTCGCTGGTAGCGGCTCATCGTCAGAGGGCGGTGACGACCTCCCCGACGTCAAACCAGCGTGGGTGAGTCGGCTCAGCAGCGGACCACGGCGAACACAGCCTCGTCGAGGACGGTCGTTGCATGGCCCGGCGGATCGGTGTCCTCGACGAGGAATGCATCGCCGGGTCCCCAACCTTTGGTCTCGGCCCCGGCCGTCGTCTCGCCTCGTCCCGACAACACGAACATCCACTGCCGGGCCGGGACCGGATGGGCCGCGTCGGTCCACCCGGCGGCGAGCCGGATGAACATCATCTCCTGGGTCGGCATCGCCGGCGAGGCGTCGAGCGGTGGCGCGGGCGGGGCAAAGACTGCGCTAGTGAAGGAGACCTCACCAGGCTCGAACCGCGACGTGCCGTCATCATCGTTATAAATGCGGGTGTAATGCATTGTCGGAGTTTGGCACGCGGGCGGAGGGCGACCGCCGGCTGAGCCGGCCATGGGAAGGCTCACCCCGGCGTCGGCGACAGGACGCGACGCGTGCGATGCTGGGCGGGATGTTCGATGCGGACGCGTTCGTCGCGAATTGCCGAGCCGCACTCGGCGAGGCGCAGCCCATGCTGGCCGTCAAGGACCTGCTAGCTCGAGCCGTGGCCGACCCCAGCGCGGTGGAGGCGGGCCTGGGTGCCCAGCCGGGTGTCGACGTGCTCCATCGTGACGACGAGCTGACCGTGGTCAGCGTCGTCGTTCCGGCCGGGCTCCCACCGTCGCTGCCGCACGATCACCGCATGTGGGCGGTCGTTGGCATCTACGGCGGCCAAGAGGACAATCAGTTCTTCCGGCGCAGCCCAAGCGGACTCGAAGCAAGCGGTGGTTGCTCGATCACCGCGTCCGAGACCCTCGCCCTCGGCGCTGACGCCGTACACGCCATCTGCAACCCGCTTGACCACAGCGCCCTGGCCGCGATCCACGTCTACGGGGGCGACCTCCTCCGTGCGAGGCGCAGCATGTGGACCATCCCTGGCTACCAGGAGCATCCCTACGACGAGCGGGAGGTTCTCCGCGGCGGCCGCTTCCGAGACGCGACCGAAAGCCCGGGCGGGTAGCTCGGCCGGCGCGCCGGTCAGCGCAACGTGACCGCACCCGGAGGCCAAAAGACGACCCTGGCCGTCGCACTGCAAGCGGCAAGTCGGTGGTCTGCGCAACACGCACGTGGCCGCACACCTTGTGCTGCTTGGACTCTGGAGCAGAGTTGCCGACTGATGCGGGACATGCGGCGACGCGATTACTTGGGCACATTCTTGGGTCCGGCGGGAGATCCTTGAATCTGGTGTGTATGCACGGCTCCCGAGCGCCGGTGCGGGACACGCACGATCCCAGGCCGCGGTGTCGTCGTGGCGGGCTAAACCTCGCAGACGGCAATGAAGGGTGCGTCGCGGCGGGCCTTGTCCGTGGCCGTCGCAAGGTCGCCTAACAGCGTGTACGTCGTACGAGATTGGTCGATCCCGAGCGTTTGCGCGTCGCTGGCGCTGAGCCGCTCGATCAGGGGCTTCGAGGCGAGAGTTCGGCCACCAGTTGCACACGCTTCGATCCTTGCTGTCTCGTTGACCTCTTCGCCGAGTGCGCCGACTTCACTGCGGCCGGAGGTGAGGATCCGTCCTACGTAGAGGGTGGCTCCCCAGTGCAACCCGAAACGCACGGAGACATCACCGGTGGGAACCTCACTGCGCCTGGCGATGTCGCCAACTGTTGGTCGGAGTGATCTTGCCACCGCGATACACGACCTCGCCGCGGCGGATTCGGATCCAGCCGTTTCAGCAAGGAAGAACGCAACAACACCGTCTCCGGCGTGACGGCCCACGATGCCTCCCTCGTCGATGACGCATTGATCTGCGGCTCGGATGAGACGGCGGCCGAATGCGAAGTACTGCGCGGTTGAGAGGCGTCGGGCCAGCGGAGATGATGCCTCAAGGTCGCCGATCAAGATCGCTGCCGGACGGCGATCGGGTCGCTCAACCAGTCGCATCCGCTCGAGATGACCAAGATCCGCGGTCGCGGCCGCTGCCGCGAGCTGTGACATCCCAGCCGCGGGCTTGATCAGTATCGCGACGCCCGCGAGGCTGCCATGACCGCCGTCAATTCGAATGTAGGTGCTTGAACTCTCCACTTGAGCCCCGCTGAAGGAAATTGAATTAGGACGCGGCGACCGCACCGGGGGCAGTTCTTCCGCGTGAAGCTCCTCGACCAGATCCGACAGCTCGGGATCGATGAAGCGCCGCAAGCTGTCGCGTCCCCCGAGGGTGGAGGAGAGCGCAAAGGGGCCGTCCCGCCGGAAGGTTGCTCTCCGATACTCGGGCGATGCGAACGAGCCAGCGAGTGCCGCTTCCAGGAATCGACGCACCTGGACGCTGAACCAGTGGCATCCGATTGGCACCGACGTCGAGGCTCCCGTGTCTCCGAAGCTCAGGCGTAGCTCATCAGTCGCGAATACGAGCCGCCAACTGGGGTCGAGAACATAGGCCCAGTGGCCCGCACTGTTGAGGGCATGTGCCGCCGAGGCCAGGACTTGGTCTTCGGGCAGCGGAAGGGTCTTGAGGGGCTCCAGAAGCCGCACGCTACAGCCAGAGCACGTCAATCACGCAGGTACCCGCCCGGGCGCGTACGCCCACAGCGTCTGGGCCACCGCGACGTGGCACACCCGAAATGCCGACGGGGGACGCGCCACATGCGCACACTGGACGGCAGCAATCGTCCCTAAGACCCACAATCTGGCATCGACGTAACGGTCGACCGACGATCTACGCCTAAAACGCATCGCTCTGCAAGGGAGGGCGGAACGGTCGGCACGTGTGCGCTGGAGTTGCGTCGCGATGCGGGCGCTCGTCGTGGCGGTGGGGCGACCTGAAACAGAATCCATCGACACCCCTTCGCGCCGAACTCTTGCTCCCGTGGCGCCCAAGACCCACCGGCTCGGTGCTCGGCTATTCAGTTGGGACGCGGCCGGACGCGACGAACATGGTGAACGCGACGACGGCTCCGCCCCGCTCGAACGCGGCGGCGAGCCCAGCCACGAGGTCGTCGATCTCGGATCGTGTTGCGAGACGCGCTTCGACGAACTGGTCGAAGTTCACAGCAAGCGGTGGACGACCTGCGTCGAGGCCCGCGTTGATCGGATACATCCGGCTCGTGACGTCCGCGAGGCCAGTGGCGACCATCGCGTCGTGCAGGATGCGCCCTGCCCACGGTTCGGCCATCGGACCGGTTTCGAGAGCGGCCCTGAATCGTCGGATCAGGTCTCGGTCGCCGGGATGGATCATCAAAGAGCCCCAGTCCGTGTCTGCGATGACGATGCGACCGCCGGGGCGCGTAATGCGCTTCGCTTCGGCGAGAAGCGCGGGGGCGTCGCCGAGGTGCTGGACCACTCGCTCGATCCGAACGGCGTTGCAGCGATCCGATGGAAGTCCTGTGTCTCGTCCGTCCCTGGTGAGCAGTTCAAGGGCGACGTCTTCCCGCTGAGCGCGGTCGCGGGCCTCTTCGATCATGGTGGTGCTCGGGTCGACGCCGATCGCGTGGCCTTCCGGGCCGATGATGCGGGCAATTCGGATCAGCTCCGAGCCTGGGCCGCATCCGATGTCGCAGATCACATCCCCTGGGAGCGGCGCCAGCTCGGCGAACATGCCCGCTTGCATCTTCTGGAGCGAAGGCAGACTCTCCCAGTAGTCCGAGTAGGCGACGAGCCGACCGCCGAGCTGCTCGTGCCGCTCAACCTGCGCGAACATCGAACCGCGAGAACCTTCTAGTGATTCGATGTTGAAGACCTCGACCGGTTGATCGAAGCCCTTCAACGGCTGCGGCCCAATGCCGACAAATCGGGCCTTGGCCTGCGATCCCGCGAGCACCTGCACGAGTCCGGTTGCCCACGATTCGTTCGTCCCGGCCAGCGCGCACAGACGTGCTGCTTCCACCACCGGGGTTCCGAACCAGTCGGCCTGATCCCGTGTCGCCTCGCCCGTAGCGATCCCGATCCGAAGACCGACCGGCGTGCCGGCAACCACGACTCGCCGCGCCTCTTGCTGCATCCGGATCGCGCAGTCGACCGCGTTGACCGCACTTCCGAACACCGCCATGAGGCCATCACCGGTGTTCTTGACCTCGGTCCCCTCGTGCTCCGCCAGGGCCTTGCGCAGCACCGAGAAGTGCTGCCGCCGCACGTCGTCCCAGCCCCGCTCACCGAGCCGTCTAAGAAGATCCGTCGACCCCACAACGTCGCTGAAGAGAACCGTCATCGTGCCAGACCGGCCCATGCGATCAGCCTACGCAGGACCCAGCAAGGCACAATCGAAGAACGCAACGCAGTTCTAAACTGGCCGAGCTCGCGCACATCGCTGATACGCCGACCCGCGCTGAAGATGCGTCCCGTAGCGCGCGCTGGAGGCCCCCGCGCGGATGCCAGCGATCGGCCGGTCGAGGACCTGCCACACACCCACGCCTGAAAATCAAATCTGGGCCGGATTCGTGCGCCGAGGCGCACGCCTTGCCCGCACCCCAAATGCTTCAGATCCAATTCCTGGTTCCCGGGCAGACCGGACGAGGGCCGTTCACAGATCGATCACGGTTCGTAATCCCCGTCCGGCAGTCAGGTCCTCGAAGGCCAATGAAACCTCGTCGAGCGGACGCCGAGCGGTAACCATATTCTCCAGGTCGAGAAGACCCGCTCGTGCCATCGCGAGATAGCGAGGAACGTCACGGTGCGGATGCGAGGATCCATACGCGCATCCTTGGATGCGCTTCTCCGTGAGGATGGCGTATGTCGGGTTAGCAATGACATAGGGACTGTCACCGGAGGGAACACCTACCAGTGTGACTGTCCCGCCAGAACAGACCGCGTCCAGTGCCATTGCCATCGCGTCAGCCCGCCCCGCCGTTTCAATCGCGTGATCCGCTCCGACGCGGGTCACAGAACGCACGCGGCGTACAACGTCACCAACTGATGGGTCAACCACATCCGTCACCCCAAACGCCGCGGCGCGTTCGCGCCGCTCCGCCACGGGATCGACCCCAACGATGCACGTCGCGCCAGCGATGCGAGCACCTTGCACCGCCGCGATCCCCACTCCCCCAAGACCGAAGACCACCACGCTGTCGCCCGCCGTGACGCCTGCAGTGTTCAGCGATGCACCCAGGCCCGTCCCAACTCCGCAGCCCAACAGACAGGCAAGCTCAAGCGGGGTATCCGCCGGGACCGCAACAACGGCTCCTGCTGGCATCACCACATAGTCGGTAAAGGCACCGACCCCGATACTGCGGTACACGGGCGCGCCGCGACGAGCAAACCCCGTTCCGCCCCCCGGTAGCGTCCCCAACAGCGCCCCGATCGACTGGTCGCACAGGCTCGCCCGTCCACGAGAACAGAAATAGCAATGGCCGCACGCCGGTGCGACCGTACACACCACCGGATCCCCGGGCGCGAGATGGTCCACGCCCTCACCAACCGACTCGACCCAGCCGGAGGCCTCATGTCCAAGCACAACCGGATGCGGAGAAACCGACGAGTGCTGAACCGTCACATCTGAATGGCACAAACCACAGTGCCCAACCCGAACCAGCACCTCCCCCGCCCGCGGCTCGTCGACCTCCAAGTCATCGACAAGAACGACGGGCCCCCCTCGCGCCTCACAGACCGCTGCACGCATTTCGATCCCCCTGCGCCTGGCGTGCCCAACAGCCTAAGGCCTACGCGTCTCATCTTGACGAGCCCACGCCAACGATTCGTTCTCCGCGCGTCGAGACGTGCCCCTATTGCGCAGTGCAAGCGACGACAGGGGCCGGAACCGGGTGGTAGTGCTTCGGCCCATTCTGCTATTCGCGCTGGCTCGCGGCTCGCAAATGAGTACGAACAGCGGCACCCGGAACACAGCGGTGGCGCCCCCGCTCTCCGGCTGCCCTGCCGTCAGGCCGTGCCGGTTCGTCGAACAGCTGGACGCTGCCTGCGATGCTCTGAGAGAATCTCGACTCGCCCGCAGGATGACGGCAACGACATTCGAGCACCTCGAAGGGCCGCGGTTGAATCGTAATCAGCGCGCCATTGCAGAGTCCGCAGCCCGGCGCAGCTGGTCATATGCGGCGGGGCCGAACGACGAGTTTTGTGGGAGGTGGCGCTGGAACCCGAAAGAGCCGGGCGTGCACCACCGCGGCGGATACCGCAACCCGTTCGGCGGCACGGGGCCTCGTCGCGGGGTCGGGTCGTTGTTCGAGCACACCGTGAGCGGGGCCACGCCGGCGGGACGGCCTTTCTGGGCCTTCCTGTACCGGTATCCGATCAGTGATCACGGCGTGATTCCTCGCACGGTTTCGTTCATCTACACCGCCCGGCAGCTGCCGACCGTGTCGGTCGTGCCCAGAACCACGACGGAGCAGGTCTCCAGCTGGTTTGGTGGTCGCATCGCGCGCGCGAATGAGCGATCTGAGGATCCACGTCGCCGTGATGCTGTGGAGCGCCTCGCCGGTCTCCAGTTCGGTAGCGCGGAGTTCCAGCAACAGTTCCAGGCCGAAGCCCTTGACCATGCCGCCGCCGAGTGGCTCCTCACGCCTGAGATCCAGCGTTCGCTGCTCGCCGACGGCGGGCTCTCCCTGGCCTCCAAGGACGCTGACGTGCTGTGCTGGGGCGACCGGGGCGACTTCGACCTCGACACCGTGGACGCGATGCTCCAGCTGCTCGACCGAGTCGTGCTCCCGTAACGGTTTCAGGCCGCCAGCAGCGGCAGCCGACTGCGTGTCGCGCCGCATTTCACCCAGACCAGATCGGCAGTCCCGGGCGCCTGCCGCGATGCTCTTCGCGAACCGTGCGCCGTGGCTGGCGTAGGGGCACGGTCCCGCGACCGTATCCGCGGTCGCCTCTGCCGAGGCCTCCGCATCGATCTCCAGGAATGGCGGCGCGCGCGAGCACCCCGTGTCACGGCGAGCCAGCCAGGTGCACCGACATTCGGCTGAGGCCGACGGTCGTACCTCGATCCAGGGAGGCTCGCCGCCGTGCGCTGTACCTCGGCGCTCTATGGGTCAGGGGTTGAGGTTGCAGTGCAGGTGCAGGCTGTTGTACAGCGTGATGTTGCGGATCGCCTTCGGATAGGCGGGGTTCTGGAGGATCTGGTTGATCGCGGCTTGCTGGTTCGCCGCGCCGTTCGGGTCGACCTGGTCATTGATAGGTCGCCCAGTTGCGACGAGTTGCTTATAGGCGTTGGCGAACGTCTTGATCGATGACCGGATGCCGGCGGGGCCCTTCTTGGCGTAGTAGCTCAAGTTGGTGGCGACCTGCTGCCTCGCGGCCAAGACTTGGTCGGCGTTGAGGTTCCCGGAGAGACTCGCCTCGCCGTTCAGCGCGGTCTTCAGCACCGCGCAGATCGGGGCAGCCTTAGACTGGGCTCGCGCCCCGGCGGTGGCTCCGCTCGTGGCCACGAGGAGCGCACCCATCAGGCCGCTCACGAGAGCTCGACTGAGGACTGAACTGTTCATCAAGAGACCTCCGATGCAAGCAGGCCATGCTCCTGGCGCCGACGCGTGTGCTCCGACGATGGTGTGGAGCTGAAAAGGCCTGACCAACCTATTTCTGGTGACGGCGCTCTGACAAGTAGCCGATGCCAACGCGTTCATCGGAGTGAGCACGCGGAGCGCAGCCTTGCGGTCCAGAGTGGTTGATGCTGACGACTGCGTCGCCTTTCGGCGTTGACTACCAGACCATCCCGGATCCAGCGTTTCTGGGAGTAGTCAACTAGATCCGGCGGTGCAGGCTCGTGCACTGCAACCCTCCCCCCTGATCGAACGGCGCCGCCGCTCAGCGCCACGACGGCCAACTGGCGCGACCTACGATGGTTGACCCCTCAGCGAGTGCCGCCACACTCGCTCGCTCCGCTGGACTGCTCATGCTCTCGAGAGAGCAACGAGGCCGATGGGCACAAAGCAGAGGATCAGGCGCGCTCGAGGAGCGCGGAGGTGAGGGCGGCGTGGCGGGCCATGCCGATGCGCTCGTAGCGCTCGACCGCATCTTCAGCGAGCTCCCGTGCTCGGTCTCGGTCGCCGGGACCGTCTCGGTCGAGGAGCATCTGGGTGTAGAAGCGCCGGATGTTGGCCTGTTCGATGG
>Ga0207416_1003838_pt1 | contig 13766 bp, 17 predicted proteins | sample PaiPotPPM11metaG_FD_184107 | JGI IMG/M metagenome (GOLD analysis project Ga0207416, IMG submission 184107) | Iron sulfur acid spring bacterial and archeal communities from Banff, Canada, to study Microbial Dark Matter (Phase II) - Paint Pots PPM... ...
TCAAGGGCGCGAGCTACCGTCTGCGGGCCAAGTCGCGAGGGGCCGCCACGCCGGCCGCCAAACCTGGCCAACAGGTGGGTCCGTCTTAACGCGACCAAACTGGGTCCGTCTTATCCCGGCGCCAACACGGCATATTGTAGCGTACGAACTCGGCCATCGTGTTGAGCCTGTGCATCCCTGCTCCGTCGTTGAACGACTTGGAACCCCACAGCGGCGGGTAGTGCCCGTCTAATCCCCCGCCGTCCGCACCATGGCAGGCTGAGCACCGCTGCCCGTACACCGAAGCCCCCGCTTGCGGATCGGGCCTGTGATTGGGTTCGAACTGTTCGTACGCGTATCCGGTAGGCTTCGCACCGACCGGTTGTCCCTTCGAGAGGAACGCGATGTACGTGGTCAACGCCTCCATTTCGCGACTGGTGTACGCGGGAGGTCGACCGTTCATGCTGTACAGGAAGCACTCCGCGATTCGGTCCTGGAGCGCGATGAAGCGGTTCGCGCGTTTGTTCCACTGCCGAAACTCCGCGTAGACGCCGACGAACGAACCGCCATGCGGTTTCGTGCCGCCGTTCATGTGGCACGCCTCGCATGACATCCCAGCCGTGACATTGTCCGGCATGTCCTTGTGCGTGTTCTCAATGATGTCGCGTCCGTACCGGACCAATGCGCCGTAGGTGCCGGTCGGCATAGGCTGAGACGTCGGGGAGACGGCCGAATCGGCTGGTGCGCTCGTCGAAGCCGCGGTCACCGGCGCTGAGGAACTCTTCGCACCGCCGTCGCATCCAGCGAGTGTCAGCCCGAGGGTGACCATCGACGCGACACCGGCCGACCCAGGAGAGAAGCGCATGGTCCAGTCATTCCGCGGCAGCGAGCGGGTCCCGCGCTAGCGCCATCGCGCTTCGTGATACCGCGAATCGAACGTCGCGATATGACCGGCCTGCGAGTGTCAGCGTTGGAGCGGCAGACCCGCCTCATCCCAGGCAATGATCCCGCCCTCGAGGTTCGCGACCCGTTGGTAACCGCGCTCCAATAGGATTTTTTGTGCTTCGCCGCTACGGCGCCCCGAGCGACACATCACGATGACGTCGCGATCCTTCGGAACCTCGGCGACGCGCGCGGCGACGTCGCCTAGCGGGATCAGCCGCGCTCCGGCAACGCGCGCCTCATCGAACTCATCCTGTTCGCGAACATCGATGAGGACTGCACTGCCATCGGCGGTGCGACGTAGCGCCTCCTCCGGGTCGATCTTAGAAGGGAGCACTAGTCGCTTGGCCTTTCTGCTCAATGTCCCCAACCCGGTCGCAGACCGCGACTTCCCCAAGCGACACAGAGCGGGTTTCAGACCTCACCACGAGTTGCTGATTCTTTGCGAACCGGTAGAGCCAGGAGCCCACGAGGAACGCGCCGACGAAGAGCGTGGCGTCGGGCGCAAACCGGGCAAGTGCGACGACGCCGGGCCCCGGGCAATACCCACTCAAGCCCCAGCCGATGCCGAAGAGTGACGCGCCGGCGATCAACCTCGCGTTGATGTTCTCGGGCGCGGCCCGCTCGAATGCGCGATCGAAGAGCGGCCGCGGAAGCCGTGGCACGAAACGAAAGGCAATCGCCGTGACGGCGACCGCGCTCACCAATACGAACAGCAGGCTCGGGTCCCATTCGCCGGCGACGTCGAGAAAGCCGATGACCTTCGCGGGGTTTGACATTTGCGAAATGCCTAGCCCCGCTCCGAAGAGTAGACCGCACCCGAGCGCGCTGACGCCGCGCAGGATCATGCGCTGCGCCACAGCAGGTGATTGGTCAGGTAGACCGTGACCATACCTGCCGCCACGAACGAGACGACGGCTACGAGCGAGCGCAACGATAACCGACCTAGCCCGCACACCCCATGCCCGCTCGTGCGGCCGCCTCCGAGCGACGTACCTGCGCCCACCAAGAGCCCGCCCACAGCGGCGATCCAGAGTGAATTCGCGGCTCGCGCGGTTTCGTGCGGCCCGACCCAGCGCCATGCGACTCCGCCAAGCAGCAAGCCGATGACGAACAGCACGTCTGTCGAGCGATCCGGATCGCCAAATACGGCGCCCCGCATGATGCCGCTGATCCCCGCATAGCGCCCGGTAAGCAAAAGGTACAGCACGGTCGCGACACCGATCATCAGTCCGCCTATGACAGCAGATACGGGAGTGAAGTGCTCCATATTCTCCTCGTTGAAAACGGTTCGAAATACCCTAGCGGGGCATGGTGGGGGCTTGCTCCACGGTGGGATACCCGGCCTGGCTGTACGCGGCCATGCCGCCTTCGACGCTTTTGAGCGTGTGAAATCCGTGCGACTCGAGCAGCGACGTTGCGATGCTCGAGCGGTATCCGCTGCTGCACAGCACCACGGTCGGCTCGTCGGGATCCAGCCTCGGAATCCCCCGCTCGAGCTCGGCGAGCGGAACTGAAATAGCGCCCGGAGCCGCGGCGGCGTCGAACTCCGCCGGCCGACGTACGTCGAGGAACTGCAGCGGCTTTCCGTGTTCGAGGAGATCGTGTAACTCCGCGACTGAGATCTGGGCAATGAACGCGGTCGGCAAGCTAGCATGCTCCCAGGCCTCCACGCCACCTTCCAGATACCCGATCACCGACGAGAAGCCGACGCGCGCGAGTCGCATGACCGCTTCGTCGACCTGCGCGTCGCCGTCCGCGATAAGGATGATTGGACGATCGTAGGCGATCAACGTGCCGGCCCATGACGCGAACTGACCGTCTAACCCGATGTTGAGCGAGTTGGCGACGTGCACGCTACCGTATTGCTCCGATGGTCGCACATCGAGAGCGAGCGCGCCTGTTCCGATGTGATCGGCAACCTCCAGAGGGGGCAGCGCCCGGGGTCGGGTGATGTCGCCGAGCGTCGGGACGTCGCCGAGATTCAGGTCGGCGTTGACGCTGAAGTATGCGGGTGCGTCGGGAAGCCCCAGCGTCATCATCTTCACGAAGGCATCTTGGGCCATCGGACGCAAGGCGTAGTTGCTCTTGCGCTGCTCGCCAAGGGTCGAAGAAGTCTCGCTCGAAATATTGCGCCCACACAGCGAACCGGCGCCGTGCGCGGGAAAGACGCCGACGGCGTCGTCGAGCGTGAGAATTTTGTCGTGCAGCGAATCATACAGCAGCGACGCCATCTCTTCGGCGGTGTGCCCCTTGGAGCCCACGAGGTCGGGACGGCCGACGTCGCCGATGAAGAGCGTGTCGCCCGTGAACAGTTTGGGCGCTGAGCCGGGCTCTTGCGCGTCCGTCACCAGAATGGAAATGGCCTCGGGCGTATGCCCAGGCGTCTCCATGATGCGAAGGCTCATGCTGCCGATCGACAATTCGTCGCCGTCGTGCACGGCGCGGTGCGGAAAGGTTGCCGCCGCCCGCCACCCGAGCACGATCTCGGCCCCCGTCCGTTGCGCAAGCTCGCGGTGGCCGCTCACGAAGTCGGCGTGGACGTGCGTTTCAATGACGTACCGGATCATAAGTCCCGCCGCACGCGCCTCGTCGACGTATTGATCGACGTCTCGCTGCGGGTCAATCACGACCGCGTCCCTGCCCGAGCCGAGCATGTACGAAGCGTGCGATAGGCATCCGAGATAGAACTGCTTGAAGTACATCGTGGCTGAATCCCCTATTGGTTCTCTTGAGGACATACGGACGCGATCCGGAAGATGCGCCGCCTGGCGTCCCGTACCGCGGAATTCGCGATACCTGCTTTCGCGAGCGACGATGGCGTGCCGAGTCACCGCAAATTCACATAGGTGGTATCGCGAGTCCAGAACGCCTGCGCCAAAGAAGGCGGAACGCGTGTCCCGGCCTTGGTGTCGGAGCACCACGTGGAACTTTTCGTGGACGCGCTGTACGGCGCACTGGTGGGCCTTGCACTCGGGCTGACCGGAGGCGGCGGCTCTATTGTCACCTTGCCGATTCTTGTCTACCTGGTGGGCGAGACGGTACACGATGCGATCGGGACGTCGCTGGCCGTCGTCGCCGGTATCGCGCTTCGAGGTATGGTGGGGCAGCAGGCTCAAGTTGATTGGAAGACAGGGTTCGTGCTGGGCGCGCTGGGGCTCGTTGGCAGCGTCCCGGGATCCTTCCTTGCACAGCACGTACCCGGGCGCGTTTTGCTGATGCTGTTCGCGGCGGTGATGTTATTCGCGGCTGTTGCCATGTTGCGGACGCGGCGCGAGCCGGCCAATACGGACGCGCCTCCGCACTTCGCCGCGGTGTCAGCCGCGGGTGTTGCGCTCGGATTTCTCACCGGAGTCCTCGGCGTAGGGGGCGGATTCCTCGTCGTTCCGACCCTGATGCTGGCGTTGCGCTTCCCGATGCAGCGTGCTATTCCGACCTCGTTGCTCGTCATAGCCTTGAACTCGATTGCGAGCCTGATCACCCGAGCCACCGTCTCCCCGGTGCACTGGGACGTCGTTGTGCTTTTCCTTGTCGGCGGGATGTTCGGGAACGTCATAGGCGCGCTGGGCGCGCGATCGCTCGATCAGCGACTGCTCAAAGGGATCTTCGCCGTGTTTGTGATCGCCGTCGGCTTGTTTATTGGGGGCAGCGCCCTCGGCATCATTCCTGTCCGTGTCCACTGAGGACGAACACGGATGGCCCGCCTCGATGAACTCGCGTTCGGGAGCGAGCCCGGCGTGAAGCGTTCGTCGGCCCCGACTCCGCCGTCCCGTTGCCCGTGCTCTCTACGTCACCGAAGAGGAACGTGTTGGCGGCATCGTCTCCTGCTCCGCGTCTTCGATCTCGTGCGAGGCGAGCCACTCGATGAACGTCGACGCCACTAGCGAACGAACACGCTCTTTTCGAGCGACCAGGGCAAGTTCGCGCTTGAGGTCCACGTCGGACATGCGCGCGAAGGCGACCGCGCCGCATCGAGCCCACCGTCGGGCCGTCCGTCGGGGGAGAAACGCGAATCCGATGTCGCGCTCCACGCACGACACCACGGCGTCGTTGCTGTTGAGTTCCATGCGCATGTCCAGGCGGCCGAACTGCTCTCCGAGCCGGTCCTCGAGCAGAGCGCGCACCCCCGAACCCCGTTCGAAGGACACGAATGGAATGGAGTCCAGGGCGGACATCGTCAGTTCATCGTGCTGGGCCAGGGGGCCGTGCGGCGCCACGACTGCGACGAGCTCGTCGTGCCCGAAGACATGGACTTCGAGGCCACGCATGACCAGCGGCAAGGCAACGAGCGCGACGTCAACATCGTCGTTTGCCAGCCACCGCTCGGCATCGTCGCGGTTGCCCGATTTGACGACGACCCGGATGTCGGGATGGCTTCCCGCGAACGCGTGGAGCAACTCGGCCAGCATCGTGTCCGTGACGGTACGCGTGGAGCCGACCACCAGATGCCTCGCGACCCGGAGCATCGCGTCCGTCAAGTCCCTCTCGGTTTGCTCCAGGAGCGCCAGCATCTCGCGGGCTCGTTTGTAAAAGATGGCACCGGCGGCGGTGGTTTTCCATCGGCCACTGACCCGCTCGAGCAGCAGCGTTCCCGCCAGCCAATTGAGCGTCGCCACCTGCGCCGATATTGCCGACTGCGCAACATAGAGCGATCGCGCCGCAGCGGAGATGTTGCCCGTCGACGACCCGGACGAAGGTGCGCAGCAACGAATAGTTGAGCGAGGCGGCCGATCCGTTGAGGCGTGATAGCATCCGTTGTCTCCCAGCGTGCGGTGGGGCAGACGTCAGCGGACACCCGAGCGCGGCGACCAATCCGCCGACGAGGCCCTCGCACCACGCGCTGGGACGCGCTGGGCGCCGGGGCCTGGCAAAAGCCCATCGGCATTGGCGATGGAGGCCATCTTCAAGTGCGATGGGTCGCGCGAGGCGGCTTTCATCGTACCTCACGAACGCTCCACGCGATGTCGGTCCTTGCCCGGGCGGTGTGGTGCTTCTGCACTTTCACGCTTGTCGCCGTTCTCATAGCCTCGCGTCGGCTACGTCCGTATCGCGGTGCTGTCATAGGCATCGTGACACACCTGCGCAGGAGCTTGTTCTTGTCGACGGCTATCGTTAGCGCTGTCGCGGGCGTCCCGGCCGCAGCCCACCCTGGCCCCGTGGGAGAGCTGGTGATGTTCCAGCAACAGGGATGCCCGTACTGCGCCGCCTGGGATCGACACGTCGGGCGCATCTACGCAAAGACGGACGAGGCCAAGATACTCCCTCTTCGCCGCGTCGACATCTATGCGACGCGACCGTCGGATCTGGAACAGATCCACGGCGTCGTCTTCACGCCGACGTTCGTCGTCACGCACTGCGGCCGTGAATTGCGCCGCATCACCGGCTATGCGGGGGACGAGCAGTTCTGGGGTCTGCTGGCCGAAGCGGTCAAAGCGGTCAAGGACGGAGCACCGTGCGCGAAATGACGAAAGATATATTCTGCGGCGAACGCGCAACGCAAAAGCGAACGGTGACGGCGCTGGCGGGGATCGCCGTGTTCGCATTCGTGCCGCTCTACGGCGTGGGCGCGGACAACGACAAAGTCCCCGCGCTCGTCCGCTATCACGTCGTTGCAGACGGCATTCCGACGCCACTGACGTCACGTCCGGGAAACTCGGTCGAAGGCGAAAAGGTCGTCGAGGACCGCAAACTCGGCAACTGCCTGAGCTGCCACGCCTTTCCGCTGAAGGCCGCGGACCCGGGCAACGTCGGCCCGGATCTGCGCGGCGTCGGATCACGCTATAAGGCTGCGCAACTCCGGCTGCGAGTCGTGAACATGAAGGTGCTCGATCCGCAGACCATCATGCCGGCCTACTACCGCGTGGACGGGCTGCACGACGTCGGCAAGGCTTTTGTCGGCAAGACGATCCTCGACCCTCAACAGGTTGAGGACCTCGTCGCGTACCTCGCAACACTCACCACAAAGGGAACATCGCGATGATTACTACAGGTCCCACCCGCCGGGACGTCCTCTCGTTGGCCCTGAGCGGCAGCGCGGTGGCGATCGCGGCGTGTCTCTTCCCGAGCCGCGCATGGGCCACTCCGGCCGACGCCAAGGCGGCGCTGGAGAAGCTCGGTCCCGGCACCCCGCAGCCCGGCAAAATCACGATCAACGCTCCCGAGATCGCGGAAAACGGAAACACGGTCCCCATCGTTCTCGACGTCGACAGCCCGATGACGCAGCAGTCGTACGTGAAGACGATCATGATGGTGGCGGACGGCAACCCGCTGCCAGGCGTGGCGCGCTTCGACCTTTCGCCGGTGAACGCCAGGGCGCACGTGGAGTTCCGCATCCGCCTTGCCCAGACCCAAAACATCACCGCGGTCGCGCTCATGAGCGACGGTTCGATGTGGACCGCGACGAAGAACGTCAAGGTCACCATCGGCGGCTGCGGCGGCTAGCGAGAGGATAACGATATGGCTACCAACGTCGAGGCACGTTTGCGCGTCCCCACCACCGCGAAGAAAGGCGACGTCATCGACATCAAGTCGCTGATCTCGCACCCGATGAACTCCGGCTTCGTGAAGGATGCGTCCGGAAAGACCATCCCGCGCGACATCATCAACACGTTCACGTGCTCGTTTAACGGACAGCAAGTGTTCGCGATGAAGCTTGAGCCGGCGATCTCCGCGAACCCCTTCATCTCGTTTCCAGTAAAGGTTCAGGAGAGCGGTACCTTCGACTTCCAGTGGGTCGACGACAACGGCCAGGTCTACAAGGACTCGGCCAAGATCACGGTCTCCTGACGTGCGCGCCCGTCTGCTCGCGACTCCGGCGGCCGTCGCCTTCGGCTTCGCCGTTGCCTTTGGAATCGCACCGCTCGTGCGCTCGCTGACCCAAGGGGATCTTGCGAAGTACACGGCGGGCGAGGCCAAGTCCGGCTACGTGTATGCGACTGCGCAGACGCGCGCCATGGAGGACGACGAGTTTCAGAACCCGGGGTCCCTATGGGTCGATAAGGGGAAGGCCCTGTGGAACTCCGTCGACGGCACGGCGGGCAAGAGCTGCGCGTCGTGCCACAACGCCGCGGAGACGTCGATGAAAGGCGTCGGCGCCTCCTATCCTAAGTACGACGCGAAGATCGGACGAGTGGTCGACATCGAAGAGCGTATCAACTTCGAACGCGAGCGCATGGGCGCGACGCCCTGGAAGTGGGAGTCCGAACCACTGCTCGCGATGACCGTGTACGTCAAGGCGCAGTCGCACGGCATGTCGGTTGCCGTCGCAACCGATGGACCCGCGCACGCGACGTGGGAGCAAGGCAAGGCCTTCTACGAGGCACGGCGCGGGCAGCTCGACATGGCGTGCGCACAATGCCATGTGCAGAACAACGACCGCAAACTGCGCAGCGAAACGCTCAGTCAAGGACAGATCAACGGGTTTCCGACCTACCGCCTGGACTGGCAGGCCGTGGGGTCGGCGCAGCGCCGTTTCCGCGGCTGCAACGAGCAAGTCCGCGCGGAACCGCTGCCGTACGGATCGCCTCAGTACGTCGCGCTCGAGCTGTACCTCGCATCGCGAGGGAATGGACTGCCGGTCGAGACACCCGCGGTTCGCAAGTAATGGTCACTCGCCGCGATTTCGTTCAGGCCGCAATCGCGACCGGGGTCCTTATCGGTGCCGGGACCGGACTGGCGCGCGCCGCCGCAACGCAGGCCATCACGCAGGCCGACCTGCTGCGCTTCGAGCCGCTTGGGCAAGTCACGCTGCTGCACTTCACGGATCTCCACGCGCAACTGCAGCCCATCTATTTTCGAGAGCCCTCCGTCAACATCGGCGTCGGGCCGGACGCCGGGCTCCCGCCGCACCTCACGGGTGATCAGTTCCTCAAGGCGTTCAAGATCGCGCCGGAGTCGCGTGAAGCCTACGCGCTGAGTTCGCTCGATTTCATCGCACTCGCCAAGGAGTATGGCCGACTCGGCGGCTTGGACCGCATGGCGACGCTCATCAAAGCCATCCGTGCCGAACGTCCGACTCAGACGCTGCTGCTCGACGGCGGCGACACCTGGCAAGGCTCGTACACCTCGCTCAAGGAGCGCGGTGCCGACATGGTCGCCGCTCAGAACCTCCTCGGCGTCGACGCCATGACCGCGCATTGGGAGTTCACGTACGGCCAGGACCGCGTCAAGGAACTCAAGGCCAAGCTCAACTTCCCCTTTCTGTGCGGAAATGTCAAAGACGCGACCTGGGGCGAACGGATCTTCGAGGGCACGAAGGTGTTCGAACGCGGGGGCGTGCAGGTGGCCGTGATCGGACAGGCCTTCCCGTACACCCCCATCGCCAATCCGCGCTACCTCATTCTCGATTGGTCGTTCGGCATCGAAGAGGATCGGGTGCGGGCGGAGGTGCAGGCCGCGCGCAAGGCCGGCGCGGATGTCGTCGTGCTCCTCAGCCACAACGGATTCGACGTCGACCGCAAACTCGCCGCGCGTGTCGAAGACATCGACGTCATCCTCACGGGCCACACCCACGACGCCATCCCGCAATCCGTCATCGTCGGCAAGACGATCCTGACGGCGCCCGGCTCGCATGGAAAGTTCCTTGGCCGGCTCGATCTGGACGTCAAGGGCAAACGCGTCGTCGAACACCGCTTCCGCCTGATCCCCATCTTCACCGACGCAATCGCGCCCGATCCACAGATGGGCGCACTGATCGCGAGTCTCCGCGCTCCGTACAAGGCCGACCTGGACCGCGTGCTGGCGCGCACCGATTCGCTGCTCTACCGCCGCGGAAACTTCAACGGCACGTTTGACGACTTAATCTGCGACGCTCTGCTTAAGGAGCGCGACGCGCAGATCGCGCTCTCGCCAGGTTTCCGCTGGGGCTCTTCGCTGCTCCCCGGTCAGGAAATCCGCCTCGAAGACCTCTACAACCAGACCGCGATCACGTATCCGGCGGCGTACCGTTCCACCATAAGCGGCGCGCAACTGAAGAGCATCTTCGAAGACGTCGCAGACAACCTCTTCAATCCCGATCCGTACTATCAGCAAGGCGGCGACATGGTCCGCGTCGGCGGGATGTCGTACGCGATCGACGTCGCAAAATCGGTCGGGCAACGCATCTCCGAGATGCGCCTCGCTGACGGCACAGCAATCGATTCCGCGAAGAACTACGTCGTCGCGGGCTGGGCCTCCGTGAACCAAGGCACTGAGGGCCCGCCTGTGTACGACGTCGTGACCAAATACCTCCAAGCACAGAAGGTCGTCAGCGTTCCCGATCGTCAGGCGGTCCGCGTACACGGCGCGGATGCCCGGGGTGTCTCGTCTTGACCACTTCCAGCGTCACCGCTCCACGATGGGAGACCACGAGTTGAACCGGAAGAACCAGTATGACGAGGCACCGCAGGGCGAAGGGCGGCTCGACCGCGCGAAGTTTCTTCGTAGCGGCGCGCTGGCCGGCGGCGCGATGCTCGCTGGGGCAATGGCGCCAGCTGGAGCGATAGCGGCAGACGCGGGCGACGCGCCGCTGGCCATACCCGAGACGAACAAGACACTTGGCGCCGGTGTAAACGATACGCCCTACGGCATGCCGTCGAAATACGAACGCGACGTCGTCCGACGGACCGTACCTTTCCTGACCGCCGATGACAAGTCATCGGTCAGCTTCACGCCGCTGCAGGACCTCGACGGCATCATCACGCCGAGCGGCCTGTGCTTTGTGCGGGATCACGGCGGATCACCGATGCTGATCGATCCGCTCCAGCATCGGCTGGTGATCCACGGAATGGTGGACCGCCCGCTGGAGTTCACGATGAACGATCTCATCCGGCTGCCCTCGGAGAGCCACGTGTACTTCATGGAGTGCGGGGCCAATGGCGGGATGGACTACAAGGGTGCGCAGATGCAAGGGGTCCAGTTCACCCACGGGATGATCCATTGCTGCGAGTGGACGGGAGTGAAGCTCTCCGTCCTTATGGATCAAGTCGGCGTCAAATCAACGGCGAAGTGGATGCTCGCGGAGGGCGCCGATGCGGCGGCGATGACGCGCAGCGTCCCGATCGAGAAGGCGCTGGACGACGCGCTGATCGCCTGGTCGCAGAACGGCGAGCGGCTTCGGCCAGAGAACGGCTATCCGCTGCGTCTCGTGTTGCCGGGATGGCAGGCGAACCTCAACGTGAAGTGGCTGCGCCGCCTCAAGTTCGGTCCGGATCCGTGGCAGACCCGCGAGGAAACATCCAAGTACACCGAGCTTATGCCCGACGGGAAGTCGCGCCAGTTCGACTGGGTCATGGGCACCAAGTCCGTGATCACTGGTCCCTGTCCCGAAAAGCCGATGATGGCGAAGGGCTTTCGCGAGGTGACCGGCTTTGCATGGTCGGGATACGGCACAGTCACGCGCGTCGACGTGTCCTTCGACGGCGGCGTGAACTGGAAGCAAGCCACGCTCCAAGAGCCGATCTACACCAAGGCGCTGACACGATTCCGCATACCGTGGGAGTGGGACGGCGAGACCGCGCTGTTGCAGAGCCGCGCCGTCGACGACAAGGGGCACGTGCAGCCCACGCAGGCTCAGCTGCTCGCCGCGCGCGGCGGAAACGCCATTTACAATCGCAACGCGATCCAGACCTGGCGCGTGAACCCCAACGGGACGGTGGACAGTGTCCAAGTCGGTTAAGTATGCGGCCGCGCTCGCCGGAATCGTGGCGCTCGCGGGGTTCGCGATCGCGGATGCGGGTCAGCAGTACAACATCGGAAAGCCCGTCACGGAAGCACACATCGCCTCCTGGGACATCGACGTCAATGGCCTTACCGGAGCCGGCTTGCCGCCGGGCCAAGGCTCCGTCGCGCAAGGCACCAAGGTGTGGGAAGCAAAGTGCTCGTCGTGCCACGGCGAGTTCGGCGAAGGGGCGGGGAAGTTTCCGGTGATCGCCGGCGGAACGGGAACGTTGACGGCGGAGCGGCCGGATAAAACGGTCGGCAGTTACTGGCCGTATGCGCCAACGCTCTTCGACTACATCAAACGCGCCATGCCGTTCCCAGCTCCGCAGTCGCTGAGCAACGACGAGGTCTACGCGGTCACCGCGTACGTTCTCAACCTCAACGACGTCGTGCCCAAGGACGCCATGGTGGATGCGAAAGCGCTCGCGGCAATCAAGATGCCGAACCGAGACGGGTTCATCAAGGCCGAGTGGGACACGAAGAACGTCGTCTGCATGTCGAAGTGCGCTCCCGCGCCCGTGAAGATCACGAGCGACCTCGTGAACCTGCATGTCACTCCCGAGGAGAAAGAAGTCGGTAACGTCGGATCGACGGTCGACCGCGGGAACATCGAGGAGTCGGCAGACACGACCGCCGCCGCGGCGACGACCGCGCACGGAACGGGCCCCGGCGCCAAAGCGGCATCCGGACCGACATTCGAGCAGGTGCAACCGATCATGGCACAGCGTTGCACGGTCTGCCACTCCGGAAAGCCGACGCAGGCGGGCTTTTCGAGCGCCCCCATGGGCGTGAAGTTCGACACGCCGGCCGAGATCAAGGCGCAGGTGGCGCAGATCAAAGCACTGACGGTCACGTCGCGTCAGATGCCGCTTGGCAACATGACGCACATGACGGACAAAGAGCGAGGACTGCTCGGTACGTGGATCGCCGCAGGGGCGCCCATCAAATGACTCGACGGCGCCCCCTGATAATCGCGGTGGCTTTCATGCTCGCCTTTCCTATCCCTGGGTTGGCGCAGAGCGTTGACCTCCCGAATCCTTTCGCGAGCCCACTGCCGACGCTCGATCATCAGCGCAAGGTCGTGATGAGCCTTTCCGAGCGCTCACCGGACCGCGTAAACGAAATCATCTCGAATGTCGGCAACGTGCAGAAGTTCTACGGGACGGACAACGTCCGGATCGCGCTGGTCGTGTTCGGGCCCGGCATCCACGCCGTCCTCAAAAACGACAATCCCGTTCGTCCCCGCATCGCCAGTCTGCTCGCGATCGGGGTGGACGTTCTGGCCTGCGACGCCACACTGCGGACGATTCACCTCAGCAAGAACGACGTGATTCCGGGAGTGCGCGTCGTCCCCAACGGCCTGCCGGCGATCGTCGAGCTCGAGGTCGCGGGCTGGCACTACGTGCGCCCGTAGCGGCGAGAACGGTATTCGGCAATGAAGACTTCGATAACACGTCCAGGCTTCGCTCGCCTTCTCGCGGCCGGCGCCGCCCTTCTGGGCACCGCTTCCCAGGCTAACGCTGCGGGAAGCGACCACCACGTCTCGTTCCACGTGGACCGCAACGACCCCGCCGTTATGAACCTAGCCTTGAACAACATCGCCAATCTCGCTACGTACTATTCCGGCATCGGCGAAACGGTCGACATCGAAGTCGTCGCGTACGGACCGGGCCTGCATATGCTGCGCGCGGACACGTCCCCGGTGAAAGACCGGCTCGCGTTCATCAAACGCAGCATCCCGGAGGTGGTCTTTTCGGCGTGCAACGTCACGAAGACGGCAATGGAGAAGGCGGAAGGCCACGCCATCACCATCGTCCCAGAAGCGCGGGTCGTCCCGGCGGGCGTTGTCCGGTTGACCCAACTCCACGAACTCGGCTGGGCGTACATCAAACCGTAAAGAAAAAACCCTGCCACAGCAGGGTTTTCGTGGTAGCCCCAACGGGATTCGAACCCGCCGAGACTCGTGCTAGCCCATCCGTCTGGTGGTGCTGGGTATGGTCGCACGAGAAAAGCCGTCTGTCTAGGAGTTTGTCGGACTTTTGACGGTCCGATGGTATAATATGCGCATGGCGGGCAACTTCGTTTCGTACGATCGCGACACGCTGTTCTTAATGCCTCCGAGTGTTCAAGAGTGGCTTCCGGAGAAG
>Ga0207416_1003840_pt1 | contig 13765 bp, 10 predicted proteins | sample PaiPotPPM11metaG_FD_184107 | JGI IMG/M metagenome (GOLD analysis project Ga0207416, IMG submission 184107) | Iron sulfur acid spring bacterial and archeal communities from Banff, Canada, to study Microbial Dark Matter (Phase II) - Paint Pots PPM... ...
CTGCGCTCGGCACGTCCTTGAGCCCGAAGACCGTCCGGCAGACCCATGTCCCGCTCCATCAAGCGCTCGATCTTGCCGTGGAGTGGGACATGATCCCCAGCAATCCGGCTGCGCATGTCCGGTTGCCGAGGCCCAAGCAGAAGGAGAAGACGATCCTCTCGCCCCAGCAGGTCGGAGTGCTCCTGCGTCAGACACGGGCAGACCGACTGCATCCTCTGTGGTATCTCTTGGTGACCACGGGAGCCCGCAAGGGGGAGGTATTGGGGTTGAAGTGGTCCGATCTGGATCTGCAGACGGGGAACGTGAGTATCCGGCGGCAGATCATGCGCAAGACCGGGGAGGGGTTGGTGCTGGAGGAGCTCAAGACGGAGCAGAGCCGGCGCACCATCCCGCTGGGAGGGGGGATGCTGGTAGCCTTGCGGGAGCATCGCAGACGGCAGCTGGAGGAGCGGGTGGCGAGTGACTGGTGGGAGGAGCGGCCGGAGTTCGGGGACTTGATGTTCACCACCACGCACGGCAAGCCGCTCGATCCTGCTACCACCTGGGCAGACTTTCAGCGGACGCTGGAGCACTGTGGGTTGCCGAAGATGACGCTGCATGGCTTGCGGGATACGGCAGCAAGCTCGATGCTCTTACAAGGGATCGACGCCAAGACGATCGCCGAGCGATTAGGACACAGCGATGTGGCCTTGACTCTGCGGATCTACAGCCACGTAACCCCAGCGATGCACCGGGATGCGGCTGAGCGACTGGAGCAGCTGTACGGTCTGTCGTAAGAGCTGGATGAGTCAATGTGAAGATGCGGCTTCAGGATGCTGGGTGCGTGATGCACCAACTTACCACCATCGAACTCTATTCCGACATCCACTGACCGTGGACTCATGAGAACATCTGCAGACATTAGCGAGCAGCGGCGGATGAGAGCGGCAGAGTCCCTTGATTTTCCGGGGAAGATGAACAGCAGCAGACCGCCAGGGACGCCTTTTACGGTAGGGTTGATGTCGTGACCGACCTTTAGTACCGACCGACTCGATATCCACTTCCCTTGTATTTCCGCCAAACACGAGACGATGCCCCCGGTGCACTTATGACATTCCGAGTGTCACGGCAACATTTCTGGCGGCAGTTCGGCTCCTGAGGAAGGTCATGGCCGCCTGGGCCGGGGGAGATCGGGAACCGAGCAGAATGTCCGTCGCCTCCCTGTCCTTGAATCGACTGTTCGCTGCACGAGCGGCATTCCCTGCGACGTACACTCCCGCCCTTCGGATAGCATCCCAGCACCAGCCGAGCGAGCTGCTGGGGCCAGCCTCTGGACTCGGTGACGGCATATTCGCGGAGCATCCCGAGATCAGGCGATACGCGCAGCAGCTGCTAGACCCTTCCACGAGAGGAATACGCTTCGTCTATCCAAGGCAGCCTGCGGGATGTTGTCTCAAAACTCGTCCGCGCTCCCGACGGCTCAATCACAGGTTTCGGTACGGGGCTTCGAGCTACGACGATCCGCACAGGACAGCCGGGCAGGACATCAGACGGAGCATGATCCTCCACGGCTCCTTTACGAAGCAATGAGCCGCAGATGGCCTTCGCTTGGTAGGGAAGAGCACACCGATCACTAATCCTAGTTGGCGAACTCAAGTCCTGCCAGCTCACGAGATGAACTGAGATTGGGCCGGCTATCAAGCGCAGGAATTGGAAGGTTGGGTCAACATTGTCTTTCAGTAGATGCTCTACTCTATAGGGGCGTCTCCTCAGAAACCAAAGCCGCTTGAGACGAATTGGGAGAAAGATCTCGTCCCGTGGAAGGCCCAAACCAATCAACACGCATCCTTGTCGGACTCATGTGTGGTACATCGGGGGACGGAGTCAGCGCTGCGCTTGTAGAGACCGAAGGATACGGCAAGCGTCGGCGCGTCCGTATGCTCGCGCATTCTGTATATGCCTATCCAGATGAGCTTCGACGGCGGCTCTTTCGACTCTTTCCACCACATCAGTTCAGTGTCGAGGAGCTCGCCTTCCTCCATCGGGACTTCGGAGAACTGCTGGCCGACGTCGCACTCGAGATCATCCTGCATGGTGGTCACAGTCCTGCGGATGTAACGGGAATCGCCGTGCAAGCTCCGACCATCTTTCATGGTCCTCCCAGTGTGGACCGAACTGGAGTACATATGGAGATCGGAGAAGCGGCAATTATTGCTGAACGAACCGGGTCTACCGTGGTCTGTGATCTGCGTCCCAGCGACGTTGCGGCAGGCGGCCACGGTGCGCCTTTGAGCGCCTACGTGGATTACGTCCTCTTTGTCGATCCAGCAAAGGGTCGCGCCATCCAGAACATTGGAGGCATTGCCAACGTGACTTTCGTTCCAGCTGCTGCCACCCTCGACGACGTTCTGGCGTTTGATACTGGACCCGGCAACATGGTGATCGACGGTGTCGTGCAGCAGCTCACGGATGGCCAGGCACCCTTTGACAAGGATGGGAGCCGTGCAGCGCAGGGGAGCGTACATGGAGGTCTCCTGACAGAGCTCATGCAGCACCCCTACCTCGCCCAGCATCCACCTAAGACGACCGGACGCGAGGACTTCGGAGAATCGTTTGTTACTCACGTGCTGGAGCGAGCACGTAGACTCAAGCTCCCGCACGACGACATTGTGGCCACCGTGACCGCATACACTGCGGAGTGCATTGGGCTCCACTACCAGCGCGAGCTCATACCACACAGTCGCATTGACGAGATGATCGTTTACGGGGGAGGCGCGCACAATAAGACATTGCTGCGCGTGATTCAGGAACGAGTGGCCCCAATCCGCGTCCGACACCATGAAGAGTTCGGTATCTCGGGCGATGCACGCGAGGCTGTCACCTGGGCAATTCTGGGAGACGAGACGATGGCAGGACATGCCAGCAATGTACCGTCGGCCAGCGGAGCCAGGCATCGTGTTGTCCTGGGCAAGATTGTGGATGTCCGCCCTTGGAATGAGGAGTGAGCGCGCTTCTGGTCGTCGGTGCCCATGCCTTAGACGCCGAGGTCATGGCCGGAGCGGTGTCAGCTGCAGCAGCTGACCGTGGGTGGGACGTCCTTCTTCTGCATCTGACACGCGGCGAGCGAGGTCATCCCGAGAAGCCAAAGGACGTCTTCGCCCGGCAATTGGAAGGCGAGATGCGTCAGGCAGCGGAGATCCTTGGTGTGCGGCAGGAGTGGCCTGGCATACTTGCACCACTACCCGCCCCAGAGCAGGTGCAGACGACTGTCGAGGATGTCATACGGCGACTGCAACCGGATGCGATCATTACACATTGGCGCGGCAGCTGGCATCCGAGCCATGTTCGGGCCCATGAAGCCGTGCTTCTTGCGGCGGAGCAGCTCGCCCATCAACCCGCCGTGCTGTACGCCGAAAACTGCGAGGATCTCACCGGGTTTCAGGCCTCATGGTTTGCGTCCATTGCCGGTGTCTACGATCGCTGGTTGCAGGCGCTGCGAGCGTATGAGGTGTTTCGGCTCTCCGAGCCCGGTGTCTACGCAGGCAGCATTCCCTACTGGGCGTACTACACAGCAGCAGCGCGGGTACGTGGACTTCAGTCTGGGCTGGAGCTAGCTCAGGCCCTCATGCCGGGCAGCGGCAGCATTCCAGCAGGTCTCGAGCTTCGCTGTCTCTGAGACCATTGGCGTCGTCAGGCAGATTCTGCCTGTCGCAGGATAAGGCTTCCATATTTGTCGGCCTCACAACCCCATCCTGGCGGGATAACTGTTGTGGAGTCCAGCTGTTCCACGACAGCGGGCCCGCACAACTTGCTCCCAGCGTGGATCGTCTCTCGATCGTAGATCGGTGTCTTGACCCAGCCCTCATCGAAGAACACATCGCGCTCCTCCCGTGGACGCGGTTCCGGCCCCGGCCCAACCTCTGGGAAGCTTGGCCGCCCAAGCTGTCCCAGACAGGCAACCCGTAGATTGACAATCTCGATCGGTTCGTCACCTTGCGGTGCATGTCCGAACTCGCGCATATGGACGTCCCGTAGGAGCGCTGTGAGCCGATCGTGCATAGCCGCAGAGTATTCGCCAGGCAGCTGCACAGGCAGCTCGTGTGTCTGTCCTTCGTACCGTAAATCCATAGAGTGCAGAAATGCCATTCGCTCTGGGGGCACTCCTTCGTTCTCAAGCCGTGCTCGGCCCTCTTCTACAAGCTGACCGTAGGCCTCGACGATCTCTGCCGGATTGACTTCCCCAACCAACTTCAGCATCGTCGCGCCGAAGTCGTGGCGGATGTCTGCAAAAAGGAGACCGAGCGCCGAAGTAACGCCTGGAGAGCGTGGCACCATGACCGCAGAGATGCCGAGTTCGGAGGCCACGTCGGTGGCATGGAGCGGCCCTGCTCCGCCGTATGCCACAATCGCGAAGTCGCGGGGATCCAGTCCACGCTCAATGGTACGCTGACGGATCGCGTGCACGATGTTGGCCGAGGTGAGAGTGAGAATACCACGGGCCATGGTAACCGGATCGAGTCCAATCTGCTCACCCAGCTGCGCGATAGCCGCGCGTGCGGCATCCCGGGATATGGGCACGCGACCTCCGAGGAGAGAGCGGGGGTTGAGGCGCTGCAAGAGCACGTTGGCATCGGTCACAGTCGGCTCTACTCCTCCGCGCTGCAAGCAGGCCGGGCCGGGGACGGCTCCAGCGCTCTGTGGGCCGGCATGCAGCAATCCTCCTTCGTCGACCCACGGAATCGTCCCACCTCCCGCGCCGATCGAGTCGATATCGATTACCGGATACGATACAACGGTGCCAAATTCCAGCTCGAATTCACTTTTGAGGTAGGAGGCACCCGCGTGGACGAGCGAGATATCCGTACTTGTGCCACCGATATCCATCCCAATGAGGTTTGTCATCCCTGTCGCTTCGCCGAGAGCAAGCTGAGCCATGACGCCGGCCGCGGGACCGGAGACCAGCGTATAGCCTGGCTGGTTTACGGCCGCATCGGCGACTGCCAGACCGCCGTTGGAGAGCATAACCATGAGGTCGTAGCGGTAGCCGCGCTCTCGTAGTGTGGCCTCGAGATGCCGCAGGTAGGTTGCAAGAATTGGCCCAACATAGGCACTAACTGTGGTGGTGGATGTACGCTCGAATTCCCGCCACTCAGGAAGAATCTCCGCTGAGATGTAAATGGGAAGCTCAGGGAAGTCCTGCTGAATAGCTTCCCGCACGGCGCGCTCATTCGCTGGGTTCAGATAGGCATTCAGAAAACAGATGGCCAGCGCCTCAACACCCAGTTGCACGAGCTCTGCTGCTTGAACAACCGCTCCCTGTATATCCGGCTCTTGTGTGACGACGCCGGAAGCATTCGTACGTTCCCGTACTTCCCGTCGCCACTCCCGCGGCACCAGTTCCTGCGGTGGATCCCACTGGAAGTCATACAGTTTGCCGCGGGTCGTTCGGCGGATTTGTAGCACGTCGCGGAAGCCTTGGGTGGTGAGGAGCCCGGTCCGTGCACCCTGTCGCTGGATCACCGCGTTGGTCGTGACCGTTGTGCCGTGAGCGAAGAGTGATACCTCACCGAGATCCAGCTCAAGCTCACTGAGTCCCTGGACGACGGCTGAGGCTGGATCGGCTGGCGTCGAGGAAATCTTGTGCAATGCCAGGCCGGCATCCGAGAGCACCACGAAGTCCGTATACGTTCCACCAACGTCAACGCCGATGCGCATCAGCGAGCTCTCCGCATGGATTCGCGCAGTCGATCTGTAGCTCCCCAGTCCACGCTGTTGGATGCCGAGAACACGACGCCGTAATCCGAGGCCGCTCGCTCTGGTGTGACATAGCCTTTCACGACATCGCGGGCGACAAGCTCAGGATCGCGCTCTAGAGGGTCGCCGTATCCTCCACCGCCGGCGGCAATGATCGTCACCCGGTCCCCAGCGGTGAGTGGGTACCCTACCGCTTTGAGGCTGATGTTCTTCTCGTCCTGAGAGCCCTCGTTCAGGATGAGCGCCTGTCGAGCGGCCTCCTTGCCGCCAAGGACGCCGAACGGTGGATAGAACTCACGGTCACCGAGGCACGAGAGGCGCGCCTCGCCTTCCACCAGACGAAATGTCTTGCGCGAGCCAACACCGCCGCGGTATCGGCCAGGTCCGGCGGAATCGGACCAGAGTGCCCACTCCTCGAACTCGATTGGATAGCGCCGTTCGGTGACTTCCACCGGCGTGATCTTCGCGCCCCCTCCATAGAGCGATACGAGCCCGGCTGGACCATCCTTCGTGGCCCGGCCACCAAACCCTCCTTCCGAGTAGAGATATGCCACGTAGTCTCGCCCGCGATACTGTCCCCCGATCGTGAGGTTGATCAGGTTGTATGGACAGCCCACCGCCTTCTCGGGGCTAGCCTGTGCCAAGGCTGCCAGACATGAGCCTATGACCTTTTCGTAGACGGTTGCCGCCATACTACTGATGGCGCGAGGCGGCCGCGCGTTCACGACCGTTCCCTGGGGAGCGATGATCTCCAACGGCTCGAAGCAGCCGTGATTCATTGGAATGTCGGGAAAGAGCGACTTGGTCGTCACATAGACGGCGGACGCGGTCGCGCTATAGGTGGAATTGGAAGCCGACAGAGATTCCGTATCGGAGCCCGAAAAGTCAAAGCGCATGCGATCGCCTTCCACGGTCAGGAGGACGTGAATGCGTTTCGGAATGGGGCGATCGAGCGACTCCATATCGACGTAGTCCTCGCCTTCGTACACACCATCAGGAAACGTCTCAATCTGGGAGCGGAGCAGTCGCTCTGAGTATGCGATGGTCTCAGTCATCGCTCCGCTGATCTGATCCCATCCATAGCGGACGGCGAGCTCCTCAAGTCGGCTCTGGCCGACCACCGTGGCACCGGTTTGGGCGCGCAGATCACCAAGGCGATCCTGCGGGATGCGCATATTCGATGCGATGAGGTCAAAAACGGCCCGATTCGGCTGTCCGGCGAGGTACAGTTTGATGGGGGGCATACGCAGGCCCTCCTGAAAGTGTTCGCGCGCGTTGGCCACAAAGCTGCCCGGCTCCTGGCCGCCAACGTCTGGCCAATGGCCGCAGACCGCGACAAACCCGACAGGTCGTGAGCCATCGAACACCGGCCGGGCGACGCCGACATCGTTGAAGTGGGTCCCACCCACAAAGGGGTCATTCATGATGAAGACGTCCCCAGGCTGGATCTCGTCAGCGTAGCGATCGAGAATGGCCTGCACTGAGAACTCAAGTAGCCCCACGAAGACAGCGAGATCCCAGTCGCCCTGGGCCACCAGACGTCCCTGTGCGTCGAAAACGGCTCCGCCGATATCTCGGCCCTCTGTGATGACCGGAGAGTACGCGGAACGGAAGAGGGACAGGTTCATCTCGTTGACGATACTCTTGAAGGCATTGTGCACGACCGCCAGGGTCACGGGATCCAGCGACACGCCGTTCTCCTTGAGCCGGCTCGTCGACTAGCCGCTACTTCTCGAACCAGGCGGCATGAGCGCAACGATAGCCGGTACCATCTTAACAGTATGATGATATGATGATACGTGCGTTGTGAGGGAGAGCACAGTTGGATCGACACCAGTCCACGTCATCGACGCTAAGTAGCATCGCTCCTCGGAAAGTCTCTCGAGCAAATCGCCTGCCACTCTACTACCAGGTTGAGGAGGACATGCGGAGCAGGATCGGGGAGCATGAGTGGAAGCCGGGAGAGCAGATCCCCACGGAGTCCCAGCTGTGCGAGCTGTACGGGACGAGCCGCATCACAATCCGCCAGGCTGTCAGTAACCTCGTGAGTGATGGACTGATCGTGCGCGAGCCGGGGCGTGGAACCTTCGTGCGCGAACCATCCGTGACAGCTGGAGAGCGTGGCCTCACCTCATTTACGCAAGAGATGCAGGCCCTCGGGCTCCGCGCTGGTGCGACGATGCTGGATCTCCGGTGTGAGCCATCCTCGCCGGAGACTGCAGGCCGCCTCCGAATGGAGCCAGGAGCGCCTGTGGTGACGGTCAAGCGTCTTCGCCTCGGAGATGGGGTACCAATCGGAATCCAGACGGCACATCTGATCGGCTCGCGCTTTCCTGGGCTGGAACATGCTGACCTATCGGACACCTCACTGTACGACTACCTCCGCGATTACTACGGCCTGTACCCTCGCGAAGCCGAGGAGGCGTTCTGGGTAACGCGCGCCAGCCGCGAGGACGCTGCACTCCTCAATATTCGATCCGGCGTCTGCTGCTTCGGGGTCGAGCGGATCACCCATGATGAGTCAGGACCATTCGAGTTCGTGACGTCGATCATGCGCGGTGACCGGTACCGCATCCACCTCGCCTTGCGGGCGCTTCACTAGTCCATGGCATTACTGACCACGTCTGGGAGGATCCATCCATGAGTGAACCCCGCTTTCTCAGCCGTCTCCAGGAGATCCTGAGTCATGTAGCCACGACGCAATCCGAGTCGCTCGATGCCGCGGCATCACTTATGGCCAATACCATTGCAAACGGAGGGCTGGCGCACCTCTACGGCAGTGGCCACTCGGTAATCCCCGTTATGGATGCCTTTCCGCGCTACGGCAGCTTCGTCGGACTCAATCCGTTGACTGACCCACGGCTCATGTGGTTCAGCGTCCTCGGGGCCGGCGGTGCGCGGGAGTTGCTCTGGCTGGAGCGAACCGAGGGGTATGCACGTCAGTATCTCTCCAACCAGCCGATCGCCGAAGGAGACGTCTTGATCGTCTTCTCTCACGGCGGACTCAACGCCGCACCCATCGAGGCCGCGACGTATGGGCGCGAGAAGGGTGCGTCCATCGTTGGAGTGACGTCGCTCGCCAACCTGGCACGTCCCGCGCAGCACTCGACGGGGAAGAGGCTCGCCGATGTTTCAGACGTCGTGATCGACACAGGTGTCCCGATCGAGGATGCACTCGTCTCGCTCGATGGATGGGGGACACCATTGGCCGGGGCATCAACAATTGTTGCCTGTGCCTGCGTGGGCGAACTCGTCTCACGGACAGCTGCAGCACTGCTAGAGCGCGGAGTGACCATGCCCACCTTTGTGTCGCCAACCGTTCCGGGTGCTTCTGTCGAGTCGAACAATGTCGTATTTGATGCCCATCGCACGCGCCAGGTGGAGGCGGCCAATCGCGGACAAACGGTAGGGTACTCAGGCTAGCTGTCGACGTCTGATGATCTCGCGTGTAGGCCATACTATGGCGCGCGAGATCAGGGCCGCTATGCCGTTCCTGTAGTCCGCTTCATTCCTGCTAGGCGGGAGAAGAGAACGGCCACGACGAGCGATCCCCCATAGAAGACCTGCTCGATCCAGCCGGAGAACCCCAGAAGTTCAAGACCGGTGATGCCGGTCACCAGGAAGTACACGGCGATGAAAGAGCCCCAGGCGTTGAATCTGCCGGGCGTGATCGTGGTCGAGCCCAGGAAGGCGCTTGCGAAGGCAGGTAGGAGGAAGGTTGGACCGGTCGTAGGATCGGCGGATCCCAACACCCCAGCCAGCAGGACGCCACTCACTGCTGCTACAACACTTGCCACGACCAGAGATCCTGCCCGGATCAGGTTCACCCTGATGCCGGTGAGTCGAGCCACGCTCCGCCCTGCCCCGACGAAGTAGAGGTAGCGACCTAGCGGGGTATATGCGAAGAGGTACCATAGCAGAATGGTTAGGATGAGCCCGTAGTAGAAGACAAGCTGGAGGCCAAACACTTGCGTGCTCGCGAAGTTGACGAGCTGCGGGGAGATGCCACCCACCGAGAGGTTATTGATGCCGATTGCAACACCGGCAAGCAGTGTCCCCATACCCAGAGTCACAACTATCGAATCAATACCCACCAGGACGATGAACAGCGCGTTTAGTAGGCCGACCACCAGTCCTGCGGCGATGGCGACGAGCACTGTAGGCACGATCGGCCAGCCGTGGACCACGTTCAACCATCCAACCAGGACAAGAGAGACGCCCAGCACGCCGGCTGCCGAAAGATCATACTCTCCGGCAGCCAGTGCAGGGAGCAGGCCAAGTGTCAGAACGAGCAACACGGCTTGAGAGCTGAAGATCGTCTGGAAGTTCGAAGCCGTCAGGAACACATGAGGAAGCATGATGGAGTAGATGACGATCAGGATCAGCCAGCTCGCGAGGAGACCAAAACGATTGGCCATGTTCGCCAGAACAGGGATCCAGCTCCCCGCTCCGCGCATGGCGGCTTCCTGGCGGTCGGTCTGTGTCGACATCTGAGTACCCGCTGAATCAGAGGTTTCAGGTCGCTCCGGAAGCAGCGTGCCCTGTTGCTCCTCGGCAAAACTGCCCGAGCCGTCCTTCACGGTTCGCTTTGATCTCCCAGGGTCGATGACGTGATCGGAACATCGATGAACGACCGTTCCAGAATGCGCTCCAATGTTAGATCAGACCCGTGAAGCTCGCTTACAGCTCGTCCATGTCGGAAGACCATGACGCGGTCGCAGAGGTGGGCGAGGTCGTCGTATTCGATACTGGCAATGACCACGGCCGTGCCACGCTGTGCTGCATCACGAATAAGCCTGAAGATCTGACGCTTAGCGCCAACATCAACTCCGATGGTCGGCTCATGGAGGAGCAGCGTCGTGGGCTGGGTTGCAAACCACTTGGCAATCAGCATCTTCTGTTGGTTCCCACCGCTGAATGTGGAGAACTCGTTGTTGGGCTCTGGCGGACGCACATCGAACTCCCGCATTAGCGTACGCGCTTCGGTCTCCTCTCGACGATAGTGCAGCAAGCCGCCAGAGAAGTAATGAGTCAGGGTGGAGAGCGTCATGTTCTCGCGAGCCGTCGCAGCCACTACGCCTCCATCGCGCAGTCGGTTGGCTGGCAGCAGAGCGAGCCCCGCGTCCATAGCCTTGCGCGGGGTCATGTCCCGGAGGTCATAGCGCTGGCCGTGCATGTCGAGCTGGCCATGTGTTGCACGCTCAGCGCCAAACAGGAGATACGGCACCAGCTCGTGTCCCATTCCGAGCAGTCCGGTAAGACCCACAATCTCTCCCCGTCGCACTTTCAGCGAGAAGTCATCGACGGTGGATCCAGAAATGTGGCTGGCTTCGAAGGCGACTTCGCCTTCGGCCTCATGTGGCGAGGGGTAGAGCTGCTCCAGAGAAAAACCAAGGATCCGCGCGACGAGATCGCGTTGAGAGAGTGTGCTCGTACGCGCTGTCTCCACCACGGCGCCGTCGCGTAAGATGGTGACCCGATCGGTGATCGCGCGGACCTCCTCGAGGCGGTGTGTTACGAACAGCACGCCCACACCAAGCACGGCCACCTGCCGAATCGTGTCGAAGAGTTGCTCGACAGTATCGCGCGGCAGGTATGACGTCGGCTCATCGAGCACGAGTAATCCCTGTTTGCCTTCGCCTGTCTGGTCCAAGGCCCGAATGATGGCGACCATCGCTCGCTGCACATCAGTGAGCGATGAGACAGGAGTATCTGGATCGAGCTTAAGCCCGAAGCGGGCGAGCGACTCCTGCACCCGGTGGCGCTCACGACGCCACGAGATGTGCCAGGCAAACCCCGTGTCGTACCGGCCAACACGCATATTTTCAACGACGCTTCCAGCCTCGAAGAGCCCTAGGTCCTGATGCACGAAGCTCATACCTAACTTGCCCGGATCGTTGAGCGAGAGAGGAAGCGAAACAGGCTCTCCACGCACCAACAGCCTGGCGCCCGGATCAGGTGCGTGGAAGCCGGACAGGATCTTGAGAAAGGTAGACTTTCCGGAGCCATTCTGACCCACCAGTCCATGAATCTCTCCAGGCAAGATATCGAGATCCACACCTCGAAGCACCGTCCGACCGGAAAACGTCTTGCCAACGCTACGAGCGGATACGACGGGGATTACCCCGTCGCTCCGCGTCGCGCGGTCAGGGCGCATGTTGCCTCCCGCTTACATGCCCCAGAGTGTGCGGTACTTCTGCCTGAAGTTCGTGGCGCCGTACCACGTACCTTCGGCGGCGTTGAGATTGACCGAGTTGATGTTTGTCGCGTCAAAGAGCCGGTTCGGGATGTTCTCGTCGGCCACAGGAGGCCGGTGGGTCAAGATCCTGAACGTCTGGTCCATGATGGCCCAGCCCAGCCAGTGTTGCGGGCTGCCGATGTCGCCCGAAACCATTTGCCCTTGCTTAAGCTGTTGCATCGGCGGCAGTGTGGCGTTATAGGACACAAACTTCACCCGATTCTGCGCATTGAGGCGGGTGACGGACGGTCCCATCAGCGCGATCATGGAGTCGAACAGCGGGAACAAGTAATTGAGGCTGGTATCCCGCTGGATATTCGACGACGTCAAGCTGGGCAAGAGTGTTGACCACTGGGCGAGCGGCGCATCCACCACCTTCGCCTTGCAGGTGCTGGAACACAGACGATGCAGCTCAGATAGGACGCCGTTGGTCTCTGTCTGCGCGACGCTGATACCGGGCACGTTGAGGACCAGCCCAGCGACTTTGCCGCCGGACTGTGCAATAGCGGTGTCGGCCATCTGTCGGCCCGCGCAGCCGTAACAAAAGGTTACCCACGCCGGGACCCCAATGCGACGGACACTCGCGGGAGGCAGCCCCGGGGTGCCGCTGCCGATCTCGATCACCGGGACGTTCGCTGCCTTCGCTCGCTGAATCGGGGCCGACAATTGAGAGGACGGGAACCCTTCATCTACGATGATATTCGCCCTGCGTCCTACCGCTTGCTGAATGAGCGATGCCGCCTTGGGGACAGAACCAGCGCCATCGCCAACGAGGACTCCCATACCACCAGCATGGGCCGCCTCTTTGACGCCGGCGAGAAGGTTCTGGACGAAGGGAAAATTCAGTCCGTTTGCCAGAAAGTAGACCGTTTTCCCGCGAACTGTATTGCCGAGCTTGAACGCAGGGCCCGGATTCTTCCACGTTACCGGTCGCTCTAATCGGCGGACAATCGCCCTGGCCTCAGTCACGCCTTGAGGTGCAGGAGCTGCACCTCGACTCTTCGGGAGACTTGCACCGCTCGCCGGCTGACCTCCGTAGCCGGCGAAGAGCAGTGTCATGATGATAACTAGACCTGTCACAGAGAGCCATCGCGAACGTATCCGTCGATCGACCTGTCGGCGCCGAGTCGTACTCATGCCCACATCTCCTCTCGTTTTCTGCGTTGCGCGGTCACACCGAGACTGTCTAACATCCGTACGTATAACATTATAATGTCCTAAAGCGCAATGGTTTTCCCTGCTGGCCTGCGACGGAGGTTGAGAATGTCGGTTTGCAGAGCACTTGAGTCGGCATGACGCGCTCGACCAGGACGATATGGATCTGTGACCGTGCTGCAACGTATCTTCGGTATCCACAAACCGCTCATCGGCATGTGTCATCTGCTTGGTTTGCCCGGCCGACCCCGGCACAACGCAGCGGGCGGCATGGACGCCATCGCCAAGATGGTGAGCCGCGACGTTCGTGCGCTACAGGATGCTCATGTCGATGGCCTTGTCTTCTATAACGAGAACGATATCCCATACGGTCTTTCAGTCCCTCACGAGATCGCCGCAGCGATGGCAGCAGTGGTCGCCCAGATCAAGTACGACAATTCCCTCGCCGATGGTGCAATTGTCGGTACAAGCCTGAAGGTTGATGGCGTGACCTGGAATCCGGTGGATGTGGAACGTGCCCATCGCGTGGTCGAGCTGGCGCATCGCGTGCGCGAGCTCGCTGGCTGACGTGTGCCATGGGCGAGACATGCGTTCTCTCCCTCGATCTTGGTACCACTGGCCTCAAGGTCGGGCTCTTTC
>Ga0207416_1003843_pt1 | contig 13759 bp, 12 predicted proteins | sample PaiPotPPM11metaG_FD_184107 | JGI IMG/M metagenome (GOLD analysis project Ga0207416, IMG submission 184107) | Iron sulfur acid spring bacterial and archeal communities from Banff, Canada, to study Microbial Dark Matter (Phase II) - Paint Pots PPM... ...
TCTCTGGTGCGAGCAGCCGCTGCCCGTTCAGGCTTACTTTGCACTCGACCGCGTGAAAGCTCTCGCGCCACAGCATCCCGAATGGAAAACCACGGAACCGTTCGCCTCACTGCTCAAGGGTGACCTGAAAACCGCGGCTGCAGGCGGTGACCGCGCAGTCCTCGACTTCTTCATGGCCACGCACACGGGCATGACAACTGCGGAATTCGAGCAGATCGTCAAGGACTGGATCGCCACCGCAAGACACCCAAAGACCGGCAAGCTCTTTACTGAAATGATCTATCAACCGATGTTCGAATTGCTCAGCTACCTGCGCGCGAATGGGTTCAAGACCTATATCGTCTCGGGCGGCGGTATCGAGTTCATGCGTCCGTGGGCCGAGGAGACTTATGGTATCCAGCCGGAACAGGTGATTGGCAGCAGCATCAAGACAAAGTTTGAAATGCTTGACGGCAAGTCCGTCCTCGTGCGCCTGCCCGAGCTGAACTTCAATGACGACAAAGGCGGCAAGCCCGTCGCCATCAACCAGCACATTGGCCGCCGCCCTATTGCCGCCTTCGGCAACTCCGATGGCGACCGGGAGATGTTGGAATACACGCAGGGCGGCAGCGGCGCCCGTTTCATGTTGCTCCTGCTGCACGATGATGCGGCACGCGAGTACGCCTATGGTCCCGCTAAAGGACTGCCGGACGTCAAGCTGGCCGCTTTCACACAGGCACTTTACGATCAGAGTCAGAAAGATGGCTGGACTGTAGTAAGCATGAAGACCGACTGGAATCGTGTCTTCGCGTTTGAAGAAGTAAGCCAGATCTTAGTAGAGGCACCAACTGTCACCATTCGGATCCATGCCGAACCCGTCGGGGTGGCTGCGAAGTAAACACGCACTCCGTTGCGAGTACCGACTAGATCGTTCGGTCGTCAGAGGATCTCCACCCCCAACTGTCATTTCTGCCAGTCGTAAACGGTTGCCTTCGGAAGTAGTTTTGGACAGGATCACCCTTCCTCTCAGAGCACCTGAGGTCACCGAAGATCGAAGACTCCACGAAAGGATGTGCCTATGAAAGCGACATGTACATATAGTCTCATCGCTGTCGCGCTCGTCTGCGCGCTGGTCACAGCAGGATTTGCCGCGGATTCCAAGGTCGAAAAGAAGCAGAAAGAGATTCGTGACATGGCGCAAGACACTCTCAAGGACCTTTACAAGGCGGACCCCAGGGCCAAATCAGCAGTGGAGGGAGCAGCCGGGCATGCAGTTTTCAGTGATTTTGGTGTAAAGATTTTGGTCGCCGGCTCCGGTAGCGGAAAGGGCATCGCAGTCAACAATAAGACCAAGCGTGAGACCTTTATGAAGATGCTCGAACTGCAGGCGGGCCTCGGTATGGGCGTAAAGAAATTTCGCGTAGTCTTCGTTTTCGATAAAGAAAAAGCCTTCAACAGTTTCGTAAACTCCGGCTGGCAGTTCGGCGGACAAGCAACCGCTGCCGCGAAAAACGGAGACAAAGGTGGATCGATGGGAGGAGCGATGTCAGTTTCAGACGGTGTCTGGATGTATCAACTCACCGATAAGGGTATTGCCGTCGAGATTACGGCGAAGAGCACCAAGTACTATAAAGACGATGAGCTGAATTGAAAGTAAAACGCCCTTCTAACGGTTTACGAAAATTCGCCCAAACTTCGGCGGCCTCTGAATTCGATTTAGGAATTACTCGCCGCAGTTGACCATGGATCGACCAAGCCAAACAAAAACAAAGTCAGTCGAGTTGACCGTAACCGAGAAGCGTATTGCTCCTTTCGGGTAGCAACCATCCACCGAGCACAGAATCGAATAATAGCGCGGGTCTTTGGTGACAAAGGAAACTGTCAGCGCCCTTTTCGCGGCGATGGCGAAAGCCTTTGATGGGACGTTCGGAGTAAAGAAATCCTCATCCGGAAGGAAGCCGCCAGAAAAGCAACTCATTTTCGCCAGTTCCCATACCTGTTCGCGTTCTTTCTTGCTCAAACCCTTCTTGGTGACTACGACTGGAAGAGGCAAGGCCGCGTGTCCATCGACACTCACACTACCCCTGCGGACGGCGACTTCAGACTCCGTATTGTTGATAATCGTGGTCGTGAAACTTAGAAACTCTCCCGGCTTTCCGAATCTCACTCTTTCGAACCCTGCCCGTGAACTGACTTCGATTCCAGCCTGACTCAGCTTATGAATCGCATTGCCAGTTACGGGGTCGCGAACGCTCGAAGACACGGCTCCGGATTGGTTCTCTTCACCCCATACGAATGCACTCGCGGCTTCAGTCTTGAATGTGATTAAGTCGTTTTGGGCAAACGTGAAAGTCGTGCATGCAAGGAAAGCAAACGAGATTGCGCATCTACGTCGCATTGTATTTCGCGCAGGCCGATAGCATCTGGCAAACCGGCTTTAACTCTATGCTTCACCTTGTAACCCACGGTAAAGCGCCGTGCGACTGTCAGAAATACCAGCATCGCGGCTTAGGTGGATTTCGCTGTAGGAACCAGATCCAAAAGACCTGATCGACCGTTCAGACGATGATGCCGGCACTACGCGGATGAACTTGAGCTTTCAAGGTTCCATCAAACCTTCGTACCCCGTCGGTGCATCTAATTGCCGGGCCGCTGTCACCGTCTTGGCACATAAGGCTCGATATGAGGCGATAGTAGCGCTTGAGGCTCGACGGTATTCCTGTCCCAGTGGAGTGCCTTTGAGATGTTAGAATCCAGTTTTACAATGATTGAATTTGGCCGAGTGTTCCAAGATGCCCTCGACCCGATTCGCAACTTCCGGGTCACCCGTCATTTCGAGTCAAAATCGGGTGACAGGAACCATTGGCGGCGCGTCCCATACGCCGAACCTTAAACTTTGAACTCACCGAACGAGAACCCGAGGTTTAGACGGAGGAGGGTCGCGGCAGGGTGTCTAAAGTTCGGGTGCTGATGGTCGATGATTTCCAAGCGTGGCGACAGTTTGTCTACTCCGCACTGCAAAAAAATCCTGAATTGCAAGTAGTGGGGGAGGCTTCTGATGGGCTGGAAGCAGTTCACAAAGTTAAAGAATTGCACCCGGACTTGATCGTGCTCGACCTCGGGCTGCCAACACTCAATGGAATCGAGGCCGCTCGGCAGATTCGCAAGCTTAGCCCAGGGTCCAAGATACTCTTCCTGACCCAAGAATCGTCCGCGGACGTGGTGCAGGCCGCCCTGAATTCTGGGGCCCAAGGTTATGTTCTGAAAGCAAGAGCGGTCACCGACCTGCTCCCCGCCGTAGAAGCAGTTCTAAATGGCGGCCACTTTGTGAGCAGCGGTCTGGAAGTCCCGCCCGACTCCCTCTAGGCAGTAACGATGTGGCTCCGAACGGCATACTTCACGAGTTCGGCATTGCTTTTGGCGCCGATGACTTCCATGATTCGATATTTGTGATAGGCGACCGTCCGGGTCGTCATGTGCAGGATGCCGCCGACTTCCTTCATTACTTTGCCTTCTGCCAGCAACTGCAACACTTCCCGCTGTCGGTCGGTCAGGCGCTGGTTTTCATCGATCAGTTCTTTGTGCTGCCATCTCAGGGAATCGATCGCGTCGCGCGACAGGGCTCGGGACAGGTACGTTTTGCCCCGCAATGCGTCGCGAACCGCAAGCACCATCTCCGACGATGCACATGTCTTGAGCAGGTAGCCTGAGGCTCCGCGGCTAAAGGCTTCAGCGGCCACTTCAGGGTCGGGATTCATCGTCAGATAGACCAACTTGACCGAAGGCAGCATCTCCTTCACCTGGCGTCCAGCATCCAAACCGTTCAGAATCGGCATCGCCACATCGAGCACGATCACGTCCGGCTTCAATTCACCAGCAGCACGCACCAGGGCGCGACCGTCTGCAACCACACCGACCACGTCGAATTCGGTTTCGAGGAGTTTCTTGCAAAGTTCCGCCACCAGATTATGATCGTCAGCAATCAAAATGCGGGGTCGAGTATTCATTATTATTCCTGACCTTTCGTAGAGTGCGACACCTGGCCAGATGGCATCGCGAAGAATTTAGGCAGAGCAATCTCTCTTCCGCCACACGGTCCGTTATCCTGCAACACCGTCCTCGAGGAGGCGCAACTCGGTTTCTGGAATCGTAAACCGTGTTAGTCCGCAATTGAGGCACACCTGAAGCTTCGGAAATACCCAGACGACAGGCTTGTCGAGACCTTTCCCGCCAGGAAAGTGGATGTTCATCTCCGCACTGAGCTCTGCTTGTTTTTCCGACCCACACGAACTACACGCCATAAGCCTCTCCCATTACCTTCCGAATGGTTTCGAGGACTTCCTTGCCGGAATCCGTTTTTCGGAAGTAAGCCGAACAACCCAACGCGTCGGCTGCGCTCCGGGCTTTAGGATCGTCATGAGCCGTAATAAAGATGATGGGCGTATGCCCGCCTGCGTCTGAAAGCCGCTGGGCAAGTTCTATGCCGGAGATTTCACCGAGCTGGATATCGAGCACAAGGCAGCCGAACTGGGGATGCTTCGTGTCCGCGAGAAACGATTCCGCCGAGTCATAAGTCACCGGCTGCAGTCCGGATGCCCGCAATAGCCGGCCGAACGATCGGCAAATGCTTTCGTCGTCATCCACAACTGCAACGTAAGTCTGGGTAAGATTGCTCATCGGGACCCGATGAGTACTTTAGTGATGAAAGGTACCACCGTCTACTGCCCTTTGGGGAAGGAGGGGACGAGCTCCGGAAAGAGGCCTGCCTCCTGCGTCAGCCGGGTGAGCTCCGCCACAGACTGCACCTTTAATTTCGTAGTAATTGCGGTGCGATGCAGCTTCACGGTCCGCTCGTGGATGTCCAGATCTCCTGCGATCTGTTTATTGAGTCGCCCCCGCACAACATGAGAAAGCACTTCGAGTTCGCGTTCCGTAAGAGCGCCGAAAAGCGCGCGTAACTCACGCTGCCGTTCGCGCGCATCACGCTCCCGTGAATCGCGGTCAAAGGCGCGGGTCACCGCGTCCAACAACGTTTCTTTTGGAGCCCGCTTTTCCAGGAAATCCTCCGCACCACCGCGCATAGCTCGCACGGTCGAGGAAATATCTCCCTGCCCGGTTAAAAAAAACAATCGGCAGTGGATTGGGAGACTGAGCGAGGGCGGATTGCAGATCGAGTCCGTTCATTTCAGGCATCCGCAAATCAGCCAGCACACATCCTGGTGACTGTGTATCACGTTGCGCGAGAAATTCATGCGCTGACGAATATGTCTTTACAGAGAACCCGTTCGCCCGGAGTAGCCGCGAGATCGCAGTAAGAAAAGACGTGTCATCGTCGACGACGTGGACGATAGGTGCGGTCTCGCTCATATCGTGCCATCCTTATTCTGCGATTGGCAGTGTAAACCGAAACGACGCTCCACCGTCAATTCCGTTTTCTGCCAAGAGGCGACCATTGTGTGCCTCAATGATCGTGCGAGAGATAGCCAAACCCATGCCCATACCGTTCGGCTTGGTCGTGAAAAAGGGATCGAAAATGTGTGCAAGCTTGTCCGCGGGAACACCTGGGCCGGAATCGCTCACCGCGATCTCGATTGTCTTTGGTCCGTCGAGTGCGGCGGTTACGCGGACACGTCTCTCTCCTCCGTTCACCTCGTCGAGCGCGTCCATTCCATTGACCATCAGGTTCAGCAACACCTGCTGAAGATGCACCACGTCGCCAAACACTGGCGGCAGATGATCCGCCACTGCCAATTCCAGTTTTATGTGCCGTGTCGCAGCGTCGGAATGCAAGAGGACCGCGACTCCGCCCACAAGTTCTCCCACATCCACGAGCCGCTTTTCCAGATTCTGCCGCTTGAGTAGACCGCGCATCCGTTCGATGACACTCCCCGCTCGCTGGTCGTCTTTGCGGATATCGGCGAGTATTGCGCGGATTTCGTCCAGGTCGGGCGATTTATCCTGCATGAAAAGCTCCGCAGCCTCCGCGTTGCGCAAGATCGCACCGAGCGGCTGATTGATCTCATGCGCCAGCGCCGAGGCCAGCTGACCCATCATCGAGACGCGGTCCATGTGAGCAATCTCCCGACGCAAACTCTGTGTTTCCAGCTCAGCCAGCTTTCGCCCCGTAATGTCATTCGATACGCCGCGAACGAGAATCGGTTTCTTCCCGACGTTGAACTCGACGCGACCGCGGGAACCGATCCAGCGCACCTCGCCGCTCGGGAGCACTACTCGATATTCTGCTTCATAACTGCCGTCACCCTGAGCCGCTTTCTCAAGCACTAAGCGGAATGCATCGCGATCCTCGAAGTGGATCCGTTGCAAGATTTTGTCGAGTTCCAATCGTTCCGTTTCCGCATAACCGAACAATCTACGCCATGTGTAACTTGCCCAGATTTCGTTCTGCGCGAGATCGCGAATCCAAATACCGAAATCGGCACCCTCAACCGCGAGCCTCATTCGTTCTTCACTTTCGCGCAAACCGGCTTCACTCTCCCGCAACTTGCGGGCGAGTGAAGCCGCGCGGATCATATCACTGCTCAATTCGTAGCCCATCACCGCGACTATGCCCATGAACGATAGGCTCGCCATAAGAGGCGTCCGGATAATGCCCCACAGGACCAGGAGGGATTGAGCGGTTCCGAAAATTGAAAAGAGCACAATGCTTCCCCCCACGGTCAGCGCTGCCCGGCGGTCACCTCGCCGCCAGACAGTGGCGGCAGCGTCGGCTGCAAAAATGACAAGGGACACCAGGCTTACCTGGCCGACTAGCATCCACGGATTGCGCACGCCCTCGGCGATCTGCACGGATTCGCCGAGAAATCGGATGTGCTGGAGATCGGTGATCTCGCGGTAGTTGAGATTTTGCCCCACCAAGAAATTTAGAACGAGCGCCAGTGTACGAAACCCACAAACCATCCACGCGAGCCATGGTCGCCCGGCCTTCAAGTAGAGCTGGACGAACCAAACGAGGGACACTATTAACACCCACACGGCCACGTGCCCCCACTTCAGCGCAGTCGCGAATTCTGTCGGCGTCTCCGCCCGCATCATCCACAATTCACAAAACGTCCACGCCGCCGTCCCCGTCGCCAGCAAAGAAAAAAATAGATTTGCCCACGCCTCGCGATTCCTGCCCCAGGTCAGGAAGTTAATTGCCGCCAGCGTGAGACACGCCGACGCCATCACGGACCAAGTGATCGTGATAAGGCTCATTCGCTTTGTGTGGAGAATACTCTTTGATTTGGGCCCACGACAACGCTTTTCAAGACGGTTCTAGCGCCAAGGTGTCGGTCTCCTGACGGCAGATCCAAACGGAGAAGCGCTGTAGCCCGGATTCTTCACCATGCCAATCGCCAGTGTGGCACCTCACTTTTTGCGAAATAGCGAAATGCATCGGGACCATGGTCGTGCTCTTTCAGCGGCTTTTCTTCCCCGCGTTGAGCAGCTTTTGAATCCCATGCATAGGTTTGCATTTCCTGAATTGTTTTCGGAGCAGTTTGCCGACAAAAACGAACGAGCCGTTGATTGAGAATCATGGACGCGATTCGAATGCCGTCAAAAATCTTCGCCCCCGATCTGGATATGACGCGAGCCGCGGGAACCGCCCGACCCAAGGTCCAGCACCGTCTCGCCCGGACTGAGCTTCGCCAAGGCACTCGGGGCCATCCCAACGAGGCCAGAGCCGCCTAAAAGTGAATCTGCGCTTTTAGCTGGATCATGCGGGGCGAAACATCGCCTCCCAGACCAGATCCCAAAATACTGGTCGGTGGCATCTCCATCGTCGATATCTCTCCGAAACCTGAGTCCGAGCTGTAGTTGTCGGGCGGGCCGAAATTTGGGTGATTGAAAAAATTAAAGAATTGGACACCAATACCCAGCACCACTTTGTCTTGGCCGACAAGGCTCGTTTTCTTCATGACAGTGAAGTCAGTATTGAAATAGCTCGGATAGCGGAAACGGTTGCGGCCTTGAGCGAAGGAAACGGCACCGCCTGAACAAGGTCCCTGTGAAGTTGGCAAGTTCCCGGTATTGAATCCTGTTTCGCAACCCGTTTGCACGAAATCTGCATTTGTATTGGGTGTCGTTGTGCCGTCCGGCAGCGTCACCACTTGCGGCGGCCAACAAGGATGCGGGAAGGGTGGGATTACGGCTCCCGCTCCGCAGGAATGGGACCCGCCGAGTGGGGCAGCTGGCACAGCGTAGATTGTTCCATAGAAATTTTTCGAAGCCAGGTTACCGCTTTCTGCGAGATCGATCACCGTGTAGGGAAATCCGGTTCGGGCGAAAATCGTTCCCGAGACCTGCCATCCCCTCACCAGGTAATCGGGGCCGCGGTGGAGGACGGTCTTTACCGGGAGTTGCCACAAATAGTTCGCATTGAAGGAGTGACGAACATCGTAATCTGCGGCTCCGTAGCTGCCGCGTAGATCAAAGGGATCTTGGGGGTAGACAGAACTGCCCGCTGTGAATTCGTCTTGGCCGCCGTTGGAAACTTCATCCAGAGCATGGCCGTAGGTATAGTTTGCCTCGAATAAACCATTGCCGAGACCACTAAATCGTCGCCGAAACGAAACAACCATCCCGTTGTAGTTTGAAATTCCCGGTGTCGTGTATTCAGTGACACCAGCGAACCGACGGTCGGCGCAGGGCGAAACGGGCGGACTGCTGCAGAGCGTAGTGGGAAATGGACCCCATCCGAAAGCATTGGCTGAGGGATTTTGCACCAGCTCATGAATACCGTGATTGCCGTAGTATCCAAGAGTCAGCGAAGTGCTGTTACCAAATGTCTGCTGCAGTTCCAGGCTCCACTTCTGATACTGGGCTGAGGGGGTCCTACTATCCGGAACGGTAAGATTTGGGGGAAAGAACTCCGGATCCGCCGCGTGGATCTGAATAAAGTTTTCGCCGGCTGCAAACCCATGGACAAAGGCGGCATTCGAGGCTGCGGCCACTTTAAAGAGGCTGTTGGTTTCTTCCGGAGCGAGATTGTAGGCGCCAAACACCCTCACGCGGTTCACGAGTGGTGGATTATCAGAGAAAACGGGTCCGAACCCGCCAGAGAACAGCTCGTAAAATAGACCGAGACCGCCGCGCACCACGGTATTATGCGAAACTCCCAGCGGCTGCCAGGCGAAACCGAATCGCGGTTCCCAGGCAACAGGGTCGGTGTGAAGAAAGGCTTGCTTACGATTCGAAAGCGCCTGATTGTAAGGCTGTGCGGGGTCGTGACTGATCGATTCAAACGCTCCAGAGAATTCGGAAAAGCAATCATGGGCGCAGACCGGATTTGATTGATGTTCTACGCGCAGGGTGAGAGTAAGGGCCAGGTTGGGTTTTATGTGCCACTCATCCTGCCCATAGCCTGCCAGAGTGTAGTTAAGGAAGAGCTCCGCCCGCTGCGTAGGAAAGGATTGACTCAAGCGTGTCGAGTCACTGTTGGGAGATGCTGGGTCCACGCCTCCGGAATAAAATGCGTCGATGGTCTGGGGAACTACGTCTCCGACGGCATTCTGGGTATATTGGGCGTGTCTCAAAAATGCTCGGAAGAAGTCTCCCCCGAATCCGAACTTGTGCTTGCCCCACGTCTTCAGGAAATCGTCGGCGATGCGGTACTCCGTGAACGCTGTGACGAGGGGATAGGCATAGAGATAGTCAGACCCTCCCAGCGACGTGAACGGCTGACCCGCGTTGGACCAATCCAGAGTGGTCGGAAAAGCAGCCAGCGTTCGCATCGGGTTGACGAGGCTCGACACATCGTCTTTGTAAACACCCGCCACTAGGAACTGGTTCGCGGCGGTAGTTCCAAATGTGTGAGTTTCGCTCAACTGGGCTTCCCACCATGGCCCGGTCTCGTAGACGTTGAAGAGTGTGTTTATTGGGTCGACGACAATGGGTTGACGGCCATTGTCGCATTGGAGGAGGAAGAAAGCACGATCGTTGGTACGGATGTTCCAATCCATACGCCCAGACACAAGGGATTCACTCGTCGGCTGCCCAAGGGTTTTCTGAAAATGGATTGCGCACGGAAGGTTCACGCCGAGTTTCCCAAACACGCCAGTCGGGCTTGCGTCGAGACAGCCAAGAGGATCGGCGAAGCTTCCCCAAGTAGCCGCCGATATTCCAGGGGTCTGGTTGTACAGACTGAACATTTGCTTGTAAAAAGCATCGGAAGCGGAGGCGGAACCAAAGATAGAATCGATATTGGCGATAGTTGCCGCCTCGAACTGCGGGCTCGGGAGAACCACCTGAAACGGAGAAGGCAGCAAGAGTCGTATTCCCTCGGTATCAAAAAAGAAAAACAACTTATTTTTCTTGATTGGTCCTCCCAACGAACCCGCCCACTGATTAGCGATGTCGAAGGGCCGAGGATTGCCGAATGCTTTCGTGATCCAGTCGGTAGCGTTCAACACGCTACCATTCCAAAAGTACTTGGCGTTCCCGTGGAAACCATTTGCTCCAGACTTTGTGACGTAGTTCACATGCGAGCCCGCGTCGGTTCCAAAATGTCCCGAGTAGCCATCACTCACCACAGTGGCCTCCTGAATTTCGTTCTGACCCAGAAGCATACCCGTAACGCCGGTAAAATTAAGATGACCCGCGTCGTCGTTCATGCCATTCAAAGTGAATTGATTTGAGGTCCCCGGCATGCCCAGGATCGAAAAGTTCCCGCCTCCACCTCCAGTGCGCGCATTATCGGTGTTCATGATTGCGCCGGGAGCGGTCTGGGCGATGTAGGTGAGGTCGTTACCGGGATTGGGTAGTTCCGAGACCTGAGTCTGGCTCATGGTAATCGAAACGTCGCCGTTGTCTGCCTGAACGAGCGGGGCTTCTGCGGTCACGACCAGTTGCATGTTTGCTTTCGCAATCTCCAGCGTGATGTTGACGGTGACTGGTGTCTCGAGCAATACAGTCACACTCCGGCTTTCCTTGCGAAAGCGGTCGCGCTCTACGGTTATCCTGTATTGGCTTGGGGCAAGAAAGAAAAAACGGTACACGCCGTCGCGATCTGTTTCGGTTGACTCGGTCGTGCCCTTGTTGACGTCGATGATCTCGACATCCGCATTCGGCACAACCGCACCGCTCTGATCAGTGACGACACCGGTCACCGCGCCGGAGGTCGTGGTCTGCGCCCTCAGTCCATTTGCGAAGCAAATCGCCAAGAGAAATGCTGAAAAGCAGCGTCGGGCTCGCAACCTCATCGAAACACCCCAAACCAATTCGATCGAAGCGCACCTGCGATCTATGGCACGGCATCATATCCGAAAATCGCCCACGTTGTGCAGCGCTAGTGATTGCCAGTGCGTCGTACATTGGCGAGAAAGCACATGTAAGCCACCGAGTATTTATGAGATGACTTTCTAGATAATCAAAGGGAGCGTCTAGGAATAAGGCTAAATTCGCGAGCGACGCCTCTCCAAGCGAAGAAAAGTGCCTATCGAGGCTGGTCAAGCCCGACGCGGTGGACCAGATCCACAAAACGCGGGTCGCCGCGCAAGGGATCGAGGAACGGATGGACCTTGATCAATTGCAGCATGTTTGATTGTTGCTGGTAGGCCCGCTCCAGCCAGAAAAGTGCCTGCTCGTTGTCACCGAGTCCCAAATAAGCATTCACGAAGGGGGCGGCGGCAACATAGCTTGTCTGCTGCCGTCGTTTCAACTCATCAACCAGACGAAGGGCTTCCCCACGACGTCCGGCATGCGCATAGGCCCGAACCAGCACGCCCATTACAGCCGGATTCCGGTCGGTGCCGAGCGCCTTCTCCAGCACCGGAATCGCTTCGTCCGGTTGTCCATTGGCAATTAAGGCCAGCCCCAGAAACCAATGGTCCGGATCGTCGTTTCGCAACTCCCGGATGGCCTCGTCGTAACGTCTCGCATGAAACAAAATGAAACCATTAGTGATGGCAACGCCTCCAAGCGGAGTGATGCCAGCGCCTCCAAGCGGATCAAGTTCGCGGGCACGCTGGACCCACGCCAGGGCCTCGTCCGTCCGCCCCTGGCACAGCAGCCACTTAGCGTATCCGACGTGAGCCCCAGCATCGTTCGAGTTCAACTCCAGAGCCCGCTTAAATTCCTCTTCGGCGTCGCTCCACTGCCATTGTTTCTGATATACCTCTGCAAGCAAGATGTGTGGTTCCGCAAGGTCCGGATCCAGTTCAATTGCTTTTCGGGCTGCACTCATCATTTTTGGATGCGTTTCCTTCGGGGGGGCGCCGCCACGAACTGATCCGAGCCTCTCGTATACGTTCGCGAGGCCGACGTAAGCCGGTGCAAAGTTAGGGTCCTTGCCGATCGTTTCCTCAAAGTAGGCAATACTCTGTTCAAGCTCAGCCTGGCTGCTACTCTTGCTTAATTCATTTTCGGCTTTAAGATAGCTCTCGTAAACTTCAGGCGAGACGTGACGCGCGGTGACCAGCCTGGCATGCTCTTCTCCGGTGACCTTTACTTCCACCGCGCGCGCGATCGATTGCGCCACCTCGCTCTCAAGAGTAAGCACGTCCTCTAACTCGCCGTCGTACTCATCCGCCCAAATGTGCTCGTCGGTTGAGGCACGAATCAACTGGGCGTGCACACGAATACGGTTGCCCTGCCGGATCACCGAACCCTCGACGACGGCGTCCACTCCAAGTGTCCGGGCGATCTCTGGCACCGAGAGCTTCGTACCCTTGAAGCGCATCACCGAGGTCCGGGAAATGACGCGCAGTTCATGGATTCTGGCCAGGCGTCCGCACAGCTCTTCGGTCATCCCGTCAGCCAGGTATTCCTGAGTTGAGTCGCCCGACAGGTTGCTCAAGGGCAGCACTGCCAGCGACCTGATTTTGGATTGGGCTGAATGCCCACTGTGGCCCCGGAACACAACGTAGGTGAGGGCAATCAGCGCCAGAGCAGCAACCCCGCCTAGAACAAGCCAGAGACGTGCCCGCGAAGTCCGGGTTGGTCGGGCGTCAACTTCTCCATCCGCCGACCGTTCCGCGCTAAGCCCCTGCTCAATTGGATTCGGCCGCAAAGGGCTAACAGCGAGCGACTCGATCGGCGCCACTCCGGCAGACAAATCGCCGTTTTGCACCTGAGCAATGAAACGGTATCCCCGGCGCGGCAGAGTTTCGATGTAGCGGGGTTTCTCGGGTGAATCGCACAGCGCGTCGCGCAGCTTTTTGACGGCACTGTTCAGACCGGTATCGAAGTCAACAAAAGTTTCGCCGGGCCAGAGTCTCTGGCGAAGCTCCTCGCGCGTAACCAGCTCACCGGGACGCTCGAGCAGGAGCGAGAGTACCTGGAAGGGCTGGCGATGAAGCTTCAGACGGATGCCGTGCTTCCGCACTTCACCCGAACGCATGTCCACCTCGAAGGCGTCGAATCGCACCTTGCGGGCTCGGTCGGTAGCCTCCATAGCCGCTCCCCAGATGGCCAGTAGTCTACCACCATCTGCTCATCACCTACGGAATATGCGGGTGTGCGCCTGCAAGCCACCTACGTTCAGAGATTTGCACGATCAGAAGAAAAACACTCACAGACCATACGCCGACCATTGCGCCTCAAGCGACTTCGCGCCAATGTCGCGGGACGCAGGCCGAGGCTTTGTACAACGACCAGCGTTACCTATAGTTTGAGCCAAGAAAGAGAGTCAAAAATGAACAAGTTCGGAAAGTATTTTCTTCTCGTGACGGGTTTCGCGCTCGTTGCACCTTTTGCCCCCATTCCGGGGGCCAACAACAAGGTTCATGCCCACGATCGGAGCTGTAGCGTGGCCAGCCTCAAAGGGAAGTACGCCTTCCGC
>Ga0207416_1003844_pt1 | contig 13759 bp, 12 predicted proteins | sample PaiPotPPM11metaG_FD_184107 | JGI IMG/M metagenome (GOLD analysis project Ga0207416, IMG submission 184107) | Iron sulfur acid spring bacterial and archeal communities from Banff, Canada, to study Microbial Dark Matter (Phase II) - Paint Pots PPM... ...
TGCCTGCGCAACCTGCTCTACTACCTGGACCGCCACCGGCCCGATGAAGCAGAACTGGCCGAGTGGGGCAGCGCCGGAGAGGATCACTTCTTCCTGGCGGAGACGCGCCGCCCGTTGACCATCAACGGCGTGACGCTGCTCTTTGCGCGCATCCGCAAGCGGGCGGGGATCACCAACAAGCGCATCAGCCCGCACATCTTCCGCCATACCTTCGCCATTCGCTACTTAGTGCTAGGCAACGATCCATTCAGCCTGCAAGAGCTATTGGGGCATGAGGATATGACGACCGTCAAAAACTATATGCACATGAACGATGAGACCATCCAGGAGCAGAAGCGCAAGTACAGTCCGGGCGATCACCTGCCCACACGCATGCCGGGTCCGGCGGAAGCCAGGCGCAGGGCCTTTCAGACGAAGGACAAGAAGAACATACGCTAACGACGGAGACAGGGGCAACGGTTCTTGCCCCTGTCTCCCTCCTGAACGCTATGCGCGTTCACGGTGACACTGTTTGTGGAGGCATATCCTGTTCAGGCGACCAGCGCTTCGAGCCATGCCGCCAGATCGACCAGTTTGACCGGGCGTGGATGCTCGGAACGGTCAAAAGGATCGCTCAACACGATCTGGCGCAGTTCTGAAGTGGAATACACGTGGCTGTACAGGCCGTAGAGCAGGTCAAGGAACTGCTCGAGATCATCATGTGTATAGCCTGCCGGATAAGAACCGAAGGTTTTGAGCAAGCGTTTGTGTTTTGCTGGCGTGATCTTAGATGTGGCGTCCATCATAGCGTCTTTGTCTTACAACGGTTCGAAGGAACCCAGGAAGCTGCCGCGCCCCCTGTGCCTATGGAACGAGTGACACCTGTCTCTGTGCAAGCGCACACGCTATTCGCTTCAGGGTGGCATGGCAGCTTCCTGCGTCCTGACCAGTGAGAGACGTTCTCCCACCAGTCAGGAAGAAGCATGGCTTCTAGAACAAGTGTACTGTATAGCGCGAACGTTTGCTTCGTTTTGTGGCCGAAGTGTTCCGTCACATGGGCCGAGTTTTTCCAGCAGGTGGTCTGCTTTCCCCGATGATGGCCGGTGTTATCGCGTTTTCTGCACGTAGGATCTTTCTAAGAATGTAGTGTAGGGGGGTTAACCAGGCGACCTGACCATCGGCGCTTCTGCCCCGCCTATCTTCAGGGCTGCTTGAGGCCCGCTTCTTTGAGTGCCTGCTCCAGGAGATCGCTAACGCCCAGGGAAATAGCCCATTGCGTAAGATAGGCGAGATCGAGATGCGCTCCCTGCCTTTTCAAGATACCGAGCAGATCATTCCATTGTCGACTCGACACTCGTCCCCCCATTTCGTACCACTCCAGTTTATTCATGATGACGTTTTCAGGTGAAGCCAGGACAAACTCACGTCCACCTCTCACCAGCGGCTGCCGCCTGAGGCTCTGCAATGCGTCTTGATCAAACGCGCGGAACTTGGGAATAAAGACATCGACCTTCATAAATGTGTCATTGGAAATCATGTTGAATGACGAGCGCCGCCGAATCGCGTCTCTCACCGCGTCTTCTACAATGTAGTAGTTGTTCTCGAGCAGGTTGACAAAGGGACGGACGTGAGCAGGGTGCATATCAGCCACAATATCCACATCCTGCGTTGGGCGGAATTCTCCATAGAGCAAACTGGCTACCGAGCCTCCAATATGATACGGAATGGCGAGTTGTTCCAGAACCTCGACAATTGGGGTCAAAGTACGTAAGATGAGTGTGATATCCGTTGCCATGTGCGGCTTCCTTTCAATCGGCTAAGACCATAGAGGATTAGAGCAACTAAGCGGCTAAAGCAGAGCGGCGTATGTCGTAGATTGAGGATCAAAAGGACAGCAAACCGGCAGTTTGAGGTGAAGACAATCACTTGTCTTGAAGACCTGCATCAATCAACATCCGCTTCAGCAGGGTGGTGTCACCAAGTGCCGCGCTCTGCTGGGCCAGGAAAGGTATGTCAAGAGCCGCTCCCTGGACTTTCGCTATTCCGAGCAGATCGTACCAGACATCGTCGTCCCGCCCGTCGTTGTTCTTGTACGTTTCAAGCAGCAGCAAAATTGTCTGTTCGGGAGAGAGAACTGTTGTAGGCTGGGTCCCCTCAATGAGGGAGACGTTCCTTACCCGATGAAACACCTGCTGACCCATGCTCAGGTTTCCTGGAAGTGTGATGGTAACCTTGAGCAGCGTCTCCAGATGCACAAGCGGAAAGCTCGACTGCTGCATGAGCGCAGCTTCTATCGTTTCTCGTTGCAACCAGTAGCCATCTTTGAGGTGAGTGAAGAGCGTGAGGAAGTGTTTCTGGTTAAGGTCAGCAATAAAGTCGACCTGCAACGTTGCCCGCTGCAGACCGTAGAGCGAACTCGCGAGCGAGCCAGAAAGCGCGTAGGGAACGTCCAGTTCCTCAAAGAGTTTCACCAGCGGGCGGATTGCTTTCTGATACTCGGGAGTATCACTCAGCTGAATGCCGTTCACGTTCAAAGCCCGGCGAAGTTCATCAGTCAGTTCTTTGCCGTATTGACGTTCGATGAACAAAAGTTTTACTTCTTCGTCAGTAGCATGCGGATACAACTGCCAGATATACTGCACACCTGCTTCAAACATTGAAGCGGTCCATGACTGGACAAAGGCAAAACGCTTGTGTATTGGAGCCTTACGGATCATCTCGATGAGTACTAATTCAGCATCCAGGCTTGTATCTGGCGATTGCGTCTTCATGCTTCCTCTCTCTCCAGATTATGCATCTGTAGAGAGTGTACTGAATACGAAGTGAGAAGTCAAGCGGCGTAATGCAGTTTCCTTTACCGCCCCTGAACATTGCAGTAACACCACTATAATCTGGGGTCTCCGCATTTCCTGAGTCACATATCAAACAAGAAGTACTTCCTCAAGTATGCCAACCTCCTCTATACGACCTGCTTGGCCGGGAAATGCGGGAGAGTACATAGAGGTTGGCATTGGCACTATCAGCATGGTATGCTGCATGAGAGAAAGGAAGGAAACGCCTGATGGGAAAAGCGTATGCATTGGTCACGGTTCGGGATATCAACCTGCTCTGCCAACACTACCCAACCTACGCGCAGATTGAAGGTCGAGCCAGAAGGCGCAAGATCACGCGAGCCCGCAGACGACATGGCGTCCTGGAAGTGAGAACCGCTGCTCGCGATGAATGGATCCAGTCGGTTGTCTGGATCGAGTGGGTCAATGTCCTCGGCGTTCCCATTCGGTACATGGCTCAAGATATTCGATGATTCTGGATTGCGTATAAGGAAGATTGGAAGGCAGTCAGTCCGCTTCAGCAGTACTTACCGATTTCAGCTCAATGACAACGTATGGAAGTCATCACTGCAAGAGAGCCAGAACCGGCGCTCAGGACAACAATGGTATAATAGCATAGAGCAGTTTTGAGACGTGAACCAGGAGGTATCCACATGGCGTATGAGATGACGATACGCTTGAGCGATCAGGAATATAGCCTGCTTGCCACAGCAGCATCCAAAAGCGGCACCGAGCCCGAACAGCTTCTGCATGACATGATCCAGCGCCTGCAAACATCATCTCAACGAACACATCCTCTGACAGCGCACGAGATAGCAGAGAAGCAATACCGCGAAGGAAAAATTAGCCATATCCCGACGGGACAACCCTTAACGCAAGTAGAACGTGAAGCGCGTGAACGACGTGCGCGTCGTTTTGCTGGAGGAAAGCCCGCCTCTGACATGGTGATTGAAGACCGAGGGCCATACTAGTGGCCCTGTACTTTCTCGACTCTTCAGCCATTGTGAAGCGGTACTTTCAAGAGCCAGGACATGAATGGATAGAAAGGCTTCACGATCCAGCCCAGGGACATGCACTTTACATTGCCCAGGCTGCCCTGGTCGAGGTGGTGGCAAGCATCTGCCGGAAAGCGCGTGAGCAACATATGCCTCGCGTGGAGCGTGATATGACCATTGATGATTTTCGGCGAGATGTTCAGGACATCTACCGTGTGTGGGTGGTTGATACCGCGCTGTATATTGCTGCTGGAAACTTGTGTCGCTCACATCGATTACGAGCCTACGATGCCGTCCAACTGGCGTGCGCTCTAGCAGTACGTGAGGATGTTTTCCAGGCTCAGGGGGCTCAGCCTCCTGATTTTGTCTTTGTTTCGGCTGATCTTGGGCTGCTCACTATTGCCCGTGCCGAAGGACTCAGCAGCGAGAACCCAAATACCTCTGCGTAAACATCCCTGCCCGAGTGCTTGCTCTTTTGGGAGTAGAACAAAATGCTCTTTGAATCTGGCGGTCAACAGTCTGTTGTTCTGTTCAAAGATAAGCGCAGCCGAGTTGTTGACGTTAAGGTGGTATGGTTCCCACGTCTACGAGATGCGTCACCTCGGAAGACAGATCGGGAACACAGATCCCTTGCGCTTTACAAAGACCAATGGCCTGCTGTGTAGCAAGCATAATGATCAACCCTCGTTGTTCCAGAACGAAGGACGACCAGTGATGTATGCCAGCTTTGATCACCTTGTTCTCGCTTTCGTTGGTGAGGCAGCTATAACCCAGCGCCTCGCCGATCTTCATGAGCCGGTAACGATCCCAGCAGTTCATCCGATCACACCATGCCTGACCTGAAGGGTCATAGCGTACCCATCGTTCACGAGGATGGTACGGACAGCGATGATGATCAGGCGGAAATACATCGCCTAGTTTCGCAGGATCACTGGCTTCTGCTCCTGTTGGATACTCAGGTTGTGTGCCTTTCGGCGCAGGCCCATCACCCTGATGATAGTGATCCCGATTGATGCCATTGATTACGGTGATTACGGTATCCTCTCGACGAACATGCCGCTGGCAATCCTCCTCGCATTCTGACGTTGTTTCCGCCAGGATATGCTGAGCAACGCTTGTTGGTTCATCACCTTGTTTCGTTCCAACACGTTCATCGCCGTCATCACTACTATCGCCGCTGGCCATAGGTGAACCGATGAGGACTGGTTGTCCTGTGGTAGATGGAGCGCGGCCAGCCGAATCTAAGCGAGGGGTATCCAGTGGCTCTGGCTCCTGATTGGCTTCTAGAGGAAGCGCAGCATAGCACCTGCCGAGCCGCCGGATTTCGCCGGCTTCCTCCATCTTGCGCAGGAGGGAGCGAGTGGTGTGATAGTTCTTATCCAACGCCTCAGCAACGTCGCGTGGACTCATCCCGTCCGGCACTTGTTCCCGCAGCAGGTCAATGATCTCCTGCCGCTCCTTGCTCAGGTTGACCTCTTCCGCTTTGCCCGCCAGCGTCCAGAGCGCGGTTGCTGGATCAAAGCTGAGGGCAAGTTGTTGCTCGCGTTCGACGTCCCGCCCGGTCACAAAGAGTGTCGCGTCCAGTTCTCCACGCTCCCGCTTTAAGATCAGCGCGCCATCAACGGCCCCGGTAAGACCGGTTGAACCCGTGACTTCATCCAACACATCGCTTGCCCCAGTCTTGCGCAGGTGATGCACCAGCAGAAGAGAGATATGATATGTATCGGTCAGTCGCTTGAGGGGAGTGAGCGCTTCATAGTCCTCTTCGTATTGCGAACAGCGTTTCCCTTCAGATGGCGGCGCGATCCTGGCCCAGGTATCGATCACCACCAGCCGCACCTGTGGATGCGCCTTGAGATAGTCTTCCAGAGAAGCCAGCCCTCCTTCCTGCAAACGCGGCCACGTCAAGGCAAACTCCAAGCCATGCGGGACAGCAGTCATCGAAGCCAGCAATTGTTTGGCGCGAGCCTGCAGGCGGCGGACATTGTCTTCCAGCGCCAGGTACAGCACATCCCCCTGCGGGACAGGTTGCTTCCCGAATGCTACGCCACCCGCCGCGATAGCCAGCGCTGCCGAGAGCGCGAGCCAGCTTTTTCCCAGCTTGGGCTTGCCGGCCAATAACGTCAGGCCCTCTGGCAGGATACCTGGAATGGCCCAGCGCACGGGCGGTAGGTTCCAGGACAACAATTCTCGCAAACTGAAGATGGCCGGTTGTTCATTTGAGACAGGAATATCCTGCTCGACCGACGATGTACGGAAGAAGAAGAGCGGCTCGGCCTGATCCAACGCCTGTTGCCAGGCTGCGCGAAACCCGTGGACGTCCTGTTTGTGCAGATCGTTTGCATCTTTGGCTCCCTGAAGTTTCACGACAAAGGCTTTTCCTGCCCAGTGCCACGCTTCCAGCTTGCGCGTCACTTGCTGGACAAATGTCTCTCCTCCCGTATCCGGTTCCTGCACCACGTAGAGCCTGTCGATACCCGCCAGCATGGTGGCATCCAGCTTCCCCACCATCTCCGCGCCGGGAATGCCCAGAGCCGGAACATGGTGGTACCAAAGCGTCCAGCAGTCGGATTCGCCTTCTACTAGCACGAGATAGCCTGCTCGTCGCGCATCTTCCAGCCGTTCCAGGCCATAGGGGACGATCTCTCCTTTACCTTTGCTCCAGCGCGATCCCTCTTTGGCAATACAGGCCGTTCTGAGCCGGTACCGCGGCGCGGGCGAGCCGTCCGCCAGGTGATAGCGAATCTCTACGCAGCCGCTTTCGTTCTCGGTCACGCCTAACTGAAAGAGAAATTGCCAGGGCAGTTGCTTGTCCAGCGCCAGATCGATGAGCGAGAGCGCCGGACGCTGTGTTTTGCCGGATATCCTCGCCGGCCTTTCCTGAGATGCTTCCAACGCGGGAAAAAGATCGGCAACGGTAAGACCCAACGCCTCGACAATACGCTCGAACGGGCAGCCGGCGAAGCATTTCAGTAACACCTGCCCGTTCTCACCCAGACCGATACTCAGGCTGGGTACGCGGTCCGCGTGGGCCGGACAGCGCGCTATCCAGCCGCGCTGCGAGGCGCGAACGCCAGTGAGATGGCCTAGCACGGTGTCTAGCGGCGAATGCGCATGGTTTATGAGAGATGCACCCATACAACAGCCTCTTTCCAGCACATTGAGCAAAAGCAGGGACAGAACGCGCAGAACTATCGGATAGAGGGCAGTGTTACGTGACCGATGAGCGAGGTGCGTCAGACTCGTCCCCCTGCTCATCCCGCAGTATGTGCAGCAGGTAGCCATAGCCGGTAAGGCAGAGAATATCCAGCTCAAACGGCCAGAGCTTGGCCCGCAGTCGGCTCATATGCTGGGTCAGACGGCGGCGCAGGTGGTGAGGCAGGGGCTGCCGCTCTGCGGTTCCAAGAATCTGCGTAAAGGAAAGGGCCTCTTCAGCATGGAGGAGCAAAGGAATGAGCAGATCGTACTCAGTCGGTGTACAGGAAACAACGGTGTCGTCGATGATCAGCACATGCTCTGCATCGCTGTGCTGTATGCGATGTCCTGCAATCACTGGCCCCTCGACGAGACGCTGCTCACGCAACGGTTCCGGCCTCTGTCTGTTTTCCACTACCGGCGAAGATACGCTCATGCTCGTCATCCTCCAGCTCGAGATAGAGGGGCAGGTAGGCGATCCGTTTCACCACGTCCTGCGCTCCCGGTAGCGGCATGATCCGACGGGGAGAAACACCGCTTCAATAGAGGCACACGAAGGTCAGTGTTAGCATCACTCATAGACGCCAACGCGGAGAGCATGGCAGCAGTGCGGCGGGCAAAGCGCCGCTCAGGCTCTTGCGCGGAAATGATGGGACGAGGAACTGTTTCGGATAGCGTCCTGGTCGTGATGCTACAGGACATCGTGTAATCCTTTCCTCGCTCTTCAATGCTCACCACGTTGAAGAGGCAGTAGCAGCGCCATCCCTGTCTGGCGAGCGATGGGATGATCCATACAGTACCCGCCGGACCAGTGGATCGGCTGAGAGATGATGAAGTATGCGTTTGCGCAACGATGGCGCTTTGAGTGCATGATGCGCCGACGAGGCATACGCCCGGCAGGCTACGAGAAAGGCTGTCAGGAGAAAGCCGGACAGCGGCTCCTGCGCGTCTACTTCTGGATGAAACAGCGTTCCCAGGGCAAACCAGGGCTGCGGCCCGGTATAGCCAAAGCCTTTCATCACGTCATCGGTCCATCCCCACGCCGTCAGAGCCGGCGCTACCCGCTCAGGTGATTGATGATGCAGACACCAGATGGAGTGTTCCGCAAGGGCGAGAACGTCATCGTCCGGCGGAATGTAGCTGGCCCCGCGCAGGCAGCGTTCCAGGGTGTCGCTGTCGAGCAGCAGGGTTTGGCGCACCCAGGCAGGCGCTGCCAGAGCATTCGCCATCCATCCATGACTCTGGTGGTGCATCGTGCCGCCGAGAGCGTCATTAAGCCGCTCAGCTCCACCGTCGATACCGAAGACCGGCGTAAGCGTAGCGCGGGCCGCCAGCATGAGCAGCATGAGCCACTGATCAAGCAGCGGATCTGACGCAGAACCAGTCAGCTGTTCCTGTCCGTAGTGACGGGCATCGACAACGCTGTCACTGCCAGGGAAAAGCAGGCCATCACACGAGAGAACGACGTGGAGCGCTTCCTCTAGCGCATCTTCCTGCGATACGCGGAGACGATATGGAAGCAGCCGCACATCTCCACCGGCTGCCATCACCCCTTCGATGCACGCCCGATCTGCGCTCATCATCGGCCATCCGCTTTCAGCCAGAGGCGCCGGCGTGGCTGGTATGCCGATGAGCGGCTGGTAGGAAGGTGAGAGCCGGGATGTATGCTGCGTCATAATGAGACGAGCGATGGTGGTGTCGAGAGGCTCCTCGACACCGGTATGGTGAGTAGTAGACATAGCACCTCCATGTAGGAACAAGATATAGGTCTTCAACGCACATGTGTTTTCTAGAACAAATGTACTCAAACTATCTCCAAAAATCTCTCCTTGCTGACCGACTTTTCGAGAGACATTGACCGATGTTACCTGCGACATGAGCCGCGTTCACGCGGCACCATCTTGCCAGAACAGGTGGAAGGATGCTGAGTATAGGTATTCAGGCTGACCGAGGCGCAAGCGCCTCAAGCAGATAGCCTGTGCCCCGTATGGAACGCACGGTTAAGCCAAAAGCGCGCAGTCCCGCGATGATACTGCCGATCGCGCGCCGCACTGGCCGGATGGCGAGATCCCAGTTCTCGCGTAGTTGCCGGCGCGCATCATCGAGCGACTGCGGATAAAGGCTTGCCAGCAACATTTCATATGGACAGTAGTGGGGATAGGCTTGCAGCAAGGGGAGGAGAACGCACATGCCATTCGGCGAAAAGTGCCGCTGGACGATGATGCGCGCCTCACCCTCGGTCGGCTGGAACAGTAAGCCAGCCGTATGCATGACAGGATCGACGACGAGCGTGTGCTGAGCCGGAAGCAAACCGGCCAGCGGCAAACGCAAAAGGTGTTCATCGTGAGCTATGGAATCGGTAGAAGGTTTTTCAAACATACGTATGAGCATATCCCGCTCTCTGACAGTCAGCCACAGGGCAGGATACTCTTCCTCCTTTCAGGAACAGAGTGAGACTAGAGCGTGTCCAGCACGCAACCGCTATCGCGATGGGCCGCATGTATGGCAAAAGGCAGAAAGGTCGGCAATGTATGTGAACAGGAAACACGCCTGGGATAAGCAAGTGTGGTGCAAATAGGGACAAACCAGACAGAAGCCGATAAAATTGCACTATATTGTGCAAAATACTACATCGTATATCAACATGCATCTCCTTTCTACTACAGTAACTTGAACAAATATTCTAGTTATTCGATACAAGTATACGCAACCAGACAGTCTTGTGTCAATACGCCCGTTCCTTGCTTTCAGAGACATGACACAAAGGGGCGGGATGGTGATAGTGAGGATCGCTGCTACACGCACGATGCAGAGAGTAAAGAAGGGGTTATTTTCCGGCAACGAGAGAAATAGAATGAGATCGTCTCATATGATAATGATGTCCCTCCATGCGCTTCCCAGGCCAGAAATTGGGTATGGTACTTCTCTCTGTCTGTACGTATTCTGCCTATGCTCGTCGTTCTTGCGCTTCTGCGACAAAACAGGGGGCTTGTCATTTCTGATTGAACATGGTATATCCTTGAGTAGAACATTTGGTACAGACAGAAGGTGAGGCCAGATATGGTTTCCCCTGTCGGCCACAGAGGCGATCCGACCTCTCCTTCCACTTGTCGCTGGGCAGTCTGGATCATGAACTGCTCGCCTGGAAGGAAACGGATGAGGGATGGTGTCCCCCTCGACTCGTTGACGCCGGGTAATTCTTCTGAGGGATTGCTCGCCGCGAGTCACCCGGATACAGTGTGCTATCTATCGTCTCTCTATCGCTCATCGTGCATGTGAGCGCGCACGGGAAAGGAGGAAACGACCTGCATGATCGCATGAGGGGCTGATTCTGCCTGTTTGCGTGCTGCTCGCATGTCGTGAGCAAGTCATCACACAGAAAGCAGGGTTCCTCATGAACAACCAGCAGCAGGGCTACCGGCAGCAGCCAGCGAATCCCCTGGAACAACGGCGGGAATTTCTCTGGCGCGAGCGCGTGAAACTGGAACTACAGGCCCAGGCTCTCCTGGGGCAGGTCGAAAGCCTGTCACAGCAGTGGCAGCGCCTGCAGTCCCGCAAAGCCGGGATGCAGCAGCAGAAGCCAAAGCTGGCGGCGCAGATCATGCTCTCAGGGCTGGCGGGAAACCGCTATCTCCCGGCGGAACGACTGCACCTGTATGAGCGGGAACGCATCATGCAGGAAGAAGAGCGACTGCAGCAAATGATGATGCGCTGCAACAGTGATCTGGCGGCCATTCAGGCGCAGATCGAGGTCATTGCTGTCGAGTTGTCATTTCTTCCCTAGCGCAAAGAACGTCATGGTTCGGGAGAACGGTGACGTTCTTTGCTTTCTCGAGCAGTATTCCCCGTGACGTTCCATCTCTCGCCAGCAGGTGAGTCTTTTTGAGCTTTGTGCAAGTAAAGCGAGCCTTTTGTCTAAGGGCTACCAAAGAGACTGACCCGAGCCACACTGAGATTGTCGTTGCCCGAACCCTTCCAGGCGAGGAACAGCTTGCCATTGTGAGTAACGAGTGCCGGGGAAGCATCGCTCGTTTCGCCCGCGATGTACTTGCCCCCGAAGCTGGCGCCGTTGTCTGTGGAGAACATGATGCTGAGGTTATCGTTGCCGGAGCCTTTCCAGGCAAGAAACAATCTTCCATCGAGGGAGGCCAGCGTAGGACTGTTGCTGCCCGTCTCCCCCAGAATGATTTTGTTGGTCAAGCCCGCAATCCCGAATCCGCCTTGATTATTGGCAAAGAAGCTCACCTGAGCCACACTGAGATTGTCGTTGCCGGAGCCTTTCCAGGCAAGGAAGAGCTTACCATTATGAGCAACGAGCGCCGGGGAAGCGTCACTCGTCTCGCCTGAAATGTATATACCTCCGAAACTGGCGCCATTGTCTGAAGAGAACAAGATGCTGAGATTGTCATTGCCCGATCCTCTCCAGGCGAGGAACAGCTTGCCATCCAGGGAAGCCAGAGTAGGACTGTTGCTGCTCGTCTCCCCCAGGATAATTTTGTTGATCAGACCCTCGATCCCGAATCCGCCTTGATTATTGGCAAAGAAGCTCACCCGAGCCACGCTGAGATTGTCGTTGCCCGATCCCTTCCAGGCGAGGAAGAGCTTGCCATTGTGCGCAACCAGCGCCGGGGGAGCGTCACTCGTCTCGCCCGCAATGTACACGCCCCCGAAACTGGCGCCGTTGTTTGAAGAGAATATGATGTTGAGATTGTCGTTGCCGGAGCCTTTCCAGGCAAGAAATAATCTTCCATCGAGGGAGGCCAGAGCGGGACTGGCACTGCTCGTTTCCCCCAGGATGACTTTGTTGATCAAGCCTTCAATCACTATGCTCTTGTAAAGTGCGGCAGACATGTACCCTGCAAGACCTGACTGATCGATTGTGTCAGCTCCGAGTTCCCACAGCATGAGACCACCAAGGTTGTTTTGCATCACATAGGTCGCCTTCGCTAACACATCGTCGGCCAGATTGGGCGAAATCCAGACGTAGCTGGCCACACAGTAGATCGAAGAAGACCTGGTAGAGGTATCAAAGGAGGGAGAACCACACGTTGGCAGGTAATTGTCCATCACGTCCTTATAGGTGAGAATGCCGGACCCAGGTGTATAGGTGTCTGGGCCGGGCCCGCTATAGGGTTGATAGAGGCCGCCGTTGGTCGCGCCTACACCCGCGTAGGCGAGCGCATAGGCCGGAATGCCGAGTACCAGCTTACGCGAAGCAACTCCCAGCCGGATCAAGGCTTGCAGGCGGGCATCGATGTTGACTCCGGGAGTCGGATCGTGCGGGGAGCTATAGAGCGGCGCATTGAAGTTCGTCACAGCATTGGAAGGGCTTTGATTGGGTGCGTGGAAGTTGTAAGCCATCACATTGAGCCAGTCAAGGCTCGTTTGCAGGTTCACCAGATCAATGTTTGCGGGCGTTGTGTTAATGGAGAGCGTCAAGGCGTAATGGCGCCCCTGCTGCCCGCCTGCGGCATCGAGTTGGCTGCGGAACTCACGGATCAGGAGGGTGAAGTTGGCCTGGTCCTGGGGTCCAGGGAATTCCCAGTCGATATCGATTCCCTCAAAGATGGTGGGAGAGCGGAGAATAAACTGTTCGAGGCAGGACTGCACAAAAGCCTTGCGCAGCCCTGGATCGGCGGCAATGGTCGAGAAGATAGTCGCCCCATTGACCTTCTTTTGGGAATTGTTCCAGCCGCCGACGCTCACCATCAATTTCAACGCCGGGTATCTTTGCTTCAAGGCCAGGAGCTTCGGGAAATTCTTGGTTGCATCTTTTGGTTCCGGCGTGGCGGCTTGCCAGGCTGCTCCACTTTGCACAAAGCCTGCAAAACAATAGATGAGGTGCGTCAATTGATCCCCCGGGACGCTGGCGATGTCATAGCCGCGCTTCTTATTCGTCGCGTAACCGGGCAAGAAGCCCACCACGAGATACTGCTTCATCAGTCGAAACCCCTTTGAAACTCAGATTGCTTATTCCAGGTTTGTCCGCCTTGCGCCAGTGTGCTGCATTTTCGTGTCGCTGACGGGCCTACCTATCATGCTGGAAGGCGCTTTGCTACTGGTATACAGGTCTTCCATGCAGAGATCTCTCGTAAACATAGACGGCACACACCAGGATTTTTAGCAGCTGCGTTCCACGCGCCCACGTCAAAGTATCAGGATGAGATAAGCTCAGGAGACGCTGCTTGACAACGAACGGGTGATGCGGGTTGTCAGGGAAGGGACTTCTCATCGACGGCAACCAACGAGCAATGGTTGAGCCTCACTTTACCTGCACAATGCTCAAAAGGCTTACTCCTGCCCAGCTTCTCATGTCTGAACGCGCAACTACCTACTCATGCGCGAGAATCGCTGAGAAGCAGGTCATACAACTGTCGTTGCCACTTCCTGAATACTGACCGGGGAAGTGGCTTTGTTGGATCAAAAGGAGGCAATCCCATGTACCGGATACGAGCGCCACCTGATTGCCGGCGTTCTCATCCAGAATCTATACAATCTTGTTTGCGAAGAAAAGGGCGGCACACTGGGCAAAGTGTGCCGCCCACTTTGTTTGCTCCCATCATGGGAGCGAAAGGTTCATTCACATGTTACCAGAAGATACCCAGTTTTTCAACCGCCATCTCGTCCCGCGTCAGGGTCTGTGAATTATTGCTGGCCTGCTGTGGAACAGAGGAGAGCTAGAGCCTGATCGGGATGATAGGAAAAGGACCGTCGGGCGGAGGAAACCTGGGAGAAGCCCGAACGATGCAGCAGAGTGAG
>Ga0207416_1003846_pt1 | contig 13755 bp, 6 predicted proteins | sample PaiPotPPM11metaG_FD_184107 | JGI IMG/M metagenome (GOLD analysis project Ga0207416, IMG submission 184107) | Iron sulfur acid spring bacterial and archeal communities from Banff, Canada, to study Microbial Dark Matter (Phase II) - Paint Pots PPM... ...
ATCAGGTCCATCTCATCCCCGAGATTGTGAAGGGCCTGCGGTCGAAGGGCGGCCGTGGCGAGCAGCTCTCTGGATCAACTCGCACGCTCTTGGCGATCACACAGGACATCCTGCGGGCTGGTCGTCGCCCCTATCTGAAGCTGGAAGTTGGCGAGCTTGTCTCCTTCGACGAGGTTTACGGCAACCTCTCCGGCGAGGGCGACGTGAGCCCCGACGTACGACGTGCGGGGCTCCGTCTGGCAAGGTCAAAAGAGCCTCGTTGACCTGAGATGGTACCGTCACGCAACTCGAGCAGGGCATCCCTGTGGCGATGCTGTCGCCGCGCGGAATCCTCGCGGTAGGGCGCAAATTGACGTAATGGAGCTTAGATTAGGCGACTTTGACAGAGCCAACGTGCCGCATAAGAAACACAAGATAGTCGCGCCCCCGTGGCGTTCGAAGAGAGACCGCAAGAGGACGTTTACGCCGCTTCGCTCGTCGGTGATAGGATCAGGGGGGCGTTGATACGCCTTTGAGCAGAAAAATGGCCGCAGCCATGACAAACTCCATCCCGAGCTTCAAATTTCTTGAGGATTGCGTCCCGCCTGACCTCATCAGAATTAATCTGGGTGGTCGGACCGAATGGGCGTTGGTGGTCACCAAGAATGAGCGTCTTTTGCTTGTTTGTGTTCTGAGCGGGCATGACGCGCCTTACTTGTCCGATGCCGCAGAGATTTGCCACGACGCGATCGATCATCCCACTGGATACGACGGTCTTCCCGATGCCGCTGTCATGGCGCCACCCCGGCCGATTGCCGCATAAATAGGAAATCGCCGCGGCGAGATATTCGTTCGGATTCATCAACTCCTTTGAAGGACAAACGATGCCGTGACGGTCGGCGTCGGTGTCGTTGGCAAAGGCGATATCGAACTTGTCGCGCATGCCGATCAGTTGCGCCATTGCGTAAGGCGACGAGCAATCCATCCGGATCTTGCCGTCCCAGTCGAGCGTCATGAAGCGGAACGTCGGATCGACGGCGTCGTTAACGACGCTTGCCGCGATCTTGTAGCGCTCGATGATCGGTTCCCAATAATGAACTGCCGCTCCACCCAGAGGATCGATTCCGATCCTCACATTAGCCGAGCGGATGGCATCCATATCCACAACATTTTTGAGATCGTTGACATAGAGTGAGATGTAGTCATGCGGGTGAACGCAAGGGGCCTTGCGCGCCCGTTCATATGGGATCCGCCGGACATCGATGAGATTCTTTACAAGGATTTCGTTCGCCGTTCTTTCGATCCATCCCGTTACGTCGATATCTGCCGGCCCGCCGTTGGTGGCATTGTATTTGAAGCCACCTTCGTCCGGCGGATTGTGCGACGGGCTGATGACAATGCCGTCCGCGAGTCCGGTCTTGCGGTTTCGATTGTTTGTCAGAATTGCGTGAGAGATTACCGGCGTCGGCGTGTACCCGCCGTGCTCGTCGATGATCGTCTCAACGCCGTTGGCAGCCAGCACTTCGAGCGTACTAACGAAGGCGGACTCTGACAGCGCGTGCGTATCCATGCCAAGGAAAAGCGGACCGTCTATTTCAGCCTTTTTTCTATAGAGGCAGACCGCCTGGCTGATTGCCAGAATGTGCCCCTCGTTGAAACTGAGCATGAATGCCGACCCGCGGTGTCCCGAAGTACCGAAAGACACGCGCTGCGACGCGATCGAAGGGTCGGGCGCTCGCGCGAAATAAGAAGTCACAAGTCGCGGCACATTGACGAGCATGGCCGCCGTAACTGGCATTCCCGCGAGCGGGCTTATACTTTCCGCCATCGCGTCCTCAAACTCTCATCCCAGCACGACCTTGACACTGTGCTGCGCGCCGTCATCGACTAGCGGAACGAGCGCTTTTTGGGTACCAGTCAGCGTCTCACCATCGAGCTTCGCCGCAATTACGCCGCGGCTAACGCCAAGCGGGTTTTCGACCGTAATGTCATAGCGGGTCGCGCGATACCGGAAAGAAATCTCGAATTTTGGCCATGCGCGCGGGATAGATGGGTCGAGCACGAAGCTCGCGCCCCGTACCCTAAACCCGAGTACCCATTCGAGCGCCACATTGTACATCCACCCTGCCGATCCGGTGTACCAAGTCCATCCTCCGCGCCCGACGTGCGGCGGCGTCGAGTACAGATCGCCGCAGACCACATAGGGTTCAACCTTGTACCGATGAACCCCGTTGGGACTATCGGCGTGGTTGATCGGATTCAACATCGATAGCAGTTCGCCGGCCTTGTCGCCGTCGCCTTGCATCGCGGATGCTAGCGCCACCCAGATGGCACCATGCGTGTATTGGCCACCATTCTCGCGAATGCCGGCAGGGTAACCCTTGATGTAGCCGGGATCGCGGGCTGGATTGTCGAAGGGTGGCGTGAAAAGTAACGCAAGCTTTTCATCTCGGCGGACAAGATATTTATCAACGGCCGCCATGGCGCGCGCGGCGCGTGTCGTGTCCGCAGCTCCCGAAATTACGCCCCAAGACTGTGCAATCGAATCAATACGGCATTCGTTGTTGGAGACCGAGCCGAGCGGCGTTCCATCGTCAAAATAGGCGCGGCGATACCAATCCCCGTCCCAGGCATTCTGCTCAAGGGATTCCTTCAAGTGTGCCGCATGTTTGCGCCAGCGCGCTGCGTACTCTCGGCGGCAGTACTGCTCAGCCAGATTGGCGAATGCGTTCAACGTCGAGAACAGGAACCAGCCGAGCCAGACGCTCTCGCCTTTTCCCCCTTCACCGACGCGGTCCATGCCGTCGTTCCAGTCGCCGGTGCCCATGAGCGGAAGGCCGTGTGCACCTGCTGCAAGACTCTTGTCGAGCGCGAGTGCGCAATGCTCGAACAGGCTTGCCTGCTTGCTGGAGACCGATGCTTCAAAGAATGCGTCGCGCTGGCCGTCTCGCAGGACCGGGCCTTCAAGGAACGCAACCATCTCATCAAGGACCGCGATATCCGCGGTGACCGCAACATAGTGGGAAACGGCGTAGGCGAGCCAGCCCTTGTCATCGGAGACTCGTGTGCGGATACCGCGCTCCGATTCCGGTAGCCACCAATGTTGAACGTCACCCTCCACGAATTGACGCGCAGCCGCTCTGAGAAGATGCGCACGGGCGACGTCGGGCCGAGACAGGCACAACGCCATGACGTCCTGCAGCTGATCGCGAAAACCGTAGGCTCCGCTCGCCTGATAGAAGCCGACGCGTGCCCATACCCGGCACGCAAGAGTCTGATAGGGAAGCCAGCGATTCAGAAGAATATCCAATGACCTGTCGGGCGTCTTGACCTGCACGGTCCCGAGCGTGTCGTCCCATTGCTGCACCACTTCATTGAACATCGCATCGAGATCGGCCTTGCGATATTTTGCAATCAACGTTTGCGCGTTCGGCCTTGCCGCTTCTCCGAGAAAGAAGACAATTTCCGTCGCGCCGGCTGCATCCAACCTGACCTGCGTCTGAAGGACACCGCACGGATCGAACCCTGCGCCGACGCGATTAGACAGGGTTGCTCCGAGAGTCAGCCCCAGGGGTCGGTCGAGCGCGCTGTCGCGGCCGATAAACTCTGTCCGATCGCCGGTCCATGCTGTCTGCCTGCCATTCAAGTCCGCGAACGCCACGCACTCAGCGAACTGATCGCTCCACGGATTCCGCGCCAAGATTGCGCCTGTTTCCGGATCGATCTCGGTCACGATAAAGGGCGCGGTCGTGGTTCGAGAATTGCCGAGCACCCATTCCACATAGGCTGTAACCGAAAGGCGACGCTCGCGCCCCGACTGATTCGTTATCTTCAGGCGCGATATTTTTATCGGGTCGTCGACGGGCGCATATTGAAGAAGCTCAAGCACGATCCCGCGTGAGGTATGTTCAAACCGACTGTAACCCTGCCCGTGGTGCACCGAATAGGAAGCGGTCTTGTCACAAACCGGAAACGCCGTTGGCCCCCATACCTCGCCGGTCTCCTCGTCGCGCACATAGATCGCCTCGCCAGCCGAATCGCTAACGGGATCGTTCGACCACGGTGTGAGCCGATTTTGCTGGCTGTTCAACGACCAGGTGAAGCCACTTCCTTCCGTTGACACCTGAAAGCCGAAGGACGGGTTGGAGATGACATTAATCCACGGGGCCGGAGTGTGCTTATTGCCGTCTAGGATGGTCAGATATTCGCGGCCGCCGGATGTGAAGCCGCCGAAGCCGTTGAAGAATTCCATTTCCGGTCGGGGCAATGGCGCTTCGGGCGGCAAGGCTGGCCGCACACGCCTTGGCGGCGGTGGGTCTGCTGGCAAGCGTTCGCGCGCATGATTGATCTGTTCTACTAGCGTCCCACGACTGCCGTGGAGCACGGCGCGGGCAGCCGCGTAAAGCAGGCCGCGAACATCCGATGACACCAGATCTGCACGCAGGACGAATACCGAACCACGAGCATCGTCGGTCGCAATTTTCGACATCGACTGACTCATCCGGACCAAGCCGTCGAGTTCGGTCTGCAGATCCTGAACATAGGAAGGCGAGCGCTCATTGAGGATGACGAGATCGACTGCAAGCTGCTTCAGCCGCCAATATTCATGGGCGCGCAAAAGCTGGCGGACGAGTTCCAGATCGTCGTGCTCTTCGACCTGGACGAGAACAATGGGTAAATCCCCCGAGATTCCCTGCGCCCAGAGTGTCGAGACCTTACGCAGGCCGCTTGTGATGATGTCGGCTGAGGGCCGCAGCGTCGGATTGGAATAAAGCACATGATTGGCAACGCGCTGGAAGAGGTGCGCCTCGTCGGTGCTGATGCCGAGATGGTAAAGTTGCATCCGCGCCTGCGTCCAGGCGAGCGCGGTCGCCCGATCGTACGCCATTGCGTCATGATGTTTGTCAGCCAGGTCGAGGACTTCGTCGCGCGACGAGGCCGCCACTGTCCAGAATGCGATGCGGGCTGTTGCGCCGCGCGGGATTCGCACGCGGCGGCGCAGGCTGAAAATCGGGTCAAGCACAGCACCGACCGTGTTAGAAAGCGGCCAACCCTCGACGATGGCGGCGGGTAATCGAATTGTTTGTCCGCGCCCCAGAAAGCGGGCCCGATCGGTCTCAAATTGTATGTCGTCGGACGTTTCCCCTTCGACCACAGCCAAATGTGCCGCCCATACCAGCGGATCACCCGACGAGCGCCGCCGCCGCGTTGCCAGAATTGCACCGAGAGTCGGCACGAATTCCGTTTGCACGAACAGTTTTGCAAAGGCCGGGTGCGCAACGTCATCGAGCTGCCGCGCCAACGCGATTTCGGCATAGGACGTGATCTCGATTTCCCGCGTTCGATTTCCATGATTGGTGACCGAGACGCGGCGAACCTCAGCGTCGTCCTCCGGAGAAACGGCCACATCCAATGTCGTTGTAAGCGAGCCATCGCGACGGATGATTTCGGCGTGATCTTCCTCGAATGAAACGTCATAGGCGTCCGGTTCGATCACGCTCGGCTGGTAGCCAGCCGACCAAATCCCACCGTTATGGACATCGCGGACAAAGATATAGGTTCCCCAACAGTCGCAGGTGACGTCCTCGCGCCAGCGGGTGATTGCAACATCATGCCAGCGGCTATAACCCGTTCCGGCAGCCGTCACCATGGTCGAATAGTGCCCGTTAGACATAAGATGGGTCCGGGGAGCGCGAGAGTGTGCCGACGTGTAGCGACGTTGAATTTGGGGAACGAGGTTTGCAATCTGCGCTGCCCTAGCCTGCGCGGGCGGCGGGCGCGCCACGGCGACGTCGCGGGGCATGCGCTCCTGCAGCAGAAGCTCCGCAGCCTGAATCATCGGTTCAGCGTGAAAGCGCACACGCATCCGACCGTTCTGGAGCGCATTTCCGACGGCGACGACTATCATCGCCTGGTGGTGAGCCATGTAGGCGCGAATGATCGCTACCTTCGCGCCTTCTGGCAGGCGCGTGCGCGTGTAGTCGAGCGCCTCATACCAGCCATAGGTACCTCGTGCGCCGATGTCGGCAAGTCTCCTAAAGTTGCGCACAGCGGAAGCGGGATCGATCATGGAAGCAAGCCCACTCGCATAGGGCGCGATGACAATGTTCTCACGGAGCCCGCGCTTGTACCCAAGATCGGGGACGCCGAAGCTTGAGTATTGATAAGACTGCTCGATATCCCGCGCGTTATATTCGGACTCGGACATGCCCCACGGGACCCCGAGCTCGTGGCCATACTCTTCCTGCCGGCGAACAATCAGCCGGTTGGTTTGTTCCAGCAGGCTGCCCGAGGGCGCGCGCATCACCAGCGACGGCATCAGATATTCGAACATCGATCCGGACCATGAAATCAACCCTGACCCACTGTCGATCGGCGTCAAAGTCCGCCCGAGCCTGAACCAGTGCTTGGCCGGCAAGTCGCCCTTGGCAATTGCGACGAAGCTTGCAAGCCGCGCCTCTGACGCCAGCAAGTCGTAGAAGTTCGGATCGAGGCTACCGTCAGCACAGCGATAGCCGATTGAAAGGAGCTGGCGGTCGCCATCGAATAGAAAGCCGAACTCCATGGATTTGAACATCGCATTGGCGTGATCGGCCAGCGTGACAAGACGATGGCTCACGAGTTGTGCTGCGCTAACCGATTTTTCAAGCGCATTCGCCAGCGCATCAAGTTCTTCGCGCGACCCGTCTTTCCCCCTGCGCTGCATCAAGAGTTGAAGTGCTGCCGCGCAACGATCCGGAAGATCGCTTAGCGTCGGCATTGTTTGCAACAGCGTAGTGAGCTCCTCGCAACCGGAAACGCCTTCGGCAATGCGCCTTGCCCAGGGCATCAGAAAATCGATGTCGCGTTGGTGCGCGAGGATCGACGCGAGTAAGGCCTCGGTCCAGATGACGATTTCCGTTTCAGCATTTACGCCATACTCGGAAAGCTCACGCGCGAGGCCAGCGGTCAATTCCGCCTTCTGAGCGAGATCCGCCAGAAGAAGGACGATGCCCGCAGGGGTCGATGGCGGGTTCCGAATCGAGATAGCGAATTCGTCGATCGCGACGCCTAGCTTTGTACTTTTCGATTTTTTCACGCGTCGGTCCACAACGTGCGAGCGCAAGGATTCGCGGATCAGTTCCAAACTGTCTTCAAGCCCCGATAGCCAGCGAGGATTGGCAACAGGACCGGCGGCCATTTCTTGGCACGCGTTGCCAAGTGCGATCAGATGACCGGCGAGATTACCGCTATCCACCGACGAGACGTATTTTGGCTCCAGCCCGCGAAGATCAGTGGTGTCGTACCAGTTGAAGAAATGACCGCGGAATCGTTCCATGCGGTTCATGGTGGAAAATGTCGCTTCAAGGCGCTCTGTTAAGTCGAGAATTCCTAGCCAGCCAAAGTCGTGCGCGGCGATAACCGACAAGAGGTACAATCCGAGATTCGTCGGCGAAGTGCGCTGGGCGACAACGGGTTTCGGGTCTTCCTGAAAGTTATCGGGAGGAAGCATATTGTTGTTCGCTGTGACGAATTTTTCGAAGAACCGCCAAGTGCGCCGCCCGACGAGCCGCAACTCAAGCTCGTCGGCTTGCGTGACCGACAAATGTCCGGCCACCGGCGGCGGTAAACTCGCCCATCGCGCAACGAGGGGCGACAACACCCATAGAACCGCCAACGGCGCCGCTATGACCAACGTTCCATTGCCGGTAGAATAAATGAGAACCGCCACACATCCCGCGAAGGCGGCGCTCGCAACGATTTGCGTAAGGAGCTTACGCCGATCGAATTGACGGTCATTGTTCTCCTGTGCCGCTGCGACCCATTCAAGCAACCGACGCCGGCGTATGAACAGGCGGAACAGGGTGCGTCCCACCGCGTCGACCATCATCCATGCCTGATGGGCGAGAAACGTAACCAGAAAGGCGCTCTGCAAGAGGCCAAGTGCGAGGTCTCTGCGCAGCGCCAGCAAATGACCGCGCAGCGGAACGCCGACCCGGCGCGGCACGATATGGGCGATCGCCGGAAGCAAAGGTGGCACCGCAATAGTCAAAAGAATGTATACAGTCCAAATCTCGGCTACGGTCATTGGCTGCAACCAAGCGATCAGCATGGCCAGTAACGCGGCCGGTGCGGACAAGGAGCGGCGCAAATTGTCGAGTAGCTTCCACCGTCCCATCAACGGAATCGGAGTGCTCCGGACGCCATCGCGCACCTTGCGGCGAACCCCGAAGATCCAGGGCAGCAGCTGCCAGTCGCCGCGCACCCAACGATGCTGGCGCGCAGCGGAGACGTCGTAGCGCGACGGAAATTCCTCAACGACCTCGATATCCGACACAAGTCCTGCGCGCGCAAAGATACCTTCCAGAAGGTCGTGACTAAGGACCGAGCTCTCGGGAATCTGCCCTTTTAGGGCGGATTCGAAGATATCAACTTCATAGATTCCCTTGCCGGAATAGGAGCCCTCTCCGAAGAGATCTTGGTACACGTCCGAAACGGCGAGCGCATACGGATCGAGACCGTCGGGTCCAGAAAAAGCGCGTTGGAATAGCGATCCATCTCGGCCCATGGGCAGCGAGGGGGTCACCCGCGGTTGAAGGATGGCATGGCCCTGCACAACAAGACCGCGATGAGGGTCGAAGCGAGGCTGGTTGAGCGGGTGCGCGATCTTTCCAACAAGACGCCTAGCGGTTCCAATCGGTAGGCGCGTATCCGCATCCAGCGTTATGACGTAGCGGATGCCGACGGGGAGCCTAGGCGCGCGGCCGTCGAGTGCGATAAACGTCGTATCGGTGTCTCCGCGAAGCAATCGATTGAGCTCGTGTAGCTTGCCCCGCTTACGCTCCCAGCCCATCCACTTTCCTTCGCCGTCGTTCCATATGCGCCGACGATGAAGGAGGAAAAACAGTGGGCTTTCCCGAGTAGCCCAATAACGTTCATTCAAGCGTGCAATCCCGCCCACAGCAACGTCAAGCAGCTTGTCGTCGTCCGCAGAACGCTCCGCATCGGAGTCCTTCCAATCGGAGAGCAGCGCAAAGCGGAGATTGGGGTCTGGGTTCGCTAGGTGGTGAACCTCGAGCTTTTCGATCTGCTCCTCGATCGCCGATTGTGTCGTCAGAAGCATTGGCACAACCACGACGGTCGCCAAATCGGGCGGCACTCCACCGCGGAGCTCGAGACCGGGCAGCGTAGAAGCACCGATCTGTTCAGTAATCGCGCGGTTCACTGCCGCTACCGCGACATCTGATGCCGGAATGAAACCAACGATGGCCAGCAGGAAAATCGACCAGCTGCCCGCTCCGGCATACCCAACGCACAGCAGCGCGAGAGCCAGAATAAGGGCCGTGACGGCCCCAATCATGGCCACATAGCTCATCACGCCCAGATCTGAGTTGAGACGGAAGAGCCATGTCTTGAGCGGGACGCGACATCGCAATTCTCTTTCAAACGCGCGCCGACCATTCGAGATGAGATAATACCCCGGATCGCGTTCGCGCCTGGTCTTGGTGGCATGGTCGGTGACCAGGTCACCTGCGCGCCTTGCGACTTCTATCGCGCGCTCAGCGACCTCAACTTCATCGTGGCTAGATCCGCGCGCAATTTCTTCGATCGCGCGTCGGTAGAGGTCACGTGTAGGAAAATCCATCGCTGCAAAGTCGCTCCCGGTGCGCATGATGGCATCGACGGGACTGACGCTTTCGAAAAATTCAGCCCAATTGATCATCGATACCAGGCGCATGCTCGTGATCGCGTTGCGAACGGTCACGTTCACCGCGCTCTGTTGCTGTACTTCTGCGCGGACAATGTGATCGATGGTTATTCCTTCGGTCTCCAACCGCTCGTGCAGCCAACGCAGCGCCGGCGTTGCGTTGGGATCGTGGTCGCGCAGGCGTTGCGCGAGCTGAACGGCAAACGCAGTCGACCATGGCATCCTATCGAGGCTTTTCAGGATTACGGACGCCGGCTCGGGCCTGTGATCGTCCGTGCCCAATATCCGGTCGGCGAGTTTATCTGCCAGTTGACTCGTCGTTATCCGCGCCACGATTGCTTCCGCCAGACGGCGCAGATTTTCAACGAGCGTGATACGCAAGGTGATTGCAAGCGCCCACAACTCGCCGATGGTCAACGGCTGAACGCGCTGATAGGCTTGCAAAAAGCGTGTCAACTTTTGAATGTCGAACGCGCTGTCGGTATGCGCGACTAGCGCCCACGCGATGCCGAAAACGCGTGGATATCCTTGCAACGGTCCATCGGCTAGCTTCGGAAGTTTCCGATAAAAACCCGGCGGGAGATTTTCTCTGATCTCGCGGACCTGTTCATCCACCACATGAAAGTTGTCAAGCAACCATTCCGCTCCGGGCGTAATCGGTTGGTGCCTGTATGTTGCCTTGACGATGGCACGATATGCCTCAGTCAGGACTCTACTGTTGTCGTGGAGCCGTTGGACGAGCGGCCGACCCCGCTTCAGTTTGGGTGCAATACGCTGCGCAGTGGCCAGACTTTCAGCGTGCTGCTCGAGGCGCTCCACGCTGAAGAGTTCGGACCGGATGGGCGCCTCGGGCGTAGGAATACCGGCGGGCCGGAAGGCGCGGAAGCGTGAAATGTTCAAGATGCATTGCCCCGAATGAAGACCGATGCGACCGAAACCGATGCGCCTGCGAACAAAACGCCAAGTGCCTTATAAAACTCCATAGCACGCGATCGAATACCGAATTCTCCAAACGACTGCCAAACTTGCGCGAATTGTAGCGATTTTCGCGCTTGCCTGGAAGACGGGTGCAAGGGTCGCAACCTGATATTTGAGAAAATGGTCGCTACTTCTGGGCCTTCGTGCCAGGATCACTGACGCATCTTATTCTGTCAAATCTATGCATCGCTGCTCTGGCATTGACAATATAAGACTGCTGGCGGCCGCACTTTGCGCAGACAAATATCTCGTTGTCCAAATCGAGAGTGCGGTTGGCTGACTCAATCTGCTTGAGCAGTAACTCACCACCGCAGAGGCCGCAGCGCGACGAAGGAGGTGGCTCGACGAGGGTACGCATGCTATCTCCTTTTGTGCCACATGTTTCGGTAGGAGAGCGTGGTGTGACCTTAAACCCACTTCGTCTAAATTGCCGCGCGTACCAGTAATTCTCGTTGATCTAGATCAATGGACACTCCTCAACCGGGATTTCCCAGATGACTTCCCAACTGCCGCGCGTATTCGCGTTTTTTCGAAAATTGATTGGCACCGGCCAGGACTTTCGCCGTGACGGTGGCGAGGGCGACTGGGGCCGGGGAAGAAATCGGAGATCACTTCAATCGCCTCGCGGCTCTTACGATACTGCCGCGTGCGCGCGCTCTTGTTAGACGCGGTTCGCGTCGTTGGGCGGTGCGCGGAACGCCTTAAGCCCTGCGTTGCCTGCGTCGAGAAGCCAAGGGCGGCCGATGGCAAGTAAGCTTCCGTTAGTTTAAAAATATTGCAGGAATGTCGCTGCAGAAGTGCTCGCCTCAACGCGAGTGACCGAGTCGACGGTCTTTTAAAACATCTCCAAGACCACAATCGAAATGAGCCGCATAAGAAAGGGAATACACTGGAAGGTCCTGCCGCTCCTTTTGCCTTGCAAATGAATTGTGAAGTTTCCCGCGCCCTCACTTGAGCGCGCCTGGACAAAAGGAATTCCCTTCGAGGCGCCCGCTCCCAACCGCAAATGGATCGGCGACTTCACCTATGTGTGGACGGGTGCGCCCGGGAGACCGGCAAAAGGCAGACGGTGGAATTCCGTCACAGTGAAGGAGTAGCGAACCGCACTGGCCCCGAGTGATGCACGGATTATCCGCGAGGGCAGGCGTGAAGCGTTCACAGGGGAGGGCGCAGGCGAGGTATTGAGCGGCGTAAGACAAGTTCGGGGGTGCTGATGTTTTCCGTCCTACAGAAGGCAACACGGCCGGTGTCGATATCGCAAGACACATGCCGACCCCGCGTCGTCGTAGACCCTGGCATGCGCAGAAGCCTTTTGCACGGGAACCGGAAGATCTCCATCGCCGTCCCCGCTAGTCGAGCCGGGGACGTTGTCGGGAAGGCCGGAGGCCGTAGCCGACGATGAGCGCGAAGGAGAAGTCGGACCTGCCCGAAGTAGCAGAGAAGCGAGCGAACAAGGCGGCCTCGGCCGCTGCGGAACTCGTGGAGCGAAGGGGCGGGACCAAAGAGAATGCGGAACTGCAAAGCACGGTCCGGACGCAGAGCCGGGAAGCTGTGTCACGAGCGCAGGCCCGCATACGAGAAGCCGTCATCAGGAACAAACAGGACAAGCTGACGGCGCTTAGCAAGGCTAATGCAAGGAGTCTAAGGCTAATGCAAGGAGTCTTAAGAAGGGAATCGCGCCAAGGTTCCCGGTTCTGGCCGAAGGGCTAGCACGCCGAACAAGACGACGCAGGACCTCAAGGATGCGTTGCTGGAATCTGCCGCTCTGCTCGGTCATCTCAAGGAAGTCCCGGTCGTCAACGAGAAGGGCGAGCCGACAGGTAAGGTTGAGCTGATCCACGATGGCGAAGGCGGCATGGTTGGCTACCATCTTTGGCTCGGCAAGCTCCATCAGTTGCGCGAAGGCCCGGGCATATCCCTTGCCCTCGGGCCGATTGACGTACGCGATCCGGATCGCCAATCGGCGCCGGAGGTTGCTGAGAACCGCGGACATAAAGCCGGAGGCCTTGATGAAGCGTATCCAGCGCCTTCGGGGACGAGTACCAGGGGGCAGGACATGAGATTTTTCGTGTCCTAACAGCACACATCGAAAATCTGCTTTCGTTTCTCCGAAATCGCCATTGTTGGCTACAGTTTCGGAGCGTCTGGATTCATGGATAAAACCGTTCCGGAGTGGTGCAAAGCCAGACACCTCTCGCGCAGCACGTATCACAAATTGAAAAATCTTGGCCGTGGGCCCAAGGAGCTCGAAACTCCCGGCACGCGAATTAAACGCATTACGCCATCGACGACAAGATGGCCGCCGCGGCCGCCGCCGAAACCGGTTCTGCCTATGCTTTTCGCGCATAGCCCGTCTCAGCCCCTCCAATGGGTCGTCGTGGGTGACATTCGCATCAACATGGTCGGCCACTACGTAACAACGAACTTCCATCTCGGCGCCGGCGCCGGCGGCGATGTGAGTATCACCGATCCGCCGATTGTCGTGGAACAGAAACCGGGCAATGCGGCGGCAACGATTTCCGGCGGTGAGGAGCTCGAAATCAGAGTGCCGGATTTCGGCAAGGTGACGTTCGCCGGGCCGAACGGCGCCTTGCGCATCGACCATGCCGCAACCTTCACCGGCAAGGTGGCCGGCTTTGGCGCGCTACCGGACGGTCGCATGAGAGGCCCCCTCGCTTGGGGCTTTCTGCGTTCTGCGCGCAGCTAGCCTCAGTCCCAAACGGTCCAACGACTGTTGATCTACAACAAAGCGGAGACCGCATGCGCATGCTTGCTGGGCGCACGGATTCCAATGGATGGGCCTATCGGAGCCGCAGATTTGCGCGATATGGGACCGGCTATTCAAAGGGAGGTCACTACATGAGCGCAGATCAAAGCAAGCAGTTCGCAGACAAGAGCGCGAGGATGGTCCGCGAAAACCTTGAAAAGGGCATCGCGGCGGCAGAGCAGTCGGCAAGGGGAGTTGAACAAGGCTGTTCCGCCGCAGCCGAAAGCATCCGCGACTTTAATGTCAGACTCATTGGAATGGCCCACGCTAATGCGACGGCGACTTTAGAGTTCGCTCAGCAGATTTCAACCGCTAAGGGGCCATCCGAGGCTATGGAGCTTTG
>Ga0207416_1003848_pt1 | contig 13750 bp, 14 predicted proteins | sample PaiPotPPM11metaG_FD_184107 | JGI IMG/M metagenome (GOLD analysis project Ga0207416, IMG submission 184107) | Iron sulfur acid spring bacterial and archeal communities from Banff, Canada, to study Microbial Dark Matter (Phase II) - Paint Pots PPM... ...
GGCTTCAGCTCTTCGCGCAGGCGCTGGCGAGGCTGCTGATCGCCACGGTGCGGCGGCCCTGATCTTCGGGACCGATGAAGCCGTTGGTGCAGTAGCCGACCGAGATGCCCGTCTCCGGGTCGCCCCAGCCGACCTGGCCGCCGGCGCCGCCGTGCCCGAAGGCCTTTGGCGATACGTTGCGGCCGAAGCCGCGTTCGTGCGCATGGCCGTCGCTGTTGGCCACGATGATTGAGAGGCCGCGGCTCACCGGCAGGCCGGTCAGCGGGTCGGTGTAGCGGCCGAGCGTGCGCACCTCGGTGGCGAAGGCGATCGTCTCTGGTTTCATGATGCGCTTGCCGGTTGCCGTTTCGCCGCCATTGATCAGCGGCTGGTAGAAGAGCGCGAGCTGACCCGCCGTGGCGATGCCGCCGCCGCCCGGCACGCCGACCTCGCGATTGTCCGGCTTGTTGAAGTTCAGGATCGCATCGGGCGTCACCTCGCCCCAGCCGCCTGGCGGCGGCGTGGGTGGCACGACATGCAGCACGTCGGCCACCCGGCTGTTCAGGTCGCGCGGCAGACCGACGTACAGCTCGTCCAGCCCCATCGGGTCGAGGATGCGATCGCGCAGGAAGCGGTGATACTCGACGCCGGTGCGCCGCTCGATGATCTCCACCAGCACCCAGTGCGCCGAGGTCGCATGGTACTGGAACTGGCTGCCCGGCTCCCAGTTCAGCCGCCAGCGCGAGAAGGCCGCCAGCCGGCCCTCGCGCGTCTCCCACTGGCCGGGGCCGAGCGGCGCCAGCGGAAAGCCGCCGGTGTGCAGCAGCACCTGCTCGACCGTAATCACGTCCTTGCCGTTCGTCGCGAACTCGGGGATGATCTCCGCCACGCGCTCGTCCAGCCGCAGCAGATCGTCCTCGAACAATGTCCACACGGCGGCGGCCACGATCGCCTTGGTGCAGGAGAAGATCGTGAACAGCGTCTGATCGGTCGCCGGACGCATCGCGCCGCCCTGTACAGCCTGGCCAAACGTGCGCATGCCGGCAAGGCGGCCGTGCCGCGCCACGGCGACCTGCGCGCTCGGCAGCACGCCCTCGTCCACATCGCGCTTCGCCCGTGCGAACAGCGCCTCCAGCTTCTCGCTGTCGACGCCAACATCCTCCGGCTTCGTGGCAACCAGACTCTCGGCAACCATGGGCTCGCTCCTCTCGCTCACGTCAACGTCAGCGACGGCATTGTAGCGCGTGGCCTCACCTGTCACTTTCAGCGCTACGTGGCGGCGAATCTTCAGCGCTATTTGGCGTAGTGAAGCGACCTGTTGGCGCAGCAGTTTGTATGCGAGGCGTTAGCGCTCTGCTGCGCTGGCCACGTGCGGCTTGCGGGCCCATGCTTGGATGCCGCGCTGGATGCGCAGCATCCCACCCTGCTGCAGCACCTCGTCGCGCAGGCGCGCCCCGAGCGACGTGGGCGCAAGTGCGCTGGGAAGTTCGACACCCACCCGTGCGGTGGTGGACGCAATCATTTGGACCTGTTGGCCGAGATACTCCCACCCAGGCCAGCTCGGCTCGGTGCCAATCGGAGCGTGCATCCACATCTGTGGCGCTGGCAGCCCTGCGTCGCGGAAGACCTGGTGCAGGCGGAGGCCCAACTGCCCGTCGACGCCCAACGCTTCCAGCGCCGGTAGCGCGTCCGCCAGAAACCACGCATTCAGTCGGTCGACCAGCTCGCTTCTCGGCGTCGCTTCTAGGAATGGCTCCCCCGCCAGGACCTCGCGGAAGGCCACCACACCGCCCGCCCGTACCGACCGGAGCAAGCTCCGCAGGGCGGCCGCGGGATCGGGGAGGTACATGAGCACCGCGCGGCCCACGAGCGCGTCAAACGGCTCCGGGCTCACGTAGGACCGTAGGTCCGCCTCCAGGAAAGCGACATTGTCCACGCCTGCGCGGCTGGCGCGGAGGCGGGCCGTGTCCAGCGCGCGTGGGCTGCTGTCGATGCCCAGCACGGTCCCGCTCGGTCCGACGAACTCACCGGCAAGGAAGGTGACGTCCCCTGCGCCGCAGCCGACATCGAGCACCAGCATGCCAGCGCTGAGGCCCGCTTGTTCGAACAGCCAGCGGGTTGGCTGGGTATGGAGCACGGCGGCCTGCATGGCCAGCCGTCGCATCTCTTCCTCAGACTGTGCGAGTGGATAGCGGGGTTGGGGTTCCTCTTCAGTAGCCACGTTCGCCCTCCTTGCGCAGCCGAGACTCGTGCGTACGATACGGCCAGTGTCCGCCTGGTGGGACAGGACGCCACGGTACCGGAGCCGTTGTGCTCCACAGAGGGTCCCTTCTGTGGAGTATACTAGACATCTATGCCAAACCGTCAGGCACGAGCCCTTGCCAGTATCCCCGACAATTCACTTCACGAAAGGTCGGATGAGGTTCTGACCCTCGTCCAGGACCCGGTGCCAGCGACCGTCGACAGCCTCACCGTCTGGTCCGAACGCTACCAGCAACTCGCGGTCGCCGGTGTCCGCTCCGCCGAAGTCGCCAAGAAAATCGCGCTGCAACTGGGGCGCTTCATCGTCTTCTACCAGGACGCGTACGGGCATGACCGGGTCAGCACCTGTCTCAAGCGCGATGTCGTCGCCTGGCAGCAGCACCTGACCGCTGACGCGCTTGCCCCGGCGACGGTGAACAATCATCTCGCCGCGCTCTCCACCTTCACCTCCTGCGGTCACCATCCACGCCCCCCGCCTCTTTCCCTTTGGTGACCCCGCGAAAGGGGTCGGCGAACTGGGTCTGCCGCCGCTCGAACCACGCGCCCTCTCCGATGCGCAAGTGCGTTCGCTGAAAAGCCTCTGTGACCGCTTGCCTCGGCTCGCGGTCAAGAAAGGACGGCGCTGGCAGGGGAAGGATGCGAACGTCCACGCCCGCCGGCGCCCCTGGCGTGACCGGGCCATCGTCTTCGTGCTTCTCTCGACGGGCTTGCGGCGCGAGGAGTTGGTGACCCTCGACCTCGACCAGGTGCAACCCCACACCGCCGCCGAACTCCGAGCTGCTCGCCGCGCGACCATTACCGGCGTCCAGGGCAAGGGCAAATCGCAGCGCACGGTGTTTCTCTCCGCTGATGCCAGGACGGCGCTCGCGGACTACGTCGAGCACGAGCGCAGTGGGGACATAACGGAGGGTGCGACCGCGTTATTCCTCTCAGCGAAGGGACTGCCGGCTCGCTCGCTGGCCGCTTGTCGCCGCGGGCCATCAACCTCATCCTGGAGCAGCTTGGCCGCTGGCATGATGCCGAGGTCACGGAGCCCACGCGCCGGATTTCCCCGCTGCGGCCGCACGACCTGCGCCATACCTTCGCCTACCAGCTCGCTCGCACCACCGGCGCCGACGCCTATGAGCTGGAACGCCGGCTCGGCCACCGCTCCCAGCGCTACATCCAGCGCTACACCAACCCACCGGAAGCCGTCGCCGCCAGCTACATCGAGCGCTTCTGACCAGGAGGCTGGGATGAAGCCTGACGCACCCGCACTGACGAGTTTCAGCGAACCGGCGCGAGCACGCGCCCTGGACCGCTTCACCCTCCTGCGACCATGCCTTGAAGACGGCGTTCCGCTTGCTCGCGTCGCCGCACAGCACGGGATTCCGGTGCGTAGCGCCCGCCGCTGGCTGCGTGCCTACCGACGACAAGGACTCGTAGGCCTGGCGCGGCAACCACGCGCGGACCGGACCAGGCGCCAGTTCCCCGCGGAGCTCGTCGAGCTCATCGAGGGTCTGGCGTTGCGGAAGCCTGCGCCCAGCGCGGCTGCTATCCATCGCCGCGTCAGCACCGTGGCGCAGGAGCGGGGGTGGTCGTGCCCGAGCTATAGCACCGTCTACGGGGTTATCCAGCGGCTCGACCCCGCCGTGGTGACCCTGGCGCACGACGGGGCCACCGCCTATCGGGAGACGTTTGACTTGCTGTACCGCCGCGAAGCGACCGCCCCCAACGAAATCTGGCAGGCCGACCACACGCCGTTGGACATCTGGGTCAAAGACGAGAAAGGCGTCCCGGTACGGCCATGGCTCACCGTCATCCTCGATGACTACAGCCGCGCGGTGGCGGCCTACCGCCTCAGTGTCGACGCGCCCTCGGCGTTGCAGACCGCCCTCACCCTGCGCGACGCCATCTGGCGCAAGAGCGACCCACGCTGGCACGTCTGCGGCATTCCGCAGACCTTCTACACGGACCACGGGAGCGACTTCACCTCCCAGCACCTGGAGCAGGTAGGCGCCGACCTCAAGATGGTGCTCGTGTTCTCTATGCCGGGGCGGCCACGGGGCCGTGGTCGCATCGAGCGCTTCTTTCTCACCGTCAATCAGCTCTTCCTGAGCACCCTACCCGGCTATATCACGAGTGGCGCAGCGAAACCGGCGCCTGTGCTCACCCTCGTTGAGCTCGAGCACCGCCTGACGCGGTTCCTGCTCGACGACTACCACTACCGCGTGCATGGCGAGACGGGTGTCCCACCCCTGGAGCGCTGGGACGCAGGCGGCTTCCTGCCACACCTGCCCGAGTCGTTGGAGCAGCTCGACTTGCTCTTGCTCACGGTGGCCAAGACGCGTCTGGTCCAGCAGGACGGCATCCACTTCCAAGGCTTGCGCTACCTCGACCTCACCCTCGCGGCATACGTCCGGGAACCGGTCGTGATTCGCTATGACCCCAAGGACCTCGGCGAGATTCGCGTTTACCATCAGGACCGCTTCCTCTGCCGGGCTATCTGCCAGGAACTGGCCGACCACACGATTGGCCTCAAGGAGATTGTGCGGGCCCGCACCCAGCGGCGTCGGCAAGTCGGCGACACGCTCAGGAAACGCTCGAAGGTCGTCGAACTGCTGCTCGCGAGCCACCCCGCTGAGCCTCCACCGGAACCACCACCGGACGTGCCACCGGCACGACCACGGCTGAAGCGATATGCCAATGACTGAGCCGACCGTGACCGCCCCACCCTTCGTGGAGACCAAGGAATACCGTCGGTTCGCGGAATTTTGCGACGCTTGCCGGCGCTACCGCTACATCGGGCTCTGCCAGGGTCCGCCGGGCGTGGGCAAAACGCTCTCGGGACGGCACTACGCCCGCTGGGAGGAGTTGGAGCCGGTCTTCCGGGAGCGGCGCATCTCGATGGAGCCGCCAGCACGACCGGAACTGGCCGACTGCCGGACCATCTTCTACACACCCTCGATGGTGACGACGCCGAAACGCCTGGACGGTGACCTGCACAAGACGCGTCGCGCCCTGCACTACACCGTCGAGGCCGCCCATCATGCCACCGAAGAGGACCCAGAATTCGACCGCTTCGATGACCGCTGGACCGAGTTGGTCATCGTCGATGAGGCGAACCGGCTGAAGTTTCCCACCCTCGAACAGCTCCGGGATGTCTATGACCACGGCAAGTTCGGGCTGGTGCTCGTCGGCATGCCGGGCATCGAGAAACGGCTCTCCCGCTACGCCCAGTTCTACTCACGCGTGGGCTTTGTGCATCAGTTCCGGCCGCTCAGTGAGGACGAGCTGCGGTTCCTGCTCGAACAGAAGTGGCAGGAGCTCGACATCCCGCTCGACCTAAGCACCTTCGACGACGTGGAGGCGATGACCGCCGTCATCCGTATCACCGGCGGCAACTTCCGGCTGCTGCAGCGACTCTTCGCGCAGGTCGCTCGCGTCCTCGACATAAACCATTTGAACCGTGTGACCAAGGAAGTGGTCGAGGCAGCCCGCGAGAGCTTGGTCATCGGGGCCGTCTGAGATCGTGCCAACTACCGCTGAAGATTTGAGGACAGAAAGCGCTGAAGTTCACAGGCCTCACCCCCTGCCCCCTCTCCATTTCATGGAGAGGGGGCAGAATGTGAAAGGGGGAGATTTCGGTACGTTTGTTGAACCGGAGTTCCGATCTCGCGGGCGAGCGTGTGGCGCGGTACGCTGACGGCACAATCGGAGGTGTTTGATGGCGGCGACACCGTATGTGCTGGAGATGGGCATGGGCGTCGATGTGCACGGAAACGACAGCACGAAGGCGGCCTGCCGCGCCGTTTCGGATGCGATCCGCCATTCGAGCCTCGCCTTCTTTCGCGACGTGCGCGAGCGCGGCGGGCGCATGCTGGTGGACGTGACGGTCGGCGTGCCCAACGCCGCCAGCGTGGATCTGGAGATAGTCAAGCGCGAGCTGCCGCACGGCGAAATCACCGTGCATGCCGTTGAGGGCGGGTTGCGTGCCCCGTTGGGCGATACACTGCTTGCCTGCGCCGCGATCGTCGTCAGTGTCGAGGAGCCGGCCTGAGTCCATATTTGAGGAGGGTTGCCATGACCGCGCTGACCGCGTCCGTGTCCGTCGATGCAGTGCTTGCCACGCTCGATCGCGATGGCTACGCGATCGTCGAAGCGCTGCTCACGCCCGGCGAGGCGCGCGCGAAGCGGGACGAGCTGACGCGCATTCTCGATCTGACGCCCCACGGCCGTAACGACTTCGAGGGCTTTCACACGCGCCGCATCTACGGCCTCTTCGCCAAAACCCGTGCCTTCGACGGCCCGGCCACGCATCCGCTGGTGTTGGGCGTGCTCGACCGTGTGCTGGGCAGCTATCAGCTCAGCGCGCCGCAGGGCATCGAGATCGCGCCCGGCGAGACGGCGCAAAACCTGCACTACGATGATGGCGTCTACCCGCTGCCGCGGCCGCATCAAGAGCTGATCGTGAACACCATGTGGGCGCTGGACGATTTCACCGCCGAGAACGGGGCCACGCACGTCGTGTCCGGCAGCCACCGCTGGACCGAGCGCCGCCCGGAAGAGAACACGCCCGTCGTGCAAGCGCTGATGCCGGCCGGCTCCGTGATGTTCTTCCTCGGCAGCGTCTTCCACGGAGGCGGCGCGAATCGCAGCGAGCGGCCGCGGCTCGGCGTGATCCTCGAGTACTGCGCCGGCTGGCTGCGGCCGCAGGAAAACCACTTCCTCGCCGTGCCGAAGGCGACGGTGCGCGGGCTCGCTCCCCGCCTGCAGGAGCTGCTGGGCTACAGCATCCACGGCAACCTGCTCGGCGGCGCCGACGGCCGCCATCCGCGCAAGTTTCTCGAAGACTGAGCCTCGGCGCTGATCGGGTCGCCGTAGCCGAAAGGGAGTGCAGCATGAGCCTCGCGACGGAGCGCGCCGCGCGGTCGGACTGGAAGGCGTGGTACGCCGAACGGCTGGTGCCAGCGGAGCAGGCGGCGGCGCAGGTCCGCTCCGGCGAACACCTGTACATTCCCGTCAGCATGCAGCCCCGGCGCATCGTGGAAGCGCTCTTCGCCCGCCACGCCGAGCTGCACGATGTGCGCATCACGTGCCTGCCGGCCGGCGAATTTGGCTGGTTCGCACCCGATCTGGCCGGTGCGATCGACGTGAATGTGATCTACGCCACCCCCATCTCGCGCGAAGCGGTCGATCGGCGTCTGGCCGATTACACGCCGTTCATGATCTACGGCGCCCACAAGGCGATCGACGAAGGGCGCGAAGAGGCGCGGCCGATCGACACCACCATCATCACCGTCTCGCCGCCGAACGCGCAGGGCTACGTCTGCCTCGGCAACGCTGTCTGGGACGCCGGCAGCGTTGTGCCGCGCGCCCGGCAGACGATCGCGACGGTCAATCGACACCTGCCGCGCACCTTCGGCGACTCGTGGCTGCATGTCTCCGCGATCGACTGGTTTGTGGAGGACCACACGCCGCCGCAGCCGCGCCCGTATGCTGAGCCAGACCCAGGGGACGCGGCGATCGCGGGCTATGCCGGCTCGATCGTGCACGACCGCGACACGATTCAGATCGGCGTCGGCAGCACGACGGGCAATCTGGTGCGGCTCGGCGGACTCGACGGCAGGCACGATCTCGGCTACTTCGGCGAGCTGACCGTGCCGGGCACCGTGGATTTGGTGCGGCAGGGCGTGATCACCGGGCGCTTCATGCCGACCCATCCAGACAAGTTCGTCGCTACCGCGGCCGGCAACAGCCCCGAGGACATCGCCTTCATCGACGACAACCCTGCGTTCGAGTTCCGCGCCGTCGATTACCTGCACGACCCGCGCAGCATCGCCGCCAACGACAACTACGTGGCGATCAACAACGCGCTGGCCGTGGATCTGACCGGCCAGATCGCCGCCTCGACGATCGGCCCGCGTGTGTACAGCGGCACGGGCGGGCAGCTCTCATTCGCCATCGGCGCCTTCATGTCGCACGGCGGGCGCTACGTCGTCGTGCTGCCGTCCACGGCGCGCGGCGCCGCCGTTTCCCGCATCACGCCGCACTTCGATGCCGGGCAGATCGTCACCGTACCGCGTGACATCGCCGATCTCGTCGTGACGGAGTATGGCATCGCGCGCCTGCTCAACCGTTCGGTGCGCGAACGGGCCGAGGCGCTGATCGCGATCGCGCATCCGGACCACCGCGCCGAGTTGCGCAAAGCGGCGGCGCGGCTCTTCTGGCCGTAGGACCTGCAGAGTCCTCTGTTGCCCGCGGCGGGCCGAACCGCATCACGGCGTGCAGCCGCGATGATAGAGCCGCCCTTTGACGACCTTCGCAGCCGCCATCGGCACGGGCTTGCCGCACGCGGCGCAGGGCACGATCTGTCCGCCGAACATCGCTGCTTTCGACTTTCCAGTTCCGCCGCCGGCCGGCGCTCAGCGGAACAGATCGCGCTCCGGGGCGCGCACGAGCTGCCGCGCCGAGCCCTCTGCCGGCGTATACACGAAGCCGCGCACGATCGCCGCGGGCACGGCCGCGATCTTGCCCATCACCAGCTCGGCCGCGCCGGCCAGCTCGTCCGCGTCGGCCAGCGTTGTGACGCGCAGCTCATAGCCGTGCGCGTCGGTCAGGCCGACGTAGTCGCGAATCGGCGCCATGCCGGCGACGCCGATCGCCACGTTCGTCAGCGATTCGCGCCAGGGCCGGCCGAAGGTGTCGGAGATGATTACCGCGACCTCGACGCCGAGCTGCTGGCGCAGCGCCGCGCGGATGCGCTCGGCCGAAGCGTCGGGGTCGGGCGGCAGCAGGCAGAGCACGTCGTGGCCGCCGACGTTTGAGGCATCGACGCCGGCGTTAGCGCAGACGAAGCCGTGGCGCGTCTCGCTGATCAGCACGCCGTTGGCCATCTTGACGATGCGCGCGGACTCGCGCAGCACGACCTCGGTCTGACGCGGGTCTTTGCCGAACGCCTCTGCCCAGGTGCGCGCGAAGGCCGACGGCTCGATCGTGCTGAGATCGACGAGGCAGCCCTCGACCTTCGATACTGCCTTCTGGGCGACCACCAACACGTCGCCCGTGCGGATGCCGACGCCCGTGGCGTCGGCCGCGCGCACGATTTCGCCGGGCAGGTCGTCGCCGGACGTGAGTTCGGGAATGCCGCGGATGGGGAGGATGCGCAACTCCTGCTGCGCGTCGACGAAGGCGCGATCCGCCGCGCCGGCTGGCTGGGTCATCACCGGGTTCCTCTCGCAGGTTGCGCGATCATTCGAATATGGCCGAATACGGCTCATGGCAGCCCGACGAGGCGCACACCCGCCTGCGTCTTGTAGCGCCGATTAATGCCGACGAGCAGCACTGTGATGTCCTCGATAAGTCGCGAGTTGCGCAGCGGGCCGGCGTCGACGCCGCGGCAGCCGGGCAGCTTCGCCGCCAGCTCGATAACCTGTGTGCGGCTCTCCGCGTCGCCGCCGCAGACGAGTACGTCGCAGTCGAGCGGCTTGCCGACTGCCATCAGTTCGTGGGCGCTGAGGTTGTGGAACGCGCTCACCAGGCGGCTGTCAGGGCCAAGAATCGCCTTCGTCTGCTCGGCTGCCGAGCCTTCCTCCACGGCCACGGCACGAGCGCCGCCCTGCCCAAACTCCATCGGCACGACGATGTTGATCACCAGCTTCGAGCCGATGAGCTCCTTGAGCGCCGTCACGGTATCGCGCTGACCGGAGTAGGGCACGCCGATGATCACGGTCTCGGCGCGGCGCACGGCTTCGGGATTCTCGGCGCCCTCGACTGTGGCCTTCGGCACGGCCTCGCGCACCTTCTGCGCCGCGGCTTCCGCGCGTTCATGCGAGCGCGAGCCGATCACGATCGCTTCGCCCGCCGCCGCGAAGCGCATCGCCAGGCCCAGCCCTTCGTCGCCGGTGCCGCCGATGATGGCGATCATTCCCCCATCCTGCATCCGTACTGCCCGCCGGCTCAGAACGAGCCTCGCCGCCGCGGCGTGGGCCAGTGTAGCATAGCCCGCCTGCCCGGCCGGCCGGGCCGCGCGGCGCATTGCCGCGGACGGCGTGCGCTCGTATGATGCGGACTGGCCGGCACGCACTGGCTTCGGCAACCCGAGACATGGAGGAGCGAACGATCATGCTCTACGAACTGCGCAGTTACGAAACGCTGCCCGGCAGGTTTCCGGCCTTGAACAAGCGCTTCGCTGAGGTGACGCTGAAGATCTTCGCGCGCTACAACATGGAAGTGATCGGCTTCTGGACCAATGAGATCGGCGGCTACAGCAACGAACTGGTCTACATGATGCGCTTCGACGACATGGCCGACCGCGAGCGCAAGTGGAAGGCGTTCGGGGCCGACGAGGAGTGGCAGAAGGCCCGCGCCGCCTCAGAAGCCGACGGCCCGCTGCTGTTGCGCATCAACGCCCGCTTCCTGCGTCCCACAGCCTATTCGCCGGCGCAGTAGCGGGGCGCGCCCCGCTCTCCTATACATTCTTTGCACTTTGCAGGCGGCAGATCTCCGACAGCCTGTGTCCTGTGTTTGGGAGAGAACGGAGTCGAGGGTATGAGGGCCGCCAGCCGTCAGCGCACGCTGGCGTCGTACTCCATCGAAACGTGGCCGGCGTCCTTCAAGCGTTGATATTCGTCTTCGCTGCAGCCCAGCACTTCGCGGTAGACGTAGTCGTTGTGCTCGCCGAACATCACCGGCGGCTGGGAGAACTCGACCGGCGTCTCGCCGAACTGCCACATCGGCCCCATGTACTCATACTCGCCCGCGTCTGCCTGCCGCTGTCGGCGGAAGAAGTTCCGCGCTCGTAGCTGCGGATCGTCGAAGGCGCGCGAGGCTTCCAGCACGGGCGCCGCGGGCACCCCTTCCGCCTGGCAGCGCCGCATCAGCTCGTAGTCGTCCAGAGAGGCCGTCCAGGCGCCGATCAGCGCGTCCAACTCGCGGAAGTTCGTCGCTCGCCCGGCGTTCGAGGCGAAGCGTTCGTCCTCGGCCCAGGCGGGATTGCCCATCGCTCGCTTCAGCCCTTCCCAGGCGGCGTCATCCGTGCAGTGAATGCTGACCCAATGGTCGTCCGACGCTTCGGCCGTGCCGGGCGACTGCGCTGGATAGACGCCGCATGGCGCGCGGCCGAAGCTGTCGCGGTTGCCGATCGTGCCCTGCACGCGGCCATTCAGGGTGTAGTCCATGATCGCCTGCGTAAACATCGCCGCGGCGTTCTCGGCCTGCGCGATCTCGATAAGCTGTCCCTCGCCGCTCTTCTCGCGTTGCCAGAGCGCGGCCATCACGGCGAAGGCGCCCTGCGCGCCCGCTAGGTAGTCGCCGGAGTAGATCGCCGTGTTTGCAGAAGGGTCAGTATCTTCGTAGCCGCGCAGCAGCGTGTGGCCCATCACGCCTTCGAGGTGCACGCCGAGCGCGCGGGCGGTGCGGTACGGTCCGCTGCTGCCGTAGGCCGGCACGCGCACGAAGATGATGCGCTCGTTCGCCTGCCGCAGCCAGTCGTAGGTGATGCCCAGCTTCTCCATCGTGCCGGTGGCGTTGTTTTCGTAGACGACGTCGGACCTGGCGACGAGCCGGCGCAGCACGTCCAGCCCCTCCGGACGGCGGATGTCCACCGTAAAGCTCTTCTTGTTGCGGAAGAGGCTGACGAAGGTGGGGCTGTAGTTCCAGGGGCGGTCGCCGAACTGGTTGTTGGGAAAGCCGCCCGACCAGGCCGGCGCCTTCTCGATCAGGGCCGCCGGCGGCCGCGCCATCGCACCGCGCGTCATCGGCTGGAAGACGAACGGATTCTCGACCTTGATGATCTCGGCGCCGAGGTCGCCCAGCAGCATGGTGGCGAACGGCCCCGCCCAGACGACGCAGAGATCGACGATGCGATAGCCCTCAAGCGGCTTGTGGCCGGTCATCGCAGCACTCCCTCGCCGGCCGCGGCCGCGATCTCCGCCTCGCTCAGGCCGGCCTCGCGCAGGACTTCGTACGTATGCTCGCCCAGCAGGGGCGCCGGCCGGCGCAACTGCCAGCCACCCGTTTGCATCGTGAACGGTCGCCCGGGCAGCTCGACCTCGCCCATCACCGGATGCAGCGCCTTCTGCCAGAAGCCGCGGCCGCGGAAGTGCTCATCCTCGTACAGATCCGCCATGGTGAACAGCGGGCCGCACATGACTTTCGCCCGCCGCGCCTCGGCCCAGATCTCGCGCTTCGTACGCTCGATGCACCAGACGATGAAGCTGGCGTTCCACTCTTCGACGATCTCGGGGTTCAGCCGGTTGAGCGGGTCGGCGTACTTCGGATCAAGCGCCCATTCCGGCGAGCCGAGCATGTCGAACACGCGCTCGGGGTAGAGACCGGCGTTGGTGAAGTCGACGTAGCCGTCGGCGCAGGCGTAGATCCCACCTGGCAAGCCGGCCGCGGCGCCGGCGACGCGCACCATCTTGCGCCCGCTGAACTGATAGCCGATCGCGGCAGCGTGGCGCCGGTCCACGCCGCCGAAGTGCGTTTCGGCAAGCGAGATATCGACCCACTGGCCGATGCCGAAGCGTTTGCTGGCGAACAGCGCCCCGCCGGCGGCCACGGCGACGGCGGAACCCGACTCGAACAGCGCCGCCGTGCCGGCCATCTTCACCGGCTCGCGCTCGGTGAGGCCCATCGAGTACATCTCGCCGCCGAAGCCGTACAACACCAGTTCAGAGGCGCGGTAGTCGCGGTATGGCCCCGTCTGGCCGAAGTTGGAAACGCTGATCAGCGAAAGCGCTGGCTTGACCTGGTGCAGCGTCTCCCAACCGAGCCCGAGCCGCTCGATCACGCCGGGGCGGGAGCTCTCGACGACGAGATCCGCGTGCTCCGCCAGGTGCAGCAGCGCGGCGCGGCCGGCCTCGCGCTTCAGGTCGAGCACCACGGAGCGCTTGTTGCAGTTCAGGTAGAAGAAGAGGCCGCTCTTCTCTGGAGAGGGATCGTCGCCCTGAAACGGCCCCAGCGCTCGCGCCGGGTCGCCGCCCGGCCGTTCGACTTTGATCACGTTCGCGCCGAAGTCCGCGAGCAGCCGTGTCGCGTAGGGGCCGGCGATATGGCAGGTCAGATCCAAAACGGTGATATCATCGAACGCCTGCATGAACGCCCCCGGCTGATTGTGCTGCGCCGTCAGCCACGCGTTGCCAGTCCGCGCGGCGAACGAGGCGCCGAGGCGGCGGCAAGCGCCGCCTGCCGCCTCCGGCTTCACAGTGGCGCGTCGCGGCGCGGTGTGCAAGGGCTGTTGCCCTCGCCCTGCCTCGGCGCTACCGGCCGCCGGCCCGCCTGCATTCCTCCGCGCCGCGTGGCGGGCGGCGTAAGTCGGTGTGGGCAGCTTCATGAGCGCGGCGTTGCCGCCGCGACAGCCGGGCACTGCCCCCAGGCGCGATACTCCCTTCAGCGAGCGGGGGCAGCGGAGCCGCCGCCGAAGAAAACAAGGGGAGGAATACCACCATGAACTTCGTGAACCTCGGCCAGCTCAACTACGGCTTCCTGACCGGCCCGCAGACCAACGCCGCCGTGATCGCGCAGGGCT
>Ga0207416_1003850_pt1 | contig 13740 bp, 11 predicted proteins | sample PaiPotPPM11metaG_FD_184107 | JGI IMG/M metagenome (GOLD analysis project Ga0207416, IMG submission 184107) | Iron sulfur acid spring bacterial and archeal communities from Banff, Canada, to study Microbial Dark Matter (Phase II) - Paint Pots PPM... ...
TCACGCGACACGCCTCGGTTACGTTCCCGAGCTGCTTCCCGAGTTGGAGAAGGCCCACTTTCGCCTTGATGACTTTTCGGTCGTTGTTCATGGATGGCTCCTCGGAAGGACGTACCACCAGTTTTCGTCAACCGTCAGATCACATCCTGACTTCTACACTTGAGGCGACCAGCGGCGCTCAAACGCTACGGAGTACTCCTCGCGCGGATGAAGGCATACGCCAACACGCGCGTCCAGCGGACGAACGAGGGTAAGTCCGAGCTTGCGTGTGAAGCCGGGTGTGCTGTTCGCGTTCGCAACGCCGACGACGTACCCGCATCCTTCCTCTGCTGCGCTTGCGTACGTTCGGTGCCCGAGCTCGGTGAAGAGTCCCTTGCCCTGATGCGCCGGATGGGTCGCCGTGTTGAACGAGAGCGCGCCCCGCTCAGGAGATCCGTCGACCTGTGCGTCGAGCCGCTGGATGACATAATGCGCGGCAATCGAACCGTCGGGCGCGACGGCGTTCCAACCGATGATGTGACCGGCGGGATTGTCACGGTACTGCCAACGCAGAAGCTCGGCGGTGAAGCGTCCGTCGGAGAACGTCTCGTTGAGCATCGCCGCGTAGCGCGCAAGCGAGTCGTCGTCGACTGCGACGCGCTCGAACCTGTACACGCCCTTTGCACTCATCGAAAGAATAACTCGCCTACCGGTGCGGCGTGGTGGCGGTCGCGACGCAGCTTTACTGTTCTAGTTGAAAATTGCACGTCATATAGCAGACCCTGCAGCGACAGCTGAAAGCCGATCATGAAGAGCAGGAGTGCGAGCACAATGGTTCCGGTCGGACGCGGAATTCCGGATGACATCGAAATTACCCATTCGTGCCCACCAAAGACGACCGCCGCCAGCAACAGCGGCAGCCCTAGCACCCCACACAGCGAACCGACATTAATCTCGACGATCACATAGTTGACCAGCAACCGACGAAGGAAACCGGCGACGAGCTTCGCGGGAAAGGACAGCAGCACTCGCGAGATCGAGAGTGAGCTGTGCTCGCCGGCGTAGATAGCCGGCATCTCAAGCTCGGCGATTACCCGCCTCCGCAGGCCAAATTGACACAAGAGATCGATTTCAAAGAAATATCGATCGTCGAGCCGGTTGAAGTTCATCTGCCGCAGTGTCTCGGCTCGAAGAGCTATGAATCCGTTTGTCGGGTCCACGATCGTCCAATAGCCGCTACTGAACTTCACGAGCAACGTCAGCCCGGCATTGCCAATGAGTCGCGTCGTCGGCATGGTCTGAAGCGTTGCGGAGTCGGCAAAGCGGTTCCCCTTCACGAGATCGATTTCGGGATATCGCTCGAGGATCTCGATCATATGTGGAACGTATGTCGTATCCATCTGATCGTCTGCGTCGATTTTCACGATGTAGCCGGCGTGGAGCTCAAGCGCCATCCTGATGCCGGTCTTCATGGCACCGCCTACGCCGCGATTCGACTCATGACGCACCAAATGCACGCGGGGATCGAGATCACGGATCATCTCTCCGCTGCTCTCGGGGCAGGCATCGTCGACAACGATGACGATGTCGGTAACAGCGAGTGCCCGGTCCACAACGCCACGGATGCTTCGGGACGCACGATACGCCGGGATAATGGCCGCGACGATCGCCCGGCTCGTCTCAGCATCGTCGGCCTGCACGGGCAGCGATCGCGTCATCATGCGGACGCCTCCGCGACCGTTATGGAACCTTGCTCACTTACGACCCACACGACCAACCCAATACGACGCTCTCCGACGCGAAGCATCCTAGTACCCCTCGATTCCCGTTACAGGGCGGCGGGGATAACGCGTGCAATCGTTTTTTCCAGGCCCGATACGCCGGGATGATGACGGCGACGGATCGCACCCCGGAAGGGACGGCCAGGAAGGTAGGGTCATAAGCTACAGCGTCGGTGCGTTACGACGCGCCGCCCGCGACTGCCGGTTTTCGGGGTTCACGACCGCACGTAAAGGATGTAGCTTCCGCCGGGGACGAGCTTCTTGATGAAATGCAGCGCAGCCGCCTGTTCGTCGAGGAGCCGCTGGTCGTCGTCGGTCCAATATCTGGCCAGGCCCAAGAACGCCAGAGATCGTTCCGGCGTCTGCACGAGGATCGCTCCGATCTGCAAGCGGTCCACGTAGTCGCGCAGCTGATCACTTTCTACCGCCGTTACGAAGTCGATGTAGCGTCCCGGGCCAATCCAGTCCCCGATCCCCGTGAGTCCCTCCTCCACGAAGAACAGAAAGTACGACGATAGGTGTAGAGCAAACACGTTCGTATTCCACTTGCCCATCGCGCGCAACGTGCTGCCGGTATACCTGATCGCAGAGATCTCGGGGGACCGCGCGAGCCACCTCTCGCGGCCCTGGTAGAAGTACCACTCGCTGCCGTTGGTTTCGTTCCAGTGAGCGATCAACCACGAGCCGCTGCCCGGCGACGGAATGGCCAAGACGGCCATGAGCACCGCTGGGATGGCCGGCGCCCAGCAAAACGCCCGGAGCCGCGCCGCAAGGAGCACTGCGAGCGAAGCAATGACGGTCGCGAGCGCCGCGTAGAACAGCAACGAATAGCGTGCGAGGTGCGAGGTGAAGTTCCAGTAGCCGACGGCGTAGACGATGAATGCGGCGGCGACGGAGAGCGCGAGAGCGGCGCCCTTCCCGCGCTTCGCAATTGCGTATGCTAGGACGATGCCGGGGACCCCAAGGAGCAGCAGCAACCAGGTGACGCCGGGCTCACGAAAATCCCGCGCCGGCGTTTTCACGATGATGTCGAGCGGGAGACGAAGCAATCCCGGGATCGAATGGTCGACGTTCAGATCCGCCTTTATCAGCTGGAGGTCCGCTACGGTATCGAGCCGATCGGCACCGTGCAAGGCCAGGTTTAACACGGGCGCGACCGGATCGCTCGCGAGGATGAAGTTCCTCGCGTACCACGGCGAACTTAGCGCGATCAAAATCGCCACCAGGGCTAGCGTCCGTTTCGTCGACAAATTCAACACGCGCGATGCGAAAACGACGCTTAACGCCATGAGCGGTACGAGCGCGATCAGCGACGACTTCATTCCGATCAGGAACGCCCCGCACACGATCAGATCCCGAAGGTATGGCCGGCGGCTACGCGTGACGATGAGGATCATGCAGATCATCGTCACGAAATAGAAGTAGCCGAGCGCGACGTCGACCATGCCGATGTCGACCCAGTGCAGAAACGCCGGCGAGAGAAGCAGCGTCGCGGGCGCGATCAGCGCGGTGATGTGGCGCATCAGCCGCGGGAATGCCCGCTCGCCGGCGGGGGGAGCGGTCAACACGAGGACGGCGCCGTAGATGCCAAAAAAGGAGAGAGCGCTCGCGAACCACGACAGCAAGGCGCAGAAGCGCCCCAGGCCTAGTTCGTACATCCAACTGTAGAGTAAGATCCAGTTGTCCGCGTAGTACGGGAATCGCAACCACAGGTCGACAACGATCTGATGCGCCCTCGCCCATTCGAGTGCGTATGCATAGTAATATGCCGTCGCGTCCGATCCCATGTCGGGTAAGATTGCCTGGGCTGACAGCGTGAGCGCTACGGCATAGATGGCGACCGTCGCTGGAGAAAGGGCGGCGCACCAGACGGCGAACCGGCGCGTCCAAAAGGAGCGCCGTAGCGGTGAATCGCCGAGCGCCGCGAACGCCACGCCAGTCGCCGCGACCATACCCACGAACGTTATTGGGTAGAGCAGGTGAATGAGTCCTAGGAGGAACGTCGCTATTCCGGTAATCGCAATACCGCTGGCCGTGCCGACGACGATTTCGAGGACCGCTTCAGCGTGACTCAGCGGCGCCTCGGCCTCCGGCGTCCCCCTCGTTCGCAGCAGCGAGCCACACACGAAGAAATATGCCCAGGCGACGTGGATGACGAGCAACCCGATGATTAATTCCGTCAGGGCGAACACGATCGTAGATCCTTTGAAGACGCGGCGTTCGTCAAGCCGTCTAAAAAGATCGGACGGACTTCAGATAGACAGAGAGTTCGCGCGTGTCCGCGGTCCCGAGCTCCTGCTTCGGCACAAAGGTGACGGCCATGTGCATCTTCACGTCAACCGTACGGTCAGCCGCCGTCGGCTTCACGTTCACGTTTAGGGTCCTAGAGCCGATCGGTACCCTGGAGAACGTCTTCTTCTGTCCCTCAACCGTCAACGTCACTTGCTGGTTCGACGTACGAAGTTTCGGAATGTCATCCGGCGTGAACACGGTCAGGAGTAAACGGCTCGCGCCAGCAGGCACGACAACTTTGAACTCAGCATTGGGCGCCAACCAGCAACAGGGCGCGTCCTGATATATTCCCGACACGGCCGTCACTACGCCGGGAGGATACGTCGGAGTGAGTGTATTCGCCGCGCCATCGGATACTTTCGGCGGGCTGTAGCAGGCCGAAAGCAGGCCGCTGCACAGAGCACCCATGACAATCGCACTTCGTGATAGGTTCAAGGTCTTTGCCACCCGGTGTGGCGCATTCGATTCAATCATACGTTTCCTTTGCAGTCGACCACGTTATCACGGCAAGGTACGCCAGCGGCAGCAACAGAGCTACGACGGGCGAGACGAGAGCGACGATTCCGACGACGAACGCAACCGCGAGGACCGCCGCGGGCCGAAGCGACAGCCCCTCGAGCACCGGCCGCACTCGACTCGATTGGGGTTTTCCGCCAGGCCGATCGAGTTGCACCGTCGCCGTATCCGGCTCCGCGGCGACCGACGCAGCACCGCACTTCCAACAGAATGGTCCGCGAAGCTGCGTGCCGCACTGGACGCAGTCGATCACCGGAGAGTCCATACCCGCTCCATCCTTTCAGTCGCATGCGCGGCGCACCCGGCTTCATGCCCGGTCGCCCCGTCTCGTTATATCTACAAGATGAAGACGTTCCTTCTGCTTTGACGCGACCCTCGAGGCGGAAGACGGGGGCGCGGCGCTTCACGCCGAAGCGGGCGCCGGCGCTCTCTCGTCTGCGTCAGACGTAGGCGTGCCACACGGCGCGAGCCGTCTTCAATTTGCCGCCAGGTGGCTTGCCCGCCAGCACGTCACGCTGGTTCACGTCCCAGAGCCCGATGAACTGCGCTTGCGCAAACCCCACGCGGCGGAGCATGTCCTCCACGCATGCGAGGTTGGGGCCCCACCAGTTGCTCTGATCTCCGTTCAGCAGCCCCGCTGGGTAGTACGCGGCGCATGGTTCGTCGACGTCGAGCATATCCACCAGCGACTCGATAACCGCCATGCCCTTTGTCACGGAGCGGAGCTTCCGCAGGTAGTCCACCATGTCCGGGGCGTGATACAGAACACCTAAGAAGAGAGCGATGTCGTATGTTCCGTGGCGCTCCGGGTCGAGGCTTGGTACGTCGGCGTGCTGCTCCTCGACGTTCGAGCCGAGCGCCGTCTTCACGAGGCGGAAGTTCTCCAGCGCGCAATGGCCGGGCAGGTGCCAGGCGTACCAATCCGACGCAACGACGGAACGTGCACCACGTGCTTCGGCCTGGAACGAAAAATAGCCGTCGAACGCGCCGATGTCGATCACGCTCAGCCCGTCAAGCCGCTCAGGGAGCCGCAGCGCGTGCAGCTTGACCGCGGATACGTCAGCGCCCGGGGTCGTGAGGCCGCCCGCGAAATCGAAGCGGTGGAACCAAAACGGACTGGCGGCGATCGCCGAACGCAACTCCTCCACGTCCATCCCGGGTGTCGGCAGGGCGTAGCGCGCCTCGTTCTGTGCCAGAGAGATCATTGTCTAGTCTCCATTTGGGGGTAAATCGGCGTCCGGCCGCAGCCGACACAGTAGACGTTCTGCACTTGCAGGATGAGCAACCTTTCCGCCTCCGTTACTCCGACGGGGGCTGCTAGGAATCCGCGTCCGTTTCCCAGCCGAAGAGAAACGCTGCGTGGGACGGATCGGTCTGCGGCGGCAGGCGGTTCCACTCGGCCCACTCCGGCATCATCCAGCGCTGGTTGACGGAGTACCGCAGCAATCGTTTGCGCGCGATCGTTCCGTTTGCGGACTCCTCGAGCCGCTGCGAGTCATGCCCTTCACCGTAGAGGATGCTCGTGCCCATGGGTCGTCCGTAAAACGCTTCGAAAGCCGCACGCATAACCTCATCGGAGTTTCCGTAGGAATTCACGAATACGGCGATGCCGTCGGTTACAACCAATGGCAGTCGCCGGCCGTCGTGCGACTCCCCCCAAAGATGGACCGCGCAGCGAGCGTGGGGCTCCCCAAGAAACACGTCGTCGCGCACGAAGACGGTTTGCTTCGAGCCTGCGATCGGCACCGGAGCATTGATCGGCACGTACTCCGTGGTTTGGAAGAAATGATCGAGGTAGCCGGTCTGCTCGCGATTGGCGAGCGGATTGAAGACCATTGTGCGCGTACTGCCCCACCGCTCCCGGACCAAGGCGACAACGCCCGGATCCTTCTCAGACGTGAGATCCACGATCCCTTCGTACTGCGCGAGCAGTGCGGCGTCAACCTCGTGCGGCATTACGACGTCGGCTTGCGGGGCGAAGAGCCGCATTCGGTAGAGCAGCGTTTCGCGAAGAAGTTCGAGATGCCAATCGCCGCTTCGCGATCCGAACTGCTGTGCGAAATCGTCGACGATGAGCAGTACGCGCGGGAGCGGCTCGGGCGGAGCCGTCTTCAACGACGTCAGGTAGTGTTCTGCGATCCGCGCTTTCCGATCACCCCAACGTGCGCTCGGGAAAAGAAACGACCCCTCGAACGGCTCGTTCCAGCTGTAGATAAAGATCAACGCCGGATCGGCTGCTGCCGCGAGCCAGGCCGGTTCTTCCACATACCGCGGATCGAGCCGCAGAACCCGCATCGACTGATAGCGTTGAAGCACGTACAGGTTGTCGAACCCGAAGTTCCACGTCACGCTGTCGTGCGAAAACTGGCTCTGAGGCGTGTCGAGAACGAAGTTGTACGGAGTGAAGTGTTCGCGATGATGCAGGAACAGATGCTCTTGGGACACGCGGTTGGTGCACGACCAGTAAAACTTGAACTTCTTCCCGATCAGCGCCGTCATGGCCGCGATGAGGACTTCCGCGAACTTCGACCAACGAGCCGGATCCGGGTCTTCGTCGCTAAACCCGTACCCGAAGACAAAGATAACCACGTCGCCGTTGCGGTCCCGCGAAACCAGTTCGGGGGGTATGCGTTCATAGAATGCACGCAGGTCTCGGATCAAGAGGTGAACCGTGTCGAGATCGGCCTTGATGCGACCGGCGGATAGGATCTCCGGGCGCCCGACGGCTTGATCGTAGACCTGGAACGACAGTTCGAGGTCGTAGTGCGGCGCAATCTTCATCCCGGTTCGTTGCAGGGCCTCGACAGCGTTCGGTAATGGATACGAGTAAGGCTCTCCGCCTCCAGGCCCAACCGAGCTGAATTCCCAAGCGACGTTGTCGATTCCGATGCGGCGAATATATTCGAACTGCTTGGCGTAGAATTCCGTCGTCCCACGCTCTTCGAGCAGCGTTCCGACGGCCGGCCAGTCGAAGGGATCGGGGAATTCCCACTCGCGCCAGATCGGCTTCGAGAACCAGTCGAAGAACAGCAGGAACGCGGGCGGAGTCGAAGTCGTCACGTAGTCCATCGGTAGCGTTTCGTACCCGTATTTGAGGGCCGCAAGCGGACGCACCTCTTACTGCTGCGGACGCGCGGTCTCTGCGCTTTTGCCGAGTACGTGACTACTGTGAGTCTATTGCCGTTTCGCCCCGGTTCCCTCGGGGGCATACATGAGCGCTTCGATCAGCGAGCGCGGGTAATAGCGCCCGCCCGCGGCGATGCTTCTGGCTTCGCGGTCGTTCTCATCGGCTTCCCAACGCGCGAGCATTTCGACGTCGAGCAGGACGTCGTGCTTGGGCCGACCGCACCAAAATGCGAACAGCGTCGAGTGAGGATGCTCGGCCAAGTAGCGCGCGTCGGCCTCCATGATCTTCCGCACGATCGGCTCGGATCCCTCGGGCTGCAAAGACTTCAGCGCTTCGTTGAACGTCAGCAGCGGATACGCCAGCGCGCCCCCGGTGGGCCGGAAATGTTCGACGGTGAAGTAGCGCAAGAAAATTTCCAGCAAGAGTTCGGAGTGCACCGCTTCGCTTGGGTCGATTGCGATTCCGGTCGGAAGGTGCGGGTAGGCCAATTGTTGGCGCCCCTCCTCTGGAAGCGCCGAATTGAGCTTCCAACAGGCTTCCCATTGCGGCCACGGGTACTGATTCCGATGTGCGCCGACGTAGTCGTAGTTGACGAAATACCCGTCGGGCGTCAGCGCACGACAGCAGGCCCGCAGGACGCGATCGAGGTTTGCGATGTGGTGCCCCGCCGCATTGTTGACGACGAGGTCGTACCGGTCGTCGGGAAGCACGCCGCTGTTCGTATCCATGCAGACGTAGCGCAGCGGAAGTCCTTTTGACGCCTCGCGCGCCGTTGCGAGCAAATTTTCGGAGATGTCGATGCCGACGCCGCTGTCGATGATCCCGTGCTCGAGAAACTGCCGTTCGATGTGGCCGTCCCCGCAGTTCAGGAACAGCGCGCGGCCGAAGCGCCGCCCGCTCGTTACGTCGTCGTGAAAATACGAGAACCATTCCTGGTCCGACCGCCCGGTGACACGCCGGTTGATCTCCGCGCGAACGAACGCGATTTCGTTCCAATACCCGCTGCCGTAGTAGCAGTCAGAGCGTCGCGGCCCAATCGGTTCCGTACCGGTCCCGTCAGGAACGTGCGTTTGCCTGTCGCCTGCCATGCGCCCGCGCTATGTCGCCAAGACGCCGGTGCGAGCAGCCAGTTGAAAGGGACGAGGAACCGTCGCCGATCCCGGACGGAGAAACGTTTCGAGCCGGTCAGCGAACGCGGCCGCATCGTACCCTCGCGCGGCCTCCCGGGCGCGGTCGCGCATGGCGTCGCTCGCGTTTGACGGCTGGTCGAGCAGCCGCCGGTTGTGTTCGACCAATTCGTCGATCGTACGCCAGTGAAACCCGGTTACGCCATTCGCAACGATCTCGGTCGGACCACCCTCGGCATATACGAGCGGGATCGCGCCAGACGACATCGCCTCGACCACGGAGATCCCGAAGTGCTCCATGCGCTCCGGAAGCAGCGTCGTGCTCTGCCCGTATCCCGTCGCGTGCCAATAGAACGACGAGCTCGCGTAGAGGTCGCGGACCGTGTTGGGCGCGGCGTTGAGGTGGAAGTAGACGGGCAACCCCTGCGCGCGTCGGAGGACCTTGAGGTAGAAGTCTCGTGACGCCGGGTCGGCGGAGACGGTCCCCAGCAGATGCAGCTCAAGGTCCATCCGGCCGGAGCGCTCGACGAGCTCGCGAAACGCGTCGACGATCGTGTCCTGCCGCTTGCAATGGCCGCCCGGATGGAAGCGTCCCACATTGAGGATGCGGCCGGGGACGCGCACGGCGGTACCCGCGTCGTCGTACATCGGACAGGAAGGCGGTAGCACCGTCACGCGCGGGACGCGCGCGGCCACAGCGCGCGCTCGCTCGGCAAAATGGCGTGCGGCAAACTCGGAATAAACCACGACGTCCTCGTAGTTTTCGAGCCAGCCCCACGCGTCGGCAATGTGGTTCGGGTGCATCGGGAACGGGAACTGACACACGAATATTCGCCGACGGCCGATCGCCGTACGCGGCGGCAGCACTTCGTTCCCCATCGCGATGAACAGTTCGCAGTCGGTGAAGCGAGACAGCGACGAGAGCGGTTCGAAACGCACGCGCGACAGATCGATATCCAGCTCGGCGGCGAGCGTGCGCTGACGATACGTACTGTAGCGCTCCGGCGTGATGACGAAGGTTCGGTAATGCTGCGAGAGCAGTTGTGCGATCGTCAGCAGATACCGCTCGCCACCGCCAGGGACCAGCGCGTACGGGGTGTAGAGCACCGCCGTCTCCGCAAACGGCGGCTGCACGTCGACGAGCTTCGGCGGCAGTGCCACGCGCGAGGCGGCAATATTGTGGCGCGACTCGATATACGGGCCCCAACGCGAGATGAATTTCTCGCGATTGATCTGGACAACGGTATTGAGTCGAAGGCCGTGCGAAGCGTCGGAGGATGTCGCGTTTTCGATGTGCGTCACAACGGCGTCGGCGCAGTAGTACGTACGTTTGCCGATCAGCTCGAGCTTCAGGCACAGATCGACGTCCTCATAATACGCCGGATCCCAGGTCAGATCGAAACCGCCGACCTCATCGAACAGAGCCCGCGGCATCAGGACGCACGCTGCCGAGACGTAGTCGACCGGCTGTGTCACGGCGAACCGTCCCGGCTGATCGCCGAGAAACTTTCCGCGCTGGGTGACCGTGCCGCACGAACTGATCAGCGCGCCGCATTCCTGGAGCCGTCCGTCGGGATAGATGAATTTCGGACCCACCGCTCCGGCGTCAGGATGCCGATCGAGAACCCGCGTCAGCGAGCTCACGGCGTCGTTGTTGACGAACGCGTCGTTGTTGAGAAACAGCAGCAGCCGGCCCCGTGAGGCTTCGACGCCGATGTTGTTCCCTTCGCCGAAGTAGCGATTGGTGCTCAGCCTGACGATCTTGACCCAGTGCGGCAATCCGATCACGAGCTGCGCGAAATCGTCGGGGTGGCTCCCATTGTCTACCACCACGATCTCGCACGGGACCGAACGCGTATCGTCGATCAGATCGACGACGCATTGAAGCGTGAGCAGGCTTTTGTTCAGGTTGAGAATGATCGCCGAGACTTCCGGTCGCTCCGCGAAGCCACTCGGTGCGGTGGAGCTCGCGGCCTTCGCGCGACGCAGGAAATCGACCAGCGGGTTGTTCGGCTTCGTGAGTCCTCGGCGCAACGCGTACGCTTCCGCGTCGAAGAGCGGGTGCGGTCGTCGGTGCAGCTCGCGGCCACCGAACGCTGCGTAATGGATCAGCGGGTTCATCCCGATCTGCACGACGTCGGGAGAGCGCTCCAGGTAGAACGACGAGACGAAGAAGAGGTTCGGATCCCAGCCGTGGCGCCAGCCCGAGACGAGATAGTGGACGAACGGGTTCGTGTCGTCGAGGGCGTCGCCATATCGACCGACATAGAACGACGTATCGAACAAGGCGTGCGGGTCGAGCCCCGCAGCGGCGCCCATTTCGAGGTAATGCGTGATCGGATCGACGTCGCCGGCATCCAGATCCGGCGCCTGTTCTTTGTAGAACGCTACGTCGAATAAAGGATGAGGATTGCGGTTTTCGCGCCACCCGACGGTTGCGAAGTGCTCGTACGCATCGCCGGCGAAGCCTGGACCACCGTTCCGATACCATTGCTCGTCGAACAGCGTCTCCCGAACATCGGGTCCTTCCATAGCGGGAGCTCTCCCTGGTCCTAAGCCTTCGGGCAGGTGCAAAGCGTCAGCGGCGAATGAGCCTTACGACTCGCCGCAGAGGCGCTGTCAGCTTCCAGGAGTGCGAGGCCAGCACCTGGCGCAGCGCCAAGCTGTCCTGTTCAGCGCGTTCGGCGGCTTCGGCGAGGGCGCGAATTTCGTCTCGCAGAGCGGCGGCGGCCGGCTCCGACCGATCTCGTTCGTGCTGCAAACTCGTGACGAGGACCGCGACTTTGCGCCCCTCGGCAGCGGCGGCGGCTCGAGCCTCCGCCAACTGCTGCATAAAGCCGGCAACGCGCTCACGCTCCAGATTGGCTTCCGCGTTCGCAACCACGACCGACCCTCTCGTGCGCTGCAATTCGATGCGGGTGTCGTCCAGCTCGCGCTGCAGCCGCGCTGCGGCCTGGCCCGCCGCGGCGATGGCCGCCTCCCGCTCCCCCAACAGACGCGCGACGTCGTCGGCGTGAGCGGCGCACGCGCGGACCGCGCCGTCTCGCTCAGCACGCAGCGACGCGAGCTCGGCGTCGTACTCGGCGCGAAGCCGAGCCAGGTCCGCATCGTGGTCGGCACGCTCGCCGCGCTGCGCCGCCAGCTCGACCTCGTATCCGGCGCGCACCGCGTCAGATGCGGCGTCGGCCTGCTCGCGGAGCCGTTCGATCTCGGCTTCTAAGTTGGCCACGCGCCGGTCTGCTGCCGCGAGATCGTCGTCGCTGCCGGGGCCGAGCGCCGGCGGCAGGCGCGCAGTCCGATGGATCGCTCCGCCGTTCGCCTCTGTCAACGCGGGCTGCGATCGGTCGGGCAGCGCGCGCCTGGCTTGCGCTCGGAGCGCCTCGAGCTCCGTCCAGAGGTCCTCCAGCAGATCGTCGCCCGCGTCGACGTAGGCGGACGACACGTCGACGATTGCGAGCGGCTCGTCGGAACAGACCGCGACGAAGTACATCGGATTGTTCAGGGTGGGCAGTCCGGCCGCGAGGTGCTGCGCTCCGCCGTTGAACCAGGCGGGAGCATTGCAAACGGCGCCCGCTAGCGGATGAATCAACGACGAGGCGGCGAGACGCTGGCCGTAAATCGCGACGTGGCGAAAGCGCCGGATCAGCAAATCGCGCAGCTCTGAGAAGTAGAGCTCCTTGACGTGAAATGGGTTGCTAAAGTTGGGGATGTCGGAATAGAGGAGTTTATTCGGCGAGGAGATGACCACGACTCCGCCCGGTACGAGGACGCGGCGGAACTCGTCGAGCATGCGCTCGTGCTGATCGACGTGCTCTATCGTCTCGAACGATACGACAACGTCTACGGACCGGTCGGCCAGCGGAACGTCGGTCACGGAACCCCGCTGGAAGCGCAGATTCGAAGCGTAGTACGCAGCGCGGGCGTGTTCGACCGTTCGCTCGTCGATGTCGACACCGAAGACTTCCGCCGCCACCCGGGCCAGCAGCGCCGAACCGTAGCCTTCGCCCGAGGCGATGTCGAGGACCCGTTTCTCGGCGCAGAAGCGCGCCGCGACCGCGTAGCGGTGGAGATGTTCGTAGTAGATCTGGCCGCGGAGCGACGGCACGTACCGCTCGCCGGTGAATTCCATCATCGGGACCTGCTCAGAGGAAGTCCGTGAAGTCGCGCAGCGCGCCGACTCCGACGGCCGTACCGCGATAACGGAATTTGACTTGCCGCGCCGCCGACATCCGGACCAGTCCGAACCGACGACCGGGATCGTAAGGGATACGGAGCTTCGCGGGCATCGAGAACGGCGGACATCGCAGTCTCTTTGTCACGGGATGGCGTATCACTCCTGTCCCAACGGTACTCCATAGTGACCGGAAGGCATCGCCGTGCACACCACACCGCAGATCCGCCCAGGCGGCTGGTCGGCCCAGCCGCGTCGCGTAGCGCTGATTCGTGGCTGGGCCGTTCACTCTGCCGCCTCCCGCGGCCCGACGCCGAGACGGGCTGGTTCCTCAACGCTCCGGATCTCGGCGCACCGTTCCGGGCGCATTTCCACGATTTCCCGGCACCGAGCCTTCTTCACCTCGGTTTTCTGCGCATCCTGACGGGATTGACTGGAAACTATGCCGCGCGGTAAATCTCGACTTCGTCGCGTTCTTTCCGACGACGGCGGTCACCTCACTCTATGTGCTCCGGGCGCTTCGGTGTTTCGTTCTTCAACAAAAAAGCGATCGCGGTGGTGTATTCGTTCCTTCCGATACGGTTGGAGCGGAATCAGAGTCAACTTTTTATACCGGATACTACTACTGTGTTAGTAAATGTGCTATACTTAGTGTGTGAAACGCACTGGTGATAATTCGACGGCGGAACGGCGGTTTTCAAAGTATCTTGATTCGCTCGGCGACGCTCTGGGCCACACTGATCGCGT
>Ga0207416_1003851_pt1 | contig 13735 bp, 16 predicted proteins | sample PaiPotPPM11metaG_FD_184107 | JGI IMG/M metagenome (GOLD analysis project Ga0207416, IMG submission 184107) | Iron sulfur acid spring bacterial and archeal communities from Banff, Canada, to study Microbial Dark Matter (Phase II) - Paint Pots PPM... ...
GTCTCTCACTCATAATTTTGCCAATTGTTGTAGATTTCTTCGAAGCCATTCTGTCACAGAACTTGTGTCCGTCCTTCTTAATATATTATAAAAAATATTATCCTACAATTTATAGGGGTTTTCGTAGTCGATGTTGTCGTTTTTTCCTAATTTCTGGAGCAGAAGCATTAATGCATTCATTATTGAAGACGCTGCGGCGCTTCCGCCTTTCCTGCCTCTATTAGTGATAAACGGAATTTTCGTCTTGGAAAGTTCTTCTTTTGACTCCGGTGCGGAGACGAAACCAACTGGAATTCCTATCACTAGCGCAGGTTTAGTCGCGCCCTCGTTTATCATCTTTATCGTTTCAAATAATGCGGTCGGCGCATTACCTATCAGTACTATCCCCTCATTCATCTCATTTGCCGCTTGACGCATTGCCAGTTCTGATCTAGTTTTGTTTAGTCGACGCGACATTTCTACCAAAGTTTTATTTGAGATATGGCAGACAGCACTAAGCCCAAGAGTTGAAAGCGATTTTTTATTTAAAGCTGCCAGGACCATATCTACGTCGGTGACAATAGTACATTTGCTTTTCATAGCATTAAAGCCTGAAACTAGCGCATCATTACGAAATATTATCTTAGCTGTAGTCACAAAATCGAAATCTGCGGTAGCATGTATAACCCTCCGTACAATATCCCATTCTAACCGATTATAGTCATGATCCCCTATCTCGCTATCAATTATCTCAAAGCTTTTTTTTTCGATATCGAACGCACTTTCCGCCATCCCTCTATTGAAGGCAGTTTCTGGTCGCTGGTCAGCAGAATCCAAATCTTTTTTCCTCAACTTCTCTTGCTCGCTCGATTAGAAGATCAATTAATTTCTTATCCACTCCCAAGTGACTCGTCATAAATGCGTTTTCGAACGGGTGTTTTTTTAGCGCTTCATTAACGTCAGCAATTACATCCCGTTTTATATGGGCGCCTTTATGAAGAAAGTATGGCATTAATATGACAACTTTCGGGTTATTATCGAGCAAGTTTTTTAGCCCTTGCTGTATGTTAGGCTTGTCCAATTCAAGAAAACAAAATTTCACTGCACGATAAAATGGCCTTAAGGTATTGACGATATAAACAAAAGCATCTCTGGCATTTTTATCACTACTGCCGTGGCCTATAAGAAGAATATCACATTCAAGATCTGAATATCGAATACTCTTTTCTTTTTTCAAGCAGTTGATTCTATCTATTACCAATTGTGTCATCATAGAATGGTAACTAAGAGGCTTTGTAATCACCAAATTCAGGTTTTTAATCTTGCAGATTCTAGCGCATTGCCTGACCGAATCCTTTAATTTCATTCCAGGATAGAGAAAATATGGCACCACAGTTATGAGATCTGCACCATTTTCTTGACATTCTTTGATTCCTTCCTCGATGAAGGGCGGAAGTACTTCCAAAAAACAATAATTTGCGTAATAGTATCCTGCATTTGTTTTGACAAGTGAGCATATATCCTCCAGTTCTTGTCTGACTTCAGGCTCTCGACTTCCTCTATCTATAATCAGTATTGCTTTTTTCAAATTGCTAAAACTTCACCCTGGCAATTGCCACAGTAAGGTCCGGGGGATATTTTTGTTTTGGCACTACCAAATCGCCTTTGGCACTCAGAATCGCAGAGGCCTCTGACACACTCGGAGTGCCTTCGAACCTTTTTACGGTCTCAGAAGGATTTGGTACGGGGATAATTCCGAGCTTGTTTCTGTCATAAACCTCTACAGGGATTCTGTAGAGGGATGAAAAATCTTGCAAGCCTTTTACACCTTCCTCCCGATTGATCGACGCAATATTTCTTATCGAATTGAAACTCAAGCCTTCATTTTTCATTGTGTTCTTCACACCATATTCGATAACCCCGCTGTTTGTATCCCGATGAACTCCTATCCCTACAACCAAGCTTTTTGGTCTATAAAGAACTGATTTTTCTAGAATAAGCGGGTCATCAATTATCCTATCCGAAATAACTAACGCTCCTTTAAAATGCGATGACTTTAAATCATCCAGCTTATGGACAACCGTTACATTACTAGGCAACGATTTATTCTGCCACCATTCCTTTTCGCCTGTCTCCTGAAGAACACCGATTTTTTCTTCATTAACCATGAACGCACTCACCTTGGTCACATTTTCAAAGTTGTCGATTGTCCATGAAAACTCTCTTCCCAACAAGTCAACAGCAATCGTCTCGTTTACGTCTGCTGCCGTAGTTATTACCGGCTGGCAGTTGTCAAAAAAGGAAGATACTAGCCTTGCTAGCGAATTCGCCCCCCCAAGGTGGCCTGAGAGAGCGCTGATAACAAAATGTGCCTTATCGTCAATTACAATAACCGCCGGGTCGGTCTTCTTGTCTGCTAGAAATGGTGCAATTAGCCTGACTACTGCGCCTAGCGAAAATATACATATCAATGCATCATTTTTTTTGAACAGGTTTGCTACCAACTGAGAAGTTTGTTCTTTAAACCAATTCATGTTGGGCATCGACTGGTCAGCATATTTTATGGGTGCATAAACTTGTATCTCCGGCATTTTCTCCATTATTCTATTTGCGATATCGATTCCATGCCTTGTAATGGCTATCACGGCCGTGTTTCCTGTCATTGGGGCTAACAGGTGTAATCAGGAAGTAGAAAATAAAAAATCTTTCTTAATTTATCTGCGAGCCGTCTGATACCCAATATGATATCGCCGCCTGAAGCGATTTATCTCAGCAATATCTCATAGTGTTCAGTCGCACTGCCCAGATAGATAGCCGAATCTTACGTTGGCACTGATAACGCGAGTAACATACTGGAAATACCATACTGGAACAATAGCATTATGCGGTATCAGGACCAAATCTAGTCTTATGTCTTGAGTTAGGTATTTCGAATTCGACGTTTATTCTGCTCTCAGGGGGTCAAAATTCATGTAGTGTGGTCGGGCACGACCAAGACAGATACCCTGATGTGAGCAACAGAGATTGGGATTGTGTAATTAAAATCGGCGGCGAGCTAACAGTAGAGGTCGCGATATCACGGGCGATAGGAGGGACCACCAGGAAATTGCCCTGATACTTTGCCATCAAAATCAAACATGATCACTTCTAGTTCTAACTCCCCCTTCGAATATTCACGCATATGTTCATAGACTTTTTTGCAAATCAAATCAAAGAAACCGGATATTTGATAAGCAGTAATTATTTCGGATACGTGTCTAGCGGTATTGGCATTTTTTATTTCCTCTAGAATCGACATCGGAATCCTCGGGTAGCACTCGGAAGCAACGTGCGCCATGAACTCCATGTCGACGTGCGAGCCTCGAACATGGGTCTGCTTGATTCCCATCGACATTTTCGTTAATTTTCCTACAAAACCTGCTATTGTAGCCTTCCGGATTTGTTTTAGCGTGCAATGTCTGATAGAGTAACCTGCAAAGTCTCCCATTTGAATGAAGCAGTGCTCTGGAAGGTTTTTACCGAAAAGATCTTTAGCAAAGTCTTCGCTCCGACCGCCCGTTGTCAACACAACCTGCTCATCACCCATTGCTCGAGCTACATCCAGAGCCTGTCGAATTGCAGCTGCAAAAGAGGCTGTCGAGTAAGGAAATACGATTCCAGTCGTTCCGAGTATTGAAATCCCTCCGATTATCCCAAGCCTAGGATTGTCAGTTTTTTTTGCAATTTCTTCTCCCATAGGCACAGAAATAACGACTTTCACACCGTGGTCCTTCAAACGGTCCGCCGCGACTTCGCTAACAGCCCTTTCTATCATTTTTGTTGGACTTGGATTGATTGCGGGCTTACCGATATCTATCCCAAGGCCGGGTTTTGTTATCCTGCCGACGCCATTCCCTCCGTCAATCGAAACGATTCCGACTTCGTCGTTGATAAAAACAGTTGAGCAAATCTCTGCTCGGTCTGTGACATCAGGATCATCTCCCGCATCTTTGACGACTGCTGCGGTAGCCGAAGATTGTTCTTTTGTAGTGTTTGTCCATGCTATCCTGATGTTCATTGTTTTCCCCTTGGGCAAAGACACCGAAACATCGTTGACGGGCTTGCGGAATAGCAGCGCGATAAGAGCTGCTTTAGTCGCAGCGGTCGCTGAAGTTCCAGTTGTAAAACCCGTCCTCAAAACACCTCGATTCATTTTTTCTTGAATTTCCAGAGGCAGCTGTTGCTCCCTTTCGGCTAGCTCGAGATCTTTTTGTGACTCCGTATCTTGTGTATCTGATGTTGCCGTGTCTTCTCCTCTCAATTGTTCTTCATCATTTTCACTTGTGTCAAATAGCATTTCGTTATCCCCCAAGAAATATCATTATAACACGATAGAGCCCCCTACAACTGGGGTGTTTCGTGTTGCAAACGAGAAACTACTGCTCGCACCACGGACGACTATCTTTGATACTTCTCCCGGTTTACGCCATCTCTTCATCGAAGGTTCCTCTAGGGCATTCATTTTTTGTCGGTAGACATTGAATTGTAGGCACCTTCCTTTGCAATGTTTCGGAGACCAATGAATGCTTCGGTAGTATTGCGACCATGTACGCAGGCATTATGCTTGATCATCGCGATTATTGCTGCTTTAGCGAAAGTGTAGGGAATCCTTGGGTATGGGCAGAAATATCGGGTGTCGATGCAATGATGACACCTCACCTCCAATAGCATTTTGTGTGGTGCGTCCATCAGCTCCTATTAAATTAGAAATTACGTTTCTACATGCCCTCATTGATCCATGTAGGACTTCACTAATACTCTGTAATTCGCTTCGTATTTTGCTCCAAGTCTTGCTACCAAAATGATACCTTGCGTTGTTTACTAAAATGTCGATCCGATGGCGGACCACTATTATTTCCTCTAATACGTCGGAGATATCAGTTATACCCAATTTGGCACCAAATGCTTTGCCGCTTATTTCTTTAGCTACTTGTAGTGCTCTTTGCTTACTCCCAGAGCAAATCACAACTTCTGCGTCGTTGTTCTCTGCGAATTCTTTTGATATCGCTAAACCAATACCTCTAGTCGTGCCGGTAACTACGACCACCCTGCTGCTCAGAGACGATGACAATTGCTTATACAGACCCGATCCTTCTTTTATTATTTTTATCTGATGCTTTAACATCAGCATGTCTAACACACGCCAAGATTTGATTGATTTTACGACCTCCCTAAATCCCAAGATTGGATAACTTTACGTTTGATTCATATTGACAAAAACAATACGTACTACATATTGTCCTCCGTACAAGTTGCAGCGAACGTCGTCAAGAATTTGGAACGGGAAGACTTCGAGCTCCTCAGAGTTTTTGCTTCCGGACTTGAACGTCATGAAACTCTTACAAGGCACCAGTTAGTCGGCTACTCAAAATTGCATGAGGACATAGTCGATTATAGGCTGAAAGGACTACAAGAAATGAATCTAATTAACAAAAATAATAGAGGTTTTACTATTCTAAATGCAGGACTTGATACTTTCGCATTAAAGATCCTTGCTGAGAAAAATATAATAAGTGGTATCGGAAAACCCATTGGTGTCGGCAAAGAGTCGGACGTCTACGAAGCCGTAACAGATCGACAAGAGGAAAGGGCCGTCAAGTTCTTTAGAATCGGCAGAATAAGCTTTAGAGAAGTAACCAAGAAAAGGTCTTTTGCGTTAAAGGAACACGACAATACACATCACTGGTTGCTCGTCAATATTAGCGCAGCCAAAAAAGAAGTAGACATGCTACAGCGTCTAAAAAATACTGGTATCAGCATCCCTCTGCCTTTGTACCGGGCTATGCACTGCATTGCTATGAACCGAATAAATGGAGCTAGACTTGTGAGTGTGAAAGACCTTGAACAGCCAAGCATAGTATTGCAAAACATTTTGTTAAGCGTAGGAATTGCTTACAAGAATCGTATCATACATTCTGATCTAAGCGAATATAACGTTTTAGTAGGAGAAACCTCATGCGATACGTGGATTATTGACTGGCCCCAGGCAGTGACTACGGACCATCCCAATGCTCAGCAGTTACTAAAAAGGGATGTATTCAATATTGTACGTTTCTTTAATCGTAGATTTGCCGTAGGTAAAAATCTGGATGACGCCTTGAGAGATGTTCTGAACTCATCATCACGTACTTGAGAGATGTTCTGAACTCATCATCACGTACTAATCCCACAAAAAATTCTGCGGCTGCAAATCTTTCTACTTAGTAAGCAAAGAGACCTTATCGGTAATCTCCCATGTAAATCCCGGTTCATCTCTACCAAAATGACCATACGCAGCGGTTTTTCTATAAATCGGCTTTTTGAGATCAAGCGTGCTGATAATTCCAGCCGGCCTCATATCAAAGCTTTTTTTCACCCGCTCTTCGATTTCATCCTCTGCGATCTTACATGTGCCAAATGTATCTATCATCACGGAGACCGGTTCTGCAACGCCAATTGCGTATGCGATTTGAACCTCACATCTATCGGCCAATCCTGCTGCAACAACATTTTTTGCGACGTATCTCGCTAAATAACAGGCTGATCTATCTACCTTAGATGGATCTTTCCCCGAAAACGCGCCACCCCCGTGCCTGCCCATTCCACCATAGGTGTCAGCAATGACTTTTCTGCCCGTCAGTCCAGTATCGCCTTGTGGTCCGCCAATTACGAATCTACCGGTAGGATTAACAAGGTATTTTGTTTTGACATCAACCCAGTCACCGCAGACTGGCTTTACCACTTTGTTAATAATTTCCTCTCTCAACTGCTGTAGACGAATATCTGGTGAGTGCTGAGTGGAAATCACAACTGTATCGATCCTTACGGGCTTGCAATCTTCATACACTACCGAAACCTGTGATTTCCCATCAGGCCTAACCCAGTCCAAATCCTTGTTCTTTCTGACTTGTGATAGTTTCAGGGATAATTTATGCGCCATCGATATAGGTAAAGGCATAAGCTCTCTAGTCTCGTCTGAAGCATAACCAAACATCAAACCTTGATCTCCTGCACCCTGCTCCTTGTTGTACCCTGGGGTGATACCCATCGAGATATCCGGACTTTGCTCATGAATCGATGCAAGGACTGAGCAAGTTTCAGAATCAAATCCGTATTCTGTTTTATCATATCCAATTTCCTTTATTGTCCTCCGGATGGTGCGTTGAAGATCGAATCTCCCGGTAGAGGTTACCTCACCGGCAACGAATACAATTCCAGTAGTAGTCATTGCCTCGATTGCAACTCTGGAGTCAGGATCTTGTTTTATGAATTCATCTAGAAGCGAATCTGAGATTTGATCACATAATTTGTCCGGATGTCCCTCCGTTACGCTTTCAGACGTGAAAATTGATCTTCGTACCATACGAATCTGCTTTTATAGCATGAGATCTACAAAGCTCACTTATATCTCGTCAGAATTCTTTCTCAAGCTTTATGAAAAGGACATTATTTCCTCTAATTACAACCTTGCCGTAGTTTGCCAAAACGTCAGCCCCATCGAACTCTTCAGCATTTACCAGAATCAGATTCATATAAGAATCAACGTTGCTCATCCTGCCGCGATATTCGATCTCGCTCTTCAATCTCACGGCAACTTTTCGATTGACCGCACGCTGCAAAGTAGATAATGGTCGTTTTGGTTGCTGGGATGAAGGTGAAGACGACAAATCCAACTAATCACTTTGGAAGTGAGAGCGCCGTAGCTACAATAAAAAGGTTCCCCTATGCTTGCGAAACAGCCATATCAGTTTGTTTCACCAGTACAGTACTGAAAAACCGATGCCGCATGTTTTACCGACTGGATGTAAAGCAATTGATAACCTTCTTGGAGGCGGGATTCACTATGGAATGGTTACAGACATTTATGGCGAAAGTGGTACAGGCAAGTCACAATTGTGTTTTACCATCTGCGCAAGAAGTGCGGAATATTTTGAAACCAGTCAGCAGGAAAGCGTCGTCTTTATTGATACAGGAGGAACGTTCCGGCCCGAAAGAATTACTGAGATTGCTGGAATGACAAAAATGAAGACCGACATTCTTGACAAAATTCTGGTTGTGAGACCTCTATCATCTACTGATCAAATAAACTCGATCAGCAGACTCTCCCAAATCAATCCTAGTCTGCTAATAATAGATGGTGTTGCGTCATTATTCACAGTCGACTACCGAGGCGCGGCAAGACACCTAGCTCTGATGAAACATCTTCACGACTTGTCGGTGGCGGCTATTAATCTTCGCTGCGCCGTAGTGATGACAAATATGGTTCGTACTGCGATTACTGCTGAAAATCAAGTAAAGAGTTCCGTAATTATGCTAGAAAATCCCAATAGGTCAAAGACGCAACAATCTGATCAACAACGAGAGCTTATGGGGACTTCTGTCTCCATTTATGCACACATGAAATTGATGCTAAATGCTGCAAATTTGGAGAAATCCCTCTTCAAGGCAGTCCTATTACAGCCTTCAAGCAAACAAGAGGCATACTACACACTTACAACAAACGGTGTTACCGACCGTCCCTAGCATTTGGTGAATGACTGCACATAGCGTGATGACAGCAAAACTGACGAGCAGATTTTAAAGGAATCTGTCTCAGTTATTGGTACTATACGAAACGTAATAGATCCTGATTCACAAGCGAGAAAAAAAAGAATTATGAACAGATGCTACAACATCGAAAAAAGCTAGAAGATGGATATGGACAGAAAATATTAGATGCTCGAGAAGCGCAAGATCAACAAAAAATCCTGGAGTTTGAAAGGCGTAGCGGCTGAAGAAATACACTATTAAAAAAAACCAGGACAAGTCCTTTTTACAAATAATCAGGAATGTCCTTTTTGTAATGTTCCTGTAAAATATGTTTTGGACGGCTGGCATCTAGACGTGGAACGTTTAGCTTGTGTGTTTAGCTATAAGCACACCTTTTCTGGGACGTCAATAATCGTGATGAAATCAAAATGTTTATGATTTTCAGTCAAATTGTAAAAAAATTAGGAGAATATATGCAGAAAACAAAGAAATGACCAAATAGTAAAGTAAATATAGGAAATACAATACATAGCAAGATTAACCAACACATATCAGCCAAACGATAGGGAACCCCCATATCATGCGGGACAATTTATCCAACTTGTTCTGCACGATAGGGGAATTGGCTCTATCTGTTGTTACATTTTAACTACTAAAAAAATACTGAAAAAAGACTTGACCGGTCCTTTAATATTGGGTTGATATAGGTCATAAACCAGCCAAAAGATAGAGAACCTCCGTACCATGCGAGACAATTTGTTCTAGCTGCACGATAGGAGTATTGGCTCTATCGGTTATATTGAAAATTCGAGAACACATACATTTTCTAAACCAGATTTGATCTACCCGAACCTTCTATTTTTAGAAATGCGTATTTAACAGCGTTCACGATGATCCTTTGTCGATATGTTCGTAAAAATAGAATCTGTAACTGAGCGACTTGTCAAGGTGACTATTTTGGATATCGATAACTACGGTGCCCTAATTCCACTAGGGTTAAAAGAATTCCAGGTGGATGATTACGCTGTGCTTCAAACTTTAAAAAATTCTACTCACGCTGCAATTTTTACTGGAGATGATGACAAGATAATAATCCTGGCGAGTGGTTTGAGTAAGGATGAACTTGACAAGGAAAAAACGAAAACAATCAACGCAGTAGATAGAAAGAAGGAGAAGGAATATCATTAGTTATTCTTAAAAATTAGTATCTCCCAATTTCTATTGAGCATGCAAGCATTCGTTCCTAACCCTGCTCGAAGCGCCTCATGTCGTCTTTTTCCTAATTCTGCAGCTACTTCTGTGGCTTTTTCCTTCGTTGTCGATCGCTACCATTGTAACAAATGCAGTTGCAACTCATGAACGATGATCAAGATCTTCAGCTTCCATACTAACTTCAAGTTCATTCGAAGATCGCTTCACATAGTTCAATCTACCTTTGAGGAGCAGTGCATTGCTTATGAATACCAACTTCAAAAACGTCGCCCTATCGATACCTGCGGTAACAACGTTAGACCCGAAAATGACGTCTTCCAACAAGACCGCGGTAAGGTGAACGTGTTTCACTATTAAACCTCCAAATACATCTTCTTCAGGATTAGCATCCGAAGGTGGCGTTATCACTGTTATTTCAGTCTCAAATTCAGCTGCAAGGTTGCCACTGCGGTCACCTTTATCGGAACATCTCTTTATTCGTGAGAACATCGAAATTTATAAAATTAGAAGCTCGACTAATGTGAGAGATCGATAAAATATACAAAAATAGAACCAACGGCTCTTTGTGGTAATGTACTCATCTGCATTTCTAAGCGCAGAACTAGGTTGTGGTGGGTCGATATTAACGAGGTAATACAATACATTAAGCCTAACTCATGTTTTTGAAAGGCCGCTTCTTTCGCCTATGGTGACAAATTTTTCATTTAGCTTTTCTCTCAGGATGTCAAGCCTCGCCACAACTCCTATCAGTTTATTCTCGTCATCTACGACAGGTACAAGGACAATAACCTTTTGGAGCATGACGTCAATTATCTCGTCTATCTCGGTATCCTGCTTTACCACAGCCGGGTTTCTGGTCATTATATCTGTGGCGCGAAGGCTATCAAGGTTCTTGCCTTGCCGTACTGCTCGCAAGATATCGGCCGCAGTAACTATTCCTGTAACTCTGATATTATTGTCGATAACAGGAACGCCGTTAAATTCTCCAATCAGAAGTCTGGTACTAATTTCCGTACCCGTAGTGCTCTCCCTGGCAGCCACGACATTAGTGGTCATTAAATCAAAAGCTTTCGTTATTCGGGTTTCACTCTCTCTCATCAGCGTTTAAAGTAGTATTAAATGTATCAGCCCTAAGGCCTTCCACTGACACCACTAGTCTAGATCAACTCAAGCCAATTCAGCGAGCCAATTATTCAAAGCCTTAACTACAATCCGCATCAAATTAACTAGCCACCTATTCTATGCATAAAATTTAGCGTTGGCTTCAGCGATTTTGTCCGTATGATCTTTATTATTCCTTCGGGTTTTTTCTTTACACTTTGGATAATATATTCGGTGATCTCGTTCTCTGACCTTTTACCTCGCAACATACTTCTAAGATCATAACCAGGATTTTCATAAAGACACGTCAATAATCTGCCATCAGAACTTATCCTTAATCTGTCACAATTACCGCAAAATGGCTCTGATATTGACGGAATAAATCCCACAGTACCAATTCCATCAACAAAAGAATAAAGCGTTGCAGGTTCCGCACTATTGTGGTTTTCTACCCGCACAAGCTCCTTTACATCTTTGCTTATTCTCTTAATGGTTTCGTTCTTAGTTACAACTAGATTTGGTTCCCATATACCTGATCCGTCTAACGGCATGAACTCTATGAACCGCACAGTATAGCCTGTAAATCTGGCAAATCTGGCAAAATCCGCAATTTCATCATCGTTCCAACCTCTCATTATGACGGTGTTTATCTTTATTTTCAATCCAGCGTCATCTGCTGCTCGTATGGCATTCATAATCTTGTTGAGTCCGCGTATACCAGTAATCGCTTTGAATCTATCTTCATTGAACGTGTCTAAACTGACATTTATGCTTGACAGTCCTGCATCTCTGAGCTGCATCACCTTATCACTCAGTAACAGGCCATTCGTAGTCATACTGATAGCCTTAATTTCATCGATATTGGATAACGTCTTAATTAGATCTTCTACTTTAGGTCTAACTAGAGGCTCACCCCCTGTTACCCTTATCTTCTCGATACCTAATCTAGCTAGAATAGTAGCAAGTTTGACGATTTCATTGTAGGTTAAAATATTATTTTGGTCAAACCACTCGGTATTGCCGTTTGGCATACAATATACGCACCGCATATTGCATCTGTCTGTAATTGAGATCCTTAACTTTCTGCCAATCCTACCGAAACCATCAACCAGTTTACTTTGCAATCGAACCGTTGACTCCTATAGATTTGTCTATTTCAGAAATTCGTTCAAGGAAATGGAATCTCCATCCTGCAGGCAAGTCTTTAATTCGAGTTGCTCGTTGCATCATCTCAATATTCTTTTTGTCACGAGTAAACAACTGCACTATGTCGTTGATTGTGATATTGTTTGTGTTCCTACTAATAAGATGTATTGCATCACCAGCTCCAACTTTCCCTTCTTGCAATACTCTAAAATAAATTCCAGGACGACCACTAGCTAGAAACCGTCTGATAATATCCATTCGTCCAAATTTAACTCCGAGTTTGTAGCACGGCATTCGAGGTTGTGTCGCCACTAATTTCGCAGAACCAATTTGGAACCTGTCTCCAATATTAACTGCATCCTCCATTAGTCCCTCGGTAGTGAAATTTTCACCGAACATGCCCCATGCCATTCGTGTTTTAAGCAATTCCCGTTGCCAGTACTCATAATGTTCTGCAGGGTATGAGTAGACAGCCTTGTCCATTCCGCCATGTACGGTCAAATCTGCTTGCTTATCACCATCTAGGTTAAGTTTGTGAAGATTAATACGACCTTGTACAGGTTCTTTGAAAATTCCTGTTATAACAATCTGGTCATTAAAGAGTACCTCACGTGGGAGAGACACATTCACAGAAAGTATCTTCATTGATGTCTGCAATTATACTAGCTCTCAGCAGTATATATATCCAAGTCGAATACTGTAAATTTGGGTGGTGTGTCGTCTCCGATCGGGAACACTTATCATTATGACCAGATTCATGAATTGAATTGCATAATAGAGGGTTTTGTTGGCGCTGAAGCTCGTTGTAGTACGCGAAATAGTTGTCGTTGTTCTTGGGGATAACCAGTATCTCCTCGAGCTCACCGTTGTTTATCAAGAAATCAATGATCATTCCACGCTCTGCAGTTGGAAATTCAGGCATTTCAATGAAGTCGATTTGCTTCGAGTTTCGATGAGTACTGAAGAGCCTCTCCGATCACTTCTTGAGCTCCAAAAACTATTTTACCGAATGAAGAAAATATTTGCCATTCTATCTTCTTGTGAGAGGGGCATTAATTAAGCCAGACATCTCTGAATATTATTACTTTCTCATGAGTTCTAAGCTACTTGTCAGGATGCTGCCGTCTCCACAGGGATATAGCAATGGTAGTAAAAAGGACCACAGACGTGTCATTGGCAATTTCCCTAGCGTATTTGAAACTGAGACCAATTTTGCCTAATTGGTGCATGGTGTGATCATACTTCTTTCGTAACACTATAACGTTATCTACAGATACACCGTCATTATCTCTTCTATATCGATTAACATTATACAATCTCAAAATGATTTATTGAACACAATCATCCGAAACTTCAGCGGATTGCAAATACTGAACAATGTGCATGGCGAATGACATTATTAGCGACGCTTCCTAAAAAAAATCTTCCACTGCAGCCATACCCTTAGTACCAATCACGATGACATCCATATTGTTCTTCTTTGCATAGCCAATTATCGATTTTGCAACCGAATCAGATTCTTCAACAACTTCTTTTTTTATATTAACCCCTTCTTTCTGTGCCAAAGGATCAACACACTGAACTAGTAAATTTTCCGCCTCTCTCTTCGCTTCTTCTTCTCTCTCCTCTTCCTTTTCTTTAACTCTACCGCCCGGTACACCGCGGCCCGGATCAATCACATGTATGGCTGTTATTTCCGCTCCACATGCTTTTCATATAGATATTGCAAACGCAAGAATTTGTACTTTAT
>Ga0207416_1003853_pt1 | contig 13724 bp, 8 predicted proteins | sample PaiPotPPM11metaG_FD_184107 | JGI IMG/M metagenome (GOLD analysis project Ga0207416, IMG submission 184107) | Iron sulfur acid spring bacterial and archeal communities from Banff, Canada, to study Microbial Dark Matter (Phase II) - Paint Pots PPM... ...
GGCCGCCGGTACGTTTGGGTGCGTGGGCGCTACGAGCACCGCCCGCACGTGAACGCGCGGTGGGAGGGGGCCCACTGGGAAGCACGCGGCCGCGGGCGCGTCTGGGTCGAGGGCCGCTGGAGGTAGTTTCCCGAGTCGCGGGCCGAACGCGAACGCGACTCGGTCTACGCGTGGACTTTCTTCCAGGCTGACCGCTCGCTGATCCTCGCCATCCACGCCGCCACGTCCGCGAACCGGCCGAGGTCGATGCCGAGCATCGGCGCTGCGGCGAGTGTGGGCGCAACGGCGATCTCCGCGAGAGAAAAACGGTCGGCCAGGTAGGGCCGCCCGGCGAGGCGCTTCGCCATTGCGCCCAGCGAGCGATCGACCTCTGCGCGCGCGTCGTCGACGAGCTGGGGAATGCGCTTCTCGGGGGGAAGGCGGATCGTATGCGCGAAAATGCGCGCGACGTTCGGCGAGAGATGCGCGCAGTTCATGTACATCCAGCGAGCAATCTCGCCCGTATCACGGGGCGACTGCCCCCCGAGCTTCTTGTCCGGATGCAGCGCCGCCACGTACTCGAGGATCGCGTTCGACTCCCAGAGCAAGAAGTCACCGTCGACGAGCGTCGGAACTCGACCGGTCGGGTTCAACGCGAGATACGCCGGCGAACGGTGCTCGCCGGACATGAGGTCGACGGGGACGAACTCGTACGCGACCCCGTGCTCCTCGAGCGCGAACCTCGCTCGACGAGTGTTGGGGGACATCGGGAAGCCGTGGAGCTTGAGCATGAGGCGCATCTTCGCGCGCCTCGGCTCGGTCGAACAGCGCTCGATCGGATGCGGACCGGATCGCTACCGCTCATCGGCTGCCTCGAAACAGCCGATCTCGCCGGCGCATCGGACGAGCGCATACCGCCCGCTCAGACGCAGCGCCGCAAAGATCGAGTGCACCTGGCCGGCCACGGTGAGAACCGACGTCCCCCTCGACTGGGCGATCTCCAATCGGGAGAGTCCCTCGACGAAGAGAGAGGCGACCTCTTGCTCGGCGGGGGTGAGGACCCGCGCGCGGCTCATGTCCGGGCGTCGAACGCTGAGCACCGCGTACACGCTGCCGTCGCACTCGAACCGCGCGCTCCTCGCGCCTTGACCGGCCAGCCCGGCGGCGTGCTCGGCGGCGACGATGAGCGGCAACGGCACCGGCGCGCCGTGCACGCCGAGCTTTCGCAAGGCGCTCATGCAGCGGTGAGAGGCCGTGGACGGGGCGATGGCGAGGTCGGCGGCGATGGCTTTCTGCTGTTCGCCGCAGAGGACTCGGACCACGACAGCCGCCTCGGTCGGCGTGAGCGGCGCGCGCTCGCCGGGGGCCGCAGGGCGCGCGACGAGGTACGTGCGATCGCCCAACGCGAAGGCGCCGGCCATTCTCCACGCACCACGCGCGAAGTCGTGCCAGGCCTCCGCGAGGATGGCCGACCCGGTGCTCGCGGCGTCGGCTTGAGCCGCGGCCCAGCGAACGATGGCCGGCATTCCGCGTGGCAAGAGCGCCTCGCCCTCGGACCGAGCCGGTTCGAGGACCGGGGCCGGACCCGTGTGACGTTGTGTGAGCATGGCCACGCGAAGTGCATGCGGCAGACCATGCGCGAGGAGTGGGAAACGCTTGCTCTTCTGCGCCTCCTACCGTCAAAAAAAATTGACAGGTGACTTCTGGAGTAGACGCTATCGCGCGCCACGCTCCGCTCCCGGCCTACTACGTCGTGCGATCGCGCGTGAGGCCGTACGCTTTGATGAGGTTGTGCAGGTGCGCCCGCGTCAGGTCGAGCGCGCGGGCGGCCGCCGTCACGTTCCAGTCGGCAACCTCCAGGGCGCGCTGTACGAGGCCGGCCTGGAAGCGACGGGTCTCCTCGTGGAACGTGAGCTCCGGGCGGCCGTTGGCGGGCGATGGCGACGGAACGCGGAATACGTGGGCGGCCTCGATCGCGCTCGCCTCCTCCGCGGCGGCCCGAATGGCCGCGGCCTGGACTGCGTTGCTCAGCTCGCGCACATTCCCGGACCACGGCGCCGACTCGATCGCGCGAACGGCCCCCGGAGAGAACTCGAGAGCCTTCAGCCCGTGCTCCCGCTGAGCGCGTTCGCATAGCGAGCGGGCCAGCAGCGCGATGTCCTCACGCCGTTCGCTGAGGCCGGGCATCCGGATCGTGAGGACGTTCAGGCGGTAGAAGAGGTCCCCACGGAACCGGCGCTCGTCGACCGAAGCCTGCAGATTGGCGTTCGTCGCCGCCACGATGCGCACGTCGGCGCGGAGCGCGCTGGACGAGCCGACCGGAAAATACGTCTTGGTCTGGAGGAACTGGAGGAGCTTGGCCTGGGCCTTGTCCGACAGCTCCCCGATCTCGTCGAGAAACAGGGTGCCGCCTGCGGCCGTCCCGACGAAGCCCTTGCTCGGCTTGGCGTCGGTGAATGCGCCGCGGACCGCGCCGAACAGCGCGCTTTCGATGAGGGCCTCGGGGATGGCGGCGCAGTTGACCTCGAGGAAGGGGCGAGCACGGCGAGGGCCGTTGTCGTGGATCACGCGGGCGAGTTGCGTCTTCCCGCTGCCCGTCTCGCCCGTGATGAGCACCGCGACGTCGAGCGGTGCGATGAGCTCCAGCTCGCGCAGCACGGCGGCCAGGGCCTCGCTCCGACCGATCACGCCATCGAGCTGCATTCGTTTGCGAAACTTGGCCACGTGGTCCGGATGGGGACGCCGCGACCGGGTGAAGAGGCTCTCGACCAGAGGCGCAAGGTGACGAGCCAGCGTCTTCGCGCGATCCACTTCCTCGTCGGAGAACGCGCCGCCGGTGCGCCGGCCCTGCAAGTAAAGGACTCCTATGGGTGTCTTCAGGCCGATCGGAACGCAAAGAACGGCTTCGATCTTGGAAGACTGGACGCTCTTTCGGTCGCGGAAGCGCGGATCGAGCAGCGCCGACGGGCAGACGATGGCTTCGCCGTGGGCGAGCGCTTCGGCGATGATCCCTCGCGAAACGATGGCGCGGATCGTCTCGACCTGTTCGTCCGAGCAGCCGGCTGTGCGCCACCACGTGGGGCCTTCCTGTTCGTCCGAGACTTCGAGGTAGGCCTGCTCGGCGCTGAGCACGTGGACGATGAGCCGCAGCGCCTCCTCGAGAAATGCCCCGGGTTCCTCGCGGCCATTGAGGTTGAGAAGGCCGAGATACAGGTCTCGTTCGAGCCGTATGCGCTCGTGGTCCGGGATCGGATCGCCCATGCCTTCGCCCTGGTGCCCGATGCCCAGGCACCAGCTCCGCATGCTACCGGTGGCGCCGGGGGGCGCAAGACGCCGTCAGGACCCCCGTTTGGTCGATGAAGCGTCACTGGGGGGGATCGACTGCCGAGCGCTTCGCCCTGCGGCACGGAGCCTCTCGTCGAGCTCCAGGAAGCGGTCGGCCAGCGCCCTCACGAAGCCGCCCACCCAGGAGTTCAACCCGACCGCGTTGGCCAGGACTCGCGGCGTGACGACGATGAGGACGGCGTCGGTCACGGCCTTCACGCTGGCCGTCCGCGGCCGGTCGGTGAAGATGGCGGTCTCACCGAAGACGTCGCCCGGGCCCATCGACCGCAGCTCGACCTCCGTGGACTCCTCCACGCGATACGCCACGAAGCGCCCCTCGACGATGACGTACGCCGCGTCGGCGGGATCGCCCTCGGTGACGACGACGGTACCGGAGGGGACGCGAAGGCGCGGCAAGTCCCAGGCGCCGCGCTGGAACGACTCCACCTCGCTCTGCAGCTCCTGCACGGACACGTAGCGGTCCGCGGGATCGTACGCCAGCGCCCGGAGCGCGATCCTCGCGAGCTCGGGGGGCACGCGACCGCGGCCGACCACTTGCTCCGGCGGAGGGATGGGAGGGGGCGGCTTGCGCATCCAGATGGCGCGAACGATCTCCGGAGAGAGCGGGGGCTGGCCGGTGAGCATCTGGTACAGAGTCGCCCCCAGCGCGAAGACGTCGGTTCGTTGATCGAGCTTGTCGTGCAGGCCGTGGAGCTGCTCCGGCGCCATGTAACACGCCGTGCCGAACAGCGAGCCCGGGGGATCGAGCTCCGATTCGGCGCCGTCGCTGCTCAAGCGCACGCGAGGACCGTCGCGACCGGCGCGCGACGCCCGGACCCGCGCGATGCCCCAGTCGAGCACGTACACCTGCCCGAAGTCGCTGATCATGACGTTGGTGGGCTTGAGGTCGCGGTGGATGACGTCTCGGCTGTGCGCGAACGATACGGCATCGCACACTTTCACGAAGACTTGGAGGAACTTGGCCAGATGAGCGGCCTCGAGCCGCGCCTCGCCCCGGCGGTTCAACGCGTCCTCGAGCGTCTCGCCCTGGACCAACTTCATGCACAGAAACTGGCGGCCCTGACTGTCCGTGCCGTGCTCGTAGACCGGAACGATGTTCGGATGCTCCAGCTGGCCGTTGATGCGCGCTTCCTGGACGAAACGTTCGATCTCCGAGGGATCGACGAGCTCCGGGTTGAGGATCTTGACGGCCACGTCGCGGAGCAGATCGCGGTCGAAGGCCCGGATGACGACGCTCGTGCCGCGCCCGAGAACCCCCCGGGGCAAGAACCTCTCGTGTTCGAAGGAGAAATCCGGCTCGGACGCGGGTTGATGCGACGGCGCGCCTTCCGCCGAGGGCGATCGGCTGATGGGGCGCTGCACCGACGCGCTGGGGACGTCGGCGTCGAGATCGGAGGGAGGTGACGGGGATCGGTCGTCCGGACAGGCGGACATGTACATCGGACACCATAGAGGCCGCCAGCCGTCAAGTTGGGGCCTCGTGATTGTGCGACGGCAGGCAACGCTCGAGAACCGCCCGAGGTCGCGCGCGAGATGCTTTCGACCGCACGCGGTACACAAAAGGCGAATCGCGCCGGGCCAGCCTACCGCGATGCGCTAATCGTGATACCGTCGCTCGCGTCCGCAGGTCGCGAGCGTGGTTTGGCCATGGCCCGCCCTGCGAATCGCGGGGCGACAGGAGCCGGGCCATGGGGGCGATTTTCGAACTGCTGTCGCTCGAGGCGCAACGGCGGCCGTTTCTGCTGCGAAACGTGCTCGGCACCATGCGGCGGTGGGCGCCGGTCTCGAAGTTCGGCAAAATCGTCTTTGCCCTGAGCGCGGCCGCCGTAGACGAGGCGTACGGTCGACCGCAGGACTTCGTGAACGGCCCGGTCTACGCGCCGAAGTTGAAGCTAGGCCCCATGATCCTCGGGCTCGATCCCTCGGTGGCATATACCGCCCAGAGGCGCCTGCTCTACGGGATCGTCGGCGACAACCAGGCGACGACGAGCCGATTCGCCGTCCTGGTGTGCGAGCGGGCGCGCGCCCGCCAAGAAGCCATCGAATCGGCCTGCGAGGGCAAGGACGTCCTGCGCCTCGACCTGGTGACCGACTTCATAGAGCCGGTGCTCACCGGCGCGCTGTGTCAGCTAATGGGGCTGGAGTTCGACGACGCGGCCGACTTGCTCACGAGCGCGTCGGTGACGCCACAGCTTCCTGCGTACTCGGCGAGCCGGATCGCGCCGAACGCTCGCGACGTCGAGACGAGCGTCGCAACCGTCACCCAGTGGCTACGCAAGCTCGGCGGGAGCTTTGCTGCGAGCTGGCCGGCGCCCTTCGGGCTCGAGGAAGTGAACGAAGCCCTCGCGAAGGAGATGAAGTCGTTCCTCGAGGCTGCCGTCCCGAAGGCACGGGGCGACTCGGTCATCGGCGAACTGCGCGATCGCCGAGCGAGCACCGACGAAATCGTTCGATGGGTCGGGGGAATGATGCTCGCCGGGGCTGCGCTCTTCAAAGCGTCGACCATCGCCATTCAAGAGCTCTCCGCTCGCCCCGCCGAGCACGACCTCGCGCAAAAGCACGCGGACCAGGGGGAGATCGACGCCGTGGCCGGGTTCGTATGGGAGGCCCTCCGTTTTCATCCCTTGTTCCCGATGGTCGCCCGTTACTGCCCGCGGCCGACCAGGCTCGGAGCCGTGCAGATCGACGCCGACGCGACGGTCGTCCTGGCGACGCTCTCGGCGATGTTCGACCCGGCCCGGGTGCAGAACCCCGAGGACTTCGACCCGCTCCGGCCCGAGCGCGTGTACCTCCTCTTCGGCGGCGGTCCCCATCGGTGCCTGGCCGAGACGCTGGCGAGAGTCGCGGTGCCGGAGATCGTCGCGCACGTCCTGTCCGCCTTCCAGATCGAGAAGTCGGAAGTCCCTGTTTACGACGGCACCGCCGTCCACCAATACGAAGTCCGTTTGAAGTTTCGACCCGCCGGGGTTCGCCATGACGCAAACCGCACTTACAATACTGTTCCCCCTGTCCTCGACGAGCCTCGCGAAGAAACAGGCCGAACTGGTGGCCCTTCGTCTCGAGCCCACGCGTGACGCGAGCGAGGCCCGTGAGGACGACTCGATCGCGCGCTCGCAGCTCCGCACCCTCCTCGCTCGCGGGATTCATTACCTGAGCTTCTTCGTCGTGGGGCCGGCAGAGGACCCCGCGTGCGGCGCGTACGTCGTCCTCGAGATCACGTGCGACGGGAGCGCGCGAACGATGCGGCACCGCCTCGCGACGGAGGCGCCGGACTTCGTGAGAGCGCTCGTCGATTCGGGCGAAGCTTCACCGGAGGAGCTGGAGCGTCTGCTGCGAAAGCATAGCCACCGATCGCACGCGGTCTACGAGGCGTTCCCCGGACACAGCGTCGAGCAAATCCGGCTCGAACGCGCCGTGCGCGAACAGGCGCGCGCGTCGCGGGTGCCCATCGGCGGGGCGGCGACCGGTGCGGGTTGCCCGTACGCAGGGAAACAGCCGCTCTCGCCGACAAGCGCGTCGGCCGCATGGGACGAGGTGCGGCACGTGCTCGACGCCGTGCTGGCCGTCAACGGCGAGAAGGTCCCCGCGCGCGCCTTCGTGGAGCACGGGCGGACCCGCCCCTTCATCGTACGCTGGAGCCCCAACGGCCACCGGTTCTGCGACCGCGCAAACCTCTGGGCGCGCCGTCTGGGCGGGGCCCTGCTGGTGCTCGCAGCCTTTTTGGGCGCGCGCGTCGTCTATCACGCAGGGCTTCGGGCGATCGGCCTCTGCGCGGCCCTCGGCGCCGTCCACGTCGGGCTCACGGCGTTCGCCTGGGTCCGGGAATCGCCGAAGGCGCTGAAGTGGCCGGGGCTCAAGGCGGTGCTCAGGCGGGCGGCGGTCGAACTCGGCCTCCAGGCCCTTTTTGCGTCCGCCGTGATCTGTGCCGGCGCGCTGGCCGTCGTGGCGGTTGGCCGCCTCTCCGCGAACGCCCTGCTGTGGAGCGCGGTGATCGGCGTCTTCTGCGCCGGCGCGCTCATTCGCGCAGGTCTGGCCGATGTCGCCAAGCTCGGCCTCGGGCTGGCGGCCTTCCTCGCGGCGTTGCTCCCGGCCTCCGCGTGGCCGATGACCGCGTCCATCCTGGTCACGCTTGCAGGCGCCCTGCCCGTCGCGGGGGCGGTGCTCTTCTTCCACATCATGGACGGCCCCTTCGGCGCTGTCGTCGAGGGCGGCGTCGTGGCGGCCCTGTGGGGCGGCCTGGTCCCGTTCGTGTGGGAGTCACAGCGCTTCGGCCGTGCCGACCCGTGGCTTGCGTGGGTCCCCGCCATCGGGTTCCTGGTTGTCATGGCGTGGGCGACTGGGCGCCTCGCGTGGTGGCTTCATGAGGTCCGCACCCTCGAGTCGAAGGAGACCCCGGACCCCCTCTTCTGGAATCTGGAGCACCTATCGAGCGTTCAGAAGAGCGAAGACATCACGCTGCAGAATCACCTGGCGCACGTCGCGAACATCAAGCAGGACCCGCGCGGATTGCGTCTACGCACGCTGCAGCGGGTGCTCCGCGGCGTGAACCTGCTCGCCCGTACGTACTTCACCCAGGGTGATCTCGCGACCATCCGGACGATTCATTTCGCGCGCTTCGTGATACTCCCCGACAAGAAGCGCCTCCTCTTCATGGGCAATTACGACGGCGGCTTCAGCTCGTATCTTCATGAATTCAATTCGGTCGGGGGCGTGACGGCGGTATGGAGCAACTGCGTCGGGTTCCCGCGATCGTTTTATCTGGTCGGCGACGGGGCCAGCGACGAGCAGCGGTTCAAGGCCTTCGGTCGGCGCTACCAGGTGCCGACGCTCGGCTGGTTCAGCGCGTACCCACACCTGGGGGTCGGCGACATCGAGGCGGCCACGTCGACGCGGGAGGCGCTGCGCCGCACGCTCGACGATCCTTCGACGTTCTCCGGGCGCATGCGGGCACGATTCGGAGAGCCGCTGACCGAGGCAGACTGCGACGCCGCGCTCCGCGCGCTCTAGTCCCGAGAGCAACTGGGAAACCCTCATGCCGACACTCGAACTCCACGACATTCAGCACATCGTGCTCTCCGGTCTTCCGAAGCGGCATTATGCCAAATACCTGCTTTACGAGATCGCCGACGGCGAGGCTGCCGGCGCCTGGATACAGGCGCAGCTCGCTCACGTGGCGGGCGCACACAGGATACCCAACCGCGAAGTCTCGCCCACGGACAGGCAGCACCGCCGCTTCCAGCTCGCGATCGCGTTCACGCACACCGGCCTGAAGAAGCTCGGACTGCGCGAAGAAGTCCTGCAGACATTCGTTCCGGAGTTCCGACAGGGAATGGCCGACGCCCACCGCGCGCGCGTCCTCGGAGACCGCCCCGCCGAGTGGGAGTGGGGCGCCGACGATCGGCTCGATCTCTTTTGCGGGATCTACGCCGACGACGACGACGAGCTGGCGGGCTGGCCCACTCGGGCCGACGGGCCCGACCCGGAGACGGGGCTTCGCTGCATCACGCAAGTTCACGCGCAGAGGTACAAGGATCCGCTGATCGAGCCCTTCGGCTTCCGTGACGGAATCTCGCAACCGTACATAGAGGGGAGCGGCAAGGACCCGATGCGCTTCGAGAAGCGAGATCGCGTCCAGCCGGGGGAGTTCATTCTCGGCTACGAGAACGAGCTGAAGCTCCTGCCGGCGTCCCCTCACCTCCCCAAGGGACCCGGCTGGGACAGAGCGATATTGCCCCTGTCGGCCGACGGCGCGCCGGATCTGGGGCGAAACGGCAGTTTTCTCGTCGTGCGCCACTTCCGCCAGCACGTGGAGGAGTTCCAAAAGCTCGATGAGCACATCGCCGCGCAGATCGTCGGGCGCTGGCGGAGCGGCAGACCTCTGGTGTCCTTTCCACCGACGGTCGATACCCACAAACCCAGGAACGGGGCGAGGCATCACACGCCGGACGAACCCGGGGAGCCGGTACACGACGCCGGGAACGGCCGAGGCTACAACGATTTCACCTTCTATCCTCACGACGCCGCCGGCTTGCGGTGCCCCCTCGGCGCCCACATTCGCCGGGCAAACCCGCGGGATGCGCTCGCGAATCCGAAGGAGGGAATCAGCGAGGAGGACGCGATCAAGCTCGCCAATCAGCACCGAATCCTTAGGCGGGGGCGTCCGTACTTGGGCAAGGACGGAGTCCCGGAGGGAATCTTCTTCATGTGCCTGAACACGAACTTCGATCGCCAGTTCGAGTTCATTCAGCAGACGTGGATCAACAACCCGAAGTTCTCCGGGCTGACCGACGAAGTGGACCCGCTGGTCGGGAGCTCCCGCTTCGATCCCTACCGGCACCCGATGCCATTCACGAGGCAGGGATGCCCTCAGAACGTCGAGACGTCCCTCTCCAAGTACGTCTCCCTCCGCGGCGGTGGCTACTTCTTCCTCCCCGGGCTGAAGGCCCTCCGTTACATCGCGAATCTATCGGCGTGAGTCGGCGAGCGCCGATACGCGGGCGGGCGCGTCGACCCGGCGCCAGATCGCTTCGGCGGAGTCGAGGCAGACCCGCGCCGGCTCACGCGCTCCGCCCATGGCATGAACGCGCGCCCGGCCCTCGAGAGCGAAGGCGACATAGGGGAGCATTCCGAGCGCGCGCGCCTCATCGGCTGCGCGCTCGTACACGTGCGCAACTCGATCGCCTTGCCCGGCCAGACGCGCGAGGACGTCGCCCAGCTGCACGAGCGCGCACACGTGGTACGCGCGCTCGCCCACGGTGCGCGTGACCTCCTCGGCGCGTTCGGCGGCCTGCAACGCCTCCGAGTGCCCGCCCGCGCGCAGCTCGACGGCGGCCCTCGCGAGCAGGAGGAACCCGAGCCCGTAGTTGCCTGCCCGCTTGTACATCTCCCGCGAGAAATTGTCGGCCACGAGGGCGCGCGCGGCCTCGACCTCTCCGCTCTCCGCCAGCGCCATCGCGAGGCGCGCGGCGGTAGGCGTATGCATCGTGAACACCTCGTACTGCTCGCAGATGCTCATCGCCGACTCGAGCATCGCACGCGCCTCGCCGATCTCGCCACGCACGAGCTTGCAGAAGGCGTACTCCTCGAGGATGGCGGCCCGCGAATAGGGGTGGTTGAGCTCCTCGGCAATCGCGTGGGCCTCGGCGAACGTGCGGTCGGCGCGCTCGAACCTCCCGAGCAGCCCGCAGCTCGATACGATGAACATACGGGCGATGACGCTGGGAACGCTGGCCCACCCGAAGCGACGCCGCGCGAGCTGCCCGCTCACCGCCGCGACGACTTGCTCGAGCACCGTGAGCGCTTCCTCCAGCTCGCCGCGGGCGTGGTGCACCATCCCTACGCAGTGCTCGGCAGCGGTCGCCAGCGCGAAATCCCCGAGCTCGCCGGCGAGCTCGCGCGCGCGCGTCGCCACCTCCATGGCGCGCTCGTACCGAGCCGTCACCCAGTACGCCGTTCCGAGCTGGCTGTAGATCTTGGCCAGGCGCTTGTGGTCCTCGCGCGCTCGGGCGAAACCTTCCGCTTCGCCGAGGAGCTCGATGAGCCGTTCGTTCGCCCCGACCGGCAACAGAGGCGCGAGCGCCACGAGGCGCAGGTCGATCGCGAGCTCGTCGCGCTCCGCGCTGGGCGCCATCCGGTTCAGCACCTCGATGCCCCGCTCGAGATGGAAGATCGCCTGCTCGTTGGCCCACCGGCTCGCCGCGGAGGTGGAGGCCATCCAGTGGTATCGCGCCGATCGCGCCCACTGGCCGGCCTGGGCCGCGTGCTCCGCGAGTCGTTCGACGTGCTCGCCCAGGCGCGCCGGATAAAGCTTCTCGAAGGCATCGACGACCGAGCCGTGCACGACGCGACGGCGCGTGCGCAGCATGCGTCCGTAGACGACGTCCCGGAGCAGCGCGTGACGGAAGCGGAACACCGGAGCACGGAACGGGCCCGTCTCGTAAAGCAAATCGGCGACCGCCAGGACCGCGAAGCGCTCGCGGAAGACATCCTCCGCGGCGCCGGTGACCGTTCGAAGCACCTCGACGGGCGAGTTGTCGCCGATGACGGCCGCCGCTTGCAGGGTATCGAGCACCTCTGGCTTCAGCCGGTCGAGGCGTGCACCGATGAGCGCCTCCACCGCGGCCGGGACGGACGCGTCCCCGGTCCCGGTTCGAAGCACGTAGTCGCCGGGGCTGCCCTCGATGACTCCCATATCGGCGTACGCCCGGGCGCTCTCCTCGATGAAGAACGGGTTTCCCTCGGTTCGCTCGACGAGCTCGCGGCGCAGCGAGGCCAGCGACTCGTCCTCTCCGACGAGCGCCTGCACGAGGGCCTGGGAATCCCGCTGCGTGAGGGCATCGAGGCGGCAGTGGCACACGCGAGGATCGTCGTCCGGAAAGGGCCCCTTGACGGGGCGCCTCGTGGCAAGGACCAGCGTATGGCGTCCGGGAGGTGCCAAAAGGAGCTTGCCGACGAACGCCAGAGAGTCGTCGTCCGCCCAGTGCAAGTCCTCGAGGAGGATCACCGACGGAGCGCGCGCGCACCAGCGCGTGAGGAGATCGCTGACCGCCTGCTCGATTGCCTGGAGCCGCTGCACCGGATCGAGCCGCTTCCACGACTCCTCCCCCGTCGGCACGTCCAGGAGCTCGAGGACCACGTTCAGCCGCTCGTCGCCCATGCCGAGCGCCGCGAGCTGCGCCCCGACGGCAGCGCGGATCTCGTCGGGCCCGTGCCCATCGGCGATCTCGAAGAGCGACTTGAGGAGCCCCACCACGAGCGCGTGCGGCGTTGCGCGCGCGTACGAGAGCGCCGACGCTTCGAGGACGCGGCATGCGCGTGCGTCCTCGGATCGCAGGAGCTCGTGAGAGAGGCGACTCTTTCCGATGCCCGGTTCGCCCACCAGGACGACGGCCGCGCTCTGCCCCTCAACGGCGGAGCGCAGCGCGCGAACGAGGAGCTCTCGCTGCTCCTCGCGACCGACGAAGGGCGATAGCCCCCGCTCGATGGTCGCCTGAAACCGGGTCCGCGTCGCCACGCCGGTGAGCTCGTACGCGTTCACCGGCTTGCTCAGTCCCTTGATGTTCATCGCGCCGAGCGGCCTGGCTTGCAGCATCCCCCGACCGAGCTGCATGACCTCCTCGGTGAGGCGGATGGTGCCGCGCGGAGCGAGCTGCTCCATGCGCGCAGCGAGGTGCGTCGTCGGCCCGATGGCGCGGTACTCGATGCCGATGTCGTTCGGAACGGTCCGGATCACGACCTCCCCGGAGTTCAGGCCGACGCGGATCTCGGGCGTCAACCGCCGAGCGGCCCAGGAGTCGCTCCGCAGCCTGCGTACGGACGACTGCATTGCGAGCGCGGCGCAGGCGGCTCTCACCGCGTGGTCTTCGTGGGACGTCGGCGCGCCGAAGAGGGCCATGATGCCGTCGCCGAGCACCTGGTTCACCGTCCCCTCGAACCGATGGACCGCCTCCACCATCGCCGCGACCACCGCGTCGAGCAGAGACTCGGCCTCCTCCGGGTCGACGCCCTCGATCGCGCTGAACGAGCCACCGAGGTCGGCGAAGAGCACGGTGACTTGCTTGCGTTCTCCCTCCAGCGTGGACGGACCGAGCGTTCGCCGCGACGGCTGCATCGCCGCATCCTCCCGGGGCTCCGGGTCGGCCGCGCCGGACAGCGCCTTGCCGCACCCGCCACAGAACGCCGCGTGCCGAGGATTGACGGCGCTGCACGCGCGGCACGCCAGCGGCAACTCGCTGCCGCAGCGGCTGCAGCGGACCTCGCCAGCGTCCCAGAAGGTCCCACAGCTCGAACAATGCAAGGCTACTCCAGGCGGCGGTGCCCGGGGACGGTACCAGCCCACCTCGGGTGAGCCAAGAATGACCGAACCTCCTAGCGCGGTGGGCGTACGCTCCCGCCGTGACTCCTGGCGAACCCGATAGGTCCTTTCGCATTCTCTCCCTCGACGGCGGAGGCCTGTGGGCGCTCGTCCAGGTGCGCGCTCTCATGCGGATTTTCGGGGACGACGCCGGCGGGCACGAGGTCCTCCGCAAGTTCTCGCTCGTGGTCGCGAACTCGGGCGGGAGCATCGTCGCCGCATCGCTCGCGGTCGACCAGCGACTGTCGGATATCGCGGCTTTCGTTCTCGACGCCGACCGGCGCAACCGCGGCTTCGTGCCCACATGGACTGAACGCCACTTCCCCCGGATCGCCCATCTTCTCCCCATCCCTCGCTTCACGACGGCGGGGAAGCGCGCCAACTTGCTGCGCGAGCTCGGAGATCGTTCGCTGCAGGAGCTACAGGCCTGGCCGGGCCGCCGCGAGGGACTGCCGGACCTCCTCGTTCTCGCCTTCAACTACGACAGCGAACGCGCGGCATTCTTCCGGACGAATCTTTCCAGTCCGGCCGCGTCGCGCGCCTCCTC
>Ga0207416_1003855_pt1 | contig 13717 bp, 8 predicted proteins | sample PaiPotPPM11metaG_FD_184107 | JGI IMG/M metagenome (GOLD analysis project Ga0207416, IMG submission 184107) | Iron sulfur acid spring bacterial and archeal communities from Banff, Canada, to study Microbial Dark Matter (Phase II) - Paint Pots PPM... ...
AAACTGTACTTGAATATAAGATATAAAATCCTGGATGGTTCAAACTATATACATATAGTTTGTGCTTTCATCGTATCCTAAATCAGACATTGGTATTACTTTGAAGCCGTTGTCATGCAAATACTTCATCTCTGCTGCAAACAAGTTCATGTCTGTGCTAGAAGGATCTCTGCTATTATCTATAATATGATAAGCAATTATCGGAATAGCATCCACCATTCCTCTATTGTTGTTGGCTGCTACTCCGCTATTCACTTCTTCTACAAACTTTTGAAATATTATTTGATCGTTGTGTAGATATCTTGCATCCCAAGAGTTATGACTCGTTTCTCTTATTGAATATCTATTTGCATAGCTTAACGTACCACTGCCATCGTATGTCTGACAATTAGTCTGTTTACTGTCGTACCCATCGCAATGCAAAAACATCAGGTTAGCAAAACCATCATCTGCGTATCTATAATATTTGGATATTGTATCTATCACAGCTGGATTATTTCCTACATCGCCGTGTACTGCTGCAAATATATTAGGTGAATTAATGCCATGAGTCTGCAAGCATTGTTTAGAACCACCAATCTCAAGATTCAAAGCACTTGAAGATAGGTTGTTTAGATCTGCGTGAGTCATGCCCTTAGACTCTATGTCTTGTCCATCTTGTTGTAATGCCATTATGTCATTCCAATTGAGACGGTGACTTTGGCCTACGTAGTCACATGTAATGAAGAAACTTGCCTTATACCCATATTGATCTAAAATCGGTTTAGCTGTAGTAAATTGGCTTTTTTCAGTATCACCGAAAGTTAAAATTACTACTTTACCAATCCCGCTAAGATTATTGATAAGGTCATTTGTCTTTGTATTAAAATGTACCGGTTTTGGCTTTGTGATTGGACTATTATGACCCACTATGAATTTTCGTTGCTTCTCCTATAGTAGATATAATGCCGTCATTACGAGTCTGGTTGTGGCTACTGGCCAAAATATCACTAATTGAAAATAGATTTGAGAGCAAAAAATAACTTGACAAAACCAGAATGATATAAAATGCAGTTTTTGCATTGTGGTCGCTGCACTCAAAGGAATGAAATAGTATCAAGTGTGAATGCTACCGTTATGAACATCATGCAGTTCAGTATTAGTATATTTTGAAGAATAATATTCTTATTTTCTACAGTAACATGGATAAATCGAGTTTTGCGAAAACTCTACCGCATTAAAAATGCTGTGGTATGACTCTAAGCACAAGACACATAGGTCAAATACAGAGTCCTAATAAGAATACAGACGTCACAAATACTAATTCTCTAAGTTCAGCCCTCGGTTTCTTTCAAGCGGGTTTTTCACCAGGTTCTACCTGATCGCAATTCAAACGAATTGCAAACTGGATCATTGTGTCTTAGTGTGCGTGGCAACACTAACCAGTTTGCAAGCCATTGCCGTTGTTAGTATCCAACATTCCTATCGTCGAAGCAAGTGAACGAGAGGATGAAGGACAATGCATAATATCGTTATCCTGGAAAATAAATCATTCTGTCATATCGATAGTAATTTCTCACAGTAGGAAAACCTGGTATAATTGGTAAGTGTAATAAATGAGTATGATCATGTCAATAATGGAAATTCTCATTCACTCATTCACGACATATCTTCATACATTTTTGAACTAAGACTACCAGGAGTATATTGAGATTTTTTAAATACAGTAATTGACCAGGAAGTGTAGTTCCTTTCTTGTCTGCTTCTAGATATAGATCCTTTCACTTTCTTCCGTCGTCAACAGTGGCTTTGTAGAGTTGCACTAGCATTTCATGAGCCGATGTTAGATGGAGGGGCTTTAATGAGGTAATGGGTTATACGATAACTTCTTTTAACCATATCTAAATACGTACATATTCTAATTGTTCCTTTTGCCCAACTGTTAACTGTATTGCCATTGTTTCATATACCTACATTGAAAATAAGATGACAAGAACATGACATTTGCAGATACCCTGAAGCAGCACTCGATTGATACATGGCAGAAAATCATCACACATAGATATATGATGGAACTCTCTAGTGAAATACTACCCATAAATAAGTTCGTGTTCTATCTAGAACAAGATCATTATTTCCTTGAAGAATTCTCCAAATTTCTCCACTCTGCAAAACAAAAGACCGATGATAACAAATTGAAGGAATGGTTAGATAGTTTGTACTTGAACACGGTTAATTTTGAGATGAAGATACAAAGACAATTACTCAATTCATTAAACGTGTCATCAAGCTCTCCTTCTAATACTGCTAATTATGAATTCTTCCCATGTAGAACTACTTTAAACTATACATCTTATCTAATGAATACAGCCTCAAACGGTACTTTTGGCGAAATTGTGTCAGTCATGGCACCTTGTCCTTGGACATATCTCGAAATAGCTCAGAAATTGTCTAAAATACCTATACGAAATGAAGCTTACGGGAAATGGGTTCAATTCTATTCTTCAACTCAATCACATAGACAGGTGGCTGAAATAAAAGAAATTGTAAACAGGCTTGGTGAGAAAGCAGATGAAGAGTCTAAAGCTAAAATGAAAAACCATTTTGCCAATGCCTGTAAATATGAATATCTTTTCTGGGAGATGGCTTATAACTTAAGTGGCTAGTGTCGAATTTGCTTTATTTTTCCTTGTTCTTTCTAGCCGTAGTGAAACTTTTGATGACATTCCGTAGGATGGACAAAAGGTATCATCATGAAATAAGTAAATTTGATATCTTCTACAATATTTCTTACCACCTTCATAATGGCACTTACTCAAAAATAATTTTAGAATAGAGTTAGATGTGTGACTGATAAATGACATTGCCGCAAGATGATAATAATGGTCCACCATCATCACAACGTATAACATTCCCTCCACCTTCAGGGACTAAAAACATCTGTTCGCCTGAATCCAATTTATCAAATATTTTCCTGGAAGTCTATCGGGTTCACAAAAGGGTTTTCGTGACTTTTCTGCTCTTTCTCAGATGGCATGATCCAATTTATACTAGGTGTCTTTTTTATTTCATGTAGTCTTAGCACATCTGGGGATGCTCAGCTAGATGATATTCTAATTGAAGGTATGTTTTTCTTCATCTGGTCTTAATTGACATTAAAATACGCCAAAATCTTTTTTAGGAAGTAAGCCATTGTGACGTCCAGAAACATCGTAACCTGCTCACGCGCCCCTAGAGGGAGTGAAAAACTATAATCACAAGGTTGCATTGTCAAAATTAGTTATCAATACCAATTTCGTAATCATATCAGATATTATCCCTATTTTCATTCATAAAGTAACAACCCTACGCTATTTTTTATCTTTATGATCTCATCATTGCCTATACGTATTCAGATTTTGTAGTTATCGTGTTGCTTAGATAATCATGAGGGCGAGATCGGACCTGCAAAAAGGTTATATGTTCTTGATGTATCGGGTGTTGATCTATCAAGTGCAGCGCCATTTATGTACCTCATAACCTCTTTGGTTCTGCTGATGGGGAGACTCGAGGTATTGCTGATGGCTTCTGGGCTTCCCTGCAGCCTCTAGCCCCCTGCAAACATGAATTGCGCTTTAGTAGAGCGACTCCCGACAATTCTTTTGTTGTAAGCCATATCATGATTATCGTCACGCATCTACAATCTATAAATAAGACGGTGGGAAATGGACTATTGGAGATGTCTTCAACTTCCAGTCCATCCTACCGATGCGAAGTGTGTGGTAGATCATTTGATTGGCTACAAGAACTTGAGCAGCATAAGCGACAAGAGCATCAGAAATAACACGACAAACAAAAGGGCTTAGACTTGATTACTTTATCGTTGCAAATCTTTTAAATGTATCTGCAATTATTGATATATGGTGCGGAAGGATAAATCGTTTACTTTCTGATAGCGTCCGTATTTCTGTTCCAAAAATTTCCCTATTTCCGTCTTTGTATTGCATACTTTCGGAAATGCTTCATTGGCATTGAAGGGGTTTCCTTGCTGCTGAATACGTGAAGGCTCAATCATGATGAAATAGACTTGTAAATACCACCACAGAAGACATCGTTGATATCAGGAGTTCCAGAGTTACTGATTACGGCCGCAGCTGAGATGTTGGTTCAAATGCTGGAAAGGAAAGGCATTCGGGTGTTACCACTATACGTTATACTTGCTTGAATGTTTTTTTCATCAAGTCTGCAGTCTTTGGATTTGACTTTAGATAAGAGATTATCTCCTTTGGGCCGACTCTTCTATTGAAATATCCCATTCCGCCTGGCCTGTCTTCTTCTTTTGATCTGTTTCTTACATAGTATTCAAATAGAGCGTCAGTTATCGTAGCAACATCTTTGCGAGGTACAAAATGAAGATATTGTTCTCCTGAATATGGATCGACCAGTATACGACCTTGGTGTCTTCCATCTTGTGTCCCCAAAAGTACCACCTGATATAGATTAAAACCTGTTCCTATCCACCCAATTGTCTTCGTCGCAGGACGGTAACATTGCTTTTCACAACCTGTAACGCCAATTGATTCAGTCATATATCCCCACTTCTTTTCTAGTTCGTCAATTAGATATGGTTCAAACTTTTCAGAATCTGTATAAGTTAGCCTGCATGTATCTCTTCCAACACAAGCTCCAGATGACCTTCTTAGGTTTGAGTATGCTCGATGTAACGCGGTCTTGCCATCAGGAATGCTATTCTTGTTACTATCGCCGTCTACTTTACGAAATCCATAACCAAACATCTTCATATCTCTTTCAAACAGTTCCTTTAGCCCCTCTTCTATGTTACAGAACATTAGGTGCTGATTAGGTGTAGTGAATAATTCGATATGTGGATAGTTATTCATCAAATATTTTACCATACTTTTGAGATCCCCGTTATGACTTCCGTCTATTATTCTACCGTTCTCTATGAAAGCGCCATAGCACCATCGATTGCTATTATCTGGCTGCTTTACCCATCCAAGATGCAGGTCTATGTTACCGTAATCATAGTCTTCAATATGAGGTTCAAAATTTATACTTCCAATTCCATCAAGGTTCCGTACTTGTTCTCTGAACCATTCAATACCTTTAACTGTAACCAAATATTTTAGTCTGGCCCAATGTCTATTATGTCTGTCTCCCCAATCCTTTTGAACTCTTACTATGGCGTCTAGTCCTTTCATGAGATTTTCTTCAGTAAACAAGCCAAATGGTTCACCAAGGGCAGAAAAGGTTGGCTTACCGGACTGTTGTCCCTGCCCCCCTCCTACGTAAACCTGAAACTCTTCTACCTCAGCACTACCATTACCAGTACCATCAGATTTGATAACTGGCGCAATACCAATATCGTTTGTTCTCAGCTCTACACAGTTATCTGGAACATATTTTTTATTTACGTCATCGTAATGAATTGCCGAAAAGGCTACCTTGAACTTCCTGTTAAGCTGGTTTTGTCCATAATCAAATCTACTTACTCCAGGTATCCTGTTTTCCAAGTCTCCATCCCTAAGATATTTTGGATCTATTTCAAATATTTCTATGTAAGCAGCTGTTGGAAGAGCAAAATATCTTCCAACTCTTTGGGCCCACGTATTAGCATTAAAAATTGTTGAATGGTATGATAAAGGACACCCTATTACATTTCGCGTGTTATCTCCACAACCGTTCATTGTAAAGAACCCTGATTCTGATATGTCTCTTATTGCATCGACTACGTTTATTTTCTTAACCCAATGGAGCTGTATGTTTTGTCTTGTTGTTATTTTTAAGCCTGGCCTTGCATGAGGATACGCGTTTTCTGGCCCAATGGTGTAGCTATCTGATATTCTGTCGAGAATATTCCACTGCGTTGCTGTAATAGGTCCACCACCAGGTAAGGTTATACGGAACATATACATCCAGTCTTTCTCATTTCCAGTCTTTGCTCTGTTGAATTCCAAGTAGATTCCATGTGATTTTGCTATCTGCTCAGACTCCCAAGAAATATTTTCGGACGAATGATTCCGAAATTCATTGAATAGATTCCCCCTAAGTTCATTAGAATTAATCTTTGCAACCTCTACTCTGGAGTAGTCTTTAGTATCGGTTCTGAAATTCGGATTCACAGCCTGTTTGAACATTAATAACTAGTTGTACATGAGTTCGGAAATCCATATTTAATGTATCATTATCCTAGCATATATACATGCTAATTATTGATAAAGAGGACTCTTTGAGTGAGTGAAAAACTGTTGATTACAGCAATTATAGGGGTAATAGAATTCATAATAGCAGCAATAATTCAGGCGCAATTATTACCGGTCTTACATTATTAATTGTTGCAATTTCGGTTATTATTTTCTTCCGCAGTTAATATAATCCAATTCCTCTCCTTATTTTTTGAAGGTCCAGGTAAATGGTTCTTTTTTGACTACATACTCGATATATTATTAGTTGTCGCAATAGCAGTGACAGCCGTCTTTGATAACCATCTGGAAATCAATATGGGAAATCAGAGGATTGAAGGCCGTGCTAGCTTGGATTCATCTGATTGTAGGTGGTACTGCTATAACACTAACCACGTATATGCAGGATTAATTGGTTCTGGAATATTTAGATTAATTGCTAATGGAGGGAGTTCTTCGGCTGTTGTCAGATTGACTTCAAATCCTTCGGTCATGGTACAATTTATTCCCCATATTGTTGCATTTGCAGGATTACGTAGCCTAGGAGTCATTGCAGGTAGTATCTAATACATATCAACATATTTGCAAAATTAATCCTAAGTTATATAGATTTCAATCTTACAATTCATTGTTAATGTAAAACGCGAAACTCTAGCCGTTCATACCAAGTTCTGAAAAACAGAACGAAGAATGGCAATAATAGACAAGTCTTCCAATTAGCAGCTATTCAGTATCTTATAGTGATTTAGGACCATCTAGCGAACATGAAGCACTAGAAATATTCGCATCCATAATGTGCATATAGAATGTGAACCGTCTCTGATAAAACAAGTATTCTATCCACCATTATATTGTATATAATGAGATGTGATTTGAAAGACCTCAATTAACCCAATATAACGAGACACATGGAATATGATTAATGAAACCAAAAAAATGGAGTGTGTATATTACCAGAAGGATATTGGACCCCGCAATACCTATGATATCGAAAGAGTGCAGCGTTATTGTTGCAAATCACAGGGGAAGGCCACCTACTAGAGATGAGCTTTTGAAAGCCGTGCGTGACAAAGATGCAATCCTCTGCACATTATCAGATATGATAGACGCAAAAGTCATGGATGCTGCGGGATCAAACCTCAAAGTTATTAGCTCTTATAGCACAGGCACAGATCATATAGATATTAAAGAGGCAACCAAGAGAGGAATTTATGTTACTTTTACTGGCGATATTCTTACAGAAGCGACAGCAGATCTGGCATTCGCATTGATCCTCGCAACATCTAGACAAATTACGCAAGGACATGAGCTTGTTACAAGTAAACGATGGAAATATGGATGGGACCCGCATCTTCTATTAGGTTCAGATGTTCACGGTATGACACTAGGAATAGTTGGCTTAGGTAGAATCGGATCAGCTGTAGCACGTAGAGCAAAAGGGTTCGATATGGATATCATTTATCATAATCTCCATACTCGAAATATTCAGATGGAAGAGCAATTTGGTGCTAAACATGTCGATATGAACCAACTTGTAGAAGAAAGCGATTTTCTTTCACTCCATTGTTCTTTGAATAGTGAAAGTTATCATTTAATTAGTGAATCAAATCTTCGACGAATGAAAAATGATTCGTATATAATTAATACAGCACGAGGTCAACTCATTAACGAGGCACATCTGATTAAAGCTCTGAAACAAAGATGGATTGCAGGAGCAGGACTCGATGTCTTTGAAAAAGAACCACCATCACCAAATAGTTCATTATTGAAGATGAAGAATGTTGTCTTATTGCCTCATATAGGCAGTGCCACGTTTTTGACTCGAACAAAAATGGCGGAAGTAGCAGCCAAAAATTTACTAAATGTCTTGAATCGAAAAACCGCAATTTACCTTGTAAATCCAGAGGTAAATCCTAGATAAATCAGATTAAAAACTTTTTAATCCAAGTTGGGCATGAGAGACTCTAGAACCCTAGAGATTTTCGCTTTATTCTTGGAAGTCCTTTCAAAGACAATATATCTATATGGTTCAAATTATATAAAAATAGCGGTTATAATCTAAATAGATCCACTTGAATTAGAAATTCAGACAGATATATTTTCCTAATTATATTGCATGTACAGACAAGGATCCAGGTCATTAAGAGCAAGACGCATTTATTCAGTCTATGGCAGTGCTGAAGATACCACGTAGTTGGAACTCGTCAAATATGCTAGGGGATCGACGCAAAGATTCCTAGTGGATATCGGATCGCGAATTTGATCTATTATCCTCCATTCAATATATACTGTAATAAAGCATTTAATTCCACGACTGCGAGACAACATACCTTATCTGCGCCTCCATAATAAACGTGTAATTTCTCGTCTATAACACAAGCGCCTGTTGGAAAAACCACATTATTAACATCACCAATTCTTTCGTATGATTCCTGAGGCTGTAGTACAGGCTCTTTTGTTCTGGCTATTACTTTACCAGGATTGTTCAGATCCAGAAGAGCAGCTCCAGTTCTATAGACCAAATCTTTATCCACACCATGATAAATCAAAAGCCAACCATGCTTGGTTTTTATTGGAGGCGGACCTGAGCCAATCTTTAGCTCTTCCCAGTCTTGCTCTGGTGTCATAAGTATGGTGTTCTTTTCAAAATTTGATAGTGTGTTGCCTTCAGCAATCCAAATACTTGGTTTATCAATACCAAATTTTGGGCCGACCCAGCTCCGTGGTCTGTGTAAAAGCACATATTTTTGATTTATCTTTTCTGGAAAGAGAACAACATCCTTATTATCTGAACCTTTGCTGGTTATTATTCCTAGTCTTGTATAATTATGAAAATCGTTAGTTGTGGCTAAAGCAGTTGAACCTACTGGTCCTTTCGCTACATAATCAGACAGTACTACGTATGAGAAATATAGTTGATTATCAATTGGCACCAATCGCGGATCTTCTATTCCATACTTTTCATATCCTTCTATCGGTCCAAAGGCGATTTCATTTTTCCTTTCAAAAGTAAATCCATCTGTGCTACATGCATAGCCAAACCTTGAGATATACTGTTTATACTCACCAATTGCCCTATAAAGCATGTGAACCTTATTTCCATCGTATAAGATCGCAGGGTTAAAGACTGCTTTTGATTCCCACCAGACATCTTTATTTGGTAGCAGGATTGGATTTTTTTTATATCTTCCCATTAATGCTTTTCCGCTTTTATGAAGGCTGTTTGTCTTTAGAACCATGGCTTTAAAGCTCCCAATTTATGGGAACTATTATATCATTCAATATGATAGTCAAGAGATTATTATTTATGTCCACCATCTAAATTGTAACGTTCTTACAGCAAAAATTGGGACTGCGCTCAAATAATGAAGACTGGTGTAGGTGGCCACCCTTTCGATTATATATTGCATAACATTAACCCTTCATTTACGTTCACACTTATCATTTATTATTTGATTGGATTTTTTCTCCTAAAACTCAGTATAATGTCACTGTAATCATCATATTCTATAGAACATCCCTCATCTACGGTCGTTGGGTGGCATAACGCAAGGAACGTGTCTAACATCATCAGGACCTACAACAACAATCTGATAATGAAATAAACACCAGAACCGTCATGGCAGGACTTTCAGAACACCTTCGCAAATAGTTAACCATTCTAAAGTCTGAAGACCGCCAAATGCATACTATAATGAGAGCTTGGACAAAGACCTCATCTCACCAACTGTCCAATTGCAGTCCACAGTGAAGCCTTGGGACAGAAATATTCATCGATAGAACTGATGCTGCTTTTGGAATAAAAAATGACGAAGCATTATAGATTTGAATAAACATGTGCCTTCCAATTAGTATTGAAAATTAATCTATCTATCTATCGAAAAAATAAGGCAATAACCATGAATCTACCATACGCTAAAAAAATACTTTACCGCACTTGCACAACGGAAAGTGTAGATGCTATCCAGTACAATGGATACTTGTACATACAGATATTTAGAATCGATAAAACAACGAAATAGTATCATATAATAGAAATTGATTTAAACTTTAGTACTAAGTTTGGTTTCTCATAAATAATCGGTTTGACTCTAGCAAAATATGAAATACAGAGGTAGTAGCAACATTAGTCATTTTCAAGGCTGTGCACTCGGGTGTCCCAAATGAAAACAGCATTATTTTTGCTAATACCAGTACTGGTGTTAGTCTTAGCGCCGTTAACGGTAGTAATGCCACGTGCATTCGCAACCGGATCATACGACGACGGATACAATACAGCGAAATTCGACTTCTTACACCATAGATCATATAGCGACTCCTGCCACACCGATTGTACTCAATACAAATTGGGATACTCTGAAGCATGGAATACGTTAGATGGCTGGTTAGGAAATCGTTAAGCGTCCCTGAAATCCGAACCGCTGCTCGGCCTGTTGAGTGTAAGCAGGAGTTCGGCCCACTTGTTACAAAGTAAGATATTACACAGGCTGGAATGTGGCAAACTGGCGTGGTTAGCAATCCCTATATGTGTGGTAATATAGTCAGCTTTTGACTAGTGTCAATTTCTCAGCTGAGTTCACTCGGGAAGATTCTAGGTCAGTAAGAGGGGCGTTGATTCGTCTGGCTACTTTTAGACCTCTCATAGATAGAAATGAGGAAATGATGGAGGAGATACTAGAACAAAATTGATGTATAAAGCGTATATGTCTTGCTCACCCAGCTTACGGATAATCAACACTTACACAAGATGCCAATTGTTACAAGTTAATAATTGCTGGATTATTTGAGAATAATTAATCAGTAGTAAAATTTGCTTATATCTAAAGCGCAATTGAGTTAAGAACGCGTTGAGTTAAACTTCGACCTTATATGATCCATTAGGAATCCGCTGTTAGCACTGATATCGTCACTACTACCTTTGTTATATATTCAGAAATACAACGTTATACCAGGAGCTCGTTTGTAGAACAACACATCGTGAAAGCGAAGCCACATAATGTGTTCTAGTTATGAGGAGGTAATTTGAAATTTTCCATAACTGTAGATCTGTTCGTCCAAGAAATGAAATATCTACATGACAATGGATTTAGGGTATTATTCTTAAACCAACTTAGACATGATCCAAACAATAACGTTTTTGATTATATACAAGTAATACTGCTACTTTGCTAGGCCATTAGATGGGACCAACATTGTATGATAAAATAAGAATCATATCTCGTATCGTTCCACTTTCACCTTAACGTTGCATCCAGATCTTCAGTCATCTTTTTACCGCTTCTTTCTGAATAATAATACCTAAGCCACAAAATCAAGCTAAGAAAGACCATAGATACAACATGTATTCCCGATCCAACATCCCTCTGTAGAGCTGAAAATACAACGATTCCACTATCATGAAGAATGCTAACCATGTCTCCCAATATCCAAATTATTATAAAGATTGAAAGTTGGAATTGAAAACTTCTAATATTCTTAGATCGTGCTGCTAGCCATACAAATATACCCAATGCTCCCAAAAGTAGTATTATTGTAATGCTGTTCATAAGAAGGAGTAAAGTGCCAGGGCTCCAGACTACAACCATATTTTTTATACTGATATTCTTTTCTCTAGCTAATCCAGAATAAACGATTCCAAAGAATATCAATACAGCAGCAGAAAGCGGTTCGAAGACTCCTTCTGCTAATAAATCAAATCCATAGAATCCAACTATTTGATAAACAGCATGTATTAATATAAAAATAGAAAGTAATGCAGTTAATTTTTTCAGATTGTCTTTTAATTTTATAGTAAGATAGATTGGAATTATAGAAGCAAGCAGAATAACAACAGCGCTTACAAAATGAAGTTGAGTTTCCCCAAGCATCATTTTTTGATGTTAACTCTTGGTTACATTGAAGAACCCTTGCCATCCAAGTCTAGTGAACTCGTTTTTGTGTGCATGGAACATAAACTCACCCGGAAAGTGGTATGCAAATTCCAGAATGCCTCTCTCTCCTTGCATAAGTGAAACGATGTCAGTATACATTGTCGGCTTGTCAGACGTGCCCGTGGGTATGTAGTGGAACATCTCGCCATGCAGATGGAAATTGTTTATCGGGTCGTATTCAAGCATGTTCTCCAAGTATATCCTCACTGGCTGGCCTACTTTCAGCGGAATCTCGTCTTTTCCAGTGTATCCAAATGCCATGCCATTGACAGTATAGACTTGATTACTAGGAGTCTGATCATTTAATATCTGGTTTCTTGAGGTAGCGTTATTCATGTCGGCTGGAGTTGGTGGTCCTTCTTCTGTTGGATTTGTTTGATTGGCTTTAGTGAAACTGTATCCGTTCATCAGCATGACCATCTCAGTTGCATGCGGTCTTTTTTCAGCGTAGGGTTGATCAATAATCATCATCCCGTACAACCCTCTGTTAATGTGCTCTTCGACAGGGGCCATATGACAATGATACGGATAGATACCATAAGGATTTGCCACAAAGTTATAAGTAAATGTTTGTCCTGGCCATATCATACCTGCTAGTCCCATTACTCCGTCCATAGCTCCACTGTGTATCGAATGTACATGCCACGAATGTGGATGCGCACTGTTCTTGCTGTTTATTACTGTAACTTGAACGTGGTCGCCTTGTGTCATCCTTAGTGTTGGTCCTGGAATTGTCCCATTGAAAGTCCACGCGGGGAATTGCAGCCCTTCTCTTGTAATCGACATATTGTGACCCATACCATGGTTGTCATCGACTATCAGCGTATATTGCCTTAGAGTTGTACCATTGTTAAAGATGGTTACATGACCACATGCAAAATGAGTCAGATAAGTTTTCCATGTTGTAGGCGTATGTTGGTCGGTAGTACATGTCTTTTCTTTATCGTACTGGAGCACCTGTTGTTTGTATGGTGTAGACGATTGTGACGGAAATAGGAATGTCGTTGCCGCAGAAACTGATGATGCTCCTTGAAGACCTCCAATAATAAGTGTGGAGACCAACAAGGTACCAACTACAAATGTTGATAAGATGATGAAATTGCGACCATTATTTAGCATAACGAGGGTGGAGAAATGGAATATGAGTATAAAAATCTAACTATCTTACAGTAAACAATTCGGTGTAAATTCGGTAGGTAATTACTAAGAGAAATCTTACTATAACTATGAAATATTAGAATCTCCAGTAATAAGTGATAATACTTTCAGAGACTCTCAATATAGGAACATCGGACAGTTCTGTAGCTCTTATACGCCAAGTGGATACAACCATCTGGCAATGAACGAGTGCGGCGCACGGAAGTAACAACGGTAGGGTGAATATGAACGAGACATAGTCGTAGAAGCGTTGACGGAGGATATAGTACATTAGATTTTACTTATATGGAATTTCGTCTAACAAAATCTATAAAATACTTTTCCATTCTTGAACGACAGTCCAATGGATACTTGTACATACAGATATTTAGAATCGATAAAACAACGAAATAGTATCATATAATAGAAATTGATTTAAACTTTAGTACTAAGTTTGGTTTCTCATAAATAATCGGTTTGACTCTAGCA
>Ga0207416_1003859_pt1 | contig 13709 bp, 8 predicted proteins | sample PaiPotPPM11metaG_FD_184107 | JGI IMG/M metagenome (GOLD analysis project Ga0207416, IMG submission 184107) | Iron sulfur acid spring bacterial and archeal communities from Banff, Canada, to study Microbial Dark Matter (Phase II) - Paint Pots PPM... ...
GTGAAGAGCGAACTTCGTTGCCGAACTTTCTGGCCTGGCTGGCTCCGTGGGTGGTTGTGCTGGCTCTCGGTGTCTATGCGGCTGGTCTCTGCCTTTATCACGGGCTCAACCAGACGAATATGGACAATCGGTTCGCTTTCGGCCTTTGGATCTTTCTCGATCTAGGGATCATCGCACTCGGTGCAGGAGCATTCTTCACGGGCTTTCTCGTCTACATCCTTAAACGTGCGGAACTTCGACCCATCCTCAATACAGCGGTCGTGGTCGGTTTTATTTGTTACAGTGGCGCGGTCGCCATCCTGATGATCGACGTAGGACAGCCGCTGCGGGCCTGGTTCACCTTCTGGCATCCAAACACGCATTCCATGCTCACGGAGGTGACTTTCTGCATTTCGTGTTACCTCACCGTGCTTTGCCTGGAATACATTCCAATTCTTCTTCGCAACCGGCAGCTGCATAAACTGCCTTCGTTTCTTGTCTTTGAACATCAATTGCACAAACTTGTGCCGGTTCTGGCCGGAGTAGGAACCCTGCTCTCATTTTTTCATCAGGGATCGCTGGGCGGCCTCTACGGAGTGCTGCGAGGGCGTCCATTCGCATTTCGAGAGGGATTCTTTATCTGGCCCTCCACGTTTTTCCTGTTCATCTTGTCAGCGATTGCTACAGGGCCCAGTTTTCTAATGTTGGTGACGGCGACCGCAGAAACCATCACCGGCAGACGGCTTGTACCAAACAAAGTGTTTCGGCGGCTCGGATTGATATCGGGGATTTTGCTGGGAATCTATGTCGCGGCAAAGTCGATCGATACGCTGATCTGGCTGAATTTCACTTCGCCATCGGAGGGTTTCGCCGCCTGGCAGTATTACATTTACAAGCCCTTCGGAACGCCGATCCTGTTTGCCGAGATTGTGGTGTTTGGATTACTCCCGGCATTTCTGCTCACTTACAAGCGAACGGCCGCGCGGCGCGGATGGCTGCTCAGCGCCGCCTCACTCGCCTGCCTCGGTGTTCTTATGAACCGCTTCATTCTGACCGTGCAGACTCTGGCTTTGCCAACTCTTCCATTCGATGAATTTCTGCGCTACACCCCCAGTTGGCAGGAGGTAGCAAGTTTCGGTGCAGTGATTGCGTACGGAGTGATCATCTTCTCGCTGTCGTACCGCTACTTGCCCTTGTTTTCGAAGTTGGAAGGAGATGATTCGCATGTTTCCGGGAATTGACGGATTCCATTGGACAGTCGGACATGTTCTGTTTCTTGCACTGTTCTTCGCGGTTGTAGTGACGATCTTGACGACGGTTGCTTCCGCTGTTTGGCGCACGGCGCGCGATTTTCGCGAGCACCGGGCGATGGATTTGTGTTGGAAGGCGGACTTCGGGGAATTACCCGCGTCGGATCGCCGCTGCCGTCATGAGCTCGCGGGCAGACTGACTTCCAGAACCTGTGACAACAATTTCGACTGTCGTCATTGCGAGCAGTATTCTGAGTTTGCCGCATTGCCGGCGCGAGGGCTGACTCACGATCTCGGACTCGAATACCCGGAAGACCGTTTTTACCACCGTGGCCACACATGGGTGAAGCTGGAACAAGACGGGACAGTCACCGTTGGGCTCGATGCTCTCGCGGATCATCTGATTGGTGATCCGGATTCTGTTCAGATGCCTTTAACCGATGATGAAGTCTGTTTGAACCAGACAGCGTGGCGCATCATGAAAAATGGCAAGCAAATTCTCGTGCGCGCCCCGATTGAAGGAACGATTGTTTCTGCCAGCGATCGAAACGAAGGATGGCATTTGAAGATCCGTCCCCGGCTTGATCTGCATGACCCAATCACGCTGAAGCATCTCCTACGTGGACCGGAAGTCCATGGGTGGGTGGCGCGCGAACTGGAAAGACTGCAGTTGCAGCTGCGGCCACGGGACACCAAGCCAAGCTTGGCAGACGGAGGCGTGCTCGTGCGCGGCCTGATGGACGCCCTTCCAGAGTCGGACTGGAACACCGTTCTGGCCGACACCTTCCTCGAGGTGTGATCTTTCATCCAGAAGCTTAGTGAGAGATCTCGTAGCGCTTCAGCTTGTCGTAAAGAGTTGAGCGATCAATTCCCAGCGACGCGGACGCCTCTTTGACGTTTCCATGCTTCCGTTCCAGGGCAGCCACGATTGCGCGTCGCTCCAGTTCTCCCAGAGGAACGTCGGGAATCTCCCAGGCCTGCTGAGCCCTTTTTCTTTGAAGCCAGGAAAAGTCTTGTTCATCGAGCATGCCGTTGCGGCAGGTGACAATTGCACGCTCGATTACATTTTCGAGCTCTCGCACATTGCCCGGCCAGTCGTGAGCCATTAGCAGCTTCAACGCCGCAGGCGTGATGCCGTGGACTTCGCGGCCTAATTCCGAAGAGATGCGTTGCACAAAGTGCTCAGCCAGCAAAGGAACGTCCTCGCACCGCTCGCGCAGCGCGGGTAGTCGAATTTCAATGACGTTCAAGCGGTAGTAAAGATCTTCCCGAAAGTGTCCTTCCTGCACTTCTTGAGCAAGGTTCTTGTTGGTAGCGGCGATGATCCTGACATCCACCTGAACCTCTTCGGCTCCTCCAACGCGATAGAAACGTCGCTCCTGCAGCACACGCAGCAGGTCTGCTTGCAGCTTGGGTGAGATGTCGCCAATCTCGTCGAGAAAGATCGTGCCTCCATTTGCGATTTCGAACTTGCCTTTCGCTTGCCCGCTCGCGCCGGTAAACGCGCCCTTTTCATAGCCGAACAGCTCACTTTCGAGCAAGGTCTCGGTCAGCGCAGCGCAGCTTACGGTAATGAATGGCTTTTCCGCCCGATTGCCGGAGAAGTGAACCGCCCGCGCCACGAGTTCTTTCCCGGTGCCGCTCTCGCCGCGGATCAGCACTGTGCTGCGCAAGCTGGCTACTTCTTGCGTGAGGCTGAGAATCTCCTCCATGCGAGGATTCTTGGTAATGATGTCGTGGTGGCGATACTGCCGGTTAAGCTTCTTGCGAAGGATTGCGTTCTCGCTCTGCAGCTTCTTCAATTTGAGAATGCGTGAGACGAGCATCGAGATCTCCTGCGGATTGCAGGGCTTCACGATGTACTCCTGAGCGCCCTCCTTCATGGCTTGAATCGCAGTATCGACAGTGGCGTACGCCGTAATAATAATGATCGACGCGTCTGGGCGAACTCGATGGATCTCCATCATGGTCTCGATGCCGTCCATGCCTCCGGGCATTTTCAGATCCACGAAACAAATAGCATAGTCGGTGGCCTTTGCCAGCTCGACTGCTTGTTGTCCATTAGGCGCCGTGTCCACGTGGTAGCCATCTTCACGCAGCCATGCGGCCATTGATTCGCACATCACGTCTTCGTCGTCGACAACCAGGATCGGCCAATTCTTTTTCATACTCCTCCGTCCAGAGATGCAAATCGCTGGGCTAATTGCAGGCCGCAGCGCGAACAGTACCGTTCCGCCTTTTCATCAACTAGCCCGATGTGCGTGGACAGACTCATGGCGCACTTTTGCTCCGGACAGTGGACAAGGCCGAACGTATGGCCCATTTCATGCAGAACTTCTTTGGCAAGCCGCTCCCGCAATACATCGTTCTGCGCGGGTAAGCCGTAAAATTCCTGTTGCAGCCGGCAGAGCGAGACGATGGCCACAGGACCATCGAGCTGCGCCTGCCCAAAGAGAAAACTCAGCATCGGAATGGACAAGTCCACATCGGTGATGCCAAGGACGCGCGAGTTATCGTGCGGAGCACACTGCGCGAGCATTCTCATGATGTCCACTGACTGATACTGTTTCCGCTTCGGGTCATACGCAGACTCGGGAATTGAAAGACCTGGCAGATGCTGAATGGGCAAAGGAAACCATTCAGCGGCTGCATTTTCAATCCACTCCCAAACCTTGTCTGGCACGCTCCCGACCGCGACAAGATAAAGAGCGCTCACACGGCATGCACCTGAGCTTCCCGGAGTTCCGAGTCACTCTTTCGCGATTTCAGCGGTAGGGTAACCGTGAATGTCGTGCCAATATTCCGCTGGCTGGAGACCTCCACTTCGCCATCATGCGCTTTCACAATTCCGTAAAGGACCGCCAAACCAAGTCCCACCCCCTTGCCGTCGGCCTTGGTGGTAAAGAACGGGTCGAAGATCTTGGAGAGATTCTCCGGGGCGATGCCTTCACCAGTGTCTTGCACGGAGAGCTCCACATTGTTTTCTTCGACCAGCAAACGAGTGCGGATCGTAAGAGTGCCGCCTCCGTGCGACTGCATCGCCTGCGCGCCGTTTAACACAAGATTCAGGATTACCTGTTGCATTTGCGAAGCATCGCATTCCACTTGTGGCAGTGTGTCCTGCAGATCAAGGACAACCTCGGCGCTGATCAACTTCAGTTTGTGTTGGGCTAAGCCGACAGTCGTGCGCACCAGCTTGTTCAGATCGGCTGGCGCATGCTGTGGCTTTGAGCGTCGCGAAAATGCCAGCAGGTCAGACACGATACGTCCGACCCGCGCGGTTTCAGCGGAGATCAAACCGAGATACTTACGGAACTCCGCCTCCCGTCCAGCTGGGTAGGTTCCATTCGCCATCAAGCGCTCAAGCAACATAGAGAGATTCAGGACGCCAGAAACGGGGTTGTTAATCTCGTGTGCAACGCTGGCCGAAAGTTGCCCCAGAGAAGCTAGTCGGTCGGATTGGATCAGCTTGCGTTGCGCAGTCTGCAGCTGCTGAGTACGTTCCTGAACCTTGCTTTCGAGGGTTTGCTGCATGTCGTTGAGTTCGGAGACAGCTAGCTTGAGCCGCTCCCGCATGCGATTAAACGAATCCACTAATTCGTCCAGCTCCTGGCTCTGCTGTGTGATCTCAATGTGCTGGTCCAAATCCATCGCACTTACGGCCTTAGTGCCTGCAATCAGTTGTTGAATCGGGGTAGCTACGAACCGGCGGGTAAACAAAATGACGAAGGCTGCTCCGATGCTCACTTGAAGCAAAGTCCAGCCGATGGTTTGCAGTGTGATGGCCCTGGTCTGTGCCTGCACTGGGTCGAGTTTCAAGGCAACATCAACGACGCCAAGAACTTTGGTGGACGCAGTATGGGCGTGGCAACTTGCGTTGCTGCAAGAGGGCTCGTTGTAGATTGGAGTGACCATGCTGATGGTCTTACCCCCATCTGACGAAGAAGCATAACGAACTCGGGACGCCTGTGCCGGTTTGTCTCGAATGGGCGCTGTACTGTGGCAAGTGATGCAAACCTCATTGGTCAGGTTGGGCAGGGCATTTGGCTGTTCGCGGGCGTCAGTTGAGAACACCAAGCGTCCTTCGCGGTTAAACATCCGGATCCGGTCCACGCCCTGCTTGTCGGCGATCAGCTGCATGATCTGATAGGCCGCTTTGCGGTCGTCGTCGAGCATGGCGTGCCAAGTCGCGCTGGTTATGCTGCGGGATAATTCATCTGCGCCCAGAACCATCGTCTCGACCAACTGTTTTTTCTGCGTTCGGAAATTGAGATAGCCGCTTGCGCTGCTGATCGCAACGATGAGCACGGTGAGTGAAAGAATCAGCTTAGGGCCAAGTTTTCGAGGCATTAAGGCTCACTCTCTGCGCTACAGGCAGCCGTCGGAGGTCACCGGGTTCCGAACTCCGTAAAAATGCTAAATCCGCAAGGAAAAGGACACCGTGATCTGTACTGCGACCACAAGTGATCTACGTCACAGGGTTTTGTGGCGTAGGGCGGGCGTTATGAGATGAGCCAAGTGGAGTGGCCGTCTTTTTCGCCCGGCCACTCCGATCTTCGCTATTTCTTCGTACCCCAAATGGCAGGCGTCTGACCGTTAACCAAGGAATTATAAGGCAAACACTGTATACGTATGCCCCCTTTAACTTGAGACTATATTGCGTTTTGCTTCCCACACAAGGGTCTCGTGTCTGCCAAACGCATTCTCTGTGTTGACGATGATGTCGAAACGCTCAAGCAGCGCAGTCTGCTGCTTGAGGCGAGCGGCTATTCAGTCGTGTCGACCACTTCTGCGGACGAGGCGATAGAACTGTTGGCAAACGGAGCCACGTTCGACCTTGTGCTACTCGATTACGTGATGCCGAAAATGGATGGGGACGAGCTGGCGCGAACTCTGCACCAAAAACATCCTGATCTCCCGCTGATAGCTGTGTCGGCGGTTGATCAGTTGCCGCAATCCTTTCGAGAATCGATTGCGGGAAGCGTCCTTAAGGGCCAGGATCCGCAAATATTGCTTTCCAAAGTGGCCGCCATTCTCGCTCAGACCGAGGAAACGGTCCCGGCCCACCCTTCCTCCCAGAGGACCATCCTTTGTGTTGAGGATGAGGAACTGCAGCTCAAGTCGCGAACGATGCTGTTTGAGTCGGCCGGATACCGCGTCTTGGGGGCGCGGTCGGCTAATGGCGCGCTGGAACTTTTCTCCACGTACAAAGTTGACGCAGTCGTAATGGACTACTGGCTGTCTGATCAGAACGGAAACGGTACCGTCGTAGCTGAGCAGATGAAGCGGATGCGCCCGCGAACTCCGATTGTTATGCTCTCCGGTTTTACTGCATTGCCGGGAGAAGGCGCTCTGGTCGATTCGTGGATGCGCAAGTCCCAACTTGAACCGGAAAACCTGCTGAGTGAGGTAGACCGTTTGATCAAGCTTCGGAACATTCGTCAGCAAACTGAACAATCGGAATGAACGTCGCTGCCACTGGTACTCTCTTGACGCCTGTCCCGGCAAAGAAGTTCGCCTCGCCCGCGGTTTACTCCGTGCTTGTTTTCGCCATTCTGGCCTTTTTCGTTTCGCTGCCTCCCCTAACAGCTCTAGATGAAGAATCGGCCGCCAACGCTGATGCGCAGAATCCGTTGAAGCAGTTAACGCTTTCTCAATTAGGAAACATTGAAGTCACTACTGCCTCGAAAGAGCCGGAACGCATATGGAAGACTTCAGCAGCAATTTATGTACTTACGCAGGACGATATTCTCCGGTCCGGAGCAACCACGATTCCGGACGCGCTTCGTCTTGTGCCCGGAGTAGAGGTTGCCCAAATCAATAGCAACCAATGGTCCATCGGTATTCGTGGATTTGGTAGCAGGTTGACTCGAGACGTGCTGGTTTTAATCGACGGCCGCACCGTGTACACCACCTTGCTGGCAGGCACGTATTGGGAAGTGCAAAATCTGCTGCTGGCCGACGTCGAACGAATCGAAGTCGTTGGAGGTCCGGGCGGTACCATCTGGGGACCAAACGCGGTCAATGGCGTTATCAACATCATCACCAAGAGCACCAAAGAGACACACGGCGAATACGTCAGCGTTGTTGGCGGAAACGTCGATGAGGGGATGGTCAATGCACGTTATGGTGGCGGCAACGGTAATGGACTGGATTACCGCGTCTATGGCATGGCTTTCGATCGTGGGCCGGAGTTCCATCCGACTGGCATCGACTACGATCGCTGGCGCGCCATCCAAGGTGGATTTCGCATGGATATTGCGGCGAACACCCAAGACAGGTTCACTTTTCAGGGGGATCTTTACGATGAAGGAATTGGCCAGAGCGTCACAGCGGTAACTTATGCCCCTCCATACTCTCAGACCCAGGACGGCACGGCACCCCTTTCGGGCGGAAATATTCTCGGGCGCTGGCAACGAACGCAAGGCGAAGGCAAAGATTTTCAGATTCAGGGTTATTACGACCGCACAAACCGGCATGAGTTGAACTTCGCCGACTTGCGCGACACATTCGACGTAGACTTTTTCGATCGCTTTCGCTTACCGGGATCGCAGCAGATCTCGTGGGGCTTGGGAGCGCGCTTCAGCCGAGGCACAAATCCTACCGTGGTCTCCGGTCTTTATTTTCTTCCCGGGACGAGAACCGATAAGCTTTTCACCGGCTTTTTTCAGGATGACATCGGGCTGGTCGACGATCAACTGACTGTATCTCTGGGAACCAAACTGCTGAAAACGAATTACACCGGAGTCCAGTTGGAGCCAACCGCACGTCTGCTATGGACCCCGACAAAATCTCAGACATTTTGGGCCGCTTTCACGCATGCCCTTCGGACGCCTTCGGACGCTGAGAGAGCCTTCTATCTTACCGGCTTCACGGGAAGCTTCATCAATGGACTACCGTTCTTCGCGCGCTTCAATGCCAATCCAAACTTCCACTCGGAAGAACTGAACGGATACGAACTGGGCTATCGGCAATTATTTGGGGAAAAGGTTTACGTTGACGTTGACGCTTTCTACAACCACTACGGCGACTTTTTTAGCGAAGACCTCGTGGGTTCTCCTTTTCTGGAGAACAGTCCCGGGCCGCCGCATTACCTGCTCCCCGCACAATTTGGCAACGGGCTAGTAGGCACAACCCGCGGGGTGGAAATCTCACCTGAATGGAAGCCACTTCCGTATTGGCGTTTGCGGGCCTCTTATTCCTTCCTGCAAATGGAGTTGAAAAAGGGAACCAATTCTCAGGACGTTGGAACGGCCCAGCCTACCGAAGGCTCTAGTCCCAGGCATGAAGTTTCCGCCGTATCCGGTCTGGACTTTCACAAAGCCTTTAGCCTTGATTTGACCTACCGGTACGTAAGTCATTTAGCGGCTCAGGATATTCGGAGCTATTCCAGCGCGGACGCGCAGTTTACGTGGCGAGCGAACCGCTCTCTCAGCTTTTCGGTCGTAGGGCGAAACCTTTTTCAGCCCTACCACTATGAGTATGCAAGTGATCCGGGGCCAAACGTTGGAATCAAGCGCAGTGTGTACGGACAGATTACGTGGCAACAGTAAACAATGCGGCGGTGTATGACTGCCGGTTGCGATTAACAGCCGCTGTATCCCGGTCCGGTTGGGGCTTCGCTCTGCGTTTAACAGTTCTGCTTTTCTTCGGCGTCCTTCTCTGCTCAGCGCAGGACTCGAAACCCACCGAATCTCAGGTGAAAGCGGCTTACCTTTATAACTTCGGAAAGTTCGTAACGTGGCCTGCCGATCGTGCGGCAGCCTCGGCCGTATTTCAAATCTGCGTGCTCGGGCACGATCCGTTTGGATCCGTTCTCGATTCAACGGTGCTCGGCGAGAGTATCGACGGCAAGAAAATCACCGTCCAGAGAATGACAAGAATTCAGGATGCCTCGGGATGCAGCATCCTCTTCATCAGTTCCTCAGAAGAAAGTCGCCTCGCGGCCATCCTCCCCGAAGCCCAACGTTTGCATGCGCTCACTGTAAGTGACATACCGCATTTTGCTGAGCGTGGCGGGACTATTGGCCTCGTGAACCATCAAGACAGGATTCGTTTTGAAGTGAATCGGACCATGGCAGAACAATGCCATTTGCAGCTCAGTTCAGAATTGCTGAAGGTCGCAATCCGAGTAATCCAGAGCAAGCCCGCAGGGACCTCCTAATGGCAACAAGCCGCACCCGTTCGATTTCGTCCCGGCTCACGATGATGAATATGCTCGTGAGTGGTGTGGCTTTGCTGCTTGCGTGCGCTGGCTTTTTCGCATACGACCAGATTACCTTCCGACAGGGTCTGATTCGAACCCTGTCGGCTCAGGCTCAGATTATCGGCTCCAACAGCATCTCTGCGATTCTGTTTAACGATCCGCAGGCGGCATCCGGCACGCTGGCCGCATTGCAGAGCTCACAAAACATCGTTTCGGCGGGAATCTTTACCTTGGATCACCGCGCCTTAGCCCAATACACCAGAGAAACCGGGGGAGAGGTTCTGAAATTTCCAACGTTGCCGCCGGGGCAAACTCAGGGCTACTGGTTCCAGAGCACGTACGTGGTCCTGGTGCGGCAGATCCTCTCGGAAGGAAAACCTATTGGATTTGTTTATCTTCGGGCCAGCCTGACGGAAATCGATGAGCGACTCAAGCGCTATGCACTCATTGCATTGGCCGTGCTGCTGGTTTCCCTGTTTGCCGCAAACCTTGTTTCCTCTTCATTCCGCAGATCCGTGGCCGAGCCTATCGTTCAATTAGCAGAGACTGCCCAGGCGATCTCGCGCGACAAGAACTACAACATCCGCGTCGAGCCCCCGGCGGAAAAGAACGAACTTGCGGTTCTAGTCGATTCGTTCAATGAAATGCTCAGCGAGCTTCATAAGAGTCACGATGAACTTGAGCATCGAGTATCCGAACGAACTCGCGAGCTAGTCTCAGCCAACCGGGAACTGGAAGCATTCTCGTATTCGGTTTCCCACGATCTGCGCGGCCCGCTCGATGCTATTAACGGCTTTACCTATTTGCTTTTGAACCAGTATGGAAGTGGACTAAATTCGCAAGCTCGAGATATTGTTGAAAATATTCGTACCGGCGGCAGGCGGATGACTTCCTTGATCGATGACCTGCTGAATCTGTCCCGAGTCACAAGTAGTGTGATGCGCGCCGAGAAGGTGGACCTCAGCGCTGTAGCGCGGTCGATTATAGAGGAGCTTTGCCGCAACGCACCGGATAGGAAATTGGAGTTCGTAGCACCCGACAAAACAGAGGTGTTCGGGGATGCCCGCCTGCTCAGCATCATGATGGACAATCTTCTTCGCAACTCCTGGAAGTACACCTCGCACCACGAGCACGCCCGAATCGAATTTGGAAGTCTGAATGACGGTGGTCGGGTCGCCTATTTTGTAAAGGATGACGGTAGTGGATTCGACCCGCGATCCGCCGAGCGTTTATTCCAACCCTTCCAGCGACTTCACTCTAGCTCCGAGTTCCCAGGGAATGGCATCGGCTTGGCGACGGTACGAAGAATTATTCAGCGGCACGGCGGAGAGGTATGGGCCACGGGAGCGGTGGAACAAGGCGCGACTTTTTATTTCACGATCAGCTCGCCTAAAACCTACGGACGAACGACAAACTAGCCGTTCCTTAGGTAGCAGCGATCAAGTTGGTCGTGATCCAATTCGGTCGACAACTTCCATGAAATCAACTGCATCACATCCGGCGCTTGGGAGCGGGTTTGCCTTCACTAGCCATTTTTCGCTTTCGTAGGGCACGCTAATATAAGTTCGGAGTCGGTTCGGTAACCCTATGCGCTCGTCGTTTTTCGTATTTCTTCTCCTAAGCGCAACCGGCCTGGCCCAGCTTGCATTCCAGGCTCCGTCCGCTTCTTACGAAGGCCAAAACGTAAGCACCGTTTCGCTGATCGCCAATCCACACCGTGACCTGCAGACCCTTCGCGCGCTGGTTACACAAAAAACTGGCGAACCTTATTCCGGGAAGAAAATCGAAGCTGATGCAGCGGCGTTACAGCGTGCCGGGAACTTTCCGGAAGTTCGTGTAAGCGTGGTGCCGGACATTGCAGGACTCAGGGTGGAGTATCTATTAGAACCCGCATACTACCTCGGAGTTGTCGAATTTCCAGGCGCCACAAAAACGTTTTCGTACACACGCCTTTTACAAGTAGTCAATCTCTCGGATGAGGATCCATATGATCCCGCGCAAATTCCGGCTGCGGAAGATGCGCTTACCAATTTCCTCCAGCGGAACGGATACTTCCAAGCCAAAGTACACGCCACTCCCGAGATCGATGACGGCCACCAGCTGGTAAATGTGGATTTCACGGTGGAGACGGGCAAGCAGGCTCGGATCGCCTCAGTCACCATCGACGGCGCCGATGACGCCGAAAGACTCCGCCTGCAGCACGCAATTCAATCGCTCCGGGCAAGACTCTCCAACGGTCTTTTGAAACCAGGGAAGTCCTATTCGCCGACACGCATCTCGACAGCGACCGCACTGATGAAACGGGCGCTGACGCAACAGCATCGGTTAGCCAGCGCTATTCGCGAGAATCCCCCGAAGTACGATCCAACAAGTAATCGTGTAGATGTGTCATTCAATGTGCACGTTGGACCTGTCGTAACTATCCGCACGGTGGGCGCGCGTCTTAGCCCAATTAGGTTCCTCGCAGGAAGACAAATGAAGAAACTCGTTCCGATTTATTCGGAAGGAACCGTCGACCGGGAATTAGTAGAAGAAGGCCAGCGAAATCTCGCAGACTTTTTTCAGAAAAAGGGCTACTACGATGTCAAAGTGACCACTGAATTTCGAACACAGCCCGATCAAGTTGTCGTGCAGTACACGATCGATCGCGGGCAGAAGCACAAAGTAGATCGAATCCTATTTCACGGCAATCACTCTTTGTCGCCGCAAGATCTCATGGCACAAGTTACGGTTAAGAGATCGCACATTTGGACTCACGGCAGTCTCAGCCAGAAGCTGCTGAAAGAGAGCACTGCGAACATCGTCGCTCTGTATCGCGATCGAGGCTACGAAGAAGTCAAAGTCACTCCGAGGACGGTGGATCACGAGCCGAAAATGGAGGTTGATTTCGATATTGAGGAAGGCGCGCAAACTTTGGTCGAGGATGTTCAGGTCTCGGGAAACAAGAATATTGAATACGCTCAGCTCACCGCGCCGACCGGCTTCCTACTGCGCTCAGGCGCTCCATTTTCACCGAGGAAAATGGCGGATGACAGGAACCGGATCTCGGCCAACTACTTGAATCGTGGATATCTCAATGCCGAAGTAAAGGCGACCGTTGCACGATCTTCGGGGGGCGATCCTCATCGGGTGAATATCTCTTATGCCATTGATGAACATCAGCAAGTGAGGATTGATGAAGTAGTTTTTCTTGGACAACAGAGAACTCGCCTCTCATTGATCAAAAAGGCGGCGCAGATTTCTCCGGAAACTCCAATGCGCCGCGGCGATTTGTTGGAAGCGGAAAGTCGCCTCTACGATCTGAGCATCTTCGATTGGTCGAGCGTGGGGCCGCGTAAACCGATTACCGACCAGTCGGACGAAATGGCTCTCGTCAAGGTGCACGAGGCCAAGCGCAACGAAATCACATACGGCGTTGGGTTCGAGATCTCGCATCGAGGTGGCAATGTCCCCACCGGAACCGTCGCTCTTCCTGGTGGTGGGGGCACAATCGGCTTGAATGGTTACCAGATTGCGCCTAGTCAATCAACGTTTGCAAGCCCACGCGGCCTGGTCGAATTTACGCGTCATAATATGCGCGGCCTCGGGGAAACTGCCAGCGCTTCTATCTTGGCGGCGAGACTCGACCAGCGATTCCTCACCACATACGGCCAGCCGCACTTCTTCGGTTCTGAATGGAAGTCTCTGAGCAGCTTTTCCATCGAACGCAATAGTGAAAATCCGCTTTTTACCGCAGCCCTGGGCGACTTATCGTTCCAACTCGAACGCCTGCTCGCTCGCAAAACGAACACGCGATTGCAGATCCGTTACGACTTCAACAAGACGGATCTGTCGCACATCCTGGTTCCCGCCCTGGTTCTTCCCCAGGATCAAAACGTGCACCTCTCGACCTTTTCGGCCACGTTGATTCATGACACGCGCGACAAGCCGCTCGATGCGCATCGCGGAATGTTTGCTACAGTCGATGTTGGGATCACTCCAACCGCTTTGGGCTCCAGCGCGAACTTTGCCAAGCTCTTCGGTCAGTATGCGTTCTACAAGCCGGTTCATTCGGTTGTATTCGCAAACAGCATTCGGATCGGGTTAGCTTCTCCGTTTGCACAGAGTTTCGTCCCGACGAGCCAGTTGTTCTTTTCCGGTGGCGGAACATCATTGCGCGGATTTCCAATCGATGAAGCAGGCCCGCAGCGGCTGGTGCCTTTCTGCAACGTGCTGCAGGGTCAATCGGGATGCGTGGACGTCACGGTACCGGTGGGCGGGAAGCAACTCTTTAC
>Ga0207416_1003860_pt1 | contig 13708 bp, 11 predicted proteins | sample PaiPotPPM11metaG_FD_184107 | JGI IMG/M metagenome (GOLD analysis project Ga0207416, IMG submission 184107) | Iron sulfur acid spring bacterial and archeal communities from Banff, Canada, to study Microbial Dark Matter (Phase II) - Paint Pots PPM... ...
AAGGGCGATGGCGAGCCCGGGCCGCTGACGATCTGGCGCGGCCTCACCCGCCTGCGGGATCTCACTGACATGTGGCGCATCCTGCACGCCGCTCCACCTGTTATGGAATCTGGGTAACGATGAGCCCCTGTGGGGAAGGGACAGACGGCGAAGCCGTCAGGGATAGGCGCCCCGCCGAGCGTGTATCATGGCGGCAGGCAGCACGCAACCAATCTCGCCTGTGCACAGTTCACCCTCCGGAGACCGCAGATCATGGCCGCACCGCTTGATGGCATCGCGATCCTCGACTTCACCCGCTACCAGCAGGGGCCGTTCGCCACGGTCATGCTTTCCGATATGGGCGCGGACGTGATCAAGATCGAGGAGCGCCGCAACGGCGACCTGGGACGCTCGCTCGGCATGCAGCCGGACGGCTACTCCGGCTACTTCGAGGCGCACAACCGCAACAAGCGCAGCATCACGCTGGATGTGCGCACGGACGAGGGGAAAGCGATCGTCTACAAGCTGGTCGAGCGCGTGGACGTGGTGACGGAGAACTTCCGGCCGGGCGTGATGGAGCGGCTCGGCTTCGGCTACGAGAAGCTGGCGAGCATCAACCCGCGCATCATCCTCGCCTCGGCCTCGGGCTACGGCCAGCTCGGGCCGGACGCGAAGCGGCCGAGCTTCGACGTGATCGGCCAGGCGGTGAGCGGCATGATGCTCTCGCAGGGCGGCGGCCCGGAGCACGAGCCGCACACCGTCACCGGCGGCCACGCCGACCACGTCGGCGCGATGTTCCTGGCCTGGGGCGTGGCGATGGCGCTGATCGCGCGGGAGCGCGACGGCGTCGGCCAGCACGTCGATTCCTCGCTGTTGGGCGGCCAGATCGCCTTTCAGGCGATGGGCTTCTGCCGCAGCCTGCAAGACGGCAGCCACGGCTCGTTCAAAGCGGGCGGTAACCCGCTCTTCCGCGGCTACGGTTGCGGCGACGGCAAGTGGCTGGCGATCGGCATCCTCGACCCGAAGCAATGGCCGCCGCTGACGAAGGCACTCGGTCATGCCGATTGGATGGACGACCCGCGCTACACCGACGCCTTCAGCCGCTGGGAGAACACGGAGGAGCTGACGGCCGAGATGGCTTCCTGCTTCCGCACGCGGCCGCGCGACGAGTGGCTGAAGCTGCTCGACGAGCACGACATTCCCAGCGGCCCGGTGCGCGACCATCTCGAGGTGGCCGCGGACCCCGGCGTGCGCGCGAACGAATATATCGTCGATATTCCGCACCCCACGCGCGGCCAGATCAGCGTGCCGGGCGTGCCGGTGCGGCTCTCGCGCACTCCGGGCAAGGTCCGCGCCCCCGCGCCGGAACTGGGCCAGCACACCGAGGAGATCCTGCTGAACCTGGGATACGACTGGGAGCAGCTGGGCGATCTGCGCACGCGGGGCGTGATCTGATGCGCTTCGCCGTGCTGCACCATCTCGAAAGCGCCGAGGGCGAGCCCGCCGCCGCGGTCTACGCCGACGTGACGGAGCAGGTGCAGGCGGCGGAAGCGCTCGGCTACGAGATCGCCTGGGTGGCGGAGCACCACTTTTCGCCGGCGAAGGGCCGGGCGCCCTCACCGCTGCTCTTTCTGATGCACACGGCCGGGCAGACGCGCCGCATCCGCCTCGGCACGGCGGTGCTGCCGTCGCCGTTCTACCACGCCCTGCGCCTGGCCGAGAACGTGGCGCTGTTCGACCAGCTCACGGGCGGCAGGCTGGAGTGCGGCATCAGCAGCAGCGGCGTGCCGGACGAGATGCGCGTCTTCGGCGTGGCTCAAGAAGGCAAGCACGAGCGGCTGCGCGAGTCGCTGCTCTGGCTGCGCCGCGCCTGGGCCGGCGAGCCGGTCAGCAGCAGCATCGGCGCTGTGGGCGGCGCCGACGGTGTGCGCGTTGTGCCGGAGCCGCTGCAAGACCCGGCCGCGATGGTCTGGGTGGCGGCCTCGACGCCGGGCGCGGCGCGGGTAGCCGGCGAGTTGGGCTACCACCTGCTGCTGCCCAGCCTGAAGACGGTCGAGACCTCGGCGGAGCACGTCGCGATCTATCAAGCAGAGCTGGCGGAGCGCGGCCACGACGCCGCCACGCGCAAGCTCCAGCAGACGCTGCACCTGATCCTCGACGAGGACCACGACCGCGCCATGCGCCGCGCCGAGCCGGTGATCCGCGCCTACTACGAGCGCTACACGAAGAGCGGCGCGGTGCAGCGGCTGGCAAACGAATCGCTGCCGGCGATCATGCACCGGATCAACTTCGCCGCCGGCGGCCCCGAAGCGGTGGCCGAGCAGATCGCCGGTGTGAGCGCGGCGCTTGGCCTCACGCATGTCGCCTTTCAAGCCCGCCTGATCGGCCAGACGCACCGGGAAATCCTGCGCACGCACGAGCTGGCGATGAGCCACGTCGCGCCGCTGCTGGAGAGCACCGTCGCGGCGGGATAGGACCGCGGGTTCGCACGGTTCATCTGCTCGCGGGGCGGACGAATGGTCAGCAGCCGGCATTCGGCGATCCCGGCTTTGGTGGAACCGCGGTTGGTCCTGCGGCGGCGAAGATCACACATGGCTCAAAGCCAGCCAGTGAGTCGCAGTGGGCAACGCTGCGGCGTGTGGTGTCGATGCGGCATGAGGCACCGCCGCCCACCGAAAAGATGGCGATCGGGCCGTCACCGTCGAGGCGAATGTCCAGCGCCAGACCGCAGCCTCCAGGCGCGCTGCTCAACGTCGCGGTTGCGCTCACGTTGCCGGCGTTGCTCACTCGCACCTGGGCCACACACGGCTCGGCCAGAATCGTCCCGTGAGGACCGGATACGCGCGCCGGACTATTGCAGCAGTATGTGACGAAGCTATGTGGCGCTACCATGCGGCTGCCGAGCGGGATGCGATCGGGCGTGGGCTGCGGCGGGGTTGTTGGGGAGGCGCTGTGCCGTGTCGAGCCACAGGCGCAGGCAACGACTAGCAAGGCCAGGAGCAATGAAACGACCAGCGGCCGGCTTCCGACGCGCACTCTCAGCGCCCCACGAAGCGCGGCTGCCGGCCCTCCTGGAAGGCGAGGCGGCCCTCTTTGGCGTCTTCGCTGGTGCGCAGGATGTCTTGCGAAAACTGCTCCCACTCGCCGTGCGCGAGGAAGTCGCGGTCGAAGGCGCGATAGACGGCGCGCTTGGCCGTCGCGATCGAGAGCGTCGCGCCCTCGGCCAGCCGCTGCGCCAGCGCCAGTGCCGCCTCCAGCGCCTCGCCCTCCGGCGCCACCTGCTCGACCAGACCGAGGCGCAGCGCCTCTTCAGCGGAGATCGGGTCGCCGGTCCAGAGCATCAGCAGCGCCCGAGCGGGGCCGACGAGGCGGGGCAGCGTCCAGCTCAGGCCGTTGTCCGGGCCGAGGCCGCGGCGCACGAAGCCGGGGTGCAGCTTCGCGCCGGCTGCCATCATGCGCAGGTCACAGGCGCAGGCGATCGCCATGCCCGCGCCCGCCGCCGCGCCGTTGATCGCCGCGATCACGGGGATGTCGAGCTTGCGCAGCCGATCCAGCCAGGCGTAGTTCGGTTCGAGCCTCTCGGCGCGGGTTTCGGGCGCCGCGTAGGCCGGGCCGGCGCCGCTGCTGAGGTCGGCGCCGGAGCAGAAGCCGCGGCCCGCACCGGTGATCACCAGCGCCTTTACGTCCTCGTGCGCCGGCAACTCAAGGCCGAGCCGGCGCAGGCCGCGGCGCATGGCGGCGGAGAGCGCGTTCAGCTTCTCCGGCCGGTTCAGCGTGACGATCAGCACGCTGCCGCGCTGTTCGAGCAGCAGATCCTCGTAGCCGACCCACGCCGCCGTATCCGTCGCCATTGCACGCCTCCGCCGCGTTCGTCCAGCGCATTGTCCGGTGGCCAGTGGCGGCTCGCAACCGTGCGGCCGGGTGCGGGTTCAGCAGCGTATCACAGTTGAGCACGGCGTGGGGCTGTAGTACCCTGACTCTTGTCGCCCCCTCCCGGGATAGCTCAGTTGGCCAGAGCAGCGGACTGTAAATCCGCGTGTCCGTGGTTCGAATCCACGTCCCGGGACCACGTTTTACGTTCAAAGCCTGGCCGGCGGCCGGGCTCTTGCTTCACATGAGTGGGAGATCCGCCGCGCCGACGGGGTCAGCCCCGAGTGCGTGCTTGATTACAGACGCAGCTTCGGGTCGAACGCGTCGCGCAGGCCGTCGCCGAGCAGGTTCACGCAGAGGACCGTGATCAGGATCAGCAGACCGGGGAAGATGGCGAGGAACGGCGAGCTGATCACGTAGTCCTGCGCGTTGGTCAGCATGTTGCCCCAGCTCGGCGTCGGCGGCTGGATGCCGAGGCCGAGAAAACTGATTGCCGCCTCCGCCGTCAGGTTCGTGGCGAAGAGCAGCGTGCCGCTGACGATGATCGGCGCCATCGCGTTCGGCAGAATGTGGCGCGTGGCGATCCGCCACCAGGGGCAGCCGATCAGCTCCGCCGCCTGCGTGTAGTCGCGGTTGCGCGCGGCGATAAACTCCCCGCGCACGATACGCGCCAGCACCGCCCAGTTGAACAGCCCGAGGATCAGGATGATGCTCGTCACCGACGGGCGCGTGATCGCCGCGGCCAGGATCAGCAGCAACAAGAACGGCAGCGTCAGGAACAGCTCGATCAGCCGGTCGGCCACGCCGTCGATCCAGCCGCCGAAGTAGCCCGCAAGCATGCCGACGGCGGTGCCGATCGCCGTCGCGATCAGCGCCGACAGCAGGGAGATCTCCAGCGAGTTGCGCCCGCCGTAGACGGCGCGGAAAAAGGCGTTGCGGCCGAACTCGTCGCGGCCGAAGATGGCGCTGCCTGAAGGCGAGGCAAAGGTGTCGCTGCGCACCTGCTTCAGCGTCTCGGTGTAGGGCAGCCACAGCGGCGCGGTGAAGCAGATGCCGACCAGTGCCAGCAGGATGATCAGACCGCTGACCGCCAGCCGGTGCCGCAGCAGGCGGCGCACGATCACGAAGCGGCGCGCCGGCGCCTCCTGCGCCAGCGGTGCGATGCCGATCGATTCGATGACCTGCGCCACGGCCCCTCCAGGCCGGCTTGCGTACGCGATCGTGCGCAGGCCGGCAGCGCTTCAGCGAGTCACCGCAGTTTGACGCGCGGATCGACCAGACCGTAGCAGAGATCGGCCAGCAGGTTGGCGAGGATGATCACCACACCGGAGAGCATCACCAGCGCCATCACCACCGGGATGTCGCGGCGCACGGTGGCAGAGACCGTGAGCTGACCGAGGCCGTTCCAGTTGAAGATCTGCTCGGTGATGATCGCGCCGCCCACCATATCCGGCAGGCTCAGCCCCATCAGCGTAATGATCGGCATGATCGCGTTCCGCAGCGCGTGGCGGAACAGCACCTCGCGCCCGGTCAGCCCCTTCGCCCGCGCCGTGCGCACGTAGTCCAATGAGAGCACTTCGAGCATGGACGAGCGCAGATAGCGCGACCAGCCGGCCGTGCGGATCAACGTCAGCACCGCCAGCGGTAAGACCAGATGCTTGAGATGGTCGAGCAGGCTGAAGCTCTTGCCGATCGTCTGGGCGCCGCCCGTGGGCAGCCAGCGCAGATCGACCGAGAAGAAGAGGATCAGCAGGATCGCCAGCCAGAACGAGGGGATGGAGATGCCGAGAAAACTGATCACGGTGACGACGTTGTCCGAGAACGAGTACTGGCGGATCGCCGAGAAGACGCCGATCGGCAGCGCGATCAGCAGCGAGAGCACGATCGAGCCGCCCAGCAGCTCGGCCGTGCGCGGCAGCCGCTCGCCCAGGATCCTGAACACCGGCCGCTGCTGCAAGACGGAGATGCCCAGGTCGCCGCGCAGCCAGTGGCCCATCAGGTGGAAGTACTGCTGATACCAGGGCAGATCGAGGCCGAGGTAGTGGCGCAGGCGGATGATCTCCTCCTGGCTGGCGCGCTCGCCCAGCGCGAACTCGGCAGCGTCGCCGGGCGCCAGGTGGATCATGAAGAACACGATCAGCGAGATGCCGATCAGCAGCGGAATCCCCTGCAACAGGCGGCGGATGATGTAGCGTCCCATACAGGAGACCCCGCCCCGATCGCGCTCGTCGCTAGCCGGACTTCCAGAGCTTCCAGGTGTTCCAGTACTGCCACATCGCGTTCGGCTGGTAGCCGAGGAAGCTCTTCTTGACCAGGATCAAGTCACGCGGGAAGCCGAACCAGAGCGCCGGCAGGTCGTCGTTGATGATCGCCTGGAACTGCCAGAGCAGATCCTTTTGCTTTTTCAGGTCCGGCTCGCGGATGATCTGATCCAGCAGCTTGTCGGCCTGCGGGTTGCTCCAGGCGCCGGCGTTGAGGCCGGAGGGCTTGACGCGCGGATCCCAGTCGCTCTTGTAGTAGCTGTAGTCGCTGAAGCCGGCAAAGAGGATGCGGCTGACAAACCAGAGATCCCAGTCGAAGACCTTCAGCCTCCGGTTCTTGACGGTCTGCGGCTCCTGTGTGTCGATCTGCATGTCCAGGCCGAGTTTGCGGAAGTCCTCCTGGACCGAGACGGCGATCTTATCCACCGGATACCCGTTGCTCGTCGAGAGCAGCGCAATCAGTTTGATCGGCTTGCCGTCCTGACCGACCAGCGTTCCCGAGCTGTCTTTCTTGTAGCCGGCGTCGGCCAGCATCTGCTGCGCTTTGGCCTGGTCGTAGTCGGGGTTCTTGAGATTGGTATTGTAGGCCCAGGGGAAAGCGATCGAGCCGATCTTCGTCTCGTCCACAAAGCCCTTGAAGATCGCCTGCGCGTAGCCCTTGCGGTCGATGCCGGTGGAGAGCGCCTGACGCACCTGCTTGTTCTGCATGAAGTCGGGATGGTCCTGCTTGGTGCTCTTGAAGTTGATCCAGGCGTTCATGAAGGCCACGGCAGGGGGGTCGTAGAGCCATGCCTCCTGGTTCTTGACCTGGTCCACATCCGTTGCCGACACCGGCCAGAGCAGATCCGTGCTGCCGTTCAGCCAGGCAGTGATGCGGGCCTCGGCCTTGTCCACTTCCTGGAAGATGAACTTCTGGAAGTGCGGTTTGCCGACCCAGTAGTTGTCGTTGCGCGCGTACTGCAGGTTGGGCGGCGCATCGCCGGGCGCGTACTTGGTCTGCTTCCAGGCGCCCGTGCCGATCAGCATCTTGTCGGTGTACGGGTAGTCCTTCAGACTCTTCTTCTGATTCCAGAAGTCGATGAACTGCGCCTTCTGCATGATGAACTGGTTGCAGGCGTTGAGGATCCAGTCGCCCGACGTGTCCGAAAGATCGAAGCGGATCGTCTGCGCATCCACGACGACGGGGTCCTTCTGCATCAGCGGGAAGAAGCGCGCCACGGCGCTGTCCGGGTCGTCGCGGTAGGCGACGAACGACCAGGCGACGTCGTCGGCGGTGAAGGGGGTGCCGTCGTGCCACTTCACGTCGTTGCGCAGCTTGAAGGTGTAGCTCTTGCCGTCGGGCGAGATCGTCCAGCTCGTCGCCAGCCAGGGCTTCGGGTCCAGCGTGTACTCGTCGATCCAGACGAGCGGATCGTAGACGAAGGTATACGGCGAATAGCTGTTGAGCGCGGTCGGGTTGAAGGCACTCAAATCCTCGGCGCGGATGATCGTAAGCTGATCGGTGTCGACCGGCGTCCCGGAGTACTTGGGGTACGGCTCGGTGCGCACGGTCAGCTTGCCGATGGTGGATGGCGCCGCCGCGCCCGCGGCGGGGCTGCCGGTTGCGCCTGGCTGGGCGCCGGTGTTCGGCGGTGCGGCCGGCGCCTGCGGCGTCGCCAGGGTGCTCGCGCCCTTATTGCCGGCGCCGCTGTTGCCCGCGCCACCCTTGTTGTTGTTGCCACCGCCGCAGGCCGCCAGCACCGGCCCGACCAGGCCAGCCGCCACGAGACCGCCGAGCAGGCGGCGGCGGCTGAGGCGGGCTTGAATAAAGCGTTGTTCAGCGAGATCGGTTTCGTTCTGTGTGGTCATGGGCGGACCGTCCCTTCACTCCACCTGACGAGCGCGCGGACGCGCTTCCTCAACTATGGAATGCTGATCCCTTCGCAGATAGATCGGCCCAACACTGTCCGAATCTGAACGGCTGGCTGGATTGCCGCTCATTGTAGAGCGGGGCGGTTGCTTGTCAACCGTGCCGTTCGGCCCTCACCCCCGTCCCCTCTCCCAATCCTGGGAGACGGAGACGATCCTGTACGGAGCGTTCCGATCAGCCTACGGTTAACCGGACACAGCCGCGCACAACCTCTGCAGGATCGCCCCTCTCCCAGGATTGGGAGAGGGGACGGGGGTGAGGGCCGAACGGCACGGTTGAGCCAAACGGTAGCGCCGTCGCATGTCGCCTGCGTTACGCCCGGCGCACGCTTTGGTTTCGCGCGGCGCCACCGTTCGGCCGCATTCTCAGGCGATGCCGAGGCTCTGCTCCACCTCCCCGATCGACTCGTCGACGATGCCGACGATCTCATCCACCTCCTGCTTGTTGATGCAGAGCGGCGGCGCCAGGCTGATCATCGCGCCCGCGCGGCTCAGCAGGCCCCGCTGCTTCAGCGCCTCCGTCATCTTCGTGTTCATGTCGTCGGCTTCACCGAACTGCTCTTTGGTCTCGCGGTTCTTGACCAGTTCGACGGCCAGCAGCAGGCCGATGCCGCGCACTTCGCCGATCGAGGGATGGTACTCGCGCAGCCGCCGCAGCTCCTCCAGCATGTACTCGCCCTGCACGCGTGCGTTCTCGACCAGCCCCTCACGTTCGATGATCTGGATGTTGGCCAGCGCCACGGCGCAGGAGACGGGGTGCGAGCCGAAGGTGATGCCGCCGCTGAACGCCATCGACTTTTCGCCCACAAAGGCGTCGGCCACTTCCTGCTTCGCCATCACGGCCGAGATCGGCAGGTAGCCGCTGCTGATGCCCTTCGCCACGGTCATCAGGTCGGGAATTACGGGCGTGTGCTCGATCGCAAACCATTTGCCTGTGCGGCCGAAACCGTTGATCACCTCGTCGGCGACCAGCAGAATGCCGTACTTGTCGCAGATCTCGCGCAGCGTCGGCCAGTACTCCGCTGGCGGCACGAAGTTGGCGTTGGCCGAGGAGATCGGCTCCGCCACGATCGCGGCGATCGTCTCCGGCTTCTCGAACTTGATCGTGTCCTCGATCGTGCGGGCGCAGAACACATCACACTCGGGATAGCTCTTCTCGTAGGGGCAGCGGTAACAGTTGACGCCGGGAACTTGAATCGCGCCGGGCAGCAGCGGCTCGAAGGGGGCGCGGTTGGCGTACTGCGCGCCGTTGATGCTCAGCGCACCGGCCGTCATGCCGTGGTAGGAACCGCGGCGCGAGATGATCTTGTAGCGCTTCTTGTCGCCGCGGTTGTAATGATACTGCTTGGCCATGCGGATCGCCGTCTCGACGGCTTCCGAGCCCGAGTTGGCGAAGTAGAACTTCGAGATCGAGCCCGGCGCCAGCTCAGCCAGCTTCGAGGCCAGATCCACGGCCGGCCGCGTTGCGTAGGCGAAGGTGTTGATGTAGGCGAGCTTCTCCATCTGCTCGGCCGCGACCTGCGCCAGCTCTTTGCGGCCATGCCCCACCGCTACGACCCAGAGCCCCGACATTGCGTCGATGTACGAGCGCCCTTTGATGTCTTTGAGACGCACGCCCTCGCCCTCGGTCAAGACCATGAAGCCGTCGGGCTTGGCGAGGTCATTGTATTGCTGCGTGTGGATCCAGAGATGGTCGAGTCCGCGGCGGACGTAGTCATCGACCTCCGCTTCTGATACCTGAGCAACGAGACTGTCTACCATGCCGGCAACTCCTTTACCCGCTAGACCGGCGGCGGACGCCGCCGAGAATACCCTTCATCAGCTCGCCACCGCGCGTCATGCGCTCGCCGGCAGCTCCTTCAGCGAATCCAGCACGATGCTGCCGGCCCGGATGTTGACCGCGCCGGCCAGCGCCGCCTCGCTCGCCAACGCCTGCACGACACCCAGCCGCAGCACGCGCTCCAGATACGGCACAAGCGCGTGGCTCAGGGCGATGCTGGCCGAGCGCGGCACCATACTGGGAATGTTCGTCACGCAGTAATGCAGCACGCCGGCTTCCTCGTAGATGGGGTTCGCGTGCGAGGTAGGCCGCGACGTCTCAAAGCAGCCGCCCTGGTCGATGGCGACGTCGACCGCGACCGATCGCGGCGGCATCCGCGCGATCTGCTCGCGGCTGACGACGTGCGGCGCCCGTGCGCCGGTAACGTAGACGCCGCCCACCAGCAGATCCGCGTCCTCAAGTTCATCGCCGAGCCTGCCGGAATCGGGCGCAAGCAAGCCCGCCTTTGGATAGCGGGCGCCAAGCTCGTCGAGGCGGCGGGGGTTGGCGTCCACAAAGACGACGCGAATGCCCTCGCCGTACGCCAGCCGGCCGCACTCCTCGCCGACGACGCCGCTGCCGACGACCACGACCTTGCCGGCGTGTTTGCCCTCGATCCCCGGCAACAATACGCCGCGGCCGCCGCTCGTCGCCTCCAGATAGTGTTCGCCGATCTGCAGGGCGAGCGCACCGGCGACGGCGCTCATCGGCCGCAGCACCGGATGCTGGCCATCCTGCGCGATCGTCTCATAGCCGAGCGCGCTGGCGCCGGAGCGCCGCAGCGGCTCGATCAGCTCGGGGAAGGCGGCGAGGTGCAGGAAGCTCATGAAGAGCTGGCCCGGCCGCAGCCGCGCGATTTCGGAGGGCGTCGGCTCCTTGACCTTGATCACCACGTCGGAAGCGGCGAACAGTGCGTCGGGTGTGGCGGCGAAGCCCGCGCCGGCCGCGGCGTACTGTGTGTCCGCAAAGCCCGACTCGACGCCCGCCGTGGCCTGCACCAACACGGCGGCGCCCGTCTCGCGCAGGCGGCGCACGTCGTCGGGAACCAGCGTCACCCGGCGCTCGGCAGGCTTGGTCTCTTTGAGCACTCCCAGCGTAACCACGCATCCCTCCGCGGGCCGCGGTGGCCTCTGGCCGTGGCCGTCTTTCCACCGCAGTATAGAGAGCAGGCTGCGGGAATTCGTGCCATTATTGGCAATATCTGACCGAAATGCCTGCCGATTCGGGCAATTACCGCCCGATGAACGGCCCGAACGGACGGTCTATGTCGAAAGCGTTGAAACTCGCTGCCCAGCCGCGGCGCGCGGCGCTACCCGCGATCCGCGGTCTGCCGCCGCGGCAGCCATGCCTGCCAGGCTGGCCAGCCCTGCACCAACGCGGCCAGTTCGGCATATCCCCGCGCGCCGGGGTGGGCGCCGTCGTTCAGCGCCGCTTCCGGCAGCCAGAACCTGGCCGTGAGCAGCGAACCTGCGACCGGCAGATACGGGACGCGCTCGCGCGCGCAGACTTCGGCGAGGTTGGAGGAGAGGGCGACGATGCGCTCGTTCTGCTCGGCGTCGGCCAGCGGCGCGGGGCCAACCATCAAGACCGGGCAACGCTGGCTTGCGCGGGCGAGGATCGCCGCGGCGTTCGCCAGCGATTCGGCGGGCGCCACGCGGCGCCGGCCAGCCTCGATCGTGGTGTCGTTGGCGCCGAAGGAGAAGACCAGCCCGGCCGCGATCTCCGGCGGCAGCCGGCGGGCGGTTTCATCCTCCCAGCGCGCGCGGATATCCGCGCTCGTGTCGCGGCGAATGCCGAGATTGTAGTACGTGAGGTCGTGGCCAGCGTGGCGTGCGGCGGCGCAGATCCGGCCGGTCCAGCCCAGACAATCCGGATCGCCCGTGCCGTTAACGAAGGAGTCACCCACGAAGCAGATTCGCATCGGCGTCTCCCCGGCCAGACCAGCGCCGGACGGCGCGCCGCCATCCCGCCGCGGGTCACGACCACACGCTAAATACGAGACAGAGCCCGGTTCGTCAAGGAGGCAGGCCATGACTGCGCTGGACCAGATCGATCTCCAGATCCTGCGTGTGCTGCGCAAGGACGCGTCTGTGAGCAACGGCCAGCTTGCCAGCGAGTTGTATCTCTCGCCGCGCACGGTGCGATCGCGCATCCAGCGGCTGCGCGAGGCCGGCGTGATCCGCTTCACGGTCTGCATCAACCGCGAGAAGGCGGGCTTCCCCGCGGCGGCGGACGTCGTCGCACAGGTGGAAGGGAACCGCGTGGCGCGCATCGCGGAGCAGATCACGCAGTTCCCGGAGGTCGGCTACGTCGCGATCACCACGGGCAGCCACGACATCAGCATTCAAGTCTACGGACAATCAACGGACGAGATTCACCGTTTCGTCGTCGAGAAGCTGGCGCTGGTGCCCGGCGTGATCCGCACCAACACCTTCGTGCTCTTCAAGATCATCGAAGAATGCTCGTGGGCGCCGCCGCTGGCGGCGGAGGGCGGCGAGAAGCGCAAGCGCGGCCGGCGCCCACGGGTGGCTGGGTGAGGCGTGAGCGGGCCGCGGCCGCGCGCCGCCGCCGCGAGGTCCAGGAGGTACGCGTCGAGTTTCGTGGCTGGCGAGCCTGGATTCGAACCAGGGTTAACGGATCCAAAGTCCGCTGAACTACCGCTGTTCTACTCGCCAGAGTGACCACTGTACCGGCATGGACCCGGCTCGCTGTGCAGAGTGTAGCAGCGCCGGCGGGACGGCGGAATCGGCGCGGTTCACGGCCCATGCAGGGGCAAACTGATATGCCCAGGCCGGCGCGCCGGCGTCCCGGCCTACTCCTGCTGGCTGCCGGTTGACGATTCAGCAATATTGACAATACAACACTCAAGTCACATACTGAAGCCATCACGAACAACGTCGCGGCGGGACACGACGCCGGGCTTCACGCCCTGCGCCGGCTCGGTCGAGCGCCGCGCCTGCCGCACGGCTGCGCCCCAGCGGGCACGCGCCGCAGCGGCCAAACGAGGTGAACCATGGTGAATCCCAACCGGCTGACCGAGCGGGCGCGCGACGCCCTGATCGAGGCCCAATCGCTCGCCGAGGCGGGCAACTCATCCGAAGTCATGCCCGAGCACCTGCTCGCCGCGCTGCTCGATCAGGAGGGCGGCGTGGTGCCCGAGCTGCTCAAGAAGCTGCAGCTCGACCCGCGCGCCGTGCGTGCCGCCGTGCAGCAGGAGCTTGAGCGCCGGCCCAAAGTCTACGGCGGCGCCCAGCTCTCGCTCTCGCCCGCGCTCCGCCGGGTGCTGACGTCGGCCGATGCCGAGGCGAAGCAGCTCAAGGACGACTACATCAGCACCGAGCACCTGCTGATCGCGCTCCTTGATTCCAATGGAGCGCGCGACTCTGACGCCGGCAAGCTGCTCGCCCGGCTCGGCCTGACGAAGGAGCGCGTGCTGCAGGCGCTCACCGCCGTGCGCGGCAACCAGCGCGTCACCGACCAGAACCCGGAGGGTAAGTACCAGGCGCTGGAGCGGTACGGCCGCGACCTCACCGCCCTCGCCAAATCCGGCAAGCTCGACCCGGTGATCGGCCGCGACGAGGAGATCCGCCGTGTCATTCAAGTCCTCTCCCGCCGCACCAAGAACAACCCGGTGCTGATCGGCGAGCCGGGCGTGGGCAAGACGGCCATCGTCGAAGGCCTGGCGCAGCGCATCGTGCGCGGCGACGTGCCCGACAGCCTGCGCGACAAGCAGATCGTCGCGCTCCACACCTCGTCAGATGATGCTTGACACCGGTGGGTCGTTCGCCTGACCGACGCGCGTCTGTAACGACCGAGACGAGTTCCCTCCCTCCCGGACCCCATCCCGCTCGGGACGGCTCCGTGGTGCTCA
>Ga0207416_1003862_pt1 | contig 13705 bp, 10 predicted proteins | sample PaiPotPPM11metaG_FD_184107 | JGI IMG/M metagenome (GOLD analysis project Ga0207416, IMG submission 184107) | Iron sulfur acid spring bacterial and archeal communities from Banff, Canada, to study Microbial Dark Matter (Phase II) - Paint Pots PPM... ...
CGGGCGGCGGCTAAGCGGCACCCTTGGGTCGATGGGCCATCGACAGCAATAGATCCAGGTGGATGGCCCATCGACTCAAGCCGGCCGACTGGGCCTGGGCGGGGTTGCGCGGCCGGACTGGCGCGGGCCGGCTGCGCGGCCGGACTCGCGCGGCCCGGCCGCCGCGCGGCCCGGACTGGCGGGGCGCGGCCGCGCGCGCTGCGGGCGGCTTGGGTCGATGGCTCAGCCGGTCCGCGCCTGCGCGGCAGCGGCGGGAGGTCGCTTGGGATAGGCGGGTCCCGGGGACCGGGATAGCTAGGCGGCTGAATCACGCCCGGACGGCCAACGGCGCACCCATGAGAATCCACATGGTGCGCCGCTGGCGGTGCCGATCACGCTGACCCGATACGAAGGGTCCTCCGGTGTCCGGGCCTAGCCGGACCGGGCTCAGCAAACTACGGATGACTGGACTGGCTCGCCCGAACGGGCGGCCGGCGCGGCGGAGGGGACGCCGCCGATGGCTTGTTCCTTAATGCGAGGCCTCATACTCCGCGATGATCTGAGCCGGAATGCGCCCCCGCTCACTTACTTTGTGACCTCGCTGCCTCGCCCACGCCCTGATCTCGGCGCTCCGTTCGCGTCCCGGACCTGTCCGCGCGCGACGACGCCGGCCGCCACCGCCGCCCTTGCGGGCGTGATCCACGTACTGGGCGAAATCTTTGCGGAGTTTACCTGCGTTGTCGGCACTCAGGTCGATCTCGTAGGCGGTGCCGTCCAAGCTGAACGCCACGGTCTCGGACGCCTCGCCCCCATCGAGGTCATCGACGAGCAGCACCTGAACCTTCTGCGCCATGGGGAGCCAGCCTTTCTGCTGAGCAAGCCTTTTAGGGAGTCGCTAAAACATATACCAGAACTCATGGCTTTGCCAATTCGAGCGGCACCGATTCGTGACACGAGTTCCACATCGCGAGCGAGTGGCGGCAATCCGGAAGATGCCCGTAACTCTCCGTAATCAGCGCAGGGGCGGGTGTCATCAATCAGACCCAGTTGCGCCCTCATCATCAGAGTGCGTACTCGCATGGCTGCTCGGAGTATCAGGAATCATGCCGTCACCTGAAATTTCGCCAGACGCATCCCGTTCGCGCCGCCTGCGAGATGCGCCCATCTCATGTCGCAGGAACGCGCCGACCCCGATGAGGAATGCGACGCACACCAGAAGCGGCGGCGCGAGCACCGTCAGATCCTTGAGCACCGGACGCACCTCCTTCAGGTCGCCGCGATCTGGAGCGGCCCCGCCCGCGGGATCGCCGTTGGTAGCCGCCCGCGATTCTGCTCGCGATCAAGGCCTGCCACCGATCAACCTCGCGCGATCATCAACGGCCCCGGCTCACCAACCTCTGCCGCCTAGGCCCAATGCCGGCGCCAACACATCAGCCACCAAAACATCTGCCGCCGAAGGCCCCGGTCGCCAACTCCTCCACTATCAAAAACTTCTGCTGCCGAGCCATCTGCTCGCAACGCAGCTGCTGTCCGGTCCCGATCTGATGACCGGCCGGCGGACCATCCGGCCGGATCCGGCGCCGCCGACCTTGCCGCCGAGTCGCCTGGTAAACATTCTCGCCGATGACGGCGAGGCCTCGGCCGCCGGCCCGCCTGGCGCGCGGATGGCGGCAAATGTTTCGGAACGGATCACACCTCAGCCGGCCGCAGCGGCGCTCCCGTGTCAGACCCGCGTGGCAGGATCGGATCGGCCAAGAAGCCAGGCAATACACCGAGAGCGGACCGCCACGGCATGTTCCACGCTGACCTGCACATCCACTCCAGGTTCTCCCGCGCCTGCAGCCGAGACTGCGACCTCGAGCATCTCGCGTGGTGGGCGCTGCGCAAGGGGATCACGGTCGTGGGCACGGGCGACTTTACGCATCCCGGGTGGGGCGAGGAGCTGAGGCAGTACCTGATCCCCGCCGAGCCGGGGCTGTTTCGGCTACGCAAGGACGCCGAAGGGCGACTGCGGCAAGCCTCCCCGCGCCGTTGCGACGGCGAGGTCCGGTTCATGCTTTCCACCGAGATATCCACGATCTACCGGGGCGGCGAGCGGACGAGGAAAGTTCACCACCTTCTCTACGCGCCGACATTCGAGGCGGCCGAGCGCATCACCCGTGCCCTATCGAAGACCGGCAACCTGGCGTCCGACGGCCGGCCGATTCTGGGCCTGGACTCGCGTCATCTGCTCGAGATCACCCTTGACGGCGGGCCGGGCTGCTACCTGGTTCCGGCGCACGCGTGGACGCCGTGGTTTGCCGTGCTCGGGTCGAAATCGGGCTTCGATCTCGTGTCCGACTGCTACGGCGATCTGGCCGGTCACGTATTCGCGATCGAGACCGGACTGTCCTCCGATCCCGCGATGAACTGGATGTGCTCCTCGCTCGACGGCTATAGCCTGGTGAGCAACTCGGATGCCCATTCGCCGCCGATGCTCGGCCGCGAGGCCACGACCTTCGATGTTCGGCTCGATTACTTCGCGATGGCGGACGCCCTGCGGACGGGCGAGGGGCTGGCGGGCACGATCGAGTTCTATCCCGAAGAGGGCAAGTATCACCTCGACGGGCACCGGAAATGCGGGGTCCGGTTTGAGCCCGCGCAGAGCCGCGAGCACGACGGGACGTGCCCGGAGTGTGGCAAGCCACTCACGATAGGCGTGCTGCACCGGGTGGCTGAACTTGCCGACCGGCCCGCCGGCTACCGGCCGCCCGGCGCGCCCGGATTCACCAATCTGGTGCAGCTACCGCAGATAGTCGGGGAAATTCTATCGACCGGCCCGAAGAGTAAGAAAGTCACCGCCGAGGTGAGCCGGCTGGTCGCCGCGCTCGGCCCCGAACTCGGCATTCTTACCGAAGCCGACCCGGGCGACCTGCACCGGGCGGGCGGCAGCCTGCTGGCCGAGGCGGTGGGCCGGCTGCGCCGGGGCGAGGTACGCCGCGAGGCCGGATACGACGGCGAGTACGGAGTGATCGCCTTGTTCGGCCCGGGCGAGCTGGACCGGTCCGACGCGCTCTTCGACCTGGCCCGGCCGGCCAGCTCGCCCGCCGCTCCGGACCGCGCCGGGAAACCCTCCAGCGCGCCGTCGGGCCCAAGAAAGAGAAAGGCCACCAAGCCGGCGGCCGCCGAGACCGACGAGGCCCCGGGAGGCGGCCCGGCCGCCTCCCGGGGCCCGGCCGCCTCCCGGGGCCCGGCCGCCGTGGCCCGCGGTCTCGTGCCGCTGCCGGGCGTGGCCCCGGCGTTCATGCTCGACGGGCTGGATCCCGACCAGCGGGACGCGGCCGAGGCCGAGAGTCCTCTGATGATCATCGCGGGGCCGGGCACCGGCAAGACGCGCACGCTGACCCACCGGATCGCCCATGATGTGACCCAGCGCGGGGTGGCCCCGGAGGCCTGCCTGGCGATCACGTTCACCCGCCGCGCCGCCGAGGAGATGCGCGGCCGGCTGGCGGCGCTGCTTCCCGGTCAGACTCGGGGCGTCACGGTTACCACGTTCCACGGGCTGGGCCTGGCCATCCTGCGGGAGTTCCACGAGCGGGCCGGGCTCACCGCTGGGTTCCGCGTGGCCGACGACGCGGCGCGGCTCGAGGTGGCCGCCGACCTCGCCGGCTCGGAGCGGGCCGGCAGGCGGTTGCTGGCCCAGGCGATCGCGGCGGGACCGCCGGGCGGCGATCCGGACGCTACGGGAACGCCGGGCGCTCGGGAGATGCTCGTGAAGGCGCTGACCGCCCGGGATCTCGTGGATTTCGACGGGCTGATCGAGTTGCCTGCCGTGCTGCTGGCCGGGGAGCCGGCCGTGGCCGCGTCGCTGCGTAAGCGCTGGAGCCGGATCAGCGTGGACGAGTACCAGGACATCGACGCGGTCCAGTACCGGCTGCTGCGCCTGCTGGCCGGGGAAGGCCGCGGGCTGACCGTGATCGGCGACCCGGACCAGGCGATCTACGGGTTCCGCGGGGCCGACGTGGGCCTGTTTCTCCGCTTCACGACCGACTATCCTGGCGCGGCCACGCGGCAGCTCACCCGGAACTACCGGTCCAGCGCGCCGATCGTGACCGGGGCGCTGCAGGCGATCGCTCCCTCGTCGCTGGTGCCCGGCCGTGTACTCCACCCCGCCGCGGGAACGCCCGCGGCGCCAGGAGCGTCCGAGACGCGCGCGGCGGGCAGGCGCCTGCCGGTGCCGGGCGAGGCTTTGATCGGCTTCCACGAGGCCGCTGACGAACGCGCCGAGGGGGCCTGGATCGCCCGGGAAATCGAGCGGCTGCTCGGCGGCGCCTCGTTCCACGCCCTGGACACCGGCCGCGCCGCGGCGCACGGCCATGACGGCCTGGGCCTGTCCGACGTCGCGGTGCTCTACCGGACCGACGCGCAGGCCGAGCCGTTAGGCCAGGCCCTGGCGCGGGCGGGCCTGCCGTTCCAGAAGAGCTCACACGACCTGCTGGAGCGCCGGACCGGGGTGCCGGAGATCGTCCGGGAGATGCGGCTCGCACGGGCCGGCCTGGACGACGCGGGACCCGGCGGCACCGACCAGGCCGGCGCTGGTCTCGACGCGGCGAGCGTCGCTGGCCGGCTGCGCCGCGCCGTGCGGGCCGTGGTCGCGCGGGTAGCCGGCCGGGCCGACTCCGCGGCGGCGGTGGACGTGCGCACCGCGGGTGAGGTGCTCGCTCCGCTGGCCCGGCGCTGCGGCGACGACCTGGAAAAGTTTTTCACCGAGATCGCGCTCGGCGCCGAGACCGACGCGCTCGACCCGCGGGCCGACGCGGTCACGCTGCTGACCTTGCACGCGGCCAAGGGCCTGGAGTTCGAGGCGGTGTTCCTGGCCGGCTGCGAGAAGGACCTGCTCCCGCTCAGGCTGCCCGGGCAGGACTCCCCGGCCGGGGAGGACCTCGCCGAGGAGCGGCGGCTGCTGTTCGTCGGGATGACCCGGGCCCGCGCGCGGCTGTTCGTGACCTGTGCCGGCCGGCGCACCCGGCGCGGAACGACCCGCGATACCGGCCCCTCGCCGCTGCTGGCCCCGATCGGCGACGCCGTGCTCGACCGATCCGGCGCAACGGCCCGGGCGGCCCGGCCAGTCAGCCGCCAGCTCCGCCTGCTATGAGCGCCTGCGGCTGGCCGGCCGCGCCCTTCCCGCGCGGCCGGTCAGCCCGCCCGCGTGTAGAGCAGCACCACCTGAGAGCCGCGCAGCTTCCACTCCTGCGCCAACCCGAAGCCGGGCGCGAGATAGTCGGCCGGATCCCGGCTCCCTCGTATCGGCACGATCCAGATTCGGCGAACGCTTTGCTCCCGCCGTTCCAGGACCGGCCACGGAACGGTCTCGGCCTCCAGGCGACCGGCGGTGGCCGCGGATTGCGCCAAGCTGATATCGCGTAGCCGGGCGAACCCGTCGGGGTAGGCGAGATACCAGGGCGGGATAGACGGCTCCGGGTAAACGATCGCGTCGCCCGGCCGCTCCCGGGCGCTGAGGAACTGCGCGACCGCCTGCATGCCGCCCCCCGTCGCCCGCAGCGCCAGTTGCGCGGGCGCGACGAGCGCCACGACGAGGACCGGGGCGGCCGCGCCTACCCGCCAGGGCAGCGTGGCGAGCCCGGCTCCCGCGAGCAGCGCCACCGCGGGCAGGCAGTAGATAACATACCGGCTGAAATAGACCGGTGTGATCGCGGACGCCGCCAGCAGCAGGAACGGCGGCAGCACCAGCCACGGGACGGCCAGCCAGGCCAGCGTCCGGTCCGGGCCGCCGGGCCGGGCCGGCGAGGCGGACCGGGCCCGCCCGCCGAGCGACATGAGCGAACCACCGCCGGCCGCGATCCCGAGCAAGCCCAGCACCCCGATCACGACGGCCGCGGCCGGCCCGGCGATGACCGTAGCTACCAGGTCACCGACATCGTGCCAGCCGGGCCTCGGGATCCAGGCGATCTGCGCGCGCTGCGCATAGCCCGCGATCGCCACCGGTGTCACGGCCACGGCGACCGCCGCGATCGTCACCAGCCACCTGCGGGCCAGCCGGGTGTGCGGGGCATCGGCAGGGTGGCCGTTCGCCGATGTCCAGCGCCGACGGCTCAGGCCGATCAGCGTGATCGCGTGCGCCGGCAGGAGCAGGAGTCCGAACAACTGGACGTAGCCGACGAGCACCAGCGAGAGCCCGTACGCGGTGAACCAGCGCGGCCGCGGGTCCTCGGCGGTACGGATGACCAGGTAGCAGGCCAGCACGGCGGCGGCCGTGATCATCGCGTAGGGCCGGGCGTCATGACCCTGGTCCGTGACCGTGGGCAACGCGGCGAACAGCAGCCCGGCGCACAGGCCCGCCCGCCGGGACGCGAGCCTGCGCGCGATCGCGGTGACTCCGGCCGCCGCGGCGGCCATGGCCAGCGCAGACGGGAGCCTGGTCACGAACTCGCCGGAGCCGGCGATCCGGACCACGGGCCACAGCAGCAGGTAATAGAGGCCATGGACGGCATCTATGTGCTTGAGCAGCTTGGCCAACTGCGGCACCGACCGCGAGACCGCCGACACGGTGTCGGCCTCATCGCCCCAGTACGGGCGGGCGCTGATGCCCCACAACATCAGGGCCAGGGTGATCGCCGGGCTAGCGACCAGCGTCCAGTCGGGCCGCCTCGCGGCCCCGCGGCTGGGCGGAACGCGCTCTGGTATGTCCAGCGTCCGGCCGATCCAGCCCACTGACGGTTCTTGGCCGACAGATCGTGTCACATTAGCCATATCTGTCACTCCTGTCACAACTGAAGGCGTGGTGTATTCGGTTGTCGTCATCTAGATCCCTAGCTGCCGGCGGCGTTTCAGCAGTCAGTCATGGGCCGCTACCAGGTGACCTGGTCCCCGACGAAGATGGATCCGACCGGCATCCGCGAAGATCCCGGCAGGAACGTGAACCGGCTTCCGCCGAGCACGCCGACCACGTTGCCGTCGAACCGGCTGGAGTACCCGCCGACGATCAACGTGACCGGTCGGGCTGTTCCAGAGCAGATTTTCGACCTCGCTGTTCCGGCCCCGCCTTCCAGACGATCCCGCTCTGGGCAGTATCAGTAATCTGGCCGTGACTGAGCGTGCACGACACGCGGCCCCACCCGTCGCCGGCCTGCACGACATTGACCAGCCACCGGCCCCGCCAGCGGGCCTCGGCGGCCTGGGCCGGGCCCATCGGCTCTCGGTCCAGGATCTCGGTGTCCATGTAACAGAGACGCCCGCGGCCCGGATCCGCAGCCTGCCCCGGCCGTCTTTTCTGTCGCTCGGGTATCTGCACGCTCTGGGTGCCTGTCATCGGAGTGCCTGCCCGTTCGTAGGGAGAGCGAAGCGCGCGCAGTTGCTAGATAGATCTCGCGGGTGTTTCGTTGCTCCGGCGACGTCGTCGACCGAGCCGGGAGTCGCGGGGCCGACCGCCTTACCCGGTCAGCGGGAATATGGGGCCGCCGAAGGGGGGTCGGTCGCCGGACACTCTGCGGAACCCGCCGGGAATCGTGACACTGGCCCGGGCAACGTTCGCTGGGGTCGGTGGCAGCAGGCGGATCTCCTCGCGGACCGTGCCGCGCAACGGCTTGCCGTCCGCGGCGTGGGTCCTGTTGCTCCAGATCATCCGCACTGGGAGGTACGTCGACGGATCCACGTACATGGTCACGTCGACCTGAAGGCCCCATCGGCCGATCCAGTGCGGCTGCACCATCGAGCCCGTGACCTCGATGGTCTCCTTGCCGTTGACTGGGGCTCGTCCCGCAACCTTGAACTTCCCGCAGGAAAGCGCCTGCCGGACGTATCTCGCCCAGTCCGCCGCATCGCCCATCTCGGCGCCGTACTCCACCCACACCAGATCGGTCGAGCATCCGCCCGGCACGAAGTCTTGAGCCGACGTCGCGTACCACTCGCGACGGCGGTAGTCGACCTGGACATAGGCCCGCTTTCCGTTGGTCGCGACGGTCCCGTCACCCCAGCTCTGCCGTCCTTGCGCCCAGGGCAGGCCCGCGACCGCGGCGGGCGGCATGAGGCCGGACTGCACGACCCTGAAGTTTCCGCGATAGCTCCACTGCGTAACCACGGGAAACGCCGGGCTGAAGGTATATCTCTGCTGCAGAACTACGTTCGTGCCCGCCAGGGCATTCTCCAGGCGCCAGACCACGAGAGCGGCCGTTCGCGCCTGGATGCCGACGGCGCTTCTCCGCGCCGGGCTCACGCCGACCGCATGGGTCACGGTGATCACGGCCGCGGCGGTGACGGCCACGCAGGCCACCGCGGCGCGGACGGCCAGCGCGCGCCGCGTGCGACGGGCGCGCCCGGTGGCCACGAGCGTCTCGACCGGGCGCTCCATGCGCACCTCGGCCAGGGAGTCACGCAGCGCGGCCAGCGATTCCCGCGCCGCAGCGAACAGGTCGTTGTCGTTCATCGATGGCGTCGTATTCATCTGCTCATCCCCGATAGGTCCCATGAGGCCCGGCCGCGCCGCGCCGCGCCGGGCGGCTCCCCGCGTTCTGGCGGCCTGAGCTCGTCACGCAGCGCGTCGAGCGCGCGGTGCAGGTGAACGCCGACGGTCCCGCCCGAGATCCCGAGGGCCCGCGCCGTGGTCTCGGTGTCCAGGTCGAGCAGCAGCCGCAGCGTGATCACCTCGCGCTGGCGGACCGGCAGCCTGCGCAGCGCGGTCACCAGCGGGGCGTCCAGGCCCAGCTCCTGGCCGGCGTCCCTGGTGACCTCGCGCGCGGTCACGTCGTGATCGGCCAGCGCCACCTCGCGCCGGCGGCGACGCCACCACGAGACGTTCGCGTTCAACGCCGTGCGCACCACCCAGGCCTGGGGCGCGGGGTGCCGGCACAACTTCCGCCACGACATCCACGCCCGGGTGAACGCCTCAGCCACGAGGTCGTCGGCCAGATCCCGGTCGCCTACGCTGACCAAGACGATCCGCAGGCAGTCATCGCGGGCTGCGGCGTAGAACTCAGCGAAGTCGAGCCGGTCCTGTTCCACACCCCAGATACGCACCGGCGGCCCGTTTTCTTTACTTCCCGGCCGGTTCCGGTCGCGGCGCCGCGCTCGCCCGCCCGGCGGTCATAGCCGTAGCAGCATCCGGGTGTTGCCCAGGGTGTTGGGCTTGACCCGGTCCAGGTCGAGGAACTCGGCGACGCCCTCGTCGTACGAGCGCAGCAGCTCGGCGTAGACCTCGGGCGAGGCAGCCTCGCCGCCGATCTCCTCGAAGCCGAGGCGGCCGAAGAACTTCACGGCAAAGGTCAGCACGAAGACCCGGCGCACGCCGACCTGGCGCGCCCGCGCGAGCAGCGCCTCGACGAGCAGGTGCCCGGCTCCCTCGCGCTGGCACGTCTCGTCGACCGCGATCGTCCGGATCTCGGCCAGGTCCTCCCACATGACGTGGAGCGCTCCGCAGCCGATCACCTCCGCAGTGCTGTCCCGGGGGGGCGACCCCCCGAAACTCCCCGCCGCGCTGGCCCGCTCCGCGACCAGGAACTCCTGGATGTCCTCATACAGGGTGACCGTCGCCTTGTCCAGCAGCCGCCCGGATGCGACGTTGGCGTTCACCAGGCGGCGGATCGCCCGGACGTCGCTGGTACGGGCTGGCCTGACCACGTAATCCACAGGAAGCATGGTAAGCGCACGCGGCGCCCGGCTATATTGCCTGCCCACAGAACGTTACCTAACAAGTACACATTGCTTCTCGTTCCGAGTCGGCTTTGGCAATTGTTCGCGCCGATCACAGGCCGATCACAAGCCAAGACGCAGATTTTTCGCCGTTCACGTGTGCATCACGCCCTACTTGCATTAACCTGCATCGCTGATACCCCGTTGCAGTCCGCCCTGCATGAGGGGCGGGCGAACGACCCGCCGAGTTCCCGGTCACGGACAACGTGTTCCGGGGAGCCGGGGACCCATCATCCCCGGGGTGAATCGGCGGGTCATGGTCTGCCTGGAGGCCGTGACCCGCCGTAGGGCTGCTCCGGCCCGAACCCGTCAGCTAACCCGGTAGGCGGCCTAGGAGATAGGAGACTCCACGTGGAGTTCTTGCCCCAGGGCAGGCACGGCAAGGCAGATTCACGGGGGATAGGGCCCAGCGGCGGGCGGCGGGCGTGGGGGCGCACCGCCATGGTGGTCATCGCGGCGGCGCTGGCCAGCATGGCGTTGCCAGCCGTGGGCAGCAGTGCCGATTCAGCGAGCAACCCGCCCTCGGGCCTGCAGGCCACGGTCGCGGAGGCGAACAGCCTGTCCAACGAGATCGACGTCCTCGGGCAGCAGTACGACGCGCTCCGGATCCAGCTCACCGAGGCCCGGGCCGAGAGCAAGATCGCCCAGGAGACGGCTCAGCGCGACCAGCGGGCGCTCGGTGCCGGGCAGGCGGCGGTGGCCAACCTGGCCGCCGAGGGGTACATGACCGGCGGCCTGAACCCGACGCTGCAGCTTCTGCAGAGCAGCGACCCGCAGCAGTTCCTGAACCGCGCGTCGATCATGCTCCAGCTCGACCACCAGCAGAGCGGCTCGGTGAGCCTGCTGACTGAGGCCGAGGGCGCGGCCACCCGGGCCAGGAAGACCGCGGACCAGGAGGCGGCCCTGGCGGCGCGCCTCTCGGCCACGATGAGCAAGAAGGTGGCCCAGATCCAGGCCAAGGAGAACACCCTCAACAGCTCCGCGTTCGCTCAGGCCCTGGCGGTCTACCAGCGGACCGGAAGCTACCCGAACATCGCGGTCCGGGGCGACACCCTCGGCGAGCAGGCCCTCCGCTGGGCGCTGACCAGGATCGGCATGCCGTACGTCTGGGGTGCCGCCGGGCCGGACGCGTTCGACTGCTCGGGCCTGGTCATGTGGGCCTACGCGCACGTCGGGATCAGCCTGGAGCACTTCACCGGGGACCAGTGGACCGAAGGCATGCACATCCCGCAGAGCCAGATCGAGCCGGGCGACCTGCTGTTCTTCTTCAACCTCGGCCACGTCGGGCTGTACGTGGGTAACGGCCTGATGGTGGACGCGCCGACCGCCGGCCAGAACGTGCAGATCCAGCCGGTGCTGTGGGGTTCGTTCGACGGCGCGGTCCGCATTGTCGCCTGAGTTCGGCGATTTCCGCCGCCACGGCTTGACTTAAAGCGCTTGAGGTCTGCTGTGCTGCTGGCATGACAGCTCTCACCATCCAGGATGTATCCCGGCGCAGCGGGCTGAGTGAGCCGACGCTGCGCTACTACGAGCAGGTCGGGCTGATCAGCCCGGTGGAGCGCGATCCGAGCAGCGGGCACCGCCGGTACCGCGAGGAGGACCTCGATACGCTGCAGGCGCTGGCGTGCCTGCGCGCGATGGGCGTGGGCATCGGGGACATGCGCACGTATCAGGCCAACCGCGCGCGCGGACCCGAGGCGGCGGGTGAGCAGCGCGATCTGCTGTTGCGGCACGCCGAGCGGATCGAAGCCCAGATCGCGACGCTGCGGGTTCATCTCGAGTACCTGCGCGCGAAGGCGGCACTGTGGGATGCCCGCGACCGCGGTGATGCCGGCGCCGAGGCCGAGGCGAACCTGCGGGTGCACGACATGTACCCCCGCCTGGAAGAGCTGGTGCTGCGATGAGCCTCGTACTGGTGACGGGCGGGTCCGGCTATCTGGGCACGCAGCTCGTCGCCGCGCTGCTGCGCGGCGGGCGCCAGGTGCGCGCCACGGTCCGCTCCCTGGACAGCGAGGCCGAGGTGCGCGCGGCGGTGCGGCGCGGCTCGGCGGACGACGCCGGGCTCGAGGTCGTCGCCGCCGGGCTGACCGCCGACGAGGGCTGGGCGGCCGCCGCGGCGGGGTGCGCGGAAGTCCACCACACCGCCTCGCCCATGATCCAGCCCGACGATCCCGACGACGTGATCGTTCCCGCTCGCGACGGCACCCTCCGCGTCCTGCGGGCCGCGCGCGACGCAGGCGCCCGGCGGGTCGTGCTGACCTCGTCGTTCGCGGCGGTCGGCTACTCCCCGAAGCCCGATGCCGAGGACACCGAGTACACCGAGGCCGACTGGACCGATCCCGGCATGCCGGGGCTAGCGCCCTACCCGCGGTCCAAGGCGATCGCCGAGCGAACCGCCTGGGACTTCATCGAACGTGAGGGAGGTGAGGCCGAGTTGGTCACGGTCAACCCGACGTTCATCCTCGGGCCGACGCTAACGGCGCGGGCGCGTTCGTCCTTGCAGCTCGTCAAGGCGATGCTGGACGGGACGATGCCCGTCGTGCGCCGCCAGCGCTTCGGGGTCGCCGACGTGCGGGACGTCGCCGACCTGCACATCCGCGCGATGGCCGCGCCCCAGGCCGCCGGCCAGCGGTACCTGGCGCTGGCCGACGGCCCGACGATCAGCTTCCTGGAGCTGGCCCAGATCCTGCGCCAGAGGCTCGGCCCGCTGGCCGAGCGAGTGCCGACCGAGGAAGCGCCCGGAGCCGAGCCGCCCCGGCTGATCATTCACAACGACCGGGCCCGCGAGGAGCTCGGCTGGCGCCCCCGGCCGGCCGAGACCACGATCGTCGAGACCGCCGAGAGCCTCCGCGACCTCGGCCTCCTGGCCTGAGCGCGGGCGCGGGCTCAGTCCGGCCGGACCAGGGGGAACAGGATCGTGTCCCGGATGGTCGCCCCGGTGAACATGATCATCAGCCGGTCCGTGCCCATGCCCATCCCGCCGCTCGGCGGCATGCCGTACTCCAGCGCCCGGAGGAAGTCCTCGTCGATCTGCATCGCCTCCGGGTCACCCCCGGCGGCCAGGAGGGACTGCGCGGTGAGCCGCTCGCGCTGCTGCACCGGGTCGACCAGCTCGGAGTAACCGGTGCCGATCTCGGTGCCGAACGCGACCAGGTCCCACCGCTCGGCCACCCGGGGATCGGACCGGTGCTGCCGGGTGAGCGGGGAGACCTCGACGGGGAAGTCGCGGTAGAACGTCGGCTGCTGGGTGCGCGCCTCGACCAGGTGCTCGTAAAGCTCCAGCACGACCTGGCCCCGGTTCCACTTCGGTTCCTGGTGGACGCCGACGCCCGCGGACAGCTTGCGCAGCCGCTCCTCGCTCGTGTCCGGGGTGACCTCTTCCCCCAGGGCGGCCGAGATCGCGTCGTGCACGGTCACCTGCGGCCAGACGCCCCCGATGTCGTGCTCTGAGCCGTCCGCCCGGCGCACCACCGTGCCGCCCAGCGCGGCCCGCGCGGCGGCCTGGATCAGCTCGCGGGTGAGTGTCCCGATCGTGTTGTAGTCCCCGTAGGCCTCGTAGGCCTCGAGCATCGTGAACTCGGGGTTGTGGGTCGCGTCGGCGCCCTCGTTGCGGAAGATCCGGCCGATCTCGTAGACCTTCTCGATGCCACCGACCACCAGCCGCTTGAGGTACAGCTCGAGCGCGATGCGCAGGTACATCTCGATGTTGTAGGCGTTGCTGCGGGTGACGAACGGCCGGGCGTTCGCGCCCCCGTGCAGCACCTGGAGCACCGGCGTCTCGGCCTCCAGGAAGCCGCGGGCGTGCAGTTCCTCGCGCAGCGACCGGGTGACGGTCGCGCGCAGCTCCGCCATCTGGCGCGCGGCCGGGTTGATGATCAGGTCGACGTACCGCTGCCGGACCCGGGCCTGCGGGTCATTCAGGCCGGCGTGCTTGTCGGGGAGCGGGCGGAGCGACTTCGCCGTGATCGCGAACGAGTCGGCCAGCACCGACAGCTCACCGCTGCGCGAGGTGATCACCTCGCGCAGCGGTGAGCTGTCGGTG
>Ga0207416_1003864_pt1 | contig 13705 bp, 15 predicted proteins | sample PaiPotPPM11metaG_FD_184107 | JGI IMG/M metagenome (GOLD analysis project Ga0207416, IMG submission 184107) | Iron sulfur acid spring bacterial and archeal communities from Banff, Canada, to study Microbial Dark Matter (Phase II) - Paint Pots PPM... ...
TACCTGAAGATCGGCCTTCTCACAGCGAAAAAAAGAGCAAATTATTCGACATAATACGCTTCCAATCGAAACTTGTCGGACCGAATCTCGCTGTGTTGTAATCATAGAACTCAGGTGTTTCAAGCTTTATGATGTCTATTGCAAAACCTACCCGGTAGCTCATATCAAACCCTTTTCCCTTGAGAGGTAAATCCGTGGCTAATTCTTCTCTATGGATTTCCATTAGGTGAATCCTCTTTCGTCTATTACAAAAAGTATGTCCGCTTGCGGGTGACAGGGGCTCATCTAATTTGGCGCGTCGGCGATCAGGATATCCACCATCGAGATGGATCCTGTATGTACTGGCATAGGACATAACATCGTCTCCAAGTGAGACAACTCGGTATCAAAAGATCCATCAACCGATGACTGCATTTCGTGATTAATAACTACCACCGCAGCGGCGTTAGTATGTGCTGTCTTTAGGAGCATGTGCAGAGGCTTATTCAATCTCTGGAGTCTTTCGGGCAATCTCGAACGACCAGCATACTCTGCCCTATAGTGATTAGTCATCGAATCAACGATTAACAATTTTGTTTTGTTTGAAATCGAGTTTGTTTCAAAGTTGATGTTAATACAAGCGGCTTCGATACACGACTCCTGCGCAGCACTATCCAGTACTTCTGTGACTAGGATCTTCTGCAGAATTTGTTCAGGATCTAAAGCTCTTCCACTAGGAATGGCTTCGATTCTTTCTGATCTGAAGCTGCTCTCGGTATCAATGTAACTCGCCCTGTCAAGAGAAGGTAACATTACAGACAAAGTATAGCAGGGTTGCGTTTTTCCACTACTCTGTTCTCCATAAATCTGAGTATTACTCCTGCCTCGATCCCACCATCCAATAACTCCTCCAGATTCGTCGAACCTGTAGGAAGTCGCTCAATATTTTGGTTGTTTAGTTCAATAGCGGCTGTACTAAAGAGAGTGCCAAAGGTTTCGTGCCGATTATCATCAGCGCTTGATACCTTGTGCGTGTTATCAGTAATATCGTGGGTCGTCTTGTCTAACTCATCGCAATCAACATGCGCCTCCTCGATTGATCCTGATCCATAGACGCCACAGCTGGTCAGCATATTATTTATCTTCACCTAAGTTCAATTTTTCTTCAAATGCCTCGGCCAGACTTTTGTTTGGGTACTCTTGACGTTTTTCTCGTATCCTGCATTTGCCATCTTTCCATTTCTTGCTATAGACAGCGATCAAGGCGTTCTTTGCAACTTCCCGTCTAGCATGAAACATCTTACCTTTGTATTCTATTGAAGAGTCGGTAGCATAATGCCACATTGTTACAGTCCAATTCAAATGATTGGGTATTTCGAGACCAGAATGGAGACCGTCAGCTTTTATCAAACTGGAGAGTCGTTCTCGTATTATTGCAAGTGCATTTGATAGTCGGATAACTCCGGCCATATTTACTATTACCGGAGAATATGAACAACCAATTACTACACTTACTGTATCGATTTGGTGAATCGTTACCTTGCATCTTTGTCCCTAGTTAAAGACAAAAAGTATAAGGCAGCATCGATTTGTATGATATATCACGGAATATGTATTGCTTTTTGGTTAGGTCGATAATAGCTCGACACTGATATAAATTACGATTGAGCAATAATACGGCTTACTTTGACGCCTTTCGATTTATGATGGCAAGTAGTAAAAGTATGGGCTGCCGCAATCAACAACGCAAACTACTAATTCAGGAATATTGTTATATGATTAGGAAATAATTCTTATTCCAAATATGACAGGGTGTACCATCCATACAGATTTTTTTGATGATCGATGTAGCGAGTGTAAGAAAGAATACAACGAAATGAAGGGTATTCCGGACAAGCCGATTTCAGATAAAAATGGCAGTTCATCTATTCACAACAATCCGATGGTGCATAAAAAATATAAGGAATTCACAGAGGTACGGGCAAAAAAATTGTATGAGGAACTAATCATCCAATACCTCAAAAGTTCTAATGAAGCGGAAGCTGCTGAAAAAGCAAGAAGTATTATCAGGAAGCAGTGCAAGATACGAGGTATGCCCTACTGGTCTTGGATTTAATACATTTTACGTTATTCATCCCTAACCAAGAATTACTCTACTATTGTTTAAATAATTAAAAAGAAGGACGACGGTTTAGAACAGGAATTTCCCCTGAAAAATTAACTGAAAATCCATGACAAAATTACACTATCTATGGGATCATGTGGTAATGTTTGCTAATCGACATTGGGTTTGCGAACTTTACAATTGACAAGACTTCGAAAAAGCCTATGCAATGTTCAAATGACATCGTCACTCACATTCTAGCTTACAATACAGAAGGATCTGTATCATCGTCATGATATAGATATTGATTGTTCTGCTTTAGCTTTTAGAGCCTGATTCATATCTTCGAAGCCCTGACGTATGTTTGTATCAAAGTTGCGAGCATAAATTAGCACAAATAGACCAGTGAAGATTTCCCTATGGATAAAACGTACATGATCTTTCCCTAAGGGCTCTATTGTGAAAATGTGTTCTCCGCTGAATAACCCTGGTACTGCAAACCTACCTATCCAGTGAAGTTCTCGCTTTGGTTCCACATCAAGTATTATTGGCCTAAAAGTCATCCCTCTTTCACCTTGAGGTTGAATGCGGACTTTTAGCCTTGCACGTTTCTTCAAGTCTCCGCTTATTTTAGTAATAAACGGATTCCAGTTAACAAAGTTTGGGAAGTCTGTGAGTATTTGCCATACTCGCTCATCAGATGCTCTGATATCGATTTCCGTTCGAACTTCTTTAGATTTCCTCTTACTCCAACCTATCACGCCTGCTACTATAGCTGTTGCAACAACGCCAGCTGCAATCATGTACTTCGTTCTTTTTCTTGTTTCCATAAATTCAAATTATCTCTATTTTGTTAGGGAGTATATACTTCTACATTATTAAAAATATCTGTTGATTTAGTGAACTCCTGTTCTTTATTATTGACTATTACCTGTGATAATCGTGTTGAGAATACCACTTTATCGAATTGTCTGATTATTCAATAGATATCAGATAGTTTGTTGACATGGTCTTTGCTTTTGCGACAGACCAATGGAATACCACTGCTATTTGAATGATAAGGGTTGAACGGCATCTACTGAATGTTGACATTAGACTGGATAATTATATCATGTCAGAATATCAAATTAGTTGGAATCCCGAACATATTTAATCAACGGTTCTTGCCACAAGTAATATTTTTATATACCTCAAGTAAAAATAATACAATTAATACACGCGTGTTCGAGGGTCTTAATGATGCTTTCTTCAGTGTGCAGTGAAGGATGACTTTGGCAACTTCAATGACTAGCTATGAAATCTCTATCTCATCTCATCTCATGTAAAACCTTTAAGTAGGGGAAAAAGACTATGTAATCGAACAAAGGATTGCATACCGTCATAACGGTGCGAAAGAGGTCCATATTCTTACGCTAAAGAATCACACTAACCATCCTGTAGACATTAATCGCTCCTCTGGACTTACTGGTGCGATCTATATTTTAAAATGCTTGTCTGATGGGCAATCGATAAAGGATATAGCGCAAAAATTTGACAATAATGAGCAAATGGTTTCAACATGGATTGGTTTTCTAAAATATAACCGCTTTATAGAAGAAAAGGAGGATTCTGAAGAAAATAGCACTAAATTGACAATATCTGGCATTGGGAGAACATGGATGAGAAGATATGAGTTTGCTCTCAGATAGAAACATGCCCAGGCATATTCCTTATTGAATAAGTGATCTAAAATTATTAAAATCATCAACAAGAGCTAAAACATCGACACCCAACTCCTTGATTCATCAAATAATAATAATTCCGACCAAACCCATAAGATGCCTAAGATGAGCAGTCAATTGTCACCACAACCGTCGCTCGTAGAATCCAAATTATGTGTCGGGTGTTGATATGACTTAAGTCACAGAAAAGAAATTGAAAGATATGGACCACGCAATTGAATGTCCCAAATGTCATGATTTCATAATATTATCATCCGACTTTGATAGACTTTGCTACATTTGTGATGAATATGACTTTTCTCTGCCTGTGACAGGCATGCCTGCGGATAATAAAGGTCCAGCAGACGTATGCAGATTTACACCTCGTTCGCTATGCTGAATTTGGTGGTCCAATTAGATAATAGGTTAATCTATTAAATGGAACGTATTATGGAGAGTGTAACATGTGACCGCTCAATCCACATCGCATACAATAATATCAACTCTACAATCCATCGTAATAATTGGCGTAATTTCAGGCATCGGACTGATAAGACATGATGGCTTCTGAGCGGGAAGAAAAGGCCGACAAGAAAGTGACGAATTAGACCAATTCTACAAACAAAACGCCGAGTGAAGGGACATTTGCGATAGCTGCGATGGCCTATCCAAAAGCCATCAACCCTGTTCTGAGACATTGACCTTTCGAGTAATTTTCCTCCCTGCTTTTGATACATAACAGGTATATGGATTATCAAGATATTGGACTATGATTTAACAAAGTCTTCTAAAAAAAGTAAGTGTTTTTAATAAATTGTTAGCGTATTTCCAAGTTTTTTAAATATTCTAATTTATTATTACACGGGATAAGGGTCGCTAGGTTTTATGGCAACCATTTTATATTCTTGCATAACAGGTTGCATTGCCATGGAAGGGTATTGCGTTAAATGTAAGTCAAAAAGAGAGATGAAAGACGAGAAAAAGGTCACAATGAAAAATGGAAAGCCAGCCACACAAGGGATTTGTACTGTGTGCGGGACAAAGATGTTCAAGATAGGCAAGTGATCTTATCAATCAATTTTTATTATCATTGTTAGGTGTCGAATGGATATTTTGTCGGCTGGCGCACCTTTCAAATAGATTATTTCTATTTTTTTAAAATCTCAAGGCATAATACCCTGATCTACATCTCGATAGATTGTTTGATAGCTATACGTGATCTAGTCAAAAGATACGACAATTTGACTGCCGTCGACAGACTCAATCTTGACATACATGAAAACGAGGTTTTCGGACTTTTGGGGTCAAATGGTGCTGGCAAGACCACGACCATACATATGCTTGCGACTCTACTCAAACCTACTTCTGGTACTGCCACGGTAAATGGTTTTGACATCGTAACTCAATCTGCTAAGGTGCGAGGCAGCGTAGGCATTGTGTTCCAAGCCCCGAGTAGTGATGATATGCTGACTGGATACGAAAATTTGAAACTTCATTCTTGGCTTTACAGTGTGCCGCGTCAAGTCAGAGAAAAACGAATTGCTGAAGTACTTGATTTAGTAGGACTGACTGAGAGAAAAAGCGATCAGGTCAAGAAATATTCTGGAGGAATGCGTAGACGATTAGAAATTGCCCGGGGGCTTATTCACAAACCTAAAGTAATTTTCCTAGATGAGCCAACATTAGGTCTTGACCCAAGTAGCAGGGAATCTATGTGGAAATATATTGAGCGGCTTGTAAAAGAGGAGAAGATCACCATAATATTGACAACTCATTATATGGAAGAGGCTGATATGCTATGCGATAGAATTGGTATTATAGATAGAGGTAAAATAATTGCGCTTGATACACCGTCAAAATTGAAAGGCATGATGGGAGGTGATATTGTAAAACTCAAGCTAGTGGAAAAGAAGCGGCCGAATACAGATATGTTAAAGAATTTCAGCTTCGTTCATAAAATTGAAAATATCAGTGATGATGGATTGCTTGTTTTATCAGTAGATAACGCTAGTCGGAATCTTCCTATAATTTTAAAGTATATTGATGCCGAATCGGTTGAATATACAATCCCCACATTGAACGATGTATTTCTTAGATCTACTGGACGGAATATCAAGGAAGAGGCAGAAGGAGGTTTCATGGAAAAATATGCACGCTACGAACAGAAATAAAATAGATGCTCTTTTTTTAAATTTAAGTGTGTGGTTTTGCTTCCTAGAAATCTGCTAATAAAAATTTCTCGAAGAGAAAGACTCTGATTTGCATTTATTCCAAATTCTTTCCTAGACGGTGTCAATGATTAGGTTTACTCTTTTCGTCTTCATAAGAAGTATTATAGCAGGTTACATATAACCAAGGACAACAGTGTGAAGGAGGTTTCGTAGAAAATATTATGCTCAACAAAGTAGTTGATACTATGATAATAGAAGCAAACCTTGGTAGATTATATGCCCTCTGGCTTCGTGAGTTCAAAGTATTTCTTAGAGAACGAAGCCGATTAATAGCATCTACTTTCACCCCAGTATTGTGGCTGTTTGTTATTGGCTCTGGCTTTGGTTCCACTCATCCTTCTACTGGTGTAGATTATCAAAAATTCATATTTCCTGGTATAGTTAGCATGTCTGTAATATTCTCTTCTGTGTTTTTTGGCTCATATATAATATGGGATAGAAAATTCGATTTTCTTAAGAGTGTGATGGTAGCGCCCGTAAGCAGGGATACTGTATTCATAGGCAAGACATTAGGAGGTATGACCACATCTTTAGTCCAAGCTGCCATCCTCTTAGCTATTGGAATGGCTATAGGGATTAACCTTAATGTATTATCCCTAATTCAAACTATTGCAGTTGTACTACTCCTCTCATTTGCCCTAACCTCAGTTGGACTTGCCATTGGTAGCTACATTGAAAGTCTAGAGGGATTTCAGTTAATAATTAGCTTTGTAGTATTTCCTCTTTTCTTTTTGAGTGCAGCTCTTTTTCCACTCAAGAACCTTCCAGGTTGGCTTTTCTTTCTAACCGCTATAGATCCTGCTACCTATGCTGTTGATGCTCTAAGAAATGCCATCATTGGAACATCTATCCATTCATTCGCTTTAGATGTCGGTGTATTAGCTGCGTTTACGATCGCCTTTGCAATATTCGGATCTTATTCATTTAGAAGAATGAAGGCAGTATGATAAGTAACATTAAAGATTATGTGGGTGGATGAGGAAAAGACAATGCTTTGACCAATAATACAAAATATTACTTCTATGAAATCTGAAACTAATTTATCTGATAGTCACAGAAAGAATAACGTTACCAGTGACTTTAACTTCGTAGACGGCGTTGGTACCGATCCTCATTCCCTTTACATTACCTATCGTAGGATTGATCAAATCTACTCTTAGATTTCCAATAGCTTAGAACTTTCATGATAATATCATAACAGAATTAAGGCTGACAAGACAATAATCGAAACCATTATTCTTAAAGGACGCTTATAGTTAGTTAAGGTACTAAGTAGTAGTATTAGTTGACATGGAGTTCACATTTTTTGCTTCTAAAAGTACCACAAGTCTGCCAATAAATGTTCCTCGAATGTTTATGAGTTGCAAACCTATTTTATCTAATTCATTTATAAAATGTTCGTTCATAAACTTTGTTTTTAGTTTGAACCGCCCTGTTTCTGTCTCTTGATCTAGACCTAGTATATCAATACCTATCATTTCTATTTTTTTGCGCCATTTAGCCAATTCTTGTTCTGACTTGTCTTCACTCATTATATTACAATCTCTAATGACATCTCATCATTATTATTAGCTATGGTTTAACCCAGTATAGATTGCCTTTGTTACAACAAATACTATTGCAATTTCTAGTGATACTGAAACGAAAACTGACTTCGCCCATAGAGCGTACGAATAAATGACAACTTAAACATCTTTTAATCAAACGTCTGAGTGGCGTCACGCACTCCCTAATGCGGTTTGTTTATTTAACTTGGCTATATTTTGACAAGGCATTTGATGCTTAAACTAGCGTATTGTATGTATAGAAGAAGGAGCAGAAGCATATTTTTGGGTTTTAAGGGAACACTCCAAGAAAAATTCTTATAAATATTCGTTTAGCATTCTTAATGCATTTTTCCCCCTTTCTGTCAGACTATAGACTATGTCTTGCCTTCTTTTTCTTCGCTATTAATAAATCCCATTTCTCGAAGACTTTTTAGTGCTGGATAAATGGTTCCAGGACTGGGTTTTCCCCCCTTCCGTTTTGCAATCTCATCTGCAAGTTCCTGCCCGTGCATCGATTTTTTTGAAACTAAGAAAAGGATTAGGAATCCTAACATGCCTCTCATGTTACAACAATAAGTGTCATCCCCAGCAATTCTACGCATATGATAATCTCATATGTCGGCCATGCGATATATATAAATACATCCTAGATCTACATATCGTATATGCGATATGACGGAAATAATAAGGAGGTGGAATGATTCTATGGGTTATGGTTGTTGCGGAACAGGCTTTCAAAAAGAAAGAAGTTTTCTTACTAGAGAAGAACGCATTGCATTGTTAAAGGAATATAAAGATGAGCTAGAAAAAGAAGGTCAAGGGGTAGTGGAACGGATCAAAGAACTAGAAGCTAGTTGATATGATCTTGCTTCCTATTTCTATATTTTAAGATTTACATGCTTTTTTATTGTCATGAAAGTAAATAGATAAAGTAATTGTAAATCATGCGTGTCTCACGCTGATCGAATCTTCTTATCATGCCACTACAAACTTCACTCGTCTTGGCTTCGATGCCGAATACCCTGTCAATCAACCAAATAGTTGGATGAGCTCGAAGCGAATTCCGGATTATTTTGTGTGATCTGCAAGCGTTTGTCTGACTGGCCTGTTATTATTATATCATACTTGCATGTATCAAATTTACAACATTGAAATTTGCAAGTTTACAAGTCAAATGAGTATGATATATCGAACTGTGCGTGACTAGATGCCTTTGCTTTCGAACTACTACTTTGAAGAGAATAATAAGTAATTGATTGAAGCAGGCTGTTCATAAATGTCTCCCGATACTGAATCTGTTTTCTGTTATAGGATTGAGTTATTACGCCAGGGACTAGGTAATGCTTCGTCCGTGCTATGGTATCTTTTGTCTATATATACCAAGCCAATCTTAAATATCTACTATGCAATTTTGCCTAGAAATATGGGGTACAGATTATGAAAAGATCAAAGAGACTTGCATATTAGCCGAGAAATTAGGATATTACGGATTCTATTACGGAGAATCATTAGCAGAGATTGATTTAGATTGCTGGAGTATAATATCCAACTTATCAGCTATAACTACTCGGATAAAACTAGGGTCTGTCATCACCTACCTAATTCCTCAATATAGAAACATTGCACTACTCGCTAAGCAGGCTACGACATTACAAGATATGTCAAAAGGAAGATTGGAATTTAGGACTGGTGCTGGAGCAACACATGACTACGCAGTACAGTGGTGGTATCCATATGGAATAGATTACCCTAATAGAGCGGATCGAGTTTCATTACTTGATGAAGGTATAAAAGTTCTCAAATTGCTGTGGAGTAAACCAAACGTTAACTTTAACGGAAAGTATTTTAAAATTAATGGCGCCAGCCTGAGAAACCCAAAACAAAGTATTCCAATTACGGTTGCAGCAAAGGGGAAGAGAATGATGGAAATAGCAGCCAAACATGCCGATATATGGGAATCTTCTTATCTTTCGTCTGGACACTTTGCATCTCTTAAATTGAAATTTGAAGAAATATCTTCTGAAAAATTCAATAATGCAAGCAAAATTATGAAATCAATTGAGTTAGATGTTATAATTGCCAATTCTGATTCAGACCTAGAATATAAGAAAAGACTATTTGCGATGGAAAGAGGGCCAGCTATGCTTAATCAACTGCTCAGACATTCTCTAGTTGGAAAACCTGAAGATATAGCACAAAAAGTTAGAGAGTATATGGATGTTGGAGTACAGCAATTCTTTTTGGCATTTCAAGATCCTTTTGATTATAATTCACTTAATTTATTTATGGATACAGTGAAAGGGTTTACTGGAAACAACGCAAACTAACTTATCAGGAGGCATAAGCCTCCTCGCTTACTTATTAGGAGGCATAAGTAAACGATTAAGTATAATTTGGATATTCTGTTAAATACGCGACATGAAAAATATACTATATGTTAGCTGATGAGCTTGTATAAGCTCATTAAAACAATAACAAATCCAGCTCGGGATGTTGTATGGGAAGCAACAACAACTTTCTAATATAAGGAAGCAAACACATACCGGTGATAATATCCCGTGCAAAATGGACTCGCCCTTGATAATGTGCAAAAACCATTAACCTTTGATTCTATATCACCTAAATGGGCTGAGCGTCTAGAACAAGAGCGACAACCAATTCCTTTATCCTTTAAATGGCTGCGATGGTGGCTCGAAATGATCTCATTTTCTAAGTGTGTAGTTGGAGAGGCGTACGGTTTCTCATCCTCTTATACACCTATCTGCCATGAATGTGGTAGAATTGGCTCCATATTTGCTTTTAGCTTCACTATGCATTCTTATCCGAAACTGCAAGAATACAAGCAGAGGTTTGTCATGCATTGGAATGAAAAACATCGGATTAACAAAATTGGACATAATTTTAAAAAACCACTATAGGGTAACTTTGAGTAATGCTGCTATTCCTGCTAGTTCGGCTATATGTATCACCGCGAAATATGGCAGTAATCCTACTGCATACAATGGTTGCATTGCAAAATAAGCATAGACTGCAATAATATTGTGTAACATTAACATTCCAGCAAAGAACATTAAACCAATAGTGAATACAGCTCTAGTACTTTTGTAGACTTTAGCATATACAGTTAGCAAAGCTATCAAAAGGACGACGTTTGCTATCCCTACGCCTGCACTTATTTCCATCAAACTATTCATTATAGAATAGAAACGGTAGTAGGAATTCTCTTATTTAGTTTTATCCAAATTCATTCCAGATCTTGTCTCTTTTTTTCGCTAGAGTCAATAAATACAATAAAGCATATCTTTCTGTCGTCTTGTTAAATAGAATTCTTTTTTCTCAAAAACAGAAATATGATACAATATTGCTTTATCGGACGTTTAAAGGACCTGTCATCGTTCCATGCCAAGGCTTTTCATTTGTACCGAGTCCTAGGCTCTATAGGTACTCGCTTTACACTCCAATACCTTCAGGTGTCTATAAATTTGGAATTCATTTGGATGTAAATTGGAAATATATTTAATACAAGGGTGAATGTTTTGTTATCGAAGGGTAGTATGAAATAAGATGGTATTAGACACAAGTGTTTTAGTTTCTGCAGGCGCAGGACTGGCTTCCTTTCTATCACCATGTATTCTTCCTATACTTCCTGGCTTCATATCGTATCTTTCGGGAACGGCCATAAATGAAGCAAAGAACTCAGTACAAGACACTTCAACTACTACTATTACTTCTAGTGAAAAGGTGGGAATCATCGAAAGTACTAGTGATGGCGGTGGACGAGGACAGCAAAAGCAACAACAACAGCGGTCATCGGCAACGACGATGCTTGCGCGAACTAGACTTAACATTCTTCTAAACACCGTTTACTTTGTACTTGGCTTTTCACTTATTTTTGCAGTATTGGGTGTAATTCTAAATAGCATTCTTTCTGTATATGGAGCCGGGTTTCAACATTACCTTACATCTGTTGGTGGAATTGTGATAATAGGATTTGGTGCATACCTGATTCTCTCCACAAGGATACGTGGCCTAAACTTTGAGAAAAAGATGACACTGGGCAGGATACCAAGATTTAAAACAAGTTATATTACATCATTTGTCTTTGGAGCAGCATTTGCAGCTGGTTGGACTCCATGCGTGGGGCCAATCTTGGGTAGCACATTTGCATTGGCAGCTACTCATCCTGCGGCAGCATACAATTCTTTGTTGGCTTATTCTATAGGATTAGGAATACCTTTCCTGATTACTGGTGCTTTCTTCTCAAGAGCTACCGGCATAATTAGGAGAATGGTCAAACATCTCAAATACTTCAACTTGGTAATGGGTGGAATACTGGTTGTAGTAGGCGTCTTACTGTTTACCAATCAGTTAATTCTGCTAGCTAATTTCCCACTTGCAAATCAAATCATTAACATCCAGAGTGGAACTTAAGATGAGAGAGGGAGGAGCAGAACTATGAATAGAGACAACGTTAGCGCGGTAGCAATGGCAATTGCAGTAATAGCTATAATTGTTGGGTTTGGAATATATTTCAACAATCCAAGCCTCAATAAGGCTTCTTCTTCCTCACAGCAACAACTAGAAAAAGTTGTTTCAGCTGCTACTACAACGAACGGTACAATCAAAACAATAAAGCTTGATAAAGCCCAATTCCTTCAAATTGATAAATCACAATTTCAAAAAGCACCAGAATTTGCCCAAATTGCAGGTTATATAAATACGCCTAGTAGTGCTCCACTAACACTTGCATCTTTAAAAGGAAAAGTAGTGCTTGTTGATTTTTGGACATATAGCTGCATTAACTGCATTAGGACTTTACCTCATCTTAACGATTGGTATCAAAGATATGCTGACAAAGGCTTCGTAATAGTGGGAGTTCATTCACCTGAATTTGAATTTGAGAAAAACTATGACAATGTAAAAGCAGCAGTTCAGAAATTGGGAATAAAGTTTCCTGTTATATTAGATAGTAATCACGGTACTTGGAATGCATATGGCAACATGTACTGGCCAAGAGATTATTTGGTTGATACTCAAGGATATATCAGACATGATCACATAGGAGAGGGCGATTATAATACAACAGAAAGCGCAATTCAATCGTTACTTGCTGAAGGAGCAGCTCTTAATGGTATGAAGGATATAAGCTTCAATACAGCTAAATCAACAACAACAATCAATCGAAGCAGCCTCGCATATGTCGATTTAACAAAACAAATAACGCCGGAAATTTATCTTGGCTATTCCTTTGCAAGAGCACCTCTTGGAAATCCTCAAAACTTCCAACCCGACCAAACAATACCTTACTCAATTCCGCCAAACACCAGTTTCAATCCTGATATAGTATACCTTGATGGTCTATGGAAGAACAATCCTGATAATATGGAATTGCAAAGCAACACAGGACACATTGTCTTGACATACAACGCGAGGGCTGTTAACATAGTCGCTGGAGGAGACGGACAACAAGGAATAGTTACCGAAGACGGAGCTACAAAAGTATTAAACAACTCATTAGGTAAGGACTTGACACAAGATGGCAAATTCGTGCTTGATGGACAAAGACTATATAATTTGGCGCTATACAACAACTATGGTTCTCATTCTATTATAATCAATGTAAGCGGCAAAGGTTTTCAATTGTATACATTCACCTTCGGTTAGGAAGTAGATGAACATATGCCAGCCATAAATAGCACGCAATTCCTTTTAACTAGCTAGCATGGATGGGAATATCATTTGGTAAAGTCTTTTTGTTTCTTTCCTATTGCCATTCTCAATCTCTCTAGTCGCTATTTTTAGAATATTTATTTTTCTAATATGATGATTTCTCTCCTGAAGCAGCGGTTGAAACCATGAAGGAATGGACTTCAAATATCGATGGTCTACAATTTACAGAATTTTCAAACAATAGAAAGAATAGAAGATGATATTTTGATTCGGCTTACAGGTAATCTTATCTAAAAATTCAAAAATAACTACTTGAATTCGTCGTAAACTTCTAATTCTATCGCCTTCCTGCTTTTACTCGCATTGGAGATAATGGCACTACATTGTTATAGCCAACACCCTTGATCTATATACTATGTCGAGAACCATTTCGAAATGAAAATATATCGAGCAACGATTATTAAATCTGTCTGT
>Ga0207416_1003869_pt1 | contig 13687 bp, 20 predicted proteins | sample PaiPotPPM11metaG_FD_184107 | JGI IMG/M metagenome (GOLD analysis project Ga0207416, IMG submission 184107) | Iron sulfur acid spring bacterial and archeal communities from Banff, Canada, to study Microbial Dark Matter (Phase II) - Paint Pots PPM... ...
TGGCGAACCACTCGGCTTTGGCTTCCCCGAACAGCTCGATGTCATCCCAGCTCTCCGCACCACAAATGACCGCACAGATGGCGATGGTGACAATACTGAGCAAGGGGTGGAGCTTGGTCCGCTCAACCCGTGGGTCCTCCAGGGCGCTAAAATGCTCGGCGAGGGTGAGGGGGTGAGGTGGCTTCATGACAACGCTCGGCTCCAACAGGTCGGATACACCCCATTGTGACCTCCCGCGCCATAGCCCGATTTAGATGCGTTGGCCCTGCGGAATCTTGCCTTATAACATAGCAGCATGCGAGTAAATGTGATATGCTATAGTAGTTGATAGCATAAAGGAGCAACACTAGGTAATTAGCAGCATCGCCTTCGGGTCCGTACAGACGGTCTGCTCGTTGCCATAAACGAGGACACGACCCCCATTCTCTGCACAGAGAGGAGCTGAGACATGACAACTCAAGAGCAACAGATAGTGACCACAGAACCAACCGAAACGGTCGTCGAGCGTCCGGTGCAGCACACCGTGGTCCGCGACGATGCAGTTGGTAGGGCCCATGCAGTGAGCACGCTCATTCAAACAATCGTCTGGAGCGTAGTCGTGCTCGTCCTGTTGGCCGTCGCGCTGGTTGCCCTGCACGTCTACGCGCACCTCTTCTAGAGGAGGGACGCAACCGTGATACTCGTGGCGCTACACGCGTCTGCGCATCTTGGGACGCCGTTTTGGATCGGGTTTGTGTTTCGCGGATTACAGCATTCTCTCAATGGCAAAGATGAAGGAGACCGCCCATGAACTCGTTGAAACTCATCGCCGGTGGGCTGCAGGGGCAGGTGGCAGCGCACGAGCGAGCAGCCACGCCTGCGACCGTCGCGGAACAGTCGCAGGCGAGCTGAAACATCTGCCGAAACTGTGTCAGGGCTCGTTCCGTCAACATTTAAGGAAAGGAGGACGCTATGTTGTACTGGCTTCTGGTGATCTTGGTGATCTTGGTCATCCTCGGCTTCGTCTTTGGTCGCCGCTTGCTGTAGGCATGGCCTCCCCACACCGCGGGCGCGAGGTTGAGGAGGTTGAGCTGCGAGGAGAGTACAACCTGCGCTTTATCCGGTATCTCGCTCCCCTTCTCTCTTCGACCCACGACCCGCCTGGTGCACATACCCCGTCTCTCCAGCTCACGCAGCCCGATCACCGGGACAATCAATGGCACGGTCTGTGCCCTGTGTAGGCCACCCATTCGAGGTCGGCGCCTGTCGTAGAGAAGCCACCCTCATTGGCAAATGGTCCCCAAAGAGTCGTATATCTCATGCCGCGCATTCTCTTTACCATCATCAAGCTGCTTATCGTCAATAAGACCGCTCGCCGGGTCGCCAGTCGGGTGATCGTAGCTGCTGTACGTCGGCGAGCCTAAGAACCAGCCCTAGTGCTCTCGTCCTCAATGGGGGCAAATGAAAGACACACGGCTCCTGAAGGCAATGGCTTCGCGGTAAGCCAGGTGCTCTACCACGATTGCGGAGACGACAGGTGGCATACTGATTGTATTGTCAAGTATGGACAGGAAGGAGGCGGAGGAACCGATGAACCGTCCTGATCGGATAGTCATCCGCAAGGCAGCAGAGACGGCTCAAGAGATTGAGTGGAGTGCTAATCAAATCAGGGTGCCATTGACCAGGAAGCTCGGTCTGATCGCCCTGTTGAGAGAATCCTTCAAGGATGCTGGAACCCATCACCTGGGAGCGTTTGCCGGCAATCTCGCCTTCAATTGCCTTCTGGCGATCTTTCCCTTCTTCCTCCTCCTGCTCTCCGGCCTGGCAGTCTTCCATAGGACGCGGGTCGTGAATGCCATGCTGGGGAACATCAAGACGACCTTGCCGGTCCCGGCCTTTCGGCTGATGCACGATCAGGTGGTGCCCTCGACGCAGAGCCACATGATCGGAGGCTTCACGCTCGGTGCAGCGGCATCCATCATCTTTGTCCTCTGGAGTCTCTCCTGGGGGTTCAGCGCCATCATGGAAGCCGTGAATGTGATGTACGAAGTCGAGGAGACGCGCCCCATCTGGCTGCGGTACCTCATCTCCATCGTCATGTCGGTCGCGGCAGTCACGCTCTTAGCTGGCGCATTCGTTCTTCTCGTCTTTGGACTGGGAACGACGGGCGGTTTCGCTCACGTGTTTGGACTCGAGACGGTGCTCTGGGTTGTCTGGACCCTCGCACGGTGGCTCCTGCTGATCTTCTTGATCTCGCTCGCCTTTGCTCTCATCTACTGGGCTGCTCCCAATACCAAGCAGCGCTTCACGCTCATCACCCCCGGCGTCATCGTAGCTGTGGCGCTCTGGCTCGTCTTCTCTCTCCTCTCCTCGCAGTACGTGAACCATGTTGGTTCGTACAACTCCATCTATGGCACCTTTGCGGGCGTGATCGTACTCCTGCTGTACATGTACTGCAGCTCGTTCATCCTTTTGTTCGGAGCCGAGATCAATCAGGTGATCCGGAAACATGCGCCCGAACGAGAGAAGCAAGAGGCGACTGCAGGCAGCCGCGTTGCACCGAACATACAGTGCGCTTCGGGCTAAGTGTCGCTGAACTACTAGGAGGAGGAGGAAACGGTGCAGCGAATCTTCAGCCGCATCGCCGATGTGGTATTACCGGATTAGGTTCCAATGGCACAGTTATCAGAGAAGAAGCGAGACAACCTGCCCGACAGCGCCTTTGCCTTCCCCGGCCAGCGGAAGGAGCCGCTGGTGGACGCAGAGCACGTCCGTAACTCCGTTGCACGATTCGATCAAGTCGAGGATGTAACAAATGAGGAACGTGACAAGGCGTGGAGGCGCGTGCGTCGGGCTCAGTTCAACAAGAATAGGCGCCCCGTGCCACGTCACTGAACCAGTGCCCACCGGGCTGCTGTCGATCATCGGCGTTCTCGGCGTCCTATGGGGTGGTTCCAACGTTGGCGGCGCGATCTCGACGGTCTTTCAACCGATCTTTCACGTCAAGGGCCGATCCTTTCTGGTGGAGAAGCTGATCGACGTCGGCATGATCATCGTCTTCACCGCCCTGATGCTGGTCATCATTGGAGCGACGGCTGCCGGTGCGCTCCTCAATCGGCTCATCTCGAGCTTCCGGGTAAGGTCGAGTTCCTGGTCGGGACGGTCATTGCGTTGACCGCCGCGTTTCTGCTGTTCGCCGTCATCTATCTCGCCTTCCCCAATACGGAGCCCCGGTTCAGGCTGGGCACCATCTGGCCGGGAGCGGCCATCGCGGCTGTCCTCTTCGAGCTGCTCACCTCTAGCTGGCCGCTCTATGCGCACTTCGCGCACTTCTCTCGGTATGTCACTGTCCTCTTCCCTCTGCTGGTGCTCACGGCGTGGATCTACTTCTTCTGCATGATCCTTCTTGTCGGTGCCGAGGTCGTTGCGATTCGTGCGCTCCGGGAGGCCAGAGTGAGGGGAAGCCGCTTGGTCCGGCGTCGGACGGAACGGCGCCCCAACATGGGGCAGCCGCACAGAATTAAGCTCAACCGGTCAAGGTGTCGTACTCGACCCCGGTCCTCGAGATCGACCATCGCACCCAACTCGATTGAAGGCGGGATAACTCATGGGAGAACAACGAGCCGGCCAGACGAATCAGGCCCATGGAGATCTGTCGCCGTCGCCGATAGCAGTTGCCGGATCACATCAGGCTCCAACGGCGCGGCCAGCAAAGACTCACCCAAGTGCCATGCGAAGGAAAGTTTCCCGTGACTGAGGATGTTCGAGCGACCGCGAGTCGGATCGGCGCTGCCCTGTTCTTACCCGTACGCACGCTAGCAGGACCGTTGCACCGGCGTCGACCGGCGCTCCGGGACGAGCAACGCCGGGACCTGCAAGATCTGCCACCCCTGCCACCTGAATGGAGCTATCCACGGTGGTATCGTGGAGACTTTGCCGCCGCCAAGTGGTTTCGCCCCTCGTTCAACTCGTCGATGCCCATCGTCGGGACTCCCCCGACGAACCGGTGACAATGGTGTTGCCCGAGGTCGTGCCCCACCATCTGTGGGAGCAGCCCCTCCACAACCAGATGGCACTGGCGATCAAGCTGGCACTGCTCGGCCGTCCGGGCGTGGTGGTCACCTCGGTGCCGGTCCGCCTGTGCGAGTAATAGGGTGAGGCGGTGTCGGTGTCCCACCGGCTACACAGAGCGGAACGAGCACGGAGTCGCGCCATGGATAAAGCAGCGGCCCGTCTCCATCTCCCGCTTCGACGACATCAGATGAGTGGACCGGAAATGAATGGAGACTCAGACAGTAATCGAGCAATGACAGGAGGATTCACATGATATGCCCCAATTGCAAACGTGAGAATGACGGCAGCCTGGACCGCTGTGAGGGCTGCGGCATCTCCTTTTCATCGCTTGGACTTCGACCTCATCGCCCGCCAGGGGTGTCGCTGCCTGCTCCGACGGCAAGCCAGATAGCGGCCTGGTGGAAGATTCTTCCAGAGCTCGAGCCTTCAGCTCCCGCCCCAGCTACTACCAAGCCCGCCTTGCGCCGGAGACGGAAATAGCGAAGCGAACCTCCTCACCTGCTGGCCGTGCAGCGGGTGGCTGCACACCCAGGCCGGGAAGGCTCTGAGGCGAAGGCGAGAAGACGGTGACGTTGTAGGCACCGTCCATGGCTCGGAGGTATGCCCACCCAGAGGAAAATAGATGGATAACTGCGCCGAGTGTTGGAAAACTGTTCCACATTACAACTATCGGAATCCCAATCTGCCAGGTACCTATTTTTGCCGACCCGAGTGCAAGAAGATGAACGCACAGCGACCGGGAAAGGTCGAGGAGCGGCAGGAACGGATCGATGAGATGATGCGTGATCTCAGAGGGAGTTCATCTGGCTGGTCCCGGTAAGGTGTCTCTGGCAAGCGACCCACGAGACGGGTACGGCTGCTCGTGAGTCGGATCGTAACGTGGCAGAGGAACTATGAGAGGCCCCGCCTTCGACGATCCATGCTTGTTGCGACAATGCTCGGCGTGGGTCAGTTGGCTTAGGTAGAGACCTGGCTTCATACTGCCCGAGACCGGCGTAGGGGTCGCCGGGTGTATGCCCCGCCAATCAGCCGAGCGTGTGATGTGGAAGCGCCTATGCTTCGTGTGCGTCTCAAGTAAAATGAATGACTGTCTGAAACGCTGATCAGGTATTGAAGGCATTGAGGCGCGGTGTGCATGTGGGCACCTAGCACTGCAATGAGCCACTGGCGTCTCGGCGGTATCAGAGTCGGAGGGGTGTCGGAACCGCCGCCCTCAATGGGTAATCCGGGAAAGGAGGACTCAATGAAGTTTGGACAGCTCCAAGGTACCGAAGTCGTGAGTCTGGCTGATGCCAGCAAGCTCGGCTCTGTCGACGATGTGCTGCTTGACCGGAGTAAGCAGCAGGTACTTGGTCTGCGGATCAAGCGCGGCGGCTTATTCTCTGGCCATGAGGCAGTCCGACTGCAGGATGTGAAGGCAATCGGATATGATGCCGTCACCATCGAGGATGGACGTAAAATCGACAGCGAAAACCAGTTCCCCGAGTTCCAGGGCAGTGTGCATCGGGACGGAATCGTTGGCTCCCGTGTGATGACTGAAAACGGCACAGAGGTTGGAACCGTGGCCGATATCGATGTGGACTTTCAGACTGGCGCAATCACGGGCTACGTGCTCCGTGCTGGCGACGCCACTCGCTTACAGCATACGGGGCAGCTCGTGCCAGTCTCCATTGTGAAGACAATTGGCGACAAGATGATCGTAGTTGCCGACGAGGTCATACCTGCGTAAAGAAGCATAGCCATACCTGCGCGGGGTACGGGAGCAGGCTCAAGGCATCGTAGTATTCGGTGATCGACGCCATCTTCCCGTCGCGCGTCCCGACGAAGTAGCAGGTAGTCCTTTGCTCCAGCGTGACCGCATCATGGCCCTGGGCCACATCTCACCTCGTCTCCGGTTCTCGCATGTTCCTCGCGGGACGCGCCATTCTCCCACCTGATTGGTCGTTGCATCCAGGAGGTTGCGCCCCACCCATCCTGAGAATAGTGCGGCGCGCGGAAGTGGCGCAGCTCTTGGCCAGGAGCCCTTGCTCGCTCGGCGATCTGACAACAATCTGACAACAAAACGCGTCGTTCGCGCTTGTTCGCGCGAAGTTGTGGGTAGCCACTCAGCAGGTTTTTTGGCTTACACAGGCCAAAGACGGACGCATGCGACTATCAGCGAACAGCGGTGGAACGCCATAGAGCCAGTCTTCGGAACTGGGTGTCGGGGGTTCGAATCCCTCCAGGTGCGCCATTTTTGGCCTGTAAAAGCCACAAATCAGGCGTTGCGCACTCCGCAGCGGGTTCGACAACAAGTCGCCACAACTGGGTATCACCTCTAGTCCCGGCGCTAGGCTCTTGGCTCCCTACGAGCGATCAGATATGGTAGTAAGCCCTCGGCCCTTGCCGGGAGAGCCTGTGCACTACGGGTCCTGCGACCGTCGGTGACCAACTGGCTATGTTCCAAGGTGATCGGCCGGGAACGGCCTTGCTGGCACCGCTCACGCGTCGCGCAGCCGCAGTAGCAGCCCGCCGGCGAGGAGTGCCGCTGCGTCCCACGCGGCAAGCACCCCCGAGGCCCGCCCACGGGGCGATGGGCAGGCTGTGGACATTGGTTGTGGTCTCGATGGCGAGCCCGGCCGTCATCGGCCCGATCTCCTGGAGGAGCCGCTGCGCGTGCGGGTTCGTGACCACGCCGCCAATAATTCGGTCCAGCTCCTATAGAGCTGCCTTTCCACGCATCGCCGGGCCGTTGTCCCTCGAGGCTGACGTGGTCGAAGGCGGCAGTGGCGAGAGTGGCGAAAGTGCTGGAAGTGCCCCTCCCGAGCTGCTGCGATACCTGCGTGCTGACCTCAGGCGAGGCAACAAACAGCCCAGCTTGCACCGTCGATGGCAGCCCGGGAAGGTAAACCGCTCCGAGCTTGCGCCAGTGCGTGCCGTCAGCCGAGCGTGAGCGTGTCGGCCCCGGTGACGGCGACCGTGGCTCCTCTGTCGGCCAGCACGGTCATCGCCTGTGATCGAGAGGTGGTGCGCAGCGTGACTCGATCGCCCGATGCGGCCGCGATCAGCTCCGCCACGTTGGTATCGGCGACGAGCCGGCCGCGGCCGATCACCACGAGATGGCTGGCGGTGTCTTGGAGCTCGCTCATCAGGTGGCTGGAGACCAGCACGGCGCGTCCTTCGGCGGCCAGCGAGCGCAGGAAGCCGCGCATCCATACGATACCCTCAGGATCGAGGCCGTTAAACGGCTCGTCGAGCATGAGCACTGGCGGGTCGCCTGGAAGCGCCGCCGCGATTCCGAGCCGCTGCCGCATGCCGAGCGAGTAGCCGCCGGCCTTACGCCGGATCGCTGGCTCAAGGCCGGCCTGCTCGATCACCTCGTCGACCCGCCGGGCAGACAGACCCTGCGAATGGGCCAGCCAGAGCAGGTGATTTCGGCCGCTCCGGCTCGGCTGCAGGGCGGCGGCGTCTAGCAGCGACCCGACGTGGCTGAGTGGGTGCCGCAGGCTCCGATACGACTGCCCGCCGATCAGAGCATCACCTTCGTCGGGCGCGTCCAAGCCGAGGATCACCCGCATCGTGGTGGACTTGCCCGCGCCGTTGGGGCCGACGAAACCGGTGACGTTCCCCGGTGTGACGGTGAAGGACAGCCCGTCCAAGGCCACGGTCTGCCCGAATCGTTTGCGCAGGCCAGTGACTTCGAGTGCGCCAGCCAGCGGCGATAATGAGTCTACGTGAGCCGAGCGAACGACTGGCGGAGCGGATGGGTCACCGAGGCACGGCGCATCGCCGCGACTCCGCGAGCGCCTGCCGTGGCTGGGGCACTACTGGTGCTCTTGGCAGTGACCGAGTCGATCGCGCGGGCCGCGAGCTGCGACTGGGACACGCAATTCGCCCTGACGGTCTGTGTCCTCGCCGTGTTCATCACGCTGCCGCTGGTCGTCCTGGGTCCGGTCGCGGCTGCCGTGGCTGTCTCTGCAGCGAGCGTACTGTCGCTCGCCCTCTTCCACACGCTGAGTGTGGCGGGCTTCGCTGCGCAGCTGATCGTCCTGTACCGGCTCGGCCGGAACGGCCCAGAGCGGAAGGGTGCTCAACTGCTCGCGACGGTTCTTGCGACGAGGCACGCGATGCGGCCGGAACGGGTACTCGTCTCATCCTTCGCGGGTCGACGCTGACGCTCGACCAAGTTGTTGAGCTCGCTGCCTATCGCATCGCCCAAGAGGCTCTCATCAATGCCCGGCGCCACGCGCCAGGTGCCGCCGTCGACGTGGAGCTGAACTACGCCGACGATGCACTGGTTCGAACCCAGCCGCCACCAGAAATTTGGCTTGCACAAGCCAAAAATGAGGGGTTTCTCTAGCGGAAAAGGCTCGGGAAGCCGTTGCTCCACAACCATTTCCACAACCATCGCTCGCGTGGGGCATTCGAGGGCTTTAGAAGAGGTAATCTCTATGCTAACCAGTGCCTGCTGGAGCACCAGCTCTTCGTAGCCAGGAGCCACTAGGTAGCGGATCATGGAGCTGTTTTCCGCGTATCTGAGCCACTTTTCCCCTGGTGGACGATCGCGGATCGCACGAAGCGCGACCATGACTCAGGACGTCACGTGAACCGGATGTCCGTAGCCGCCGCGCTCGTCGTAGGTGACCAGCACGTCCGGCCGCACCTCGCGGATCAACCGGACGAGGCGCCGGGTGGCCTCCTCCCGATTGGCCCGAAGGAAGTTGTCGGGGTTGTCGTTGGCCGGGGTGCCGAGCATGCCGGAGTCACGGTAGCCTAGGAAGTGCACCTCCTCGATGCCGAGGATTGCAGTGCTGCGGCGCAGCTCGTCGGCCCGAATCTCGGCGAGGCGAGCCCGCTCCTCTGGCGTGTCCCGTGCTGGGTCACGGATCTCCCCCTCCTCGCCGCCGGTCGCGACGACGAGCACGGTGCGCATCCCCTCGTCCGCGGCTTGGGCAAAGACACCGCCCGTCCCGAAGATCTCGTCGTCCGGATGAGCGTGAACCGCCATCAGGGTGAGCCGCTCAGAGACCATACGGATCTCCATTCAAAACAGTTTGACTGCTTTACAGTATCGCCGACTCCAGTCTGGCCAGGTTGTGTTCGCGGCTCTCGCTCGAGGTGGAGGCAGAAGGAGTGCGAGTCCGATGACGAAGGAGATGACCAGATACGGGGCGAACTCGGGAGAGAGGATGGTCTGATGCCAGCGAAGTATTTGATCATGGCGAACCGCCCCTCGATGGCGACGAAGATGCCAAGCAAGGCGGCAGCTGCCACCAATTCGGCGATGGTGCGGGTGGCACCCCAGCCATAGGTGGTCGTCCCGACCAGGGCGTAGACCAGGAGGACGAGAGCCAGCGTCACCGTGATTGCCCCTGGGAGATCGTATGAGCGGGAGCGATCCTCGCTCCGGCTCTCGGAGAGAATCCTGGGGGCGGCAAGTACCGCAAGGATGCCGATGGGCACGTTGATAAAGAAGATCCAGCGCCATCCCGGCCCTGGGTGAGCAGACCACCCAGCATGAGCCCGACGACACTCCCTCCTCCCGCGATCGCACCCCAGACAGACAGGGCTCGGTTGCGGGCTACCCCTTCCGGAAAGGTGACGAGCAGAAGGGAGAGAGCAGCTGGACCACGGACACGAGCGCGAGAGTCACGGTGCTCCGACGAACAGAGGCGAGGGATTTCTGGATCTCTACAGCAGTTGCGGACATGGCATAGTCTTCCTTCCCGGCCCGATGCGTCGTTACGCCTGTCGGCATGCTCTACTGCACAGGAGCGAGCCCAAGTTGTTGCAGCATCTTCAGAGTGTCGAAGAGCGCCCACTCCTCGGCTATCTTGCCTCCTTCGAAGCGGTAGATGCTGATGCCCTGGAATTCAATGTGTCTCCCCGTGGGAGGGCCAAAGGCCTCCGTCTCTCCTAGGTGGGTGCCACGACCGGTATAGCGGGTTACCACCTTGTCACCTTCGGCGATCTCATCCTCGACGGTAGCGCTGATGTCGGGGAACGCCACATTGAACATGGACATGTACTGCTTGGCCTCGTCGTAGCCGTGGATGTCTCGATCTGGTTCGTGCCAGACCAGATCGGGAGTGAACAACTCCTCGATGAGGTCGAGGTTTCTCTGGTTCGCGGCCTCGTCCCAAGTACGCCGTGCGACGGCCTTGTTCGCTTCAGTGGGTGTGAGTGTGGTTGCCATTGGTTCTGTTTCTCCTTAATTTGGCTGGTATCTCGCTAGCTCGCGAACGCGGAGAGCGAGGGTGATCTGGACCGTGACGGTGTTGCCGACATCGACCTCCCAGTCTCGTCGGGCGTCGATGGGTAGCCCCTGGATGGCCATCCTGTGCTCCTTTCGTTCCTGGCTGTGTGCCGGCTCCCTGCTGGGAACCTGAGGTCCAGTCTGCGGCACTCCGGCACGCTTGCCCAGGACGTGCACCTCCCGCTCACCTCCCGATCACCGGATATTTGGCGGAAGTGCTTCGCGTCCCCCTGAGTACGCCGGGCCGCAGGGCCAAGCGCTCCGATATCATGGAGTCAGGAATGAAGCCACCTCAGGCGTGACAGCGGCAGGGGAGCGGCCGGCATGGCGACGGCGCAGGAGACGACCTTCGGCGTGGTGCTCAAGCACCTCCGTCTGGCAGCGGGCCTGACGCAGGAGGCGCTGGCCGAACGAGCTGGCGTGAGCTCCCGGGCCGTTGGCGATTTGGAGCGCCAGCCGGACCGCATCCCCCGCCTGGAGACCATCACCCTCCTGGCCGAGGCCCTGGGACTCGATCGGGAAGAACGGGCGCAACTCCTGGCGGCAGCCCGGCCGGAGAGTGCTGGTCCTGCCATCGTGGCTCCGGAGGACTGGTCCGAGCCCCCGACAGCTCACCCGTCGACATCGCCGCTCGGGATGGGGGCGGTGGCCCATGCCTTCACGGAGCTCCAATCGACTCTCCTCCTGGGTCGTAGCCAGGAGCTGGAACTGATCCGCCGGCTGCTCGTCGATGGCACGACCCGCCTACTCACCCTCACCGGTCCGGGTGGCGTGGGCAAGACCCGCCTGGCTCTCGAGGTGGCCGGCGAGGCCAGCTCCCACTTTGCCCAGGGAGTCGTCTTAGTCGATCTCACTCCCGTGCGCGATCCCGAGGACGTCCTCGCGGCCGTTGGGGAGAGGCTCGGGTTTCGGGATCTTGAGGGCCCCGCGCTATTGGGGCGGCTCCAGGCGTATCTGGCAGAGCGCGAGCTGCTCCTCATCCTCGACAACGTCGAGCACACCCTCCCGGCTGTCCTTGCACTGGCTGCGCTTGTGGCGGCTGCTCCTCGAGTCACGCTTCTGGTGACCAGCCGGGAGCCCTTGCACCTCCGCTGGGAGCAGGTCTTCCACGTGCCGCCCCTGGAGCTCCCCGATCTTCAGCACTTACCCCCGTTGGAGGAGCTCGCGCAGGTTCCCTCCGTCGGGCTCTTCCTGCAGCGAGCCCAGGCGATCAATCCGGATTATGCCCTCAGGGGGGAGAATGCCAAGGCGTTGGCCGAGCTGGTGGTGCACCTCGACGGCTTGCCCCTGGCCATCGAGCTGGCTGCGGCTCGCACGACCCTTCTGTCCCCCCAGATGATCCTGGAGCGGCTGGGGCGGCGCCTCTCGCTGCTGCGCTGGCAAGCCAAGGACCTCCCAGAACGACAGAAGACCTTACGCTCCGCCATCGCTTGGAGCTACGATCTCCTAACTGAGGACGAGCAGACCCTCTTCCGCCACCTGGGGGTCTTCGCTGGGGGCTTCTCCTTGGAGGCAGCGGAGGCCATTGCCGAGCCTCTGGGTGTGGACGCGATCGAGTGTCTGGCCTCACTGGTAGATAAGAGCCTGGTCCAGGTGCAGGGACGGGACCGGGACACTGTCCGCTATGTCCTCTTGGAGAGCATGCGGGAGTATGCGCTCGAGCGACTGGAGGAGGCGGGAGAGCTGGAGGAGGCTAGGCGCAGCCACGCCCTGTACTATCTCGCCCTGGCAGAGCAGGCAGAGCCGGAGCTGACCGGGCAGGAGCAGCCGCTCTGGTTCGGCAGGCTGGAGTGGGCACGCGAGAACCTGCGCGCCGCCCTGCGCTGGTTGCTCGATTGTGACGAGGGCGAGCTCGCCTTGCGGCTGGCAGCCGCCCTCGACTACTTCTGGGAAGCTCGTGGATATATCGCAGAAGGACGACGGCAGCTCGACGAAGCGCTGGGACGGGCACCCGATGCCGATCCGCACCTTCGAGCCCGCGCGCTGAGCCGGCTGGGAAGCTTGCTCGTCTGGATGGCCGACGAGGTGGAGCATCCCAGGGCCGTCCTGACCGAAGCGCTGGAGCTGGCCCGCTCCGTCCAGGATCCGGTGACCATTGCTCGCTCGCTCTCTCTGCTTGGCGTGCTCGGCCTGGTTACCAAGGAGTGGGACCAGGGCCGGCGGTACCTGGAAGAGGCTCTGACCTTCTCGCAGGAGGCCGGGGATAATTGGGGGATCGCCTACGCACTTGTCTACCTCGGCGCCATGGAACTCAGGCAGGGCCATCATCAGGAGGCGGTGGGGCTCCTGGAAGACAGCCTTGCCCGGTGTCGTGAGATCGGCGATAGGTCTGCCAGGGGGTTCCCACTCTTCTCGCTCGTATACGCTGCCGGTGAGCTGCGGGATGTTCCGGGCGCGGTAACGCATTTGCAGGAGCTGCTTGATCTGAGCAACGAGGCGCAGAATCGACGGCTCCTGTACCTGTGCGGCGAAGGAGTGACCTGGCTGCTCCGGGAGCAGGGTGATGCAGAGCAGCTAGCGCGACTGCTGGGAGCGACCCAGCAGCTACGGGACACGACGGGGCTTGACCGGGGAAAGATCGTTTCTACTGCGATGCTGCTCCCGATCGCGGCCGAGGCGCTCCACGCCCGGCTCAGTCAGGCGGCCTTCGAGGCGGCGCTGGCCGAGGGTCGCACTCTCACCTTCCAGCAGATGTCTGACCTGATCCGAAAAGTACTGGATGATGCGGCACAGGGTGGTGCTCCCGAAGAGGCAGGACAGGAGGCGCGGGGCGCCACCATCCTCAGTCCACGAGAGCGAGAGGTGCTGCGGCTGGTGGCCGAGGGGCTCTCCAACAAGGAGATCGGAAAGCGGCTCTTCATCGCCGAGAGTACGGCAAGGTACCATGTCACCGGCGTCTTCAAGAAGCTGGGGGTCGACACCCGGGCGCATGCCGTGGCAATCGCGGCCCAACGCGGTCTCCTCTAAGGCGGGCGCTCCCTCGGTGCGCACAATCCCCTGAGAGTGTTGATAATGTCGGCGCCAGAGCGGCTAGAGAGCCGGTACCGGTCCCAGAACCGAGCAACAGTCTCGACGCTGCCGTCTCACTACCTCTATCCAGACAGTCATCCGGACGAAGAGAAACGGTTCCGCCCGCTGATGCGGGAGGGGAAGCGCCATCCCGGAGGTAGGTCTGGTGCCCCGTCCGAGCTGATGGATGCTCTAACGTGGCGGCTAGTGGGTCATGCTGCAAATGATTGACGATAGGCGACGTGGTAAACAATACTGTGGTGGACGAAGGGAGAGGAAGGATGGCCCCACCACAGAAGGACGGATTGCGCTCCGTGAGCGCGGAGGAGCAGGCGGTGCTGGAGCAGCTGGCGAAAGCACGGAGCGAACGGATCGATCGGGTGCAACGAG
>Ga0207416_1003873_pt1 | contig 13672 bp, 21 predicted proteins | sample PaiPotPPM11metaG_FD_184107 | JGI IMG/M metagenome (GOLD analysis project Ga0207416, IMG submission 184107) | Iron sulfur acid spring bacterial and archeal communities from Banff, Canada, to study Microbial Dark Matter (Phase II) - Paint Pots PPM... ...
GGGGAGACGCTCCCCGGCTGCGATCACTTCATCAAGTTTCACGCCGTTGATATCGGGCGACTCAAGGCCGCGTAAAGCCAACTCTACCGCCGCTAATTCGCCTTGCATCTCTTCGTCGTCAATGTAGCCATCGCGGTGTTGTTTCAGAATACGAGAGCGTTTCAGCTTCAACCGTTCCTTTTCGCGCTCAATGCTCTCTCGACTGATACCAGCCGCTTCAGCAGCCTCTACCATTTTCCGGCGGATTGTTTCGCGCCACTGTTCAGGCAGTACCAGCCCTTTGAGCAATTCGCCAAATTGCGCCCGTACCAGGTCAACCCGTATTGTGAGATGTCCGCCAGCCGGGCATGGCAGCCGCCGCGTCCTTGCTACATCTCTGTAGTAATCGTGGGTGACGTTTCGACTACCGCCTCCCGTACACCTGAGTGTTAATCCACATTGGATATCAGCAATGTACCCCGCAAATTCATAAGTTCGTCTTGCGCCGCTCGCTCTTTTAGCGGCGTGATGCATCGTTCCTGTGACCGCCCGTATTTGTTGCCACTCTTCATAGGTGAACGTCGCCGGTTGTTGCCCCCGGTGTCGTTGCCCTTTATATATGACCGTTCCTCTATCATCACCAGGGGCATAAGCAGCAAAGAACTCGTTTCGTAAGATAGCGATGATCGTATCCTTTGTGAACAGGCGATTCCCGAAACGTTTGCTTCCAGTGCGATAGCCTGCCGCGTTGACAGTATCAGCAATTTTCTCTGCTTCAACGCCTTGTATGCGTAGCTCCCCGATCATGCGTAAACCAGGGTTCGTAGCTGGATCGATATCTGGAGGCTGCTTGGGGCCGGTACGTTTGTAACCAAAGGGGATATCACCATTGTACAGCCCCTGCGCGGCCCGCTCCCCTTTACCTTTACTGGTATGCTTTGCCAACATATCAGAATAGTATGCCGCGAATGCCGCGACGATGGTTAGCTGGAGCTTGCCCTCTGGCGTGGAGTAGTCGATGTGTTCAGACAGCGAGACGAACGCCGTGTGATGATCTGCCAGAATGCGGAAGCTTTGGAGCGTGACCATGACATTGCGAGACCAACGATCTAGCGTGTGTACTATGATCATCTGCACGCGGCCCGCCTCCACATCCTCTAGCAGCTGCTTAAACTTTGGGCGCTTGGCTATCTGTTCGCCGCGCGCGCTGCGCTCATCATCCTCGTAAAAGAGAGGGGCCGGTAGTCCGCGTCTGGCGCATTCATCGGCGATCGCTCGCTTTTGCGCGTCGAGGCTGAAATTATCGGCTTGCATCTTGCTAGAACGCCGGACATAGCCAGCGACGACAACAGACGATTCTTGTGGTTTGGGACTCATCTTGACGTTCTCCTACGGAACAGCTATACGATTCTTTACCTACATGGCTTGCTTGTTGAGTCACAAGCCAACAAACAACTATCTTAGCCAGCAAACGTAACGCACCAGGCGCGTTACGTTTGCTCATGGGAGCATTCCTAACGACTTGAGATTGTCATGATAGAAGCGCGCAGCCTGAATTGCAGTAGTAAGAAATGTGTCTTCTGATTGCTCTATATAAAGCCGCCAGGACTCTTCACCCGGACTAATCGTTGTATGGCCGTTAATCAACATTCTCCAGTGCAATCGCTCTCCTATCGCTACAAGCTCCAATTGCAACTTTTCACGATTGCGCAGCCCGTTATGCACCCGTTGATAATAGTCGCCTAATCGCTGGCGTTGTATCTCTACCTGCTGCTCCAGCTTCACGATGCGTTGCCCGGCCCTGGTAAGCTTTTCCTGGCATTCGCCCGGCCCTCGTTCCTGTTCTTGACGCCGCGCGGCTAATTCGCCCGTAAGCGTTTCAAGGCGCGCGTTCGTCATGGCAACATAGGCCCGGAATCGTTCCTGTACTTGCTCTAAACCGGCGCGATAAGGCGCGCAATCGTTATCCGCCTGGTGTGTTACGTTTGCTGGCTCTAGCTCTGCTATGCGCGCCTTGAGCCGGTCTACGCGCCGTAGTTGTTTCTCGCGCAGCGCGCCCGTTTGCTGATCATGCTGCTGCTCTAGTTGAGCGATGCGATCATTGCCAGATTCACGCGCGAGCGCACATTCATGCAAGATTACTAGCTCTATGGCCGTCGCTGCGTCCTCTCCATAGCGGCTCATATGCCAGTCAAGAAAGTTGCGCGTCCCTGGTGTGAACGCTTGCCAGCGCCGCGCTACATCGTCTTTATGCTGCTGCTCACGGCGCTCACGATAGGCCGATTGCTTACAGTTCTCATCACAGTATTCCCGGCGTCTATGACCGCGTACCTGCTCAAGAGGTCTCTTACAATGTAAGTACTTACATGTGGCTTGCTCTGCCATGTGTATACCTCCCTGCTCAATCGTAACGCACCTGGTGGGTTACGATTGCTGGCGGATTTCTCATATGAACCCTTCACAGTTCTGCCACAAGCCATATGTTTTGGGATAGTTCATGAGCAAAATCTCGCGTCCATACTGGCGGGCTTTGCGCGTTTTCTCGACAGCTTTCGTCTGTGTCCAGGTGATTCGCCGCCAGCGTGACGGCGGGTACAACTCATAGATCAGGGGATGCTCATAGTACGAGAGTGCAACCAGCGCCGGGGTTGCATTGAGCAGCGTTGCCAGTTGCCGGTGTTGCTCTTCTGTGAAGAGCGGCACGCCGTCTACTTCATAGTAGTCTTCACAGCCGACGTAAGGCGGATCGACATAGAACAGGGTCTGGGGCCGCTCATACACCTGAATGATCCGCGCGAAATCTTGACATTCAATCTGAACGTCACGCAGCCGCCCGGCGGTAACAGATAGCAGCGCCGTTGCCGAACGCAGCGAGTGTGCCTGATTATGGCCTCCATGATCAATGTTGTAGGCCCAACTACGATGATCGGGAGAACCTCCAAAGGTTGAGCGATGCACGTAGAACCAGCGCGCCGCTCGCTCAATGGTATCCATTGGCTCGGCACATTCCAGGCTTGCCCGGTAGTCCTCAAACAGACGGCGGCTATAGGGCAGGCTGTCAACGCGCTCCTGTAACTCCTGGGAATGATCGCGCGCCATCATCCAAAAATTCACCAGATCGCCATTGAGGTCATTAAACACCTCAACCTGCTTGCCGGGCGGCTTACAGAACAACACATGCGCTGCGCCACCAAATACCTCAACATACGTTCCATAGGCTGAGGCAAGTGGAAACGTCGCCACAATGCGGCGCGCGGCGGCAAATTTGCCGCCGACCCACTGCAAGGGGGATATCGCTATGGCTGTACTCATAGAGACACCTCATTAACGAGAAAAGCTCTGGTTATGACGCTTACACCAGGGCAACATCGATCACGCCGCCTGTTCAAGGTTATCGGGCTGATGCTGATCGACTGGTGTTATGGCAATGAGGGCAAGAAATGTTTCGTTTCGTTCTGTCAGACAGCGATGGGTGATCCGCGCTACCAGCGAACAAAACGCGACAATTTCAGAGGATAAGGGGGTCTGTTGTGTGTCGGAAGACGCTGTACTTTTCCTGGTTTCTACGAGTGTTGCGATCATACAATTTCCTTCTTTCGGTAAGCGCCCCGGCGTGGTATACTATGCACGCCGGGTAACTCCCTGCTAGCGGCGCGCTGTTCGTCTCGACAACTAGACAGCGCGCCGCGCCACGTTTTAGCTTGCTTTCATCTGTACAATGGAGGATCGCTGGTAAAATCGCTTATCCAGTTCCCTTGTGTGGATGTTTCAATCGCTTCTACAACCTTTTGAAATTTCTCTAATGTCTCTTGCAAGAGCGCATAGCCGCGCTGCGAGCGTTCAAACGTCCCTTGTGGACTTGATTCACCTTTGCGAGGCTCTAATTCGGCGGTTCCCGGCGCTTTTCCGGTTCCATTGGTAAACTGGAGTTCTAAGCCAAGTTGACGCGCTAATGATTGCAGTTCTTCAACGGTCATGCTTCTTTGTGCCATGTTGTTTAACCTCTCCACTGGTTGACGGCTTGCTCAACCGCATTGATATAGGCGCTTACGTTGTTGTGATCACCAGACGGCGCATAGACCGGGATAATTTGCTCAACCGTCGTTAAATGCCATTGATTGACGTAGAGCAAGCGTATAAGCCGATACCAGTCCACATACCCGGCTTGCCACGTCGCGTAGGCTCTAAAGCCATCTATGCAAGCGTAGCCAGGCGTACACCTGATATTCCCCAACGATTTTGTGACGCGCGCCACGCCGGTTGTACCGAACTCTGACTCATGCTGGAAAAAGGCCAGCGCATACGCCGGGTCTATGCCATAGGTTACGCCGTCAGCATACAAGGCCGCGCCTGTTCCTTGCGCGGTACTATGCGCCGCGGCCAGGACGCGGGTAATCGTCGCCGCGCTAATCGATGGCTTGCCTACAACCGTCGTCGCGCTTGATGGCGCGGATATGTGGATCGGCTTATGCTCTATTATCGCTTGCCATAGTCCCGTTTGTTGTGCGCAGATCGTTGCGAGCATCACAAGGCCAGCGATAATGATCAACCAAAAAAGACAACCGGGGCCGGAACTTTTTTTCATTTTGAATGAACTCCCTTTTACGGCTTGCACCTGGTCGTCTCGACTCAACCAGGCGCGAGCCTACAAACTACATGCCATGCTGATCGCGCGGCCCTTTTTCCATTTCTATAATGTCGATAACGGCGCGCTCAGGGACGCGCTTACCCTGCTTTGCAAGGCACTCGTTAACCTGATGGATCGCCTCTACCAATTGCGCGTTATGTTCAGGCGATCCAATTGCGTAGATAGGCGGATCGGCGCGATGCGCGGCGCGCGAGTTTCGCGCTCTCAACCAGGGAATAACGAATACGTCAATGATGATCAGCAGCAGCGCCACAACCAGGATGATCGGCGCAACAATTCTGAACATCGGCGTAAAAACCGTGAAATTCATTGTTCTTCCTTTCTCTCATGAAACGTTCTTCCCATCGACTGGCCGCCCACGTTTCTTGCGGCGCAAGCTCTTTAAGTCGTTGCGATAGCGGTACTGCGTAGAGCGCGGGAGCTTGTCCAGGGCGTCAAACGCGCTCGCAACGCCTGAAAGCAGCGCCCCGATAAACACCTGCTTTCCCTTCTGTGTCGTGCGATCCGCGTAGTCATGAAACCAGGGCGGAAAGTGGCACGGTGCGTAGAGATAGCCGTCATGCAGCGCCAAGACGGGAACGTTGATACAAGTCGTGTGTTCATAGCAGATGATGAGCGTTGGCTTGTGTTTGGCAAGATGATAGCGTTTGCGCCACCAGTCAAAGGACGTAGGCAGAATGACCGCCATGTATGTCTTGCGCCCGTCCTCATCGGGTAGCTCGACTTCCCATAACCAGCGACTGGACACGGCAATCACCTTGAGTTCCAGACTATTCAGTTGTGCCAATAGCAGATTGTGGGTATCTTGCCTATTCAACATGCCAACACTCCACATCTAGAAGCGACCTATGCGCCGGTTGTTCCCGTCGTCTGGGCCTTTCAGAAGGTTTCGGCGGGCCACGTCGAGCAGCGCTTGGTTCGTCATTTCTTGCAATTCGTTGACCACCTGGAATTGCCGTTCCCGCGCCTCCAGGTATTGCTCATTTTCGCGTTTGCGCTCTTTGGCCTGTTCCCGCGCCCGGTCGATTTCCAATTCGCCCTCATTGACGGCGCGGATCGCGTGCGATTTCTGGGCCAGTTCGCGTAAGTGCTTTTGCAGGGACTTGCCGCGCCAGAACAGAATGCAGACTGACATCACATCACCGAGCGCAACCCCGATGGTTCTGACGGCGATTGCCGTCCCGCCCAGGCCGGTCAGCGCCGTATGGGACATCCCGTCCGTGGCGATGGTGTACATGAGTAAGGCGCTCCCCGCGCTGGCAACTGCCCAGACGATCCCCGTCAGCGCCAGCTTCACCCAATAGCCGATCCCGCCATCGGCGGCTTTGGCAACTTGCCCTAAGCGGATCGTCAGCGCCGCGATCCCCCCTTCAAGGGCATAGGAGATGCTGTAGGCTGAAAACAAACCGAGCGACGGCGCAAAGTAGCGCCCAATGTCATAGCCAACGGCCAGGGTGAGAACCACGGGAATCGCGAATCCGACAAAGGAGACCGCGCCGAGCTTCACCCTATCCGCAAATGACAGGTAATCCTCATCGAACGATTCAATGAGCTTGCGCTGGCGGCGGTAGTCGTCTTCCTCTTCCTGCTCAACGGGGATACTCGCAGCCGCCCCGTCAGGGCTGCGCTTGCGGAACGGATTCCGAAAGCGCAGCACTTTACCGGGGTCTGGAATCATCTTCCGAACGCGCGGCAATTCACCGGTATCGGGTTCCGCTTCCTTTACGTCAGCTTCCGCATCAACAATGTTATCCTGATTCTCTTGTTCCTGATTTGCCAAGTGATCTCATCCTCTCTATCGCGCCGAAGCGTTTCGTGAAACGGCCAGGGCGATTTTTGTCGTGACAATAAAATTCGGCCAATTTTGCAAAAAGGGTCGCGCGGCGCGGCCTAAATCGCCGCGCTATTCCCGTTCGTGTCTTACGAATGTGTCACCGTTGCCCGTTCGTGTTTAGGGATGTGCCACGAAACTCTGAGACGGGCCGGGCGATTTACGGTTACGCGCTGTTCGCTGCACTGGCGCGCAACGCCTTGCGCTGTTCCCGATGCTGCTTGTTGATGGTCGCTTTTTCATCGCGATCCAGGCGGGCGCGTAGCCGTTGGACTTCTGGGGATACCCGCTTCACCAATTCGGCATACAGCCCTAACATGATCACATGATTTTTGTCGCTTGCCTCTTGCGCGCGGTTCTTGAGTTCTCGTAAGAGTGCTTCAACCTCCTCGACATCTTCATGCGTGATCGGAATTGGTTGTACTGTTGCCATGCATTTGACTCCCTTCTAGAGTGCATATTTCTACCAGCCGCCCGTTTGCGACTGGCAAGGGTCTGGGGCGGGGTTCGCACCCGCCCGCCCGCTTGTACGGATCAGACTGGAACATGTTCAAGTGAGATGTTGAAAGGTCTGCCAAAGGGCATTCTTGACAGTACCAGGCGCGGCAATCTCGAATAGCCCCTCGATAATTTGCCGTAACGCCTGTTCGCGGGTTTGCGGGTTCTCGACGGATTCCCATTCGCTTCCGTTCCATCGAATCGTTGCGCCGATATTGACAGCAAACGGCGCATCACGTTGCGCCAGGATCGCCTTTTTCGCGCGGTCAAGCGCAGCCTCAAGCGCCTCTTTCCTGGAGTTATATGGGCCGTCCCAATCGTAGCCCGGCCACTGATAGCCCCACCAGGACGATTCAATCTGGTGGGGAGAAAGCTCCAAACCGTAGGGTTCAAGCAACCATTGCAGCAGCGCCGCCGCCTGGTCATCGTTGAGCATTGCCGCCGTCATATCCTGCATAAGCATCAGACCGTTCTCATGCTGCTCATACTGACCTTGCGTCATTTGCAAGCCGTTTTCTGGCGCATACCGCGAAACGCTTGTAACCAGGACGCCCAACGGCCCACTTGTAAAGCGGATCATCCTCTCGCCTATGATTGTCGTGTTTTCAAACGGGGGGTGTTCTGCCATGACTCTCAATAACTCCCTTCTGTAGCTCGATGAGCATGGCGCGTATGGCTCGCCGTTTGCGCCAGCATTGCAATAGCCAATGGTGTCGATACATTTCCAGGGCAAGCCACTGATTGCGATGTGAAGCATCGTACTTGCCGTGACATCTGGGACACATAGCCCGCAGCCGGGGCCGGGGATTCCAGATATCGTGATCGAGATGAGCGGCGGCTAAATGCACGGGGTAAACCACGCCGGTACGGCGCGAAACAGCAACCGCGCCCTCGACAATACCGCATTCCTGGCAATACCAGCCTGCTTGTGCTTTGCACTGGCGTGCCAGTTCGCTCCAATTTGAAGGGTAGGCCCAGTACCATTTCATGCTGCATCACACCCCTCTTTGTGATAGAATGAGACAATCTCGCTGGAGATTGAAACTTCATAGCGCATCATGCCGCCTCCCGCTCGTACCGCCAGAAAAAGCGAAACGTCGTCGCCAGGGCTGATGCGACGTTCCGATACGCGCGCTCATCTTTGCCGGGAGAAAGCCAGAACCGTGATGCATGGGCGGGGAGTCGCTCCCCGTCCACATTCGCATCACGCCCTGCAAGATAGATCACTTCCGTTCCGTTTCCGGCGCGGTAGTGATATTGTGCAGGCAGATCGGGAACACCAGCCGAACTGGATACGCGGGCGTTCATCTGGAATACCAGCGCAAAGCCAAAGCGTTGCAGCAGCGCCGTCACGCTATCTAGTGATGGGCAAGTCTCACAAAAAGCGCTCCGATTTGCTAAGACAGTGAGTTGATTCATCGCCCCGCCTCACTTTCCGGCGGAATGAAACGTACATTGCCTGTCTTGCGAGACTTATTGTGAGCGTTCGTATTGTGTCGCTGCACGGGATACAGGCCACGTTTGTTGACTTGCTCTTCATTGAGGATGCGCCAGAACGTCGGTGTTGCCTTGACGCTTAACTTTGCAGCGATCTGTGTGCCATTGAGGGTAGGATTCTGGCGCATACATTGGCGAATATCGTCACGCAGACTCATTGTCCTCCCTCACTTTGCAACCGGAACGTTGTCAGCTTGTCGTCGATCATGCGCTCGACAAGTCGAGCGTCGTTGTCGCTTTCCTTAACCCACTGTCTGAGTTGCATGATGAGGCGTCTATCCTGTTCAGTGATAGTCGTGTCACCCATTGCCAATTCGAGACTGGCCTGAACAAGCGCAAGGCTAGCAATGGCGTTGCTGATGTGCGTTTGGGCGGTACGGAAATGCTTCTTCATCGTGCATTCCCTCTCATAGCGCGCCGTCGCGCGGCTGCTTGCAGCAACACCCACGCGCTATGAGCGGCGCAAATGGTTGATGACCATTGTTCAGGGTAGGGCTTGCCAGGATGAAGCAACGGCCAGCACCAGGCGCATTGTTCAATCGGCGCGGCCACTGACGGGATCAGCTTTGCTGACGTCTGCTTATCAGGTCGATCCGGGGTAGGAGTAGCGATCGCGGTGATCATGTGATAAACCTCCATTGCCGCCCTCAAAGGGCTGACTTGACGGCCAGCCCCCTGACAGGCGACAATACCACTGAGGGCTAACCTATGCTCATTCCAAGTGCATGTAAGCTACTCAAACCGGCTGGCCGAATGTGTATCAGACATTCGGCCAGCACTCCTACAAAGGGACGCGCTACGAGAACACAATTCGGGGCCGCTTTACAAAGGACTCACTACAGAAAACGCACTACGAAACTATCATGAGATAATTATAAAACAATAAGTGATGACTTGTCAACGTTATTAAGAAATTTGTGGTGTTTAGAGATAAAAATAAGTAAATTTGCACTGCCATTTAACCTCACTCTGTATAGCAAGCCTCTTACGTTGCGTTACTACCTAATATGATGTATAGTTATCATAAGTAAGCATAAGGAGGGATATCATATGCCAATTAAAGCTGATAATGATGATTACTACACTATCGCAGAGGCTTGTGAGTATCTAGGCGGTATCTCCCCTCAAACTTTGCGCCTGCGTGCTAGAGATAACAATGTACGACCATACAAGCAAGGACTCTCAAAAAAAATCTACTATCGTAAATCCGACCTTGATCGGATAAAGGCATTCCGTCCGGTTACATGGGATGAAGATAATGAAGAGCATAAGTTGGATACTGAAAAGTGATCTAAGCGCCTGGCTGATCATCACTCTCCTCGTTATCTAGCAACACCTCTTCTAAGCCGTATTGCCAAATAAGCAAGATATCCAAAAGCTGTTCGGTCTCCGCTGATTCAATTGTTTTCAAATCACCATCAATATTGAGACAACCATTAAGAATCTCAATTGAATGAGTTCCGACTTGCCCTTGAACATGGCCCTTTGTATAAAGCATCGTGTACGCCTCCTATCATTTCCAGAACTTACGGTCATTTGGACGTAAGTCACCGAATGCTGCGATGTCCTTAATGACAACCGCTTCAAGATCGGGTATACTTTCTGCTAGAAGTGTAAACCAGTTAGCCCCCGTTGGGAATATCGTTTGTATCGTCTCCTGTAGCGTTTCGTGTAGCAGTTGATGTATCGAATCTTGTATCGTTTCCTGGCAAAGCGTCATTTGGGATTGATTCCGATACAGACAGGCCATAGAATTGAAGTAGGCGACGGGAAAGCATGATAAACCAGAAGTTGGTAGCGACCCGAAAAGAGAAGGACTGGTCAATTGCAGTTGCCAGCGCGCGGGCAAAGGTTAGCAGAGTCACCTATTCCCGTTGGGAAAATGGACATCAGCAGCCGCGCCCGACTGAGCTTACCTATCTGTGTGAAGCATTCGGCTTGTCTGCTGATGATTTAGGGTATGGACATCTTTCCAAAGAATCCTCAAACAAAGCAGCGTCCGAACCTCAACAAAGCTCAATGCTCATCCTGACGCCGGAACAAATAACAGCCTTTTTCAATCTGCTAGGGAGCGATACAATGAAACAACGGTTTGACCCATCCAAACGAGCGACATTAGAAACACTCTTAGGCGCAGCAGGTATAGCTCTTTTGTCGCCGCTATCCGGCTTGATGCATGTGGAAAACCTGCTTCACGATGAAGAGATTTTGTCTATCTGCTTTACCAATATCCCTATCTACTGGCGACTCTACTTTGATGGGCATTTAGCAGAAGTAGCAGCTAACTTGCCGGGACATCTTCAACAGTTATCAAGACTTACAGAAAAGCCATCACCTTATCAAAGAGACGCTGCTAGCTTAGCTTCTAAGGCCCATCAATTGGCTTGTATGCTTGCCTTGCAACCCCAGGACTTCAAGTCAGCATTGGTTCATGCTGATCAAGCTATTCAGTACGCGCGCTTTACGGAAAATCCAAACCTGCACATTGCTTCACTTATACGGAAAGCGTTAGTCTACCTGTACCTGAAACGGCCTGAGCAACGGTTATGGGCATACCAGGAAGCCAGTCAGTATATCGGCAAAGTTTCACCTTTACTCAGGGGGCGGGTCTATATGGGGCTTGCAGAAGTTCATAGCGAGCTTGCCAGATTCCACGGCGATTCTGAGCATCCTCATGACGCTTTGAGTTTCCTGGAACAAACCCATAGAATTTTTCCTGATCACCCGCAAGACGATCCTAACTTCTCTTACACTCACTTCAAGCTCCCCCAGGGATATGCAGGATTAGTACATCTGAATCTGAATGAACCTGGGAAAGCCTGGGACCTTCTCACAGAAATAGATAGAACTATCCCTGTTTCGATTGTACCGGATCGTGTTGAACATACCATTCGTCAAGCAAAAACCTTGATCAGGCTAGGAGACTTAAAGCAAGGCGGGCTGTATCTTGAATCGGCGGTCAATTCTGCAAACACGCTCGGATCGCCGCTGCGTTATAGAGAGTCTTTCGACATCTATCAAGAGATGTTGGCTAAGTGGCCTAACGAGCGGTACGTGAAGAATGATTTAGCTGAACTGTTCCCAACTACCGTAGAGAAGAGAGGGTAGCTCATGTCTCATTCATCGCGGTCTGAGATACAAGCAGCATACAACTTTGCAGCAAACGTCTATTCCAGAGCTTTCGAGATGAACGCTCTTCTTGTGCTTGCAAGAGAAGATGAAAGAGAATTGTTTCATCTTCTCTTGCAAGCACAAGAAAAGGCAAACGCAGCCGTCACTGCAACGAGGGAAGTAGAGCAAGCTCTAGCCCAACTGTTGACTATCGTTACGAAAGATAGCTAACCTTAATCACTCCCACCTCTGTACCCGCTTGCGCGGATACCAGGAATCAATCACATCACTGTAGGTATGGTATCCGCGCGGGGGGTAGCAGCGCACACAAACAGGCTCCCCGGCAAGATCGCGATACACCTCACAGCCACATTGCTTACACAGCTTGCCATGTGTCAGCTTATGGCTTGCAAGGAACGTTTCATCTGCAATCGGTACGGCTTGCGCTGGATCGCTTTCCAATGCAGAAGAAAAACCAGTTAGCCCCCCGGCCTGGCACATGCCGGGGCGTTGCACAACGGGCGGATTGTCTGTGTCGAGTAGCCCGTCACTCTTCACGCGCTCGTAATGAGCGCGGCCCGCATCCGTGATGATCTCGCTTATCCAGGCGGGAATCGGCTGCCCGGATCGCGCCGCGCTTTCTAGCTCTGTACGCGCCTGGCACAGCAGCGCCTTTGCCGCTTGACGCATGATCTCGCTTTTAGGGGCTTGTGAGAGTCGTACTTGTAGTTCCAGGGCGTCGCCACTATCCTGCGTCCCGTCTTCACGGCGGGCGCTCGCTCCAAAATCCGTCCATTGATCACCGCGAAACGCAACGCTGGCGGTACGCTCCCCGCGCCATGTTGCCAGCCCGCAGCCGTTCCGTTCTGAGGGTAGCAGGTCGCTAAGATCGGTATGAGCATTGTACCAGGCCGCGACGTATTGCGGGTTAAAAGCGAACCATAGCCGTTTCCCCTCATCACTTTGCCCATACCTGGCTTGCCATTGTAAATCAACGCCCTGGCTTTGCTGGTGATCACCGGCGGGCAAGTTGCCGCCCGGCTGTTCGTTGGGCAATGTTCTAGCTCGCTCGTTGCCCAACGGCGGCGCTTGCTCTTCATCATATTGGGCAACATCAGGGATCGGCGTCTCTTCTTCTGCATAGACCGGCACAATCCCCGCGGGAGTCTGATGAGCGAGTAGCAGCCGCGCCACGCCGTCTCCATTTGAACTCGTTTCCCCGTCCGATACGCTGATCAACTGACACCATGCATTGACGCCAGGCCGGATATATTTTCCCCCTGGTAAGCGGACTTTGTTCCAGCGTTTGGCGTCCTCGGGCCCGGGCCAGTACTCTTGCACACCTGCCAGCGCGGGCGCGATCTGATAGACATGTTGTTTTGCTGCGCTCACATCGACGAGCGTATCAAAGACGATCCACACATGGCCGCCGCGATCCGCCGGGGATAGCTCCAGCAATGGAAGATAGCCAGCAGCAGCTAAGGCCCGCGCCGCATCTTGCAGAGCGGCCCATCCTTCCGGCGTATCGCTATCCCACGCCAGCCCGCGCGTTTGCCTATTGGGATAGCAACACCATGCGCCGCGCGCCTTGCCGCCATTCAGATGATCAAGCGTATCGCGCTGTGTGAGTGAGCGATAGACGGTGTAGTATTTCTTTGCGCTGGTACGACTCATTTCAATATGTTCATCGCCTGGGCCTGCCAGCGCAAGGAGTAGCGCCGCCGCCGCTTCACGATCTGCCTGGTTATCCTGCTGTTGTGATTGTTGGCTCGTTTCCAGGCGATCCGCGCCGCCGTCCGATGAATCAACGGGCATAGGGGGGCTAACTGGTTTTAGATCGTCCTGCAAGTTGCGGGCCGGTTCGCAAAAAAAAGATTCGGGCGACGGTTCGTCTGGCAGAGCAGCATCTTGCGGGCCGGTATCGGTGTCCTGTTCCTGGCGGGTATCAGCCTCGCTAATGATGCTTTCATGCCCACAAGTGCATACGAGGGTGACACGCCGCCGTATGATCACGTCAGTATTCCCACATCTGGGGCAGGCATAGCGCGGCCCGCCGTGATTGCGCGGCTGATCGGGGATAATCTTTTCTGGGGTTTGTAGCTTCTCTT
>Ga0207416_1003874_pt1 | contig 13671 bp, 11 predicted proteins | sample PaiPotPPM11metaG_FD_184107 | JGI IMG/M metagenome (GOLD analysis project Ga0207416, IMG submission 184107) | Iron sulfur acid spring bacterial and archeal communities from Banff, Canada, to study Microbial Dark Matter (Phase II) - Paint Pots PPM... ...
CCCCTGCACCCCCCGGCATGGGAGGGCTTCGCCCCCCCATAGCCCTCCCACGGGGGGACGCGCAAAACCCGACGCCCGCTTCGCCCCGCGCGTCGGCTGAGGTCAAGGCGCCGTGGTTGCTGTTGGCAGGCGGCGCCAAGACCGCGCCGCCTCCCGCAGCGGCAGAGGTTAGATCGGCAGACGGGAATCCGCGGGTGCTTCACATCGTGACCGACGCGCTGCCTACGACCAGCGCCGGGTACACGATCCGCACCCAGGAGATCGCGCTCGCCCAGCGGTTCGCGGGCATGGACCCGCAGGTGGCCACCAGGATCGGCTTCCCGGTGACGGCCGGGGCCATCGACGGCAGGGCGACCGTCACCGTGGACGGCGTCCCCTACCACCGGCTGCTCCCGTGGATCATGCCCGGCCGGATGGACCGGCTTTACCAGACGCACCTGCGGTACGCCGCGAAGCTCACCGAGCGCCTGCGGCCCGCCGTGCTGCACGCCGCCTCCAACTACGCCAACGCGGTCATCGCCCTGGCGCTGCGCGAGACGACGGGCCTGCCCGTCGTCTACGAGGTGCGCGGCTTCTGGGAGGACACGTGGCTGTCGCGGCACGCGGCCAACGACGACCTCAGGCTGTCTGACCGCTACGTTCGCACCCGCGCGCTCGAAACGCGCTGCATGACCGACGCCGACCTGGTCGTGACCCTCGGCGAGGCGATGCGCGAGGAGATCATCCAGCGCGGTGTGCCCGCGGACAACGTCATCATCGTCCCCAACGGGGTGAGCGAGAGCTTTCTCCGCCCGCTGCCCGACGGCGCGGCGCTCCGGGCCAGCCTCGGCATCCAGCCGGACGAGTACGCCGTCGGCCTAGTATCCAGCCTCGTCGCGCACGAAGGCATCGGCACGCTTCTCGAGGCCGTCAAGATACTCAACGACCGGGGCGTCAAGACGCGGGCGCTGATCGTGGGCGACGGCCCCGAGCGGACCGCGCTGCAGCGCCAGGCCGCCGACCTGGGCCTGAACGCCGTCTTCACCGGCCGGGTCCCCTCGGAGAGGGTCCGCGACTACCACGCGGTGCTCGACGTCTTCGTGGTGCCGCGTACCCCGGACCGGGTATGCCAGCTTGTCACGCCGCTCAAGCCGGTCGAGGCGATGGCCAGCGGCCTGCCAGTCGTGGTCAGCTCGGTCAGGGCGCTGAGCGAGATCGTGCACGACGGGGAGACCGGCCTGCTGTCGCCGCCCCTCGAGGCCGGCGTGCTCGCCGACCGGCTGCAGCAGCTCCTCGGTCGTCCCGACCTGCGGGCCAAGCTCGGCGCGAACGCCCGCGACTGGGTCGCCCGCGACCGCACCTGGGCCCACAACGCGGCCCGCTACCGCGAGGCCTACCACCGCCTCGGCGCCCTATAGTCTCCACCCGATAACAGCAAGAAGCGCGAAGCGCAATGCGACATTGCGGACGCTTCGCCGTTCGGCGGCGAGCACGGAGGTGTGACACGCGCCGCGTAGCACGTGAGCGGCCGCCTTTGGGTCATCCCCCGGCTACGATGAGGGGTCAATTGCTGCGAGGAGGCTTTTGCGTGAACGTGGTGATCATTGGCCTTGGCTATGTCGGCCTGCCGCTGGCTCAGGAGGCCGTGCGCGACGGCCTGAACGTCACCGGCCTCGACATCAGGCAGTCGACGGTCGACGGCCTTAACGCCGGCCGGTCACACGTGGATGACCTGGCCGACGCCGACATCGCGGCGATGGTCGCCGGCGGCTTCCGGGCCACGGCCGACGCCGCGGGCATCGCGCCGCTGCCGGACGTCACGGTCATCTGCGTGCCCACCCCGCTGAGCGAGTCCGACGGCCCCGACCTCACGGCCGTCAAGGCCGCCACCGAGACCGCCTCGAAGCTGCTCAAGCCGGGCGCGCTGATCGTCCTCGAGTCGACCACCTACCCGGGGACGACCGACGAAGTCGTGCGCCCGATGCTGGAAAAGGCGAGCGGGCTCACCGTCGGCATCGACTTCCACCTGGCGTTCTCCCCGGAGCGCATCGACCCAGGCAACGAGCGGTACGGCATCCGCAACACGCCGAAGGTCGTCGGCGGCATCACCCCGGCCTGCACCGAGGCCGCCGCGGCGTTCTACGGCCAGGTCTGCGACACCGTCGTCAAGGCGAAGACCGCCCGCGAGGCCGAGATGGCCAAGCTGCTCGAGAACACCTACCGGCACGTCAACATCGCGCTCGTCAACGAGATGGCGATCTTCTGCCACGAGCTCGGCGTCGACCTGTGGGACTCGATCCGCTGCGCCGCGACGAAGCCGTTCGGCTTCCAGGCGTTCTACCCGGGCCCCGGCGTGGGCGGCCACTGCATCCCGATCGACCCGAACTACCTGTCCTACAAGGTCCGCGCGGAGCTGAAGCACCCGTTCCGGTTCGTGGAGCTTGCCCAGGAGATCAACTCCCGGATGCCCGGCTACATCGTCGACCGCGCCGCCGAGCTGCTCAACACCGACGCGAAGGCGATGAAGGGCGCGAAGGTGCTGCTACTCGGCGTCACCTACAAGAACGACATCGCCGACCAGCGCGAGAGCCCGGCCCGCCCGATCGCCCGCAAGCTCCTGCAGCGGGGCGCGGTGCTGAGCTACCACGACCCGTTCGTGGACGGCTGGCGGGTCGACGGCACGGACATCCGCCGGGCCGCGTCGCCGACCGAGCAGGCCGACCTGACGATCCTGCTCCAGGCGCACACCCAGTACGACCTGGACGACATCGCGGCGAACGCCCACCTGCTGTTCGACACCCGTGGCAAGATTTCGGGAGATTCCGTCTTCCCGCTGTGAGCCGCCCAGTGGTCGGAGGTAAGCCAGTGGTCGGAGGTAAGGAGGGCGTCAACAACATGCACGTCGTCGTCTGCACGGTCGTGCATCACCCGGCCGACGCCCGGATCTTCTACCGCGAGATCCAGGCACTGCTCGACGCGGGCCACGATGTCACATACATCGCTCCGCACGGAGAGTCGGCTGCTCAAGCAGGCACCGAACGGAGGCGGGGTACCCTCCGTCGCGTCACCATTCCGCGCGCGTCGGGCAGGCGCCGGGCGAGAGCGCTGCGCGCGGCGCGGGCCGCCATGGCCGAGCAGGCGGCCGGCGCCGACCTGCTGCTCGTGCACGACCCGGAACTCCTGCTGGTCCTCCCGCCGAAGGACAAGCGGCCCCCGACCGTCTGGGACGTGCACGAGGACACGGCCGCGGCGCTGACGACGAAGGCCTGGCTGCCGGAATGGCTCCGCCCGGTGGCGGCCGGCGGGGTGAAAAAGGCCGAACGACTGGCCGAGCGCAACCTGCACCTGATCCTCGCCGAGCACGGCTACAACGCCCGCTTCGCGCGCGAGCACCCGGTGGTGCCCAACACGACGTACGTACCGGAAACGGCGCCGCCGCCGGGCGGTCCGCGCCGCGTCGTCTACGTCGGCTGGATTTCCCCCGACCGCGGCTCGGCCGAGATGGCGGAACTCGGCCGCCTGCTGAAGCCGCACGGCATCGGCGTCGAACTGATCGGACAGGCGGACGCCGCGGCGCGCGCGCACATCGAGGCCGCGGGCGACGCGGTGCGCTGGCACGGCTTCGTGCCGAACGCCGACGCGCTGCGCCTGGTCGAGGGCTGTCTCGCGGGCTTGTCCCTGTTGCGGGACGAGGAGAACTTCCGCCACTCGATGCCCACCAAGGTCGCCGAGTACATGGCGCGGGGAGTGCCCGTCGTGACGACTCCGCTGCCGCTGGCCGTGGAACTCGTGGAGGCGGCGCACGGGGGATTCATCGTCCCGTTCAATGACCCGCGGGCCGCGGCGGACGCGATTCTGAAGCTGGACGCCGACCCGGACCTTCGGGTGAAGATGGGCCTCCGCGCGCACGAGTACGCCCAGCGCCACCTGGCGTGGCCACCGCACGCGGCCGCGTTCGTCGCCCAGCTGGAGACCTGGGCGGCTGCCCGGCCGTAGCGAGCAGCAGGGATCAGCTGGCCGGAGTGTCCAGAATGGACGTGTTGGCGAAGAACTGGCGCATCTGGGCGAGCTTCGCGTCGACGTCGCTCTTCTGCTTGGTCAGCTCGTCCAGTTCCTTCTGGATCGCGGCCCGGCGCTTGTCCGCGTCCGCCTCGAGGTCGGCGAGTACCTGCTTGCCCTCGTCCTTGGCCTGGGCGATGACCAGCTCGGCCTTGCGGTGCCCGTCGGCTATTTCCTTCTTGGCGTCGGCCTCGGCGTCGCGCCGGGTCTGTTCCGCCTGCGTGGTGGCGTCGGCGGCGCGCTTTTCCGCGTCGGCGGCGCGTCGCTCGGCTTCCTCGACGAGCTTGCGGGTCGCCTCCTGCGCGTCGGCGAGCCGCTCCTCGTCAAGCCGCTCCGCTTCGGCGCGCCGGTCGGCGAGCTCGACCTCGAGGTCGGCCTCGGCCTGGGAGCGCAGCGCCTCCGACTGCTCGAGCAGGAACTGCTCGCGGCGGCGGATCTCGTCGGCCTCGCGGCGGGCCACCTTGATGATGTCGTCGCGTTCCCGATCGGCCGCGGCCTTGACCCTGGCGGCCTCGCGCTCGGCTTCTGAACGGATGCTTGCCTTCTCGAACTCGGCGGAGGTGCGCAGCCCGGCCGCGTAGGACTCGGCCGCGGCCTTGACCTTGGCCGCCTCGCGGGCGGCCTCTTCCGCCGCGGCCCTGGCGTGCTCCACGATCTGGCGCTGCGCCGCGACAAGCAGCTGCTCGATGCGGGCGCTAGCGCCAGGCGCAGGGCGCGGACGGGGCCGTTCGGCGGACTCCGGACGCGGGTTCGGGCCGGAACCGGAACGCGGGCGGGGCGCCGCCTGGCTCCCGTTCCCCGCGCCGAAGCCCGGTTCCGGGCCCGGGCCGGAACTTGGACGCTGGCCGGGACCTGGACGCTGGCCTGGCGGCTGGCGGCGGTCGTAGTCGGGGCGCGGCACCGTGCTTGCCTGACCCGGGCCGCTGCGGGGGCCCGGGTCCGCCTGACCCGAACCGCCGGGAACGGTACGCAGCGGTCCGCGGCCGTTCTGGACGCCGCCGTTACGGCCGCCTCCGTCCTGCCCCTGGCTGTTTGACCTGCCGCCGACGGCGTCGGGAGCGGGCGACTGGCGCATGGCGAAGCCGGCGCGTGGCGCCGGCCCCGACTGGGTCGGGCGCTCGTATCCCTGCGGCGGCATGCTGCCCCCTTCCCGATCAGATCTTACCTGGGGCCACGGCGGGGCACCGGGCTTGAGAAGCGTGGGATGGCCGCCTGGGTTGGCCACCCGGTGTTGGCCGCCCGGTGTTGGCAGCACGGTGTTGGCCGCACGGGGCGACCGGCCCCGATAGGATCGTGGGCGTGAATCCGCGACTAGTCCTGCCGCGCCTGCGCCGCCTCGCCGGTGAGCACAAGCTGTTCACCATCGCGCTGGTGGTCGGCGCGCTGCTGCGACTGGACGCGATGCTCGGCTACCCGGGCGCGCTGTGGTTCGCCGGAGACTCCTACGTCTACGTCGGCGCCGCGCTGCGCCCGCAGCCCGACCTGTCCAAGGCGACCGGGTACTCCTTCTTCCTCCGCCTGCTGCTGCCGTTCCACTCCTTCACCCTCGTCACCGGCGTGCAGCACCTGATGGGCCTGCTCGTCGCGGTGATGATCTACGTGCTGCTGCGGCGCAACGGGGTGTCGAAAACCTGGTCCGCCATCGCGACGCTGCCGCAGCTCCTCGACGGGTACATCATCGAGGTCGAGCACCTCACCATGGCGGAGACGCTCTTCACGTTCCTGCTCATGGTCGCGCTGCTGCTGCTCCTGTGGCGGCCACGGCCCCGCTGGTGGACGGCCGCCGTCGCCGGCCTGCTGGTCGGCGCCGCGACGGTCGTGCGCACCGAGGGCGAGGTCATGCTCGCGGTGCTGCCGCTGTTCCTGCTGCTGCGCGGGTGGTCGTGGAAGACGCTGCGCGGCTGGGCCGTCGCCATCGTCTTCACGGTGGCGGCGCTGATCCCGTTCGGTGCGTACGCGAGCTGGTTCCACGGTCGTAACAGCGGTACGCCGATCTACAGCACCACGCTGTCGCAGGGCTTCTACCTCTGGGGACGGGTGTCCTCGTTCGCCAACTGCGCGGTGATCAAGCCGACCGGTGACGAGGCCCTGGTCTGCCCGACCCAGCCGATCGCCGACCGGACCCCGCCGGGCGACTACATCTGGCATGCCCCCTACGTGCACCAGGACATGAACTCGATCGGCGGCCCGGTCAGCGTCACGGGTAACCGGGTGCTGACCGACTTCGCGATCAAGGCGGTCCTGGCGCAGCCCTTTGACTACGCCAAGACGGTCGTCAAGGACGTCCTGCTGTCGTTCGGCTTCCCCCGCATCGGGTACCCGGGGTCAGGCACGACGTACTACTACAGCTTCCACCTGCACTACACGGGCACGGACCCGCACACGCATAAGCCCCTCTCGCTGCTCCCGCCGAACAACCCCGGTCACGAGTGGATTCCGGGCGGCACCGCCTACGAGGACTGGCTGAGCTACGGTCACCAGGCGCCCGGCGTGGTCCACAAGATCTTCGCGGCGCCGATCGCGGTCTATCAGCGGGTGGTGTTCACGTACGGCCCGCTGCTCGCCGTCATCTTCCTGGTCGGCCTCGGTGGCCTGTTCTCGGTCACGGCCCGCCGCAAGGGCAAGGGCATCGGGTCGGTGCTGTCGGTGCCGACGCTGCTGTCGCTGCGCCTGCACTGGCGGCCGCGCGGGACGTCGATGCTGCCGTGGGTCACCGCCGTGGCGTTGCTGGTCGTGCCGATCGCGGTCGCGGACTTCGACTACCGCTACCTGATCCCGGTTATCCCGTTCGCCTGCATGGCGGCCGGCCTGGCGTTCGCACCCCGCCGTACCGCCCCGGACGTCAAGTCGGCGTCGGCCGCGGAGAGCGTCGAGTCCACGGTCCCCGACCAGGTGGCCTGACCGCGGCGGAGCCGCCGCCATCGCGACCGGGACGACAAGGCTGGCTTCCGCGTTACTTCGCGTCGGCTGGCGGGGCGGTGAAGACGTCGTCCGTAGTGTCGGCGGTGAGCGCGGCCTCGGCCCATGCCTTGAGCTGAGCTAGGTTAGTGCACTCGTCGAGTTGCCTGTCCTGGCTCGCGGCGAGTTCTAGGCGGCGCGCTTTCAGGAGCATGCGGACCGTGCCGCGTTCTCCCTCGAGCAGTCCCTGCTCGCGGCCTTCCTCGCGGCCTTCCTCGCGGCCTTCTTCCCGGCCTTGGCGGTAGTAGCCCAGGCCGAGCCGACTGAACGGCTCACTGTGCTGGGTCTCCATGAGAACCTCCAGGGCGTTGCGCACAACTGCGGGTGCCATTCTCACTCCGTACTCATAGTACTTTCGCGCTTCGTCGTCCCCCAGGGAAAGGACTCCAGTCGCGAAAGATTCGAGGATTTGTTCGCTGGTGCCGTGATAGGCCAGCGACATGACCGCCATGACCGGGTCGCCGCTCACCTGCTCCGTGGTGGCGAGTTCGGGGACGTGAGGTGGCCGAAGGACGGCCGGGCAGTGGGTGTAGCCGCTAAGCGAGGTTTCGATGGGCTTCTCGTAGGCGGCGGCTACCTGGTCGTCGGGGCAGATCACGAGAAGGTCGACCGGGCACTTGAAGTTCAGCCACAGCGCGGCTACGTATCGTGGCCACTGCCTGAGTTTGTCCGTGGACCAGTTCTGTTGGTGCTCCACGATGAGGACATGGGTCGGCTCCTGCTTCGGCCCCGCGTACAAGACGGTGTCGGGTATCAGGTCCCGTGACGGGCGGTCGGTGTAGGTTTTTGCCGTTGCGACCTTCAGCGTGGCGCCCGGCGGCAGCCGCACTCCCGCGCTGCGGGCGAGGCTTGCCGTGACCCTCGGGTGATCCTTGACGAAATCGGTTCCTGAGTCGTGCCAGGTACTCGGCATGCATTAGCTCCTTGTCACCTGGCGAGCGGGGAAGGCGTTCTCGTCGCGGCGCGCCGTGCGGTGGTTGCTATGCGGCCACTATACGAATCCCGACTCGAAAATGCGCGGAATAAAAGAAGAAAATCGAACTGGCAATCGGTTGCCATTTCGTGCACGGATCGCCGTGTCACGACTGGCGGGACCGATTCCTTTTACGGCCGCCGCTGGTCTGCACTGGTGAGGGCTTCGCGGACGTACCAGTTCCGCGCGGCGAGACCCGTGATGAGGGAATGCGATGCCATGTAAGCAGTCCGAAGCGATCCGCGAGATGGCCGACTGGGTACGACCCAGGCTCGGGCTTTAGCCACGATGGGGAGCGATAAACCGATGACCGAGCGCTCAGACGAGTTCGTGCGCAGCACCGAGCCGTGCCGGCGCGAGCTGGTCGCGCACTGTTACCGGATGCTCGGCTCCGCGGACGAAGCGGAAGACGTCGTGCAGGAGACCTACCTGCGCGCCTGGCGCGGCTACGACGCCTTCGAGGGCCGGTCGTCGGTCCGCTCCTGGCTCTACCGGATCGCCACCAACGCCTGCCTGACCGCCGTCGAGCAGCGCGGGCGGCGGGCGCTGCCGTCCGGTCTCGGCGGCCCCGCCGACGACCCGGACGCGCCGCCGGCGTCGGCGGATTCCGGAGTCGTATGGCTGCAACCGATTCCCGACGCCCTGGTGACACCAGAATCGGAAGATCCCGCGGCGATCGTCGCCGCGCGCGAGTGGCTGCGACTCGCGCTCATCGCCAGCCTGCAGTACCTGCCGGCCAGGCAGCGGGCCGTCCTGCTGCTGCGTGAGGTGCTCGGCTTCCCCGCCGCCGAAGTCGGGGAAATGCTCGGCATCTCCACGGCGGCGGTCAAGAGCGCGCTGCAGCGGGCCCGCGTCCGGCTCGATGAGGTCTCGCCGGCGCCGGAGGAAGTCATCGAGCCGACCGAGCCGCGCGCCAGGGAACTGCTCGGCCAGTACATCGCGGGTTTCGAGAACGCCGACACCACGGCGCTGGAAAAGGCGCTGCGCGCGGACGCGGCGATCGAGATGGTCGGCACCCGCACGTGGTTCTCCGGCCGCAAGACCTGCCTGCGGTACCTCGCGCACGTGATCGGGTCGGCGGGAGACTGGCAGATGTTCCCCACCCTCGCCAACGGCCAGCCCGCCGCGACCGCCCACTACCGCGGCGGCGCCTACGGCCTCGGCGTCCTCACCGTCACCCGGGAGGGCATCAGCCGCATCACGGTGTTCGACGGCGGTCCCGGCCTGGCGGCGAGGTTCGGCATCGCCAGGCCTGGCTCATGACGATGAATGCCGCTTTGCTCACGGGCTGCCGCCCATGAGGTCCATCATGACTGACACTGAGATCCCGTGGGCGACGCAGAACTGGTCCAGCGTCTTGCTGTCGACAGGATCGGGGAGCGTCGTCTCGGCCAGGTCGGCGATCTCGCGCATCCCAGCGTTGCGCAGCACCCGGACCACGTGCTGACGGGAATTCTCCATCCGGACCACCTTCTTTCAGGGAAGGCCCCCGCCGTACACTCCGGAAAACCGCCGCGCGGGGGAGATGCTTCCCGCGCGGCGCCGCTATCACTCGTCAGTCATGCCGCCGCCAATCCCGGGATACGTGGCACGGGACACCGTGACTCCTGAGGGCGATTCAGAGGGGATGTCCGTTCGGTGGCAGCTACCGTAGATTTGTCGGGGATGTAGCACGCGCGTCTGCCGGGGAGCCGAAAATGCTGATTCCGTCCGAGCTTGCTTCTGCGTGTGCCGACGTCGCGGCGGCCGGCCCGGCCGACACCATCGCGGGCCGGGCGGCACGATACGTCGCCGCGCCCGCCTCCACCGAGGAGGCGTCGGCGCTCCTGCGAGCGGCGGCCACGCTAGGCCTGACCGTCGTGCCGCGCGGCGCCGGCCTGCTGCAGCACTGGGGAAACCCGCCCGACAGCTGCAACCTCATCATCGACACCCGTCGCCTCGACCGCGTTGTCAAGCACAGCGCCGGCGACCCCACGGTGACCGTGCAGGCGGGCGTGCGGCTGCCCGACCTGGCCAAGGTCCTCGAAGCAGACCGCCATTCCCTGATGATCCGCCGGCGCGGCCGGGCATATCCCAGCACCGTCGGCGGCCTGATCGCCACCAACGCGGCCGGATACACCAGGTACCGCTACGGGACGCCGCGCGACCTGCTCACCGGCATCACCGCGGTCCGCGCGGACGGAACGATCGTCAGCAGCGGCGGGGCCGGCCCGACCGTCGCCGGACAGGACCTGGTGACGCTGTTCGCCGGCTCCTACGGCACCCTCGGGCTGATCACCGAGGCCACGTTGCGGTTGCACCCGCTGCCGCACGCGTCCGGCAGGGGTGTTCCTGCCGTGCGCCGATCCAGAAGACGCGGCGCGGCTCGTCGAGATCATCGCGGCGGACTCCTGGATGGCGGCGTCCGGGATCGACGTACGCTGGGTTCCTGGCAAGCCGACGGGGCTGATCGTGTCGATCCGCGGCGACCTGGAGGGCTTGGAGGAACGGCGCGAGCGGCTGCACGCCCTGGCGGGCCGCCCCGCCGCGCCGCCGCTCGACCCGGCCCGGGCGCGGCGGCTCGACGCCCCCGATCACGGCGGGCTCCCGGCGGATGTCGCGCGGCGCCTGCGGGCCGAGGGTGACCGGATAAGCGCCGAGCTCCTAAACCCTCCGGCGGACACGGGGACGCTCGTGCGCGTCTCGTTTCCACCCGGCCGGCTCGCCGGGGCACTGACCGCGATCCAGGCGGTTGGCGCCGCCATCTCCGTCCCACCGGGAATCGGGGGCTCGACGGGCGCGGGCGTCCTGGAGGTCAAGGTTCCCGCGGAGTCACCGGCCGCGGCCGTGGCACGGTTTGTCGCGGACCTGCGGGAAGAGCTAAGCAGGCTCGGCGACGCCGGGACGGCGCCCGATGCTGCCCGCGCGGTCGTCGTGTACGCGCCGGATGAGGTCAGGAACCTGACGGACACGCACGGGCCGGTGCCGTCGCTCGCACTCATGCGCGCGGTCAAGGACCAGCTCGACCCGGACCACCGGATGGCACCAGGCCGGCTGGCGGAAGCGATCTAACCGCGTCACAGGCCGGTGCTCGACCAGTTGATGGTTTCCGGCGCCACCAGCGGGGTCCCGACCTCGACCTGGAGGTTCTCGTGCGACCCGAGCGGCACGTCGCGGGGGTTGCCCTTGAACACCTGCCCGTTCACGATCACGGTCACCTTCCCGTGCGCGGGCCCCACCTGGCCGGGCCCGAGCGGCTGACCCCACTCGTCGAAGAACTCGCCGAGCGTGTAGGTCCGCTGCACCGGCGACTCGATGTGGATGATCCCGTCGGCCGCGTGCGTGTGCAGCCAGTAGAAGCAGCTTCCGGAGCCGATGAAGGGCCCGGCCTGCGTCTGCTGCGCCACGGCGTTGGGAATGCCGATCCCCGCGGGCACCTGGCGTTCCTGCCCGTTCACGAAGATCGTCAGGTGCGTGTGAATGTGGAACACCGTCTGCTCGCTGGCGTTGCAGCCGACCCCGTCGATGGCCTGCCCGGCGGTCGCGGCCGACGTCCCGGCGAGCGCGGGCACGGACGGAATCGGCACGTTCTCCGGCCCGAGCGCCCCGCCGGCGGGCGCCGCCGTCAGCGTGCCGAGCGATGACAGCGCGGCGTAGGACGCCGGGCTGCCGGAGTCCGCGACGGACGCCGAACTCGGGCTTGACCCCGACAAGCCAAGCCCAAGGCCGAGCCCGACGCCGGCCACCACGACGACCGCGCCGCCCACGGCGGCCAGCCGGAGCCGGCGCTTGTTCCGCTGCTGGGCCCGGCGCGCCTCCTCAAGCGCACGCCGCCTGTTGTCCCGCGAGTTGCGTTCGGACACCGCGATCTCCAAATCTACGGAGTAGCTACGTACTATCTACGTACGGAGATAGTAGCAAGTACGATGGCGGTGATGACAAGCGCGCATCGCGAGCGGACAAGACGAGTGGGGGAGCGAGTGCACGGGTTCGGTGAGCTTGAGGCGGTGCTCATGCACCGGATCTGGGACCACGGCGGCACCCTCACCGTCCGCGACCTCTTCGAGGAACTGCGTGAGGAACGCAACATCGCCTACACGACCGTCATGTCGACCATGGACAACCTGCACCGCAAGGGCTGGCTGGCCCGGGAGCGCGACGGCAAGGCCTACCGCTACAAGGCGGTCGCGACCCGCGAGGAGTACAGCGCCCGCCTGATGCGGGAGGCCATGGCGGAGGCCGGCGACACCGAAGCGGTGCTTAGCCACTTCGTCGCGCAGATGGACGGCAGCGAGTCCGAGGCGCTCCGCGCGGTGCTCGCGAAGCTGAGGGACGCCCTGCCGTGATCACCGCCCTGGTCCTGCTCGGCTACGCCGCCTGCACCGCGTGGTGCGCCCCCGCGCTGCTCGCACCGCTGACCCGCCGCGGCGTGAGCGTCCGGGCCGGCCTGGCCGCCTGGCTGACCGCCATGGCGGGCGTCCTCGTGTCCGCCGCGGTCGCCATTGAAATCTCATTCAGAACGATTGCGGCTGACTGGCCCCGGCTCACCCAGGACCTGTGCCGTTCCGTGGCGGGCAGCGCGTGTACCCCCGGGGTCTACGGCAGCGTCTTGTACCAGGCCGGCGTGATCGTGCTCGCCGCGTCGCTGACGCTCGCCGGGGCGGTAGCAGCCTGGCGCTGCGCCCGCCGCGTCCAGCGCTCAAGGGCGCAGACCCGCTCGCACGCGCGGGCCGCGCTGCTGGTCGGCCGCGCGCTCGCGGCTCCGAGGCCGGCCCCCGTGCTCGGCAACACTGTGCCTGGAACCACTGTGCCTGGAACCACTGTGCCTGGAACCACTGCGGTCGGCAGCGCCGGCCCGGTCGCCGCCGGGAGCCGTGCCGCGCGGGCCGGGGCGGCCCGGGCCCCTGTGTTTGGAACCACGGCCGGCGCGCACACGGTCATGCTCGACGACCCGCGCCCCGCCGCCTACTGCGTGGCCGGGCGTCCCGCTGCGATCGTCGTCACCAGCGGCGCGATCGCCGTCCTCGACCCACCGCAGCTCGCGGCGGTCCTCGCGCACGAGCACGCCCACCTGGCCCACGGCCATCACGTCCTCGCGACGGCCACCAGGGGCCTGGCCGCCGCCTTCCCCGGCGTCCCGCTGTTCACCCGCGGCGCCGCCGAGGTCACGAGGCTCACCGAGATGGCCGCCGACGACTCGGCGGCGCGGACCAGCGGCCGACGGACCCTGGTCGCCGCCCTGATCGCGATCGCGACCGGCGCCGCGGTCCCAAGCACAGTCGTCTCAGGCGAGAACCCGCGCGGCGCGCCCGTTCCGGCCGGCACTGCTCCGGCCGGCACTGCTCCGGCCGGCACTGCTCCGGCCGGCACTGCTCCGGCCGGCACTGCTCCGGCCGGCACTGCTCCGGCCGGCACTGTTTCCGCCGGCACTGTTTCCGCCGGCACGATGGCCGCCGCCGCGTACGCGGTCACCGACCGGGTCGAGCGCCTGCTCCGCCCGTCCGCCCGGTCCCGCTCCACCGTGTTCGCCGCCGCCCAGTCGCTCGCCCTCGCCGTACTGGCCGCCCCGCCCGCCCTGACCCTCCTGCTAATGAGATAACAGCAAGAAGTGTCGGCTGATGACGGTCTCCTGGCGGGCGCCAGAAGATGGTGGATTGTTAGTCACCCCAAAGCCCAACCGCACCGGGCGGCCGCCGCGGTGCCGCACAAGGCCGGCGCCGCGG
>Ga0207416_1003875_pt1 | contig 13666 bp, 20 predicted proteins | sample PaiPotPPM11metaG_FD_184107 | JGI IMG/M metagenome (GOLD analysis project Ga0207416, IMG submission 184107) | Iron sulfur acid spring bacterial and archeal communities from Banff, Canada, to study Microbial Dark Matter (Phase II) - Paint Pots PPM... ...
CGTGCCGCCCGCGCCGCCGCAGCCCTGGGCCGACCTCCCCAAGGTGCTGGAACTCGCCAAGCGCCCGAACGCGGTGATCAAGGTCAGCGGCGCCTGCACGCTGTCCCGGGAACCTTATCCCTTCCAGGACATTTGGGACCCCCTTGCCCGCGTGTTCGATGCCTGGGGTTTCGATCGCTGCTTGTGGGGCACGGACTGGACGCGCGCGTTCGCAGTCGTCAACTACGAGCAGGCCGTAGAGCCCTTCCTTGAGACTGACCGCCTGAGCGACACCGAGCGGTCAATGCTGATGGGCGGTGCCAGCGCGAAGGCTTATGGTTGGTCGCCGAAGAAGGGTTAGGTCGTGTTGAGGGTTTTTGACAGAGGAATCCAGTTTTGATTCAAGGCTGCCTTTCTGGAGGAGGCAGCATTGAGTCGGGGCGTCTGACGGACTCGGAACCCATCAGCAGATTGCGGTAGGGTTCGAATTTAGGGCGCGCGGAGGAGTCGTAAAAGGCGTAGTCGCCCTCACCCGGTTTCTTGGGCGCAGTCCGCGTGCGCTCCTTCTGTTTCGAAAATCACATGCATCGCTCACCTCCCTCGGCCCGGCGCGCTGTCTCGCCGGCCTCGTCCTTTCTAGCGAACCGAAGGCGCGGCCGCCTCACGCCGGGCGCTGGCTATCCCGGCGGACGAGACGCGCGGCGGCTGATCCTCCGGCGCCAGCAGGTGAGGTGCGTGTTCCGCGATCAAGGCCCTGGTGAGCTGCTCGCCGCAGCGGCTCAGCCGGTCGATCCACTCGGCGCTCATCGCTGCGAAATCCGTGGGATAGGCGTAGGCCGCTTCGCGCGTCACCAGATCGCCGGGCGGGTATTTAAGCTTGCGGTCGTTCTGCCCCAGATAGGGAAGGACAATGGCGCGTAACTTGCCGCTCGCCTGCAGCTCGAAGAGGCGTTTCATTCCCGCATTTTGTGCACGATCGTGGATGCAGGCGAACGCGCTTTTGAGCCGGGCGACCATGAATTGGCTCGGCGGGTCGTGGCGCAGCCCGTATCCGGCCCGGCAGCAAATGATGGCATCGACCGGGGCCACATTCAGGCTGACCGATGCATCGCGGTCGGGCCACAACGGCGCGAGACCAAGATTGTCGTATACCCCGCCGTCGGTAAGCGTGATGCGTTCGACGCGGCGGCTGCCGTCCCGGCAGTCGAACGCGAGATCCTCGTCGAGCGCGGGCAGGAACAGCGGATACGCGGCAGACGCGGTCACCGCATGCGCAAGAGAAATGTCGGGCTGGGCCAGGCGCCCGAACCGCCAGGCCCCGGATTCCCGCGCCGAAAAATAGAACGCCGAGCCGGTCCGTAGCTCGGCGGCATTGATGATCAGGAACGGCCTCGGGGAAGCGAGGTCCACGAGTTTCTTGCCGTGGAAGAGCTCGTGATCCACGGCCCTGCGGAAAATTGTGGTACGGCTCGCATAGCGGCGGAATGGGAGGTGGCAGTTCTCCGTCGGCCATCGGGGGCGCATATGGGCAGGAAGCAGAAGCGACGCAAACCACGCCAGCCACGTGGCGAGGACGAAGGCAAGGTTGATGGGGCCCAGTGTGCAGAAGCACAGGAGCGCCTTGAGCCCTTCCGGGGTGAAGAAGGCCGCGCGCACCGTCGCGCCCATGAGACCCTTGGCTAGTACCGCCCGCAGGCGGGCCCTCGAAGTCCTCGAAGGGTTCATCGCTGGCCGCATAGAGGGCGCCGATCACGCTGCCGCCCGACACGGTCGACAGCACGCTGACGCGGTCCAGGAGGCCGAGTTTCTTGAGTGCGCGCAGACAGCCTAGATGAAAAGCCATTGCACGAGCCCCCCCGCCGGACAACGCCAAACCGATCTTGCATTCGGTAGCTTCGTTCATGTCTGGCCGCCGCGCACCGCTGGACCCATCAGAGCAATCGATAAGACGGCCTCGGCGTATATAACTGTCGTATCGTGTCAGCGTTGTACGACAGTAGCAGCTTCTTTTTGGCCTCGAAGTCGTATTGAGACGAAATCTCAGTAGAATTCGCCTTGAGATTTGTTGCGCAAAACGCTCCCGTTTGGTCCCCGATCGACTTGACGATAATGTCCCCCGTCTTGGTGGTCATGAGCCGAATGCCCTGCTCATACAGAAGCCCGCGAACTTCGTCCCGCGGGTGGTCGTGCTGATTGTCAAAATCGGAAGAGCAGATCGCTAACCTCGGCTCGATACGCTCCAGGAATGATTTATTAGTGAACCCATTGTCGGCGCCATGATGCGCAAGAATCATCACGTCAGTCTCACGGCTCAGGTACTTATCTCTGCGCAATCTTGCTGAAATGTCTGCGCTCTCTACATCGCCCAAGCTGAGCACATTAAAACTGCCGCGCCGAAAGAACTTTACGGTCGAGTTGTTGTTCGGGTACGATTCATCGATCCAGCGCGGGTGATACAGCACGTCTCGAAAAGCGAGCGCCTCGCTTTGAGTGAGGCTGCTGATATATTCTGGCGTGATCGCCTGAATGCGAGCCGGACGATTTGAGCTCAGCCGCCTCTTTGAGTAGGCCTCGATGATTGCCAAGCATGTCTCGCCCATGTCGGAGTGGGGCTCATACCCCGGATATTCAATCTTCGCAGGCACCGTGAGCATCAATAAGTCGGTCAGCTCGCCGGCCGAGCAGTGATCGGAGTCCCAACTAGTGATATGCAACGTGTCCGCGGTCTCGACGCCGCAGTTTGCCATCTCCCGAGTCAGGCACGGCTTACTCACCTCGGTCAGCCGACCTTCCAACACCGTGAAGTGTCCATCGGCAAAATAGGAAAAACTCGAGCCTGCGCACCCGAGTTGATAGGCGTGAAAGCGCGTAATGATGCTCTTCAAATAAACCTCCCGCCCTGGTAATTGACTGCAGAATCGCTATGTGCGACGTTGGTCAACATGTAATACATTGAGCCGGCTAATCGATCAACCATCGTATTACATCTACACCATTAATGGGAGAATAATCCTAATGCCGCTCGAAGATATGGGCAGGCTGATCTTGGAAAAGCGCAACGAACGCGGCCTTGGCATCCGGGCTGCTGCGAGAGAAGTCGGCATCAGCCACGCGACGTTGGCGCGCGTCGAAAAAGGCTTTCTGCCCGACTTGGAGAATTACGAGAAAATCCGCCGGTGGTTGGGTCTTCAAGAGGAAATTGCGATGACAAAGACCGGCAACGTGAGCATTCCGCAAGTCCACTTCCGTCGTGAAAAGACGGCTACTCCAGCAACTGCTGCCGCACTGGCACGCATGATTCTTGCTGCACAGGCTGCCTGGCCGAAGGACAACAAATGAGACGGCCCAGTGCCTACCCTTCGGCGCGGTTTTAAGACCTGGTGCGAGAATTCGGCCCGCGGCTATCGACGTGAGCTAAAACTTTCGCCCGTCGCGCCTCTTGATCCGCGCGTTTTGGCCCAGCATCTGGGCATTACTATTTGGACTCCGGCCGAAATACCCGGCATCAATCCCAAAGATGTTCATCACTTGACCGTCGTCGCTCGGGAAAGCTGGTCCGCCGGCACGCTGCGCAATGGCAATGCAAGCCTTATCATCATCAATAACGGTCATGCCGTCACGCGGCAAAATAATTCTCTCGCTCACGAAATTGGCCACATCGTCCTACGGCATGAGCCGGCAAAGATGTATGTTACGCCAGATGGTCTCATGATGATGAGCGAATACAACGCGATACATGAGGAGGAAGCCAACTGGTTCGCGGGCGCTATCCTTGTCCCACGCGACGCATTGCTTGATGCCGCAGCACGCGGTCTTACGGATAGCGTGGCCGCCGATTATTTTGGCGTCAGCAACGCTGTCTTTCAAATGAGGCGAAATCGTACGGGCGTCGACATTCAGCTCTCACGTCGGCGAGGCACGTGGGCTCCTTAAGGCGACGCGCGACGATTTGGTGAGGTCGACCTGTTATGCCACGATTGAAATTTACGCCCGGCGGTCAAAAAAGAACCCCAGGCACGCTTGGCGCCTGGGGTGTTGCCTCAACTTAGGTTCCTGACCGGGCGGCATGGGCAACGACGAATCCGGTCAGGCCTAATCCAATCCGAGTAGGATTGTTTCCGGTCGAACTCAAGTTAACGTTTGTTTATGCGGCGATCTGAACGCCAAAGGTTGATTTGGGGCTTTGATGGCAGGAAATCAGTATTGACCCCTCTGGGGCGACTGTGATCCACAGGCGCGGAGCCATAGGTTTGCCATCGCTTAATGCTCTAGCTGTGTGTGGGCTAACAGCGTGCTTGGGACGGTGCGCATGAAGTCTGGAGAGACGGTATTGGTCCTTCGAGCCCTCATTGCAAGGGGCGGGGCCGCGATTGCACTGTTGGGTCTGGTCGCCTGCGCGACGACGACCACTACTCCGGTGTCGCGCCAGGCCGACCCAGCTTTTGCGCGGAGGGCCGTGACCTATCCGACGCCTGTCCCACCAGGCACAATCGTCATCGATCCGGGTAGTCATTTTCTCTACCTGGTACAGGGCGGCGGACAAGCGATCCGTTATGGGGTCGGCGTCGGTGGCGAGGGATTTGGGTGGTCGGGCTCGGCTACCGTTCACAGCAAACAGGAATGGCCGGATTGGTACCCGCCCGCCGAAATGCTGCAGCGCAAGCCCGAGCTCAGAGAACACATGACGCAACTACAGAGCGGAATAGGAATGCGGGGCGGCCCAGAGAACCCGATAGGTGCACGAGGCTTATATCTCTGGCAGGGCAACAAGGACACGTTATACAGGATCCATGGCACCAACGAGCCGTGGACTATCGGCCAGAACGTTTCATCCGGCTGCATTCGTTTGACCAACGATGATATTACCGATCTGTACAACCGCACCCCTATCGGTACGAAGGTTCTCGTGCTGGCTACCGCGTATAGCGCTCCCGTCGCCTCGGGAAGGTGACGGAGCAGCGCTAGATCGTGCTGCACTCGAGTGCCTGCGGAGCAAGGGCATACTGCGTCCGGACTTCCAGGGGAAGGCCACAAAATGAAAACCACAATACTCTCGATGATGGCCGTTTTTGCGATGATGTGGGGCGAAGGAGCTGTTCGGGACTCTTTGGCCCAGACGCGGTCCGAAACGCCCTTGGAACACGCGAGGCCGGACCATCAGATGAACGGCCCATCCGACGGCGCCTTCCATCATCGATTTGAAGATGCGGAGAAATGGGCCAAAGAGTTCGACAATCCGGAACGCGACGCCTGGCAGAAGCCTGAGGAGATTCTGGACGCCCTGCATCTGCAGCGCAATTCGCTTGTCGCCGATATCGGCCGGGCACCGGGTATTTCAGCGTGCGCATTGCAAAGCGCATCCCTGAAGGCAAAATATTTGCCACCGATATCGAGCCGGATATGGTGCGCTACCTCGGCGAACGAGCGCGACGTGAGCATTTGATCAGCCTCGTGCCGGTGCAGGCAAGCGCCGACGCGGTCAATCTCCCCGAGCCGGTCGATGTCGCGCTCGTCGTGGACACTTACCACCACATCGGTAACCGAATTCAATATTTCGCCAAACTGAAATCATCGCTGCGGCCTGCTGGACGGCTAGTGATCGTAGATTTTAAGGCGGATTCACCGAACGGCCCGCCCGTCCGGCATCGGATCTCCCCGGAAAGGGTCACGCAAGAGCTCAAGGCCGCCGGCTACGCGCTCGTGGACACGCTTCAGTTCCTGCCGAGGCAATACTGCTTAATTTTCGACAAAGATAATTCGTGAGGGGGTTTTTGGGTTGCGCATTCTACCGCTCAGTAGCCGATGAGCCAAAAACACGGGTCGCACGTCTGGAGCAGGTGGAAGAGGCCTGCGCATCACCTATCGTTGATCCGCCGGAAGGTACAACGGAGCATGATAGTGACTGATGCTGACCTTGTGCGCTTCTTGGACGCTCAGTCTGACGTCCATGACAAGGTCGCGAAGGAACTTGCCGAAGGACGTAAGCAGACCCACTGGATGTGGTTCGTCTTTCCCCAACTCGCTGGATTGGGCCATAGCTCCATGGCGCAACGATACGCCATCCGCGATTTAGATCAGGCTAGGCGATACCTAGCGGATTCGCTCCTCGGGAGTCGACTGCGTCAGGATGTGCGGCTGATGACGGGCCACACGGGAAAGTCGGCATTGGACATCCTCAGTTCTCCTGACGATCTCAAGTTTCGCTCCTGTCTCACCTTGTTTGCCGAAGCCGCTTCGGATGACTCCGACCGTATGTTGTTCAAGCAAGCTCTGGATCAATTCTATGGTGGCCAGGCGGATCCTCGAACGATAGAGCTGCTGCGCTCGGCTCGGTAAAATGGTGCGATCAGTGAGTCAACAGTGGCGGATCCTCACGATGGAGCTGCTGTGCTTGGCTCGGTAAAAATGGTGCGATCAGTGAGCACAACAAGGAAATCAAGACTATGACGATGAGCAGCGGAGGCGGTGGGGTGATGTATGGGTTTCTCGCCTGCACGGCTAGTCAGTTCATGACGCCGACCGTCATCACAGTGGAGCGGAAAACAACAATAGGCCGGCTAGGAGCACTGTTCGAACAGCACGACTTCAATGCGTTTCCGGTGATGGAGGACGGTCAGGTTCTGGGACTCGTCACCAAATTCGATTTCCTTCGCACCTTCGCCTTCACGAGCAGCCAAATGGTCCCTCATTACGATGATCTGATGAGCCGTCGGGTTGCGCACGTAATGACCGAGGCAATTGTGCATGTCGATCCAACTTTGCCATTAACGCGGGTTCTCCAACTGATGGTTAGCCTCAAGATGCGAAGTTTCCCCGTAATGACGCCCGAGCGGAAATTGGTAGGCATGATTTCCCGAGAGGATGTCATGCGTGCTCTCAGAGAGACAACAACCGAACCTCGGTAGGTCCGACAGCTCCCGAGGCGTCGCTCGCCCGGGCGCGTAGACTGCTTGGGGTTCTCTTGTATGCATCCGTGCCTTTCGCCTAGTCTATTTGGCTGATCCAGCCGGGACGTAGAGCGGCGGTCGCGCTGCTCAGCCGCGATGAGGCCCGGAGCATCGCCGCGAACCACGCATTCTTGCGCTCCAATCATCAACGTTAAGCACAAAGTCGATCTTCACTTGCCACATTCGGCGCGCTGTTTAAAACATATACGCTTCGCAGAGGCGCGAACATGCCGCGATTTTACTTCCATCTGTACGCTCCGGATCAAGATTTTCCAGATAACATTGGCAGCGACGTCAGCGATCTTACCGCCGCACATTCCATAGCGGTGCGTCTAATGAAACGGGTGATGATGATTTCCTCTTTTGCGGACTGCGCGCCTGATTTGCGGCGATGGACCGTGAAGGTTGCGGATGAAAGAGGACGACCAGTTTTCACCGTGATGTTCCCGAGATATTTCGTCCCCAAAGGATGGAAGCCTTTTCTAGTCAGCGGGGCCCGGGCGTTGCTCCAACGTCTCGACGCGATGAATGCAGTTGATGACAAGTCTCGGGTTTGCGTGCCAGCACTGCCTCCGGGTGCTTTCGAGGCGCGATTACGAACTCCTGTCAAAAGGTAAAGGAGGGGGGTGGGCGGCCGACCGCAATAACGGCTTTGACCCGCATGCCTGGCGCACTATCCTCACTTCCATGCTATCCGCACGCCGCTTCCCTGGTCGGTCGAGCGCCGCGCGGCAAGCTAGCGGTGACGGGCGTTGGTTATGACCGTCGCGATCCTACGGCTTGTGCAATAGCTGTGCGTTGAACTCGGCGAACAGTTTCGCAAGCGACCTGCTCGCCGTGCAAGTAAGTACGGCATCGCAAGCTTTGATATCAAGCAGCTAGAACACCAGAAACTCAGGCGGCGGTCTCATTCTTGGTTTCGAAATTGAGTTCGATCTCCACATTATTGGGGTCGCGCAGAAAAATCTGCCGACGAGTGCTATTGGGCACCTGGTTCATGCGGTAGGGCATGCCTTTGCCGGTGAGGTGCTGCTTCATAGCCTCGAAGCCGCGGCTGCTAAACGCGACATGATCGATGACGCCTGAATCGGGGCGCTGCTGCCTGTCGGTCTGGGAAATGTCATTGAGGTGCAGAACGGCATGACCCGCACTATACAGCCACGCCCAGGGAAATTGAACTGCGGGCGCGGGCCGTTTACGAAACCCAGAATCTCCTCTAGAACTGCACGGTCTCTTTGAATTTGCGGGTCGACACATTGTAATGGTCGAGCGCACCAACGCTCATTTCCATCGCGCTTCTCCTCAAGCATTCGCTTTGAGTATACTGGAAACCTGCTATATGGGAGTAGGCGCGCGCCATGCGATGCGCTCATTCCCAGCTTGGTTTTGAACGAAGGGGATTTGCATGCCAAATCCGGGGCAGCCAACCATCTTACTAGAGGCAACCGGTGGTGCCGTCCGCTGGCTCCAGCGGGCGCTGCGCCGAACTCCTAATCTCGGGCTTGTTGTCGACGGCAATTTCGGACCGGTAACTGAAGCCGCCGTCAAAGAGTTCCAGCAAGGTGCTGGTTTAGCTGTCGACGGCGTCGTCGGGCCGCTAACCTGGGCAGCGCTTCCTAGTGGCGCTCCCATGCCGACGCTAAGTGAGGGCTCGACTGGCTCCGTGGTCAGCAGTCTCCAGCAGGTTCTCGCCAATGGAGCATCCGGCCAGTGGAACACGTCGCCAGGTGCAATCGACGGCAGTTTCGGCCCAAACACCAAAGCGTCGGTTCAGGCGTTTCAAACATGGGGCGGGGTTGCCGCGGATGGCATCGTTGGTGATCAAACGTGGGCCGTCTCGTTGCATGCGGCGAGCGCAACGTTAGAGACTGCCGTCGGTCTTCAATACGCGACCTAACGAACGTTCGATACTGAGCTACCGCTGCTGATTGCGGATTTGAGCCGCTGGAGGAGGTGGTTGCGAGGTACGAGCTTCAATCCGCCCAAAGAACTTCTGCTCGATCTCAACAGAGATTTGATACAGCCACCGTTCAGCCCGCTCTGCCCTGTCCTGATGGTGCCGGGCATGGGCCTCAAGTTCTCGTATCTGATCTTCAGCCGCGCGAAGCTGAGCAGATCGCTGGCGCGTCATTTCTAGAGCTTGCTGGTAATTCGCTTCGGCATCGGCAGCGGCCCGGTGAAGCAGCCCCAAAATGGCCTGGCCTGCCCGGTCAAGTGGATCGCCAGCTTCTGGCTTGGCGTTCGGTTTTGGTGCGAACGGAACGACTGCCTCAGTTGCACCGGCTCCGCGATCACTCATCGCACCCCACCCTACGTCACTGGCAACGTCGGGAAGTTGAACATCTTCCGGACTTTGAAGCAATTCGGGGCCTGTGGATAACTCGCCCTCTTGGGGCTAGGGACAGGTCAATGGATTGCCACGGTCGCCCTCCCGCGAATGGTCTTTGGGCGTACCCAGGCTTCCCATCCGTCCGCGAATCATATCTGTCCTTAATCTTTCGGCTCACTCGCGCTCAATGAAAGGCACAAAGTTATGGCAGCTCAAGCAAAAACGACCACGCTCACTCTCAAGCATCTCGCGGCCAGCTTGGCCGAGGAGCATGAGTTGACAAAACGGCAAGGGCAAGCGTTGCTCAACGATCTTGTTGGTCTCATTACCAAGCATCTCAAGAAGGGCGAACGAATTCGGATTGCTGGTTTTGGCATTCTGCAGGTCAAGAAGCGGCCAGCTCGAATGGGGCGCAACCCGGCAACCGGCGAAGCGATCAAGATCAAAGCAAGCAAGAAGGTCGCATTTCGTGCGGCCAAAGAACTGAAGCTTGCGGTATAGCCCGCCTTGTTGAGAAGTAGCCGCCCTCCTCGTGGAGTGGGGGCGGCGGGGGCCGATGCGATGCTGGTAAGGCGCTATTGCCCGAGTTCAGCGAGAGCCGTAGTTACCCGAGCGAGTATCGGGGTCTGCCCGAATTGGGAAAGGATGCGCCTTGCCTCGGTCAGGTGCTGGACCGCCAGCGTCTGCTTTTTCCTAGCCTTGTAGAGAAGACCGAGAAACATTCGTGCTCGCCCTATATGAAACCCGGCCGGGTCGAGATGTGGATTCTCTAATACGTGGCTCGCAAGCGCGGGAATGCGAGTGGCGGCGGTCACCATGATCCTCAGAATGATTGGCAGATTCTTCACTAGGATCGTGAACGATATTTTCTCCTTTCCCTGAATCACTTGTAAGTAGACATCACACAAAATACCGCGATACCAATCTGCTGCGTCTTGATAACCTTCTTGCTCGCGCCTTGAGATTGCTTCCTCAATAAATCGGATACCCTCGGCTAGGTTTCCACGAAGGATTTTGCACAATCCAATCCCTGGGTCAGTGCTAGCGAACACATATAGGTAGCCATTAGTCAAACCTCGATGACGCTCCTCTTCTAACAACTGCGCACCCTCGTCAGTTCGCCGAAGTAGTATCAGGGCAAATCCCTTCCCGGGAACAGCATAGCTCCGATCCACTGGCGTTACTGCCATAGCCATTGATTGCTCGCTATATTCAAACGCTTCAGCGTACGAATCCGCCACCAAAGCGATCCAAGTCAATAGTGCGAGACCTAGTCCAGTTGATCTTGGGTCGTTCAGCGTGCGACCGACTTGCATAAGCTCACGGGCCGTTTCCCGCGCCTCGTTGATGCGCCCTCGATGGAACTCTTCGGTGCCGATTGCGTATCTACTCCAATTTTGGATGTAAGCGTCTCTGCAAGTGCCGACAACTCTGAATAGTTCTCTCTTCAAGGCTTCAAAATCGTCCTGCGATTTTGGAGCAAATACGGTAGAGATCTGCAGTTCTGAAGTCATGGCATACGCTAGGGATTTCGAGTCGCCTAAACGGCGGGCCATCTGCGAAACTTCTCGCTGCATGGCAGCCGCTTCGCGAAAACGGTTGTTAAAGAAAAGCGCCAGTACGTAATTATGACGGATGAGCACGGCCCTTGGATCGTCACCCAAGCGGTCGATACGTTGCAAATGCCGATTAAGTACTTCGATCATCACTGTCCATTTTGTGCTTAAGTTCAATAGAAGTGTGTAAGGGACAAGAAACTCAGCCACCTGATCGTCGGAGGCGCAAGTTGAGTCTTTGTTAAGCAGAGCGAGGGCGGCTGCGGAGCGGGTATTTGCCTCGTCAATGGAATAAACGTTGAGGTTTTTGGAAACAGCCATTGAGAGGTAAGCGAACGCTTTGTTTACTAGATTCGTCTGGCTGTAATGGTGGGCAAGGACTTCAGCCACTTCGGCCAAGCGATTGCTGCTGCGCCGCTCTATTTCCTCGGCGATCTTCGAGTGCAGTTCCTGGCGGTCTGCTGTGAGTAGGCTGTAATATAACGCGTCGCGCACAAGAGCGTGCTTGAATCTATAATCACCTGACCGCCCTTCAAGGTGCACCAAATCGAGCGCCCGCATAGCTGTGAGCCGAGCGTCGATGTCCGTCCTGCTAACCACAACAGCTAGCAATTCCGGATCAAACCGCCTCCCAATCACAGCCGCCGCCTGTAGGAGCCCACGATCCTCTGGGGCAAGGCGACCAACGCGTGCGTCTAGGACGCTCTGCACACTCGCGGGCAGGGACGCCGCCACGGCCTCCGGGTCAACCTCCAAGTTGCCAGCCCTGGCGTGCAGCATCCCCCGCTCGATGAGAAAGCTCACTATCTCCTCGGCGAAGAGCGGGTTGCCTTCAGCTTTCTCCGCAACCTGTCGGCCCAAGGCCTCGGGCAAAGCCTCGGCGTCGAGCCGCCCCCTAATTAAACGGCGAATGTCCCCAATGGGGAGAGGTTCCAGGCGTAACTTGGTGACACTGGTGTGCTTGAGCCATCGAAGCGTGTATTCAGGTCGGTGCGTGTGGACGAGCAAAAGCCGGTTGCGCTCGCCATCAACAATCTTGCCCAGCAACTCGTCCGACACGTTATCGACCCAATGCAAATCCTCAATTACCATTACAACTGGAGAGAGTTTGCAGCGCGCCTCCAGCAGTTGCTGGAGGAGTTCGCGCGTGCGTAAGCCGATCAGTACACCATCGAAGCCTACCAACGCGCCATCCGGCACTTTGAGGCCGAGCAAGTGAAGCAGGAGGCCAAGGTTTTGGGCCGAGTACAAACCAAGCGCGGTTGAGGTCCTCTCTGAGCTGGCCAAGAAACTACCGCCTGGCCGGTTGTACTCGACTGGCCGTGGCTTCGTGCCGTCGGTCGGGCGAAGCCTCTACGGCAAGCTCGTCGAGCAATTGAAGCTCGCCGGTCAGCCGGTGCCAGGCGAGGCCGAGCAGTCGGAGGCTGGTAGGTCTAGCGCCGATCAGCCTGCCCCAGGTTTGCCAGCCACCTGGGACGACATTGCGGTCGGCCACCTGGTGATCGCCCAGGAAGGGAAATGGGACGGGTGGTGGGAGGCCATCGTCCTCGGCCGCGACGGCGACATGCTGACTTTGAAATGGCCTGACTACCCCTGGCAGGCAAACGTGGTCCGGCACCTCGGTGCCGTCGCGCTGTTGAAGCCAGGGCCAGTCAGCACCTGACCACTGCCATCACGGCTCGGGCCGTTCTCTCCGGCCCGAGCACCTTTCCCCCAACCCAATCTTCTGATCGAGGCTAACCATGAACCTCTCCACCGAACGCATTCGCGCGCTCAATGACGAGTTGCGCCGCAACCTGCCCAACGGCCATGCTGTCATGACTACCGGCATCGCTGCCCTCGGCCCCGAAGCGGTGGCAAGGATCGTCAAGACTATCGCGGTCTACGACGATTTTTGCCACGCCAACGACCCATATCAAGAGCACGATTTTGGCTCGTTCGATGCCGACGGCCACACGGTCTTTTTCAAAATCGATTATTACGACAAAGCCCTCACCTATCATTCACCCGACCCGTCCGATCCGTCGGTCACCGAGCGCGTCATCACCATCATGCTGGCCGAGGAGTACTGACAGTCGGCGGCAAGCGATTTTGGGGGCGGGGTAGAGGCCACGCGCCGCGCGCTGACCAGCGGAACAGACGATGCACGCTAAGAAAACAAACAACAAACAGGAGGGTTATCGTTATGGCTGCGAAGATTAGACGCGATCTTTATGCCGAAGTCACCTCTCGCATTCTCGCCAGGGCAGAACGTTCCGCAGAATGCGGTAACAGATCGGCCCTATTCCGGCTGCAACGTTATCCTGTTATGGTTCACGCACGGCCGAGGCTGGCCAACGCCGCGATTCGTCACGTTCAAACAAGCGCAAGAGGCTGGCGGAAGCGTGCGTAAAGGCGAGCACGGCACCAAGGTCTACTTCGTCAAGCAACTTCGGATCACAGAAGGCGAAGGCGAGGCAGAGGCCGAGCATCTCGTGCCAATGATGCGGGAGTATACGGTCTTCAACGTGGCGCAATGCGAAGGCCTGCCCGCGAGCATCATTGAAGGCAAGCCCGCGCGGGTTCGCAATCCCGACACTCGCGACGCGCTGGCGGATGACTTCCTAGGATCGATTGGCGCCGACATTCGCGAGGGACATGGCGAAGCGTACTACGCGCCAGGGCAGGACTTCATCAGCTTGCCCGCATTCGCTGCCTTTCGCGGTGCGGATCATTTCTACAACGTCGCCTTCCATGAACTCACGCATTATGCCGGGTTTCGGATTATGCCGCGTCGATCACTCGGACCCTTTGGGGTCGCGCATCAGCGGCGCGGCATATCGGCATAATCAGAGCGCTTCTAGGAAGGCGAGCAA
>Ga0207416_1003876_pt1 | contig 13663 bp, 18 predicted proteins | sample PaiPotPPM11metaG_FD_184107 | JGI IMG/M metagenome (GOLD analysis project Ga0207416, IMG submission 184107) | Iron sulfur acid spring bacterial and archeal communities from Banff, Canada, to study Microbial Dark Matter (Phase II) - Paint Pots PPM... ...
TTTTTTGTGCGGGCGATTATCGGGTTAGTAACCGTTCTCTTTGACGAAACAGGGCGCCATCACGGCGTCGGTCATACCGTGGATCAGCCTTTTGTCGGCGGGGGCAACGGTCGCTAAGATGCCACCCAAGCGGGCTTCGTCGCCGACGACGAAGTAGTACGGGCACAACCGCACGCGCGCGTCGAACATTTTGATATCGTCGATCGAGCGGTCGAGGTACGGCATACGGATGCGCTTGCCTTTATGGAAGCGCTGCAGAATGTGCGGCGTATGCTCGTACGCGGCGAGCGCGTCGTCGATGGTTTTGGCCCAATCTTCCTTGGTGAGATCGTTGGCGATCTTGACGCCGCGCGATCCCCAGGCGAGCTCGGAGAAACCCGACGGCTTCACGACGTAATCGCGTTCGCTCTTGCCCAGCTCGATCAGCGCGCGCCAATCGCTCACCGGTTTGCCGCCCGCGACCAATCCGCCGATGTGCGCTTGCGGAGGGAGCGGGCGCGGATCGAGCACCCAGGTCTTCGGAAAGATCGTCAGCAGCCGTTCGTATGTGGCGTGCCCGAGTTCGGCGCGCCACAACGCTTCCAGTGCGAAGTGATGGAGCAATGCGAACGCGAGCTTTTCCTCGAGTTGCGCTTTCGGCGGCGGCGTGAGCTTGACGCGATTGTGCCGCGCTGCGTAGAGCATCAACTCTTGCTTGGAGATATTGAGCAGGTCGAAGAGTTCGAAGTTGCGGTAGAGCGCGTCGAGTTTCTCTTCGCGGCCGTCTTCGAAGCGCATGAACAGCGCTTCCTCGGTAAAGACGATCTGCTCGGGCGCGCAGACGTGCGCGTTCGCAAGGCCCAAATCGCGGACTGCCTTCACGAGCCACTCCAACTCGCCCCAGTAATCGCCGGCTTCTTTCGACACCACGACGGCGACGGTGGGATTCTCTGTGCCGCTGGCCGCCGCCAGCATCGCACCGAATCCGGCCGCAATGCCGTTCGAGCCGCCGATGCTCTCGAGACCCACTTCGCAGTACGCCTGCGTCATCGCGCCAACGAAGCCCATCCCGCCGGGAATGCTATCGAGCTCGGAGGCAATGAAGCCGTCGTCGGTCAGCATCAGGTCCGGGCGAATCACCAGCGGGATATCTTGCTTGAAGCGATTCTGCCGCGCGAGCTTGACGATGAACTCGGGCTTGCCTTGGTCAAGGTACTCCGCGATAAAGGCCGGGGCGGTGCCGCGTGCGCTGCGGTTGTAGAGGCTGTTGAGCCCGCGATAGAACGCCAGCAGATCTTGGCCGATCAACTCGATCTTGGCGACCGATGCGGCGGACAATGCAAACGGCTCGGGGCTGACGCGCCAGGCGATGCGTTCGCTCTCATCTTCGATCTTGAAGAGACCGGGGGGGATCGCATCGTGCAGGTAGCGTGCTTGCTCGCGAGCCGTGGAAAACGTTTTGGAAGCCGTACAAGGCATACGGAAGGCCTACTCCTATCGACAACAGCCGTCGGGAATTTTGAAGTTACTGAACGCGATGTATCTACGCCGCATATGCTGCTAGACGAGGCGACGGGGCAGAGGGTTGCACCGGCGGGGGTCGGCTCACTTAATGGTGATGGCTCCGGGGGTGAGCATCGCGCTCTGAATGTGCACGGCGCCGTCGGACCCGTACTGGAGCGTGAGGTGCAGCGTTCCGGTCAGCCCCAGGCGGGCGAGCGGGACGCTTTGAAGGACGCGCGCCGGTCCCTCGCCGGTGACGAAGCGCAGGACCGAGGCCTGCGTGAACGAGCCACCGGGCGCCGAGTAGCTCCCCTCGACCGGGAGGCGCATCTCGCCGCCGCCGGCCGCCGTGGGCGGCCTCTGCACGCAGTAGCCGATGGTTACGGGGGTGCCTCGGACCGTCAGGGTCTCGCGCGAGCAGTGCTGTTGCGCAAACGCCGCGGACGTAACGGAGCCGGCCAGAATCGCCGTCATCGCGAGGCGCGCAAAAATCTTCATCAGTATCCTCAACGCTTCGCGTCCCGCAAAGGTCGCACCCGCCGTGGCGCGATTGACGCGGGCGGTATGCTTGGGGTGGTGTCCAGCATCGATCTCATTGCCCTCGACCTCGACGGCACGCTTCTCAACCCCGACGAGTCCATCTCGCCCGCCAACCGCGCGGCGATCGCCGGCGCGTTGGCGAGCGGCGTTCGCGTGGTGCTCGTCACCGGCCGGGGCGTCGATACCCCGGCGCTCATCGCGCGGGACCTCGGGCTCAATCTCCCGGTCATCTGCGCTCACGGCGCACTCACCAAAGACTTCCTGCAGAATAAGGTGCTGGGACACATCCCGGTTCCGCTCCAATACGCCGGCCCCATGATCGAATATGCCGAACTCAACGAGCTCGATCTCGCCGTCTATCTCGAGGAGCGGTTCTTTCGGCTCGAGGGGGCGCATCGGTACATGGACGATCAGCAGGGCCCGTCCTGGCACGATCTTAGGAGTTTTAGCGAGATTGCCGGGCGCGCGCCCACGTTCATGCGGTTTTTGGGCCACGATTCAGTCGAGGCGATGCGGGAGGCGTTCTCGGATTTTCCGCTTCACTTCAAATATGAAAGCTGGGGCGAATTCGAAGAGTGTGCGGTCACCAGCCGCGAGGCCACCAAGAAGCACGCACTCGAGCGCCTCTGTGCCGATCTGCGGATACCGGCTTCGCGCGTCTTGGCGGTGGGCGATTCGCGTAACGACGTCCCGATGATGCGCTGGGCCGGAATCGGCGTGGCGATGGGTAATGCTCTCCCGGAGGTCCGCAATGCGGTAGCGCATGTGACCGATGCGAATACTGAAGACGGCGTTGCCCGAGCGATCGAGCGCTATGTCTTACAACCGAAGAACGATCGAGAGAAGAGCGCATGATACAGGGTAGCCCATCCCCCGATTACGAAACGCGGTTGCGCGCGATCCTCTCATCGCACGATTGGCAAGGGTTGCGCGAGTTCTCGCGCTCCGAGAATCAAATTCCCGATGACGTGTACGAAAAAGACGGGCATTTTTGGGAAGTGATGCTGCATAAGCTCATCTGCAACCGGCTCGATATGCTGGCACTCCACGAATCCTCGCGCGCGTGGCTCGCGGAGCGCGGGTACTCCAGCGACATCGGTGGGTACTAACGGCATGCGCATCCACGTCCGCGCGTTTGCGCGCACGCGCGAATTGCTCGGCAGCGGTTCGCTCGACGTAGAACTTCCCGCCGGTTCGACGGTCGCTGACGCGTGGAACGCGCTTGAAGCGCGCTCGCCCCAATTGCGCGATCTCGCCGCCTCAACGCGTCTGGCGCGTAACGCGCGAATGGTGAAGCGCGAAGACGCGTTAGCGGACGGCGACGAACTTGCGTTGCTCCCTCCGGTGGGCGGCGGATGAGCGGGATGTTTGCGATCGTGGAAGACACCATCGATACCTCCGCGCTCGAAGCGGCGACGCGTACCGATGCGTGCGGAGCGGTGGTCACCTTTTACGGAATCGTGCGGGAGCGCGCCGACGACGGCCGCGGCGTCAACGGGCTTTCATACGAGGCTTACGAGCCGATGGCCGTCATCGAATTTGAGACGATTGCGAAAGAAGCGCGCGAGCGGTTCGGCGACGTGCGTATCGCCGTCGTGCATCGCGTCGGCGCGCTCCGGATCGGCGACGTCGCCGTGGCGGTTGTCGCCGCCTGCCCTCACCGCGCGCAAGCCTTCGATGCGTGCGAATACGCGATCGACGAAGTCAAACGGCGTGCGCCGATTTGGAAGAAGGAGCACTACCTCGAAGGCGATGGGGAATGGATCTCCAACGACTGCGGACACCACGGGTGAGCGTTGCGCTCCATCGCATCCAGGCCGAGTCCAACGGCGTCGCCGTGCTCGAATACCGTCCGCGTCGCGCCCGCAACGTTGCGCTGGTGGTCGGGCATGGCTACTCGTCGAGCAAGCACAACCTCGATACCCTGTGCGGCTTTCTCTCCAGCCATGGTTTTGCGGCATATAGCTTGGATTTTCCGGGCCATAAACTCGGCGCGAGCGGCGGCGTGCTGCGCGGCTTGAACGATTGCATCGATGCGATGGCCGCGACGGTCGCGTTCGCGCGCGCACGCGCGAACGGCGCGCCGATCTATACGCTGGGCCACAGCATGGGCGCGATGACGGCCCTCTTCGCGGCGGCGGCCGACGAACGGATCGCCGGCGTGGTCGCCATCGCGACGGGGTACGGTCGCCCAACCGCGCTTACGACCCTCATGGCCGCCGGTGCGACGGATTTCCGCTCGTCGTACGTCGATGGCATCGCGCTGCCGGAGCTGGTGGCCGATATCGACGGGCGCTACGACAGCGCGCTCGGACGGCTCGCCGGGCGCCCCTCGCTCTTCATTTCTGCAACTCGCGATGCGATGGTGAGCCCGCAGAGCGTCCGCGATCTCTACGAACGGGCGCCCGGGCCCAAGACGTTGGCGAGCGTCGATAGCGACCATACGTTCGCGGGCGAACACGCTCGCGGTGAGGTGCTGCAATGGCTCAACGCCCTGCATCCGAAGGCGTAACGCTGGCGGGAAGCCGCGAGCTTCGCCGTTATAGCCGCCATCTGCTCATTCCCGAGGTCGGCCTCGCGGGACAGGAACGCATGGCCGCGGCGCGCGTGCTGGTGATCGGTGCGGGCGGGCTAGGATCTCCGGTATTGCAGTATCTTGCGGCCGCCGGGATCGGCCGCATCGGGGTGATGGACGACGATACGGTCGACGAAACCAATCTGCAGCGACAAACGATTTTTAGCACCGCCGATATCGGCCGGCAGAAGGCGCAAGCGGCAGCGGATCGTCTGCAGGCGCTCAACCCGTTTGTCGCGATCGATCCGATCGCCGCACGCTTTGACGAGCGCAACGCGCGCGAATTAGTCCGGCTCTACGACGTCGTCGTCGATTGCACCGATCGCTTCCCGATTCGGTTTCTCGTCAACGACGCGTGCGTGCTGGAAGGCAAGCCGGACGTGTACGCCTCGATCTTTCGGTTCGACGGACAAGTGAGCGTTTTCGGCGCGCCCGGCGGCCCGTGCTATCGCTGTCTCTACCCCCAAGCGCCTCCGGCCGGTAGCGTTCCGACGTGCGCTGAGGGCGGGGTGCTCGGCGTTTTGGGAGGCTTAGTCGGCGCATGGCAGGCGAACGAAGTCTTCAAGCTCGTCTTGGACATCGGCGAGCCGCTGGTGGGGCGGCTCCTCTTGGTCGATAGCCTCGCCGGCAGCACGCACACGGTGCGCTTCGATCGCGATCCCGATTGCGCCCTCTGCGGTACGTCGCCCACCATTCGCGAGGCTTGCGAAGAAGCGCAGGACGACGACACCGTTCGCGACGACGACGTGCTGCCCGCCGATCTCGATCGCGCGCTCGAGAGCGCGCTTCTGATCGACGTACGCGAGCCGCACGAAGCGGTACTCGGCATCCTGCCCGGCGCGCTGCACATTCCCGCCTCGCAACTTGAAGCGCGACTGCACGAACTCGATACGGCGCGCTCGTATATCGTCGCGTGTCGTATCGGCCAGAAATCACAGTGGGCGCTCGCGCGCCTGCACGATGCGGGCTTCACGCGAGTACGTCATCTGCGTGGCGGATTGCTCGCTTACGCCGCCCAGTTTCCCGACTTCGGATTTTTCTAACGATGCGCTACGCAACGTTCGGCCCGACCGATATCCGCGTCTGCGTCGTCGGGCAGGGCTCGTGGGATATTCCCGAGCGAGGCGCACGAGCGAAGGAGGCGCAACTCGCGCTCCGTCGCGGCATCGAACTCGGCATGACGCACCTCGATACGGCCGAGATGTACGGCTCCGGCGCGGTCGAGGCGCTGCTCGGGAAAGCGATTGCCGGCCTGCCGCGCGAACGGCTCTTCATTACGAGTAAGGTTCTGCCCAGCAACGCCGGCTACGCGGGAACGATCGCCGCGTGCGAGCGGAGCCTCAAGCGTCTGGGGCTCGACTATCTCGATCTCTATCTGTTGCATTGGCCGAGCAGCTATCCGCTCGCGGAGACGATGGGCGCGTTGGAGGCGCTCGTCGAGCAGGGTAAAACGCGTCATATCGGCGTGAGCAATTTCGATTGCGAGGATATGCTCGAAGCGCGCACCTATCTGCGGAACGTGCCGCTGGCGTGCAATCAAGTGCTCTACCATCTCAACGAACGCGGCATCGAACGCCGCGTTCTGCCGGCGGCCCGAGAACACCGCATCGCCGTCGTCGGCTATACGCCCTTCGGCCGTGGAGCATTTCCGCGCGCGGCTGCCGCGGCGGGAGGCGTGCTCGGAACGATTGCGAGCAAACACGGCGCCGGCGTGCGCGCGATTATCCTGGCGTTTTTAACGCGCGATCCGGCGCTGTTTACGATCCCGAAGGCATCCCGCGTGGAACACGTCGAGGAGAACGCGCGCGGCGGCTCCCTGCAACTCGATGCCGCAGATATCGCGGCGATCGACGGTACCTTCCCGGTGGGAGATGACGGGCCGCTCGCCACGCTCTGACCCGGCCGCGATCAAAGGCTTGGTCGTCGCAGCCGCGCTCGCCCGCGGGGCCGGAGCCGTTGCGGTCGCGCCTGCGAATCCCGACGCCGCCGCGCGAGAGCGCATGCGCGAAGCCTTTACGCGCGGCGACTTCGCAACCTGGGGCTATGCGGAAGGCTACGCGCGGGCGGCGGCCGATCCCGAGCATATCCTTGCCGGTGCTAAGAGCGTCATCTGCATCGCGCTGCCGTATGCAACGTTGCCACCGCAGCGCAAACCGCTGCAGGGACGCGTCAGCAACTACGCATGGTCGCAGGACTATCATCATCGCCTGCGCGCGTTGCTCGCCGATCTCGCGGCCCTAGTCGACGAGGCTGCGGGGGCTGGCGTTACCGCCATCGCATGCGATACCAAGCCGCTCGCCGAGCGCGCGTTCGCGGCCCGCGCGGGCCTGGGGTGGATCGGCAAACACACCAACCTCATCGCCGCACGGGACGGTTCGTTCGTTTTTCTGGGAGAGATCGTCACCACGCTGGAACTCCCGCCGGATGCGCCGCTGCGCAAAACCTGCGGGTCGTGCTCGCGCTGCGTCGATGCGTGTCCCACCGGCGCTTTGCGCGGCGATTACACCATCGATGCATCGCGCTGCATCGCCGATCTCACGCAGCGCACCGATGCGATCCCGCGCGCGTTGCGGGCGATGATCGGCGATTGGGTGTGGGGATGCGACATCTGCCAGGACGTCTGCCCGCCGACGCAACGAGCCGGCGCTCGCGGGGACGAGCGCATGTCCGCGATCGATGCCACGGTCGCCGCCCCGCCGCTTGTAGACTTGCTGCGGCTGCGCAGCGGCGAATTCAAACGACGCTATCAACACACGGCGATGGGTTGGCGAGGCTCCGCGGTCTTGCGTCGCAACGCGGCCGTGGCCCTGGGTAACGCGCTCGACCGTTCGAGCGTTCCAGCCTTAACCGCAGCGTTGCGCGACGATCCACACGCGATGGTGCGGGGCCATGCAGCGTGGGCGCTGGGCCGCATCGCTTCGCCCTCGGCGCTCGACGCACTACGCGAGCGGCAAGGCTTGGAAAGCGATGAGGACGTGCGGGGCGAGATCGCGCTGGCATTGGAACCCTTCGTTGGCCGGACGCCGTTAGGAAGAGCATGAAGCCTCTCCTCGCCATCATCGGAGCGTTCGCTCTCTGCCTAGGCCTACAAGGGCGTAGCTCGGCGACGCCCGATCTACTAGCGCGCATGGCCCAAGTCAACCCGGACCTGCATTCGTATACCGCGACGCTACACGCGCACGTGGTACTCACGACGTTTCCGTTTCTCGCTACCGACCTGACCGGGAAGTTCTATCACAAGGATCCCGACCTGTACAAACTGGAGATTACTGACGGTCTTCCTGGAATCGCATCGCAGTTCAGCAAGCTCTATCCGCACATAGAGCCGGCCTCGCAATGGCGGCGGATCTTCGTGGTGACCATCGTTTCGGACGATAGCAGACATACGATATTTCGATTGGTGCCCCGCAAGCGTGGAAACGTCGATCATATCGATGCGGTGGTCGACGACCGGACGGCCACCGTCACCTCGATGCGCTGGAATTACGAGAACGGCGGCTGGGCGACCATGAATGACAGCTATGCAACCATCGGCGGCAACCTCGTGGTCACGAGCCAAACGGGGCACGTCGAGGAGGCCGCCTACAAGGGGAATATCACCTCGACGCTCGATAACTACGTCTTCAATCCGAACCTTTCGGACGCGATCTTTCAAGGCTGAGCACCGCTGGAGCCCGATGGCCACGACCTTCGTCGATCTCACCCAAGCCCCGCTCGCCGATGCTTTTAACCGGCCGATCACCTATCTGCGCATCTCGGTAACGGACAAATGCAACCTGCGCTGCGTCTACTGCATGCCCGAAGAGGGCTTGCAGTGGCTACGACGCGAGGACGTGCTGCGCTACGAAGAGATCGTCGAGATCGTGCGGGCCGCCGCGTCGGTCGGGGTTCGCACGATCCGCCTCACCGGCGGCGAGCCGTTGGTACGCCGCGATCTCGATTGCCTCGTGCGTTCGATCGCCGCGGTTCCGGGCATCGACGATATCGCCCTCTCCACCAATGCGTTGTTGCTGGAGGAACAGATCCCGGCGTTGGTAGACGCCGGCCTCACACGCGTGAACATCTCGCTCGACACGCTGCGTCCGGATCGTTTCGAAGCCATCTCGCGCCGTCCGGGGCTCGACCGCGTCTTGCGCGGAATCGACGCCGCAATCGCCGCCGGCTTAGGCCCGATCAAACTCAATTGCGTCGTCATGCGCGGCCAGAACGACGACGAACTCGCCGACTTTGCCGCCATGACCAAAGAACGCGCGATCTACGTGCGTTTCATCGAGGTCATGCCGGTTCATGAAAACCTCAGTTTGCAGCAAGAGACGTACGTTTCATCGGACGAGATTCTCGAACGCGTCGCGACGATCGGCAGCATCGCACCGGTACCCGGGCCACCCGGCAACGGGCCCGCGCGCTACTTCGCATTCGATGGTGCGCCCGGCGCCGTCGGCGTCATCAGCCCGCTCTCGCACGATTACTGCGAACGCTGCAATCGCGTCCGCCTCACCGCCGACGGCCGCTTGCGTCTCTGTCTGTTCGGCGATCAACACATCGATCTGCGCACGCCGGTGCGCGCCGGCGCCACGACCGAAGAGCTCGCGGCAACGCTGCGTTCGGCAATGTTCATCAAACCGGAGCGCCATCACCTCAAGCTCGGCGAAGCCTCGTCGCAAATGCGCGCCTTTAGCGAAATAGGCGGGTAGGGGTAGCTCTCGCTCTTGGGGGAGTCTCTGCCGTTGTGGCGGGGACGCACGGGTTTTTCGCATCGTGCGAAAAACCCGGCTCCGTTCGTCGTCGCTCCCGCCATCCTGGCTCCGCTCCTCCTTCACAGGCCCCGCCACAACGGCAGAGACTCCCCCAAGAGCGAGAGCATGGGGGTGAAGGTGAATGGGTGGGGGCGGGCGTTTTTGGAATATTGCTCCCGCCATCGCGGCTCCGCTCAGAGGCTCCGGCACAAGGGCAGAGACGGCAGAGACCGAGGGTAGATAAAAGCGCCAGGCTTACCCGTCACAGCTCAAGAAGCGGAATCGTTGCCTGCCTAAAGGGGGGCCCGGTATGGAGGAGGTCTACCTCGCAGTTCGCGATAGCGCGGCCGTAAACGCGCGGATCGAGCTGTTGGTGCGCGACTATCAAACCCGGATCGCTCGCTACCTGCGGCGGATGGTCGGGGATAGCGAGGTTGCGCTCGACCTCACTCAGGAAGTATTTTTGGCGGCATTTCGGATGCTCAAACAACACCCGGAGCGGCCGCTGACCGCGGGCTGGCTCTACAAGACGGCAACGAACGGCGCGATCTCGCATTTGCGGCGGAAAAAGATCGTGCGCATGATCCCGCTGGAGCGCGATCCCGACACGAGGAGTTGGCGGATCGACGAGCAGAGCGCGGTCTCCGTCGATCTGCAGGCGGCAATCGGGCAACTGCCACCCGAACAAGCCAGCGCCGTGCTCTTAACGAGCTACGCCGGATACTCCTCGCAAGAAGCGGCAGCAGTACTTGGCACTTCGGCCGATGCGGTGCGTCAACGCGTATGTCGCGCGATGAAGACGCTGCGGTCGATCATGACGGAGCAATAAGTGGTTCGGAACGTCTGCGAGCGCGCCGAGATTTTGGCCGGTGCGATCGCATTAGGAGAAGCTACCGATAACGAGCGCGCGGAGTACCGCGGGCACATCGCGTCCTGCTCGTCGTGCGTCGAAAGCCTGGGCGGCGAACGCGAGATCGAACGCGTGATGGCGAGCGTCGCGCGCGCTCGCGACATGGAAACGTGGGAGCCGGTTATCGCTCCGCCGTGGCACGTAGCGGCGCGCTCGCGCAATCGGGCGTGGCGGATGGGCGCGATGGCCGCCGGCATCGCGTTGGTGGCATCGGTCGGCGTCCATGCGTTCGTGGCGTATGGCCTGAGCGCGGCCAAACCCACGCCCGTCAATCCGATCGTCATCGACTACGACGGCCAACATTTGACGCTCGAGCGCCGTGCGCCGGTAATCAAACACGCGGCCGTACCCAAGGCACGCTCGGCGCACATGGTCGTGGTGCATAACGTGATTCATCTGGAAGCGCCGCGTACCGTCGTCGTCGGTGAGAGCGCGCGCAAGCCCGTGCCGCCCGCCACCATCCACGTCGTCCGCACCGTCATCGCGCAAACCACCGTTGCGGCTTCGAATATTCCCATTTGGCGCCGCGATCCGGCCGGCGCTGCGACTGCCAATGCGGCCGCTTCGGCGCAGATGCCGCCCCCGTTGGAACATCGAGCGGAGTCGATGGCCGTAGCCGCGCCCCCGACGATTCGCGAAGTGGAGCCGGTCGGCGGCGATGCCGCCATCGACCCGGTGCCGCCGATGATTGCATATGCGGAGGGCGCCAACGGAACCACGGCATTCGAACTCGCGGTGGACGGCCGCGGAATCCCTACGAAGTGCACGATTACCAAGGCATCGGGCTATCTCGTGCTGGATCACGCGGTCTGCAAGGCGGCGATGAAAGCGCGGTTTTTACCGCGCGAGATCAACGGACGCGGCGTCCCGAGCGTCTATCGCGACGCGTTCACGTTCCGTTCTAACGGAAACGACTAGTCCACCGATTTGCGGAAGAAGGCCAGCATCTTATTCGGCTCGGCCATGATCCGGAATTCTTCAAAGCCCCAGCTGCGAGCCTGGGCGATCGCGCGATTGTTATTCATCGGTAACAGAAACGTCAGCGTTTTGATATTGCGTTTCATCGCCACGCGCTGAACTTCGCCGACCAATTCCGTGCCGATTTCCGCCGGCACGCCTTCGCGCACGCGCAGGCCTTCCATCATCGCGACGTCCATGCCGTTCGCGGCTTCCGGATCGTCGTATCCCAAGGGCAACTTGAAGACGAGTTGCACCATTCCGAGCAGACCCGATTGGTCTTCGGCAATCAAGATAACGCGCCGTCCGGCTCGCTGCTCCGAGAGCCACTTCACCACCCGCTGGTTCCAGGTTTCGCGCGCGGGGGGTGGGCCACTGAGAACACCGTCCTTGCTCAAACGATCGACATCGCTCGCTTGTGCAAAGCGCAGAAAGACCTTTCGTCCAGCCACGGATACATCAGTACGCAAGTGGGGAGAACGCCACCTCTAGCCCGAATCCGCGCCGAATGTCGTTAAGGCTCCTCCGCGCCTGCGCCGCAGTTGCGGCGTTGAGCATCATGGCCGGCTGCGCGCATCATGCCGCTGCGCGCTCCTTAACTGCGGCAGTCGACCAGCGCTCGGCCGCGCCGACGGATTCGAGCGGCTCGCGCGGTAGCCGCGTCTTCGCGATGCAGTGCGCGATGTGCCACGGATCCGACGGCGGAGGAGGCCCGGTGGGCCCGTCGCTGCGCGGCGAACGAACGCGCAAGAGCCTCGCCGCCGTCATCGCGGCCATCGAGCACCCGACCCCGCCGATGCCGAAGCTCTTCCCGGGAACGCTCACCGCCCAAGATGTCGCCGATCTCGGCGCATACGTGCAAAGCCTGTGAGCGTGGGCGCTCCGTTCATCTTTCGATTTACGCGCGATCTGCGGCTCGACGACCATGCGGGGTTGGTTGCCGCGGCGTCGCACGGCCCGATTCTGCCGGTCCTGGTGATCGACCGGGCACTCGAAGCCTCGTTGAGCCACTCGGCGCGCCGCGCGGCATTCTATTGCGCGGCGGTTCATGCGCTGGACGCGAGCTTGCGCGAGCGAGGCAGCCGGCTCATCGTGCGGCGCGGCCCGTTGGGCGCGAGCCTGCGTAACGTAGCGCGGGCGTCGGGAGCCGGAGGCGTCGCGTGGGGCGCATCGTACGACGGCGCCGGCATCCAGGCTGACGAACGGCTCCAATCGGATCTGGAAGAGGCGGGGCTGCGCGCGGCGATCGTGCACGACGCGCCGGCGATCGGCCCGGAAGACATCGTGCAGGCCCGCGCGGCGCATGAAGGTGCGGGGTATCGCGCCTTCGCTCCGTACTTCGACGTGTGGCGCACGATCGAGGTTGCGTCGTACGAGGTGCCGCTCTTCGTGCGCTTCGCCCGCAGCGATCTGCAGAGCGAACCGCTGCCGGCCCCCAACGAGTTTGGAGCTGCGGAGCGCGCGATCGAGGCGGGCGCCGGAGTCGCTCGCGACGCTCTGCGTTCGTTTCTGCAAGATTCCGTCACGCAGTACGCGTTGACGATGAACGTGCCCAGCGAAGATCGTACCTCGCATCTCTCCGCGCATTTGTCGTTTGGAACCATCTCGGCGCGTTCGGTCGTCCGCGCGACCAACGCGCGTGCCGAGGATCCGTTCTTGCTCGCCGAGGAACGGGCATCGATCAAGCTGTTTTTGCGGTCGCTCGCGCAACGCGATTTTTTCTTACAGCTCTCGTGGTTTCACCCGCACACGCAGAGCGAGCCGCTCCAGGAAAAAATGGCAGCGTTTACATTCGCTCGCACGCACGAAGGCTTGGACGCTTGGCGCGGTGGCCGCACGGGGTTTCCGCTCGTCGACGCCGGGATCCGGCAGTTGCACGAAACGGGGTGGATGCATCCGCACGTCCGCGCGGTCGCCGCGTCGTTCTGTTGCTTCGATTTGGGAGTCGATTGGCGCGTGGGGCGTGACGAGTGGGATCGCTGGGCCATCGAGGACGACCGGGCGTTAGCGACCGGTAATTGGCAATGGGTCGCCGGCGTCGGGGCCGACATGGCGCAGTATCCGCGCATCTACAATCCCGAACGTCAAAGGCGCCGGTTCGATCCAACCGGCGCCTACGTGAAGCGTTTCGTCCCCGAACTCGCGCAACGTCCGCTCGCAACCTGGGGCGTTCGGGACGAGCGCCAACTCTCGCTCGATGTATTTGCCGCGGCCGCCTATCCGTCGCCGATTCTCGATCACGAGGCGGCGGCGCGTGCGTTTCTAACGCGCTATCGCGCGCATCTGGCTATTTGACCGGAAGACGCTCGTCGAGCCAATCGCTGACGATCGGCACGCGAACGTCATCGCCGTGCCACACTTTGATGCCGAAGAAGACGCTGGCAACCAGGAAGAGCGGCACCAGGAATGGCAGCAGGATCGACGCCGAAATCCCGAGCCCGGGAACGTTCGCGAGCAAGGTCA
>Ga0207416_1003885_pt1 | contig 13637 bp, 8 predicted proteins | sample PaiPotPPM11metaG_FD_184107 | JGI IMG/M metagenome (GOLD analysis project Ga0207416, IMG submission 184107) | Iron sulfur acid spring bacterial and archeal communities from Banff, Canada, to study Microbial Dark Matter (Phase II) - Paint Pots PPM... ...
CGTGCGCGCGCGCGATGAGCTGCCCCAACTGCTCGCCGCCCGATACCTCGTGAACTTCAAGCCCGTCGTCACGTAAGACGGCGAGGCCGCTTTCTGCGAGCGGCTCGGCGACTACCACGACGGGTGTTGGCTTTCCGGTGCTCTTATCGTTCATCTACTTCGCCGCTAGCGTTTGCGCCGGCTGTGGTTCGACCTGCCGCCGGGCCGTCGAACTTGTCATCCATAGCCAAAACGATGCGAGGACGCAGATGTCTGCTCCGATCCACAGCGCAGCAGGTGCCCCAAACCGCTGCGCGAGCGCGCCGGCTTGGAGCGCACCGAGCGGCGAGAGTCCCATGAGCAGCGTGTTGTAAAGGCCAAGTACGCGTCCTCGCATTGCCTCGCCCGCTTCTTGCTGCAAGAACGTGGTAAATCGAACGACGAATTGCACCATGGCAAAACCGAGGAACGCGACGAGCAGGACTGCCGCTATGAGGTTCTTCGCCAGCGCGAATGCGACAACCGATGCGGGAAAAATAAACGACATTGTCGTGAGCGACGCGAGACGGCTGCGGCCGCGGCCAGCGAGCGTCAACGCGCCGATGAGCGCACCCGTCCCCAAGCTGCTCAACAGCAAGCCGAGCGCTCCCGCGCTTCGATGTAATTCCAGCTTCACCACAACCGGCATCAGCAAAATGTAGTTGAAGCCGAACACGCTGAAGACGATAAGTGCCACAAACAGCCGTAAGAGTAATGGGTGTCGAGCGACGTACGCAACGCCGTCGAGTGTGTGCCGCACGAGCGGCACAGGCGCCCCCCCTCGCGCCTCAACGGGTTGGGTGCGCATAGCGACCAGAGCAGCAACCACGAACGCGTATGATGCGGCGTTTGCGAAAAAATTAATCGCCTCTCCAGCGCTCTCGATGATTATGGCTGCTATAGCTGGGCCGATGATCCGCGCGATATTAAAAACCACGGAATTGAGCGCGGAGGCGTTGAGCAGATCCTCGACGCCCACGATGTCAAAGACAAGCGACTGCCGCACAGGCAAGTCAAACGCATTGATGAGGCCGGCAAAAAGCGCCAGCCAAAAGATGGTCCAAAACGTTGCGTGATTGGTGACGACGAGCAGGCCGAGCACGAGCGCCTGCACCGCAGCCAGCGACTGCGTGACGATCGCGATACGCCGCTTGTCAAAGAGGTCGGCAATGGAGCCGGCAACGAGCGAGAAGAAAAGAGACGGCAACGTTTCCATGGCCGTGACGACGCCGAGTAAAAGCGGCGAGTTCGTGATGCGCAGAACCAGCCAGCCGACGGCCACGATCTGCATCCACGTGCCGATGAGCGAGAAGATCTGACCGGATAAATAAAGTCGGTAGTTGCGGTGGCGGAGCGCACTAAAAGTCCGGGCCACAACTTGGCTGCGCAGGGACGAGGGAAGCATCGGCAAACATGGTCTCCGTTACGGCTCAAAGTATGCCGATAATGACAGTACAACCTTTGTGCGCTCGGGCATTTAGCGCACGCCATCTGCGGCGGAACGATAGGGGATATTGTACGTGCCGAGATCACGACGCTGGACTACTGAAGTCAGTGCGCAGGAATCGATCGGCGCCGGAGGCCGTGGGTCCACGAAGTGGGAGCCCACGCTCGCGTTTCCCAAGACAGGTGCACACCGCGCGACGCTCGGCGATCGTCTCTTCGCTGAAGTGCACATCGACGTCAGACTGCAGCAAGAGCGCGAAAACGTCCGCACCGATAATATGGACAGCACCACCTCACGGATGACCGCGCCCTTTGTCGAGAGCGTCGTGTACGACTACATGGGCGTCGAGGGCAACACGCTCGTCATCCGCGAGACGTCACGTCAGGGAGAACGCATCGAGCGATCGCAGCTCACGGTCCGCCTGCGGGAAGGCGAACCCACAAAAATACGCTTTCCATCCGGCGTCGTGAGTGTGGAAATCGACGACGAGCAGGTCGCCATCGTTCGCTGGATCGGTGCTTTGTAATGTAGCGGCGGACCTTTAGGTCCGTCAAAGGAGGTCTGACGTGCCCCGGACAGCACTACGCGTCGGGACATGCCGCGCAGTTCCTGGAAAGCTCAGCTACGGAACCTTTGACGGCCCTGAGCTTCCCACCGGCGGCACCGATTCGCTGCCCGTTATCCTTGCACAAGGCGAAGAGGACGGCCCTGTCTTGTGGCTTACGGCAAATATTCACGGCAATGAAGTCTCGGGAATTTCAGTAGTCCACCGCCTGCTGAAAGAAGAACTCACTCGCAACCTGCGCGGCACGATTGTTGCCATGCCGACCCTGAATCCAGCAGGGCTTAGAACGAATCGCCGCCATCCCTATTATGACGATCGCGACCCGAACCGCACGTTCCCTGGCATGCGTCGCGACACCGGTGAAAAACGAGAACCCACGGTGTACGAGCGCTTGACTTCGCGGCTGCTTGACGCGATTCGTGAATCCGCGAATTATTATGTCGATTTACACACTGCATCCGTGAGGTCGGTTCCCTTTTCTATTCGCGATCGCGTGCTGTACAAGCAAGAGTCGGAGAAAGCCGCAGCCATAGCGTTGTCCGACCGGCTGGATGAAATGGTCGAGGCCTTTGGCTTTCCTGCCGTTATGGAATACCGAACCGGCGGTTACATTGCGAGGGAGCTCCACCGGTCGACCACAGGTGCCGCGTTGCAAGAGCTGCGGCTGCCCGCATTCACAGTCGAGTTAGGCCCGCACACCGTGGTCGACGAGCAAAGCGTTCGGGCCGCGGTCGTTGGGCTGCGCAATCTGCTGCGTTGGGCCGGCATGCTGCCCGGAGATCGCGAACCTATGCCAGCCCTGCCAAGGCCCGCAACCAAGCATCGCCTCCGGCGTGAAGATGGGCCCTACCCACCGGCCACGGGCATCCTCGACTATCGCGTGCAGCCGGGTGACACTTTGGCCGCCGGCGGAGTGGTCGCAGATTTTCGCGACATCTGGGGGCGCCCGATTGGTCAGGGCGTCGTCACCGTAGACGCCGAATCATGGGTGATCAGCATCGAAGACGGCGTGCTGGCCTACCCGGGTGCGGCACTTGCCCATATCGGCGTCTTCGAGGATTCACCTATCGTGGATCTATGGCCGTCTTAACGATTGGCCGTCCTAAGTATTAGTGAAAAACGGGGGCAACGAGTCGATAACTAGAACGTGGGCTCCAATGAGGCGAGCATAATAGAACCTAATCGTTCGACGGCAGGCAGTCAGCCTGCCGCATTCGCGCCACGGTTGGCGCTGCGATCCATCCTCGGCTCTTTTATAGCGCTGATTCTTTTGACATCCGCCGGCAGCACAGCTGACATCGCTGCAATGTATGCGCACGCAGCCGAAGTGAACTCTCAACTCTTTTTCCGGGCAGCCGACCGAACGACGTACGTCAGCACGGGCGATATCGACGCCATGTGGCTGCGTGATTCCAGCGTTCAAGCGATGTCGCGCCTGCACCAGCAGGGACTCGTGCGCGGAGTCATAGCGCGTCAAGAACGTCTCATTGCAATCGATCCGTACGCGAACGCGTTTCACCGCGACTATGGTGTCGCCGAGCGCAAATTTGAGCTCGACTCGCTGTGTTATCCGGTGAGGCTTGCCCAGCAGTACGTGCAAGCTACGAACGATACATCTGTATACGATCGACAGTTCTATGCCGAGCTTCACATCATTCTGCGCACGATTCTCGTCGAGCAGCACCACAAGAGTCGCTCGAACTATCATCGCAACGAGCGCCCGATCAAAGACGACATTGGCCTTGTGTGGAGCGCCTATCGACCCAGCGACGATCCGCAAACGTTCAATTATAACATCCCCGAAAACATGTTCGCCGCGACAACGTTGCGCGACATGGCGCAGCTGTTTTCCAAGCAATACCATGACGAGTCGAGCGCTCATAAAGCGACGTTCGCTGCGGAGCGGATCGAGCAAGCGATCGAGAGCAGGGCCATCTTTTCAACAAAGCGGGGCCACATCTACGCGTACGAAATCGATGGCTTGGGAGCCGGCAAGTTCATGGACGATGCCAACGTGCCCAGTTTGCTCTCCGTGCCGCTGCTGGGCTATGGTTACAACGCCAAAGCCTACGCGGCCACGAGAGCTTTTGTCCTGAGTCCAGCCAATCCGTACTACTTCCGGGGCCGCTTCGCATCGGGCGTGGGCAGCCAGCACACGCCGTCGAACTTCGTATGGCCGATGAGTCTCATCATGGAGTACCGCACCGCTGCCAACAGCACGGAAAAAGGGCGAATTGTCCGCGAACTGGCGCTCTCAAATTCCGGTGACGGCGCGCTGCACGAATCCTTCGATGTCAACGATCCGCACCGCTATACCCGGCCAAAGTTTGGCTGGGTCAACGCGCTCTTCGAGCAGACCTTCCTGACCCGTTAAGCTAGAGACCCGTATACACGGGGCCACCGCCGCCTTCGGGCGGCACCCAATCGATGATCTGATACGGATCCATAATATCGCACGTCTTACAGTGCACGCAATTGGCAAAATTGATCTGCAGGCGCTTCCCTGAATCCGAAAATCCGTCTTTCGTAATCTGCGCACTTCCAACGGCTGCTGGAATCATTTCATAGACGTTCGCCGGACAGAAATACTGGCATGGGTTGCCGTACTCCGCCGCGCATCGGGTTGCGCAGATATTGGTGTCCGCCACCAGCAGATGACAGGGTGTGTTCTCGTCATGTTTCGTGCCGCTGCGGAACACGTCGTCGAGCTTGGCGAACGTGAGCTTGCCATCGTAGCGCGGCCGCTCGAAGCCGGGCACGTTACGTCCGAAATAATCGACCAACTTTTCCATCCTGGCATAGCCTTCGTGTCCAGGCAGCCGATCGTAGATCCCGAAACCGCGGCCGCCGGTCACCATGCCGAGCGCTGCGTTGACCATGCCGGCAACGCGACCGCGATCGAATCCTTGGTGGAAGTTGCGTGCGCTGTACAGCTCCGTGCGCACCCACGAGCGCTCGATCCGTTCTTGATAGAAAGCCAAACCAGCTGCATCCGTCGTGCCGGCGATCAGCGCATCATAGCACGTCTCTGCAGCCAGCATACCGGACTTCAACGCAAGATGGATGCCCTTGAGCCGCATCGGATTGAGCGTGCCCGCGGTGTCACCTGCGAGCAGGACGCCGTCCGCGTACGGCCGTGGCATCGACCAGTAGCCGCCCTCTGGTATCGCTTTGGCTCCATATCGAAACAGCGTGCCGCCCGCCAACAGCTTGGCGACGCTCGGATGCATTTTGAATTTCTGAAATTCTGCATGCGGTTCAAGCAGCGGGTTGCGATAGTCCAAGCCGACGACAAGCCCGATATCCCAAACATCGTCCGCCATCGAATAGATGAACCCGCCGCCGAAAGTTTGATCGTCAAGCGGAAACCCCAGCGTGTGGATCACCGTACCCTCCGGCGTCGAGCCCTTCGGCATTTGCCACAGCTCTTTGATGCCGATAGAGTATACTTGGGGATTACGGCCTGCGGAGAGATGCAATTTGCCTTCGAGCTTCTTGGCAAGCGTGCCACGCGGACCTTCGCCGAGCACAGTCACCTTCGCATGAAGATCGGGACCCGGTTCATAGTTCGGCTTCGGATTGCCGTTGCGGTCGAGTCCCTTGTCACCCGCGCGCACGCCGATAACGCGATCGCCGTCAAAGAGCAGCTCTTGACCAGGCGTCTCCGCAAAAACTTGAACGCCAAGCGCCTCCGCTTGGCTCGCGAGCCATTTCACAATCTTGTTGAGGCTGGCGACGTACTTGCCGCGATTATTCATGGGCGGCGGCATAATCGGCGCTTTGATGTGCTCGGCCTTCGTCAAAAACCAAAACTGGTCTGACGTCACCGGACCTTCCACAGGGCAGCCGGCAGCGAGAAAGTCGCCGAAGAGTTCGGTAAAGCTGATCGGATCCAGGACAGCGCCGGAAATGCCATGGTCGCCAATGGCGCGCGACTTCTCGATAACGAGAATATTTTCGGTGGAGAGTTCTGGACCGGGCTTGGTCCCAGCCTTGACCGCGCGATTATGCTCGGCGTAGAGTTGAGCGAGACGAATCGCGCCCCCGAGGCTTGCCGGTCCAGCCCCGACGAAGAGAACATCAACTTCTAATACGTCGCGTTCACGCGCCATGCGATGTTACGCTAGAGAAGCACGGCCGAAGCTTTGGCAGCGGTCGTTCCGTTTTGCACGGCGCGTATGATGTAGCTGCCGGATGGAAGGCTCTTCCCTCCGGTGTACGGCACAACGACGCTCATGAATCCCGAAACCGAACGAGGGGGAACGGCAACCGGAATCGCCAGCTTGAGCGCGTCTCCCTTCGGCGGTTTGATTTCGAATTGCGTGACGGACACGCTTGAGGCAGTCGGGTTTGTCACCGCGAAGGTGCATTCAAAAGACGGTCCCTGACCAACTCGGATCGATGAAATCTCAGCGCTATCAATGGAAAATGGGCCTTTGGGATGCTTGTCGTCGAGCGAGGTGAAGCTCGTATCCATCGGCGGCACCTCAAGAGTCGCTGAGCCCACCATTTTCTTGGTGTCGTCCAGGAAGTTAACCATAACTTCCTTATACTTCGCTGGATCGTCGGTCGTCTTCAGTGCAACGACCGCAACCTCTGAGGTCTGACCCGCCGCTGCCGTGAGCGCAACGGGCGACGTGCCAAGCGCCGTTTTGTCCGCGTACGCTGCAACCGACGTAATCTTTGCAGCGTTCTTCGTCGTGTTTTGCAACGCAAACGAGAGTTCGAGCACGCGCGGCGCCTTCACCGGGTCCTTTGCAGCCCCATCGTAGGCAAGTCGCAGAGCGGCCCCTACGATCGAGAGCGTATTCGGTATTGGCGTCGGCGATGGCGCAGGCGAGCCGTAGGGAGAACCAATTGGTTCGGCGCCGGGCCGGCCCTCGTAAGGCATGACCGAACCGCTCGCACTGGGTCCGGGCTGGGGGCCGTACGGATTCGGGTTGCTAACGGGATTGGGGCCCGAGACGGGGGTCCCGAACCCAGCGTTCGTGCTGCAACCTGTAACCACCAACAAAAGGGCAATGCCGATCGCCGGATTCGAGCGGAAGTATTTCAGCAAGTGCATTGCGCAAGGCTTCGCGGGTGTATCAGGCCCAGCCCTTGTCGCGTATTAGAAGAAGGGATTGTGTGCCCGTTCCTGCTCAACCGTCGACGGCGGACCGTGGCCCGGAAGAACGACCGTGTCCTCCGGCAGCGACAGAATTTTTGTGCGAATATTGTCGCGATGGTCATCGTAGCCAAAATGTGGACCGTTTGTACGCCCAATCGAACCGGCGAACAAGGTGTCTCCGGTGAAAATCGAGCCCTCATAGATGAAGCACGACGATCCGTCGGTGTGACCCGGCGTGTAAACCATTGCGATCTCACTATCTCCAAACGGCAAGCGATCGCCGTCTCGGATAGCAATGGCATCCCGCGTTCCTGCGCCAACCTCAGGCGCGTCGAGTTCGTGAATGACAGGTCGTGCTAGTGGAAATGCCTTATGCACTTGTGCGAGTGCGTCGGTGTGGTCGAGGTGTTTGTGTGTGAGCAAAATGTATTGCAGATGAACGTTGGCCTCTTTGAGTGGCTCGATAATGCTTGAGGGCTGACCTGCAGGATCGACGAAGGCCCCAACCTTTGCATCACGCAAGATGAGAAAGTATCCGTTGCTGGGATGCGGCCGGTTGATCTGATGCTGAAGATAGTCTGGCGCGATGAAGTCGGCGGGATACCACCGGCGCTGACCTAAATCTGCGAGTCTTTCTGGGTTGAGGCCCAGGGCCTTTGCAATCGCATGTGCTTCGGCGTCCGTTGGCTGAGCCTTATCCGTAAGCAGTTGCTCGAGCCGCGACCGATCGATGCCGCTTAGTTTGCTCAGTTGATCGACGGTCGTTCGGGTACCACGGCTTGCTTTGCCGACAATATCGCCAAAGGTATCCTCGAGATCGATCCGCAGTTTCATTGTGGCCGTGAAGAGTGGGGCGGACCAACCCCTGGCGAGTGCACTACCACGCTTATTACGCGCACACCGCCGTGGTCATCCGTAATAGTGATGGTGGCGATGCCCGTGCCCCGCGGCACAATGGCTACGGAGGCGTTCGGACCGAACGCTGTGGCCGCAGTGATTGTCGCTACTGCCCTATTAGAGGATGAGACGGTAAACAGTCGAGTGTAACCGACCTCGGATATGAGAATCGTAGGCGGTGGTTCACCACTAACCAATCTGAAATTGGCGGCTGACACGGTCAGTGGTCCGGCCAACACAGGTGTCGGCCCTGGCGGGACCACTTGATGCGGAGGAGGTGTGGGTGTCACGCCGACTGGGCTTGGACTCGGAAGTGTGATCTTCCGCGAGGGAGCTAGCCGAATAGGACGACGCTTCCTCGCGAGCGGGCTTTGACCCACGCCCACGCTTACGACGGCCGATCCGCCCGCGGTGTCAGAAACGGTGACAGAACCTCTGCCGTCAGCGCCGGCTGTGACCGTAAAGGTCGTCGTTCCGGGGCATGGCTGGGGCCCGCTCGGAGAAACACTGGCAGCCACGGTGCCATCCGGAGTGGCTGTGATTGTATCTAAGGCTCCGCAAGCGGCATCCGATGCGGTGAATGTCATGGTCTGCCCAACACCGCCCGACGGGAATGTAAGCGTGGTGGGGCTCACGATCAGCGAACCGGTCGTTACAAAAACCCTAACCTGCGCAGTGCCGCCATGGTCGTCGCTAATGGTGATGGTCGTGTTCCCAACCGCGACAGACGTGATGGTAAATGTCACCGATCCCGGGCCAGGCCCCGACGCTGGCGCCACCGTTGCGACCCCTGTGTTGGCTGACGCGGCACTAATCAGCCCGCTGTAGCCGGTTTCCGTTCCCGTAAAGGTGTCTGTGCCGCCGATTGTGTTGATCGATGAGCTACTCTTGCTCGGCGTGAGCACGCCGAACGGGCCGACTGTAACGGCGACCGTGGCTGCAGAAGTGCCATGATCATCCGTGATACTTAGGTTGCACGTTCCACCTGAACCGCTGCTTGCCGGGGTCACAACAAAGCTTGTCGTCTTGTCACCACTGAGTGGATTCACCGTTGCAATTCCAGCGCATGGTGCCTGATTTATGGTGAAGAGTCCCGTGTACGCACCTTCACTCACTGTGAAGGACTGCGTCGGCGTTATGTCGCTGAACGTAAGGCTCGTCGGATTCGGACTAATTGCGCCGAATGGCCCGACGGTAACAGAGACAAGCGAACTCGCTATGCCATGAGTCGTGTCTTGCACCGCGAATTGGCACGAGCCGGCCCCAAGCGGAGTAACTGTTACGCTCGAGCTCGGCCCTGATCCAGGCGCGCTAAGACTTGCAACACCGCTGCCCGTACAAGAATCGCTCGTTAACCCAAAGGGCCCGCTGTATCCCGGATCGCTCACAGTGACAGCCTGTGCGTTCGGTGCACCGACGTCGGTAAAGGTCAGAGAACTAGGACTCACCGACGGTGCACCGTTCACCGTAACGCTAATCGTCTTTGACCCACCATGCGAATCCGTCACGGTAACGGTTGCAGTACCTGCGCCGTTTGCTCTGATGGTAAATGGTACGGGGCCAGGACCACTGCCCGAACTGGGCGTCACGGTTGCGACGCCAGGGGTATCGCTCGATGCATTGATTGCACCGCTATACAAGGTCTCGGATGCATTGAAGGGCGCTGTGGAGCCGATGCCATTAAGCGTCACAGAACTTGTGTCTACGGTGAGCGGACCGGGTATGACCGTTACCGTGGCCGATGTCGCACCACCGTTCGAGTCGGTAAAGTTGATTGTTGCTGTGCCGCTCGCGCCTGCTTGATTGACCGGTGTTACCGTAAACGAGGCATTAGGCCCAGTACCAGGCGATGTCACCGTGGCCACGCCAATGTCAGTACTGCTCGCGCCAACGCTGCCAAAGTAATTCGGGTCGTTCACATTTATCGATTGCGTGGCGGTAGTTCCGTTGAACGTGAGGCTGGCGGGCGTCGGTGTCAGCGGGCCTGTCACGGTAACGTCAACGAACTTTGTGTTCGCGTGCGTGTCGGACACAGCAATTGATGCGTTGCCAGCTGACTCGGGCGTTACGGTGAATGGCGGCGGAGTCGGTCCGTTGCCCGAGCCAGGAGCGACGCTAGCAATTCCGGGGTGATTGCTCGTCGCGGTGATTGGACCCGTATAATCACTTTCCACCGCAGAAAATGTCTGCGGGGCCCCAGTGACCGTAAACGTCAGGTCGGTCGGATTTACGGTCAGGCCGCCAGCTGAAACGACAACGCTCACTTGAGCTGTCTGTCCAAACGTATCGCTGACGGTCACGGTGGCGCTGCCTTCGGAGTGCGGATCTACGTGGAATATAACTGGACCAGGTCCGGTTCGCGTGAGGGGCGAGACGGTAGCGACACTTGGTTTGTCCACGCTCGCCGTGAGCGTGCCCGAATACAACGGATCCATAGCCGTAAAATTCTGGGTCGAGGTCGTGCCGCTGAACGTCAACGTCGTTGGGTTGGTCGTCAGCGGTCCGATGACCGAGACGTTGACAGTTGCAGTCTGACCACCACCACCCGTGACCGTTATCGTTGTTGAGCCTGGCCCAACGGGCGTCACCGTGAACGTCACACTTGGCCCGTTCCCAGAACCCGAAACCGTTGCGACTGTCACGTCATTGCTGACAGCCGTAATCGGTCCTGTGTACGAAGACTGATTCGCGGTAAACGGTTGCGGCGTGCCTCCAGCCGCGGGCGTAGTAAACGTGAGGTTGCCCGGCGTGGCGCTCAGCGATCCGGGCGGAGTGACCGTAATGCTGACCGTTCTCGCGCCGCCATGATCGTCTTTAACGGTGATAGTCGTCGTTCCAGGCCCAGTCGGCGTGACCGTAAACGTGACTGGACTGCTCCCGGATGCCGGCGAGACTGTTGCCACCGCTTTGTCACCGCTTGACGCAGTTATCGCGCCGGTATACGAGGATTCGCTCGCACCAAAGGTTTGCGATGCGCCGCCGACGAGGAATGAAAGGCTTGTCGGGTTGACCGACAGCACGCCCGGTGGAGTAACTGTCACGCTCACGATCTGCGATCCGCCGTGATTATCCGTCACTGTGATGTTCGTCGAGCCAGCCCCGGTCGGCGTGACCGTGAAGGTTGTCGGATTGCCGCCTGAGGCTGGCGTCACCGTCGCGATTGCGACGTTGCCGCTTGAGGCGTTGATTGGACCGCTGTAATTGCTTTCAGACGCGGTAAACGACTGCGATGCGCCTCCGACGAGAAATGAAAGACTTGTCGGATTAACAGAAAGTTGACCAGGCCCGGAAGGTGGTGTTGGTTGAGAACCTCCGCCTCCGCCGCCACCGCCGTGACCGGCGAGCGCGGCCAACGCGCCAATACCAAGCAAAATGCCCAGAAAACCACCACCACCTCCGCCGTGGCCGCCCGATGCCGGGCTGGGTTCGGGAGTTGGCAAGGCGCGAGCGATAATCGCGTCATCAGGGCACTTCAACGCTGAGAATTGAGTCTGCACACTTTCTATGGGCACCTGTACCGGATCCCCGCCGTGTGAACTCACCGCGGCTTCTCCAGCATGCAGAACGCTTTGTGATTTGTTCCCGAGGGTTGTCGAGACCTGACCTTGATAGACGGCAATCGTCGTCTCGTTCGGGTCGCGGATGAGATTGAAAATTGCGGTATCGTCGCCGGCGGCAATCGCAAGGTTGCCGGCATGAATGGTGATGGCGCGCGTCTGCGCCTGCGCGCACATCGAACCAACGTCAAGACCGAGTGAGAGGCTAGAAGCGGTCGCGAGCGCTCGGGCTGTGCTGCCTGGTCCTAGACGAATCGTGCCGACATCGGCCAGACTCAAAACGGCAAGGGAGTCAACCCCGGTGATGAGGGTGTCGCCTGCGTGGACGATTCGCGAGTTGAGCACGTCACGCGACGTACCGCCAGCCGAGCGAACCACGACAGCCCCCGAAACGTTTGTAACGACGGGCACGGTAGAGGGGGGCGGGGTGTCGGCAGCGATGCTGAAACCAGGCCATAAAGTAAGAAAAAGACAGAGCCACGCCAGGTACCGAACAACCCTATTGCAGCGGCCCTTAGAACGACGGGGGCGCACGGTTCAATTCTTCGTTGCAGACCGAACCGGGACCATAGGCACAATGTCGCAAAAGCTTAGTTCTTAAGAGCGAGCAGGCTGCAAACCCAAGCGGAAAGGTTCTCCACAAGGTGGCGCGACTCGTAGAACGCATTTTGGTCTGGGTCGCCGGGCTCGTGACGGTAGCCGCGATCGTTGCCGTCATTGTCAACGTGGCACCCGGCACATTTAGCGGATTGCCGTGGCTGCACCTGAACCAATCGGGGAACCAGAACGCGTCCGCTATCGATTTGTCGGAACAAGCAATAGCTCGAGGAGACATTCCTGCCGCCCTCAAGCTCGCCGCACGTGCAGTGAACGAAAATCGATCTGACGGGGTCGTGGCCAATCGCGCCGGTAACGTTGCGCTTCGCGCGGGCGATCCCAAGGCCGCCGAAACCTATTACCTTACAGGCGAACGTGCCGACGGCCGTTACCCGTGGAACTACGTTGCGCTCGGCCAATTATACGAGCGCCAAGGGAAAGTTGAGCTCGCAGATGAGCAGCTGCGGGCTGCCACAGTTGCAGCACCTGACCAGCCCTTCGTTCATTATGACCTCGGCGTCGTAGAAATGGAAGAGCGGCTATACGCCGCTGCGCTTGCCGATTTCAGCGCCGAGCTCAAGAGGTCGCCCGCATACAAACCGGCAATGATCGGCCGTGCCGAAGCGCTGGAGAAGGTGGGGCGCAGGGGCGAAGCGGTAGCGCTCTACAATCGTGCCGGCATCGCGACGAAACGGAATACAGCCCGACCCAAACTCAACGTCACGCCGGTCGTGCAGCCAAGCCCAACTCCTATCCCGTCTCCACCACCGACTCCAAAAGTCGTGCTTGCGAAGCCGAGTCCGCGCCATGTCGCAACGAAGAAGGCGGTTTTGCACACGCCGATAGCGCTGGCAGTTGCCTCGCCGACACCCGGGCCTGTCCGTCCGCCGTGGGCGACTGAGCCGCCTTCGCCTGAAGCGAGTGCAGTCGCGGCCGCGCCAGTATCGTCGGCCAAGCCACTGAGCGAAGTCGCCGCTGACGCTCGCAGCTATCTGCTCGACGTAGCTCAGGATTTAGATTTTACTCGTTCTCTGCCGTCATCCGATCCCGGTCAAACCACCGCGGCGTTGCGCTTCAACCTCATGGACGCTCTGGCGCACAAGCCGGTCGATATCGATTCGCTCCTACGAATTGGCACGGCTGCATTGCTGAGTGGGCGGTTAACACTTGCCACTGCAGCGTTCAACGCAGCATCTGATGCAGCGCCGCACGATTGGCGGGGGCCGTACTTCGCAGGACTGACACGACAGGCCAATGGCGAGATGCAATTGGCGCGATCGCTCTTTGCAGCATCGCTCGCTCGCCAAGCGCGAGCCGAGACCTACACGGGCCTAGCGCTGATCGATTTGCAAGACGGCAACGCGCGAGCTGCTGCCGTGAACGCCCACCGCGCGGCTGAGATGAACCCGTCGTACGAGCCCGGTCGTTTTGTGGCTGGCATGATCG
>Ga0207416_1003886_pt1 | contig 13636 bp, 10 predicted proteins | sample PaiPotPPM11metaG_FD_184107 | JGI IMG/M metagenome (GOLD analysis project Ga0207416, IMG submission 184107) | Iron sulfur acid spring bacterial and archeal communities from Banff, Canada, to study Microbial Dark Matter (Phase II) - Paint Pots PPM... ...
ATAATAGATCATATATTGTCTGGATTGATCTTCTAATACTACGTTGATGTGATGTAAATTGATTATTTGAAATTATAGGAATTTACCAATCTCCTGTCCTTTTTAAGGAGCATCTCTTAAAGAACTGATCCCTCTTGAACGTTATAAGTATGAATTGGGATATACTTCTCTTAGATATGGTTGAATTAGGATTCGGTGACGCGCTTAGTTTAGCACAGACAGTTGGAATAATAGGCACTATGGTCTTGACATTGTATTTCTCAAAAAGACAAATACAAAGTATGTCAATTGATCAGCAAACTAAAGTTCTCAATGACTTGGATGAAAAGGTCCGCAAGACGAACGATGTTCTTTATTCCAATGATTGACAAAACTCTGCTTGTTCTCTTCCAGTTTAGAACATAAATTGAGAGTAAAATAAAGCGAGAACTTGTCGCCAATTTTACCGCATTCTCTGCATCTAGTCGTATAAGAACTTGTCAAACTATGTGCTTCTCCCACTACGCATTTTGAAGCGCTAGTAATTTCAAACCACCATCGTAGCCATGTAGTTGACATAGGAACTGGTAGTTGTTGTTGTTGCTCTCCTAGTCGTTTAGCCCACGTAGGTGAGATATCGCTCAAAGTTAGGGTTTCCTGTTGTTGTTTGGTCTTTTCAAAAGCAAGTTGCCTTTGTACCATTACATAATATTGCTCATCGTAGTATTTGAAATTTACTAGGTCTCTGTTAACGTTACCTACTAAACTCTAAGTGCATTCTGTTATAAATTGAACTACTTGAAAGATTGTGAAAGGTATAAATTCGCTAACTTACACCTGCAGGTGAATGACTAGCTTCGCTATGCTCCATTCTATTATGAGCGTTCAGCGTTTAAATACTATCAAAAATTATATTGCAAACATTACATCGATGCTGCTTTAGGTTTTTGGAAGTTGAAGGAGAAGAAGCTGATGCAGACAATGGCTCTTACTAATTGTAGTACTTAAATAGATAGGTGACAACTAATAATATATAGGGCACCTTTATAGTTAAGTCTTTTATCTTACCTAGCGTGGGCGAAACAAACCAATCCCTAATCGTGAAATTTAGGGTCAGATTAAAGTAAAAATAGCGATCTAGTAAATAGATTGGACTGAAGGGTAAGGCTTTTACTTACCTATTAAAGCGGTTGGCCAATGTGGCGTGGCGATACCGCTCCTCAGTCAATTATATTAATTGCCAAAGTCATTATTATATTTTCAGATCATAAGTTCCTGTATTCGTCTTCTTATTTACAATGAATAAGTTTCAACCAATTTTGTTTTCAGCTTCAACCAATCTTTTTTCGATTCGATGCGTTGGTAGGTAACTAGGTAGATAGGTAGAGGATATGACTTACCAGATTAAACTATTAATTTTCGGAGGAGCCTAGAAAGTCGCAGAAAACTGTTCAATAATTTGTTTATAATTTCTTATAAATATGAAATAAACGTCTTATATACTTCTGTTTCGATCTTCTATTGTTGTCAAAACTCGCCAGTTCGAGTGGACTTTCTGCTGAACGTAATGAAATAGTGCATGGCGCTGACAATGTGATAAGTGAAGAATTACTATTTTTTGCCAACTCACAAGATAGTATTGATACATGCATGGATAGTTCACGACCTTCGTTAGCCATTGCAATTGAATCAATAAAGAAATCATTTGTAGATGCCAAAGCAAGAGGTGTTGAATTAAGGTACCTTACTGAAATCACAAATGATAATATTTCTTATTGCAAAGATTTAATGACTATTGTAAATCAGCTTCGCCACCTGGATGCAGTAAGAGGTAATTTTATGGTAAGCGAAAAAGAGTATCTTGCTCCGTCAACTCCACAAGATAAGACAAGAACAGCATCGCAGCTTTTCTACAGTAATTTCAGAGATATTGTGGAACAGCACAGGTATCTATTTGATGTTCTTTGGAGCAAGGCTATGCCAGCTGAACAAAAAATAAGAGAAATCGAAGAAGGAACAGTAGTTATAGAAACCAAATTATTAAAAAATCAAGACGAAATCTTTACCAAAATAAAAGAGATGCTGGATACCTCAAATGAACTACTAGTTTGTTCTAAATATAGTGGAATACAATTTGGATATGATAGATTTTTAGAATGGGGCAAAGATATTTTGGACAAACAAAGGAAAGGGGAGCATAAGGGTATCAAGATAGTGACAAGTATAGATAATGATGATGCAGTGGAGGTAGTCAAAACACTTTTAGATTTGGGAATTCAGATTAGAGAAGTCAAGAATATTCCGCCAATAAACTTTGTTATAAAAGACAGGCAAGAAATTACTGCTACGATAGACAATTTGAAAGGTGATAATGCCATTATTCAGAGTCTACTGGTTAGTAATGAGCCACTCTACGTTAATCACTTTGATTGCATCTTTCAAGAATTATGGACAAATGCAATTGATGCTAAAGAACGAATAAAGGATATTGAATCAGGCGCTGGCTTTGCAGATATAGAAGTTATTCCAAACTCGTCTACAGCACGAAAACTATATTTTCAAATCGTAAAAGCGGCTAAAGAAGAAATACTTATTCTATTTCCCACCATCAATGCTTTCAAAAGACAGGGAGAGATAGTATTAGATGCACTTATACTATCAAACAAAGAAGCAACATCGGGTTTAAAACTTAGAATCTTGATGCCATCTCATCAATTAATTGAACAGAAGGTTGAACAATTTATGCAACGGTGTCCATTCCGTGTAATAACGAGATTTATCGAACAAGAGATGCCACAGAGTCAAGCTACACTTTTAGTTGTGGATAGAAAACATTCGCTCGTAATGGAAATCAAGGATGATTCAAAAACAACATTTGATGAGGCAATCGGGCTATCAACTTATTCTACGAGCAAAGCAGGTGTGCTATCCTATGTTTCTATATTTGAGAGTTTGTGGAAACAAACTGAATTATACGAAGACATTAAAAATACACATGAACAATTAAAGCTTCATGCAAAGGCTCAGATGGAGTTTATTAATGTCGCAGCTCATGAATTAAGAACACCTATCCAACCGATACTAGGTTTATCGCAAATTCTTCTTTCTAAGACAGGAAGGATTGAGGAGTATAATGAATTTCTAGACACTATTAATAGAAATGCAAAGAGATTGAATCGCCTTTCAGACGATATACTAGACGCTACAAAAATTGAAAGTAAGTCACTAGGACTGAAGAAAGAACGATTCAATCTAAACGATATAATAATAAACGCTATAGATGATATAATATTAGGCAAAGACCTCGTAGACAGCAGGAGTGTTCAGTTATTATACGAACCTCAAGATATTGTATTAGAAGCAGACAAAGGAAGAACGACTCAAGTTATTTCTAATCTATTAAGTAATGCTATTAAATTTACCAAGGAAGGGACTATTACTATTGCAACAAAAATAGACGAAGACAATAATCAGATTATTATCAGCGTAAAGGATACAGGTATTGGCATAGATCCTGAAATACTACCACAACTATTTTCAAAGTTTATTACAAAATCATTTTCAGGAACTGGCCTAGGATTGTTCATCTCTAAAAGCATTGTAGAGGCTCATGGAGGAAGGATATGGGCTGAGAATAATTCTGATGGTAAAGGAACAACATTTACGTTTATTCTGCCGCTTGATCTAGATGCAGCGGTATGATTCGATCTCATTAAAAATTCAGGGTTCTAAGGATACCATAACGGAGAATCACTACAATGACTTTGTCAATGACGATGACAGGGGTATATTTGAATTCATTTGAACTAAAAATAATTATAAGCTGAAGTCAGAAAATTAAATACGCAACGACAACATTGATGTCAAAAACGGCAGACTATCCACTCAAGAAGTTAACATAGACAGTGAATGAAGCATCCCATGGATTTATGAGAGCTGCGCATACTACGCAAACCTTTTTCCGTGTATCCCTCGGTTGTGTTTCTCTGTTAAGCTTCCAGTCGAAGATCCCACAGGATGGGCAATTCTTTGGATAATTTCTACCGAATCGTGGCTGCAATGCATGCTAGAATTATTTCACGCTCAGAGAATTCTGTGTTTGTTAGTTAAGTTATCAAGCCTACTATGTCCCTGAGAGCAATCAGAAAATATTCCCATTGGTGTCTTCCTAACCTATATTCCTCTGTTCGATTCATCTATTGTCATGATAAACCTAATCGTAATAAAGATATTGATAAGCTATTTGAGTCCTCTCTATCATGACCAACGTGACTTACATAACCAAATTTATAAGTAATATGGCATATGAGAGCTAGGCTAACTACAACAATCTTGAAAAATAAGACGAGTGTTAGCATTGAAAAAGAGACTATGGAAAGGCTAAAACAGTTAGGAAAGAAGGGTGACAGTTATGACGAGATAATCAATCGACTAATCGACGAACATGGACACAAGGAAAAAACAAAGAAATGACTTGTAAAGGTATATGTGTCAGACATAAAGCACGTAGACCGATCAACAATGACGGCAATCGATAGTCTATTGGTCAGAAACGATGTCAAATCTGCGAGATCTTCCTAATATGGGATGGATTATTCTGCCCCTGCTGCCACTACAGATTAAGGACCAACCCGCGCAACTTAAAATATAAAGGCAAATTGAAAGCAAGGAAAAGGATAGGGGAATATCAGTAGTCAGTATTGTCAACGGTCAAATAATCGATAATGCTGAGTGAGTGAGTGAGTTTAGAATATTATACGATAACACGTAAAGCTTTGTTTGTATACTGTAATGAGATGCATACAAAACCAAGTTTAACCTTGAGGCAACACAGTTAAAATGTTATGATTAATTGCAAACTGGATCATGGTGTGGTGGGAACACTAACCAGTTTGCAAGTCGTTGCCGTTGTTAGTATCCAGCATTCCTATCGCAGAAGCAAGTGAATGAAGGAATGAAGGACAATAAATAATATCGTTATCCTAGGAAATAAATCATTCTGTCATATCGATAGTAATTTCTCACAGTAGAAAAACCTGGTATAATTGGTAATTGTAGATGAGCATAGTCAAGTCAATAATGGAAATTTTCATTCACTCATTCACTTGACATATCTTCATATATTTTCGAACTAAGACTACCAGGGGTATATTCAGATTTTTTAAATGCAGTAATTGACCAGGAAGTCTAGTTCTGTTCGTGTCTGCTTCTAGATATAGATCCTTTAACTTTCTTCGCTCGTCAGGAGTGGCTTCGTAGAGTTGCACTAGCATTTCATGAGCCGATGTTAGGTGGAGGGGTTTTAATCGGCTGGTTAGCTGCAAAGGCAGTTAGACTTATCATAAGGATGCCCGCTATAATAACAGGTCTAATAATCCTGGTATTGATGTATCTAAGTTACAAGGATATTATCGACGTAAATTATATTAGATTGGAACACGTAATGCAAAGCAGACATTACGACGATAATCCAGCATATATCCGATATAATATCGACTGATGCTGCAAAGTCAAGCATCATATTTGGCGCCGGTGGTTTGGATTCCTTAGGTGGGTTCGTGCTGGGTATTCGTCATTGAGTAGTCACACTCACAGTGACCAGAGCGGCTTCATAGAAATTCCTGTTTTCTAAAATGCCATAAACAATGACCCATGTTAAGAGGACGAATATCGGTTACAATTATCAAGACCTAGGTTAATTAAATTAGTGGGCTGGAACCCGTAATTCCTTAACAGATTGCCTGCCAACAAACTGGGACTCTAGGTCACACAATACGATATCGGATTAGACAATAACGCAGCTTCTATCCTGACTTGGAATTAGACGTCGTTATCGATGTTGATGAAGATGCCGTTCTATTTGTTGTTGAAATGTACCCAGGTGCAGATGCCTCTACCGTAGCGTTGTAGTTGTTATTCTTTGAATTTTGGTTTAATTCAGCGTAATATGTAGCTTGCCCGTTATGACTTACGATTTCCTTACTCGTACTGTTAGAAGGAAGGGTAATTCTCAGTTTTATAGTCGCATTATCATGTTTCTTCCCTGTAATTGAATCGTAAGCTGTGGCAGTTATATTTGATCTACCTTTGCCATTAACAATATTCTGTGAGGATTTGATTGAGATAGATAGCGGTTTGGAATTATTATTATTGTAGTTAGACGTAGATGCAAACGTGGATGTTGATTGCCTCAAATTAGCTGATACAATACCAGATGTATTAATATTTTCTTTTATCGTGCTTAACGTATTGGAATTAGCTTTACTATTGTTGTGAGCCCCAGTAGTTATTATTCTGTTTTTTGTCTGATTACCGTCGGTTGGATTGCTAATTGATTGATGTTTGGTGCTAAGTGAAACATCTCGCCCATTGCTGGGTGATATAATCTTCAGAGTAGGGGTATCTCTTTGACCTTCTGAAAAACTAGCTATATTTACCCAAATAAGTACAGTACTGAGCACTACCACTATCACAATAGAGTGTGGAGATGACAATAACTATGATGTAGTATTACCTTAATTTCAATGGTTCCATTAAGCGTGATGTACCAGCCGGCTAGCAAAGCAAAATTGACAAGTACTCAATGATCCCCACCACTTCTCCCAGCTTAACACTACAATAAACAGAAGCAAAAACAGCTCTTTCATATACCTCTGGATGAGGGATATGAGATATACAGATCTGGCAACCGGTCTGTGGTATACCTCTATCTGTGTTTTCTGGCATCCGCATCGAGTTATTTTTATATAAGAATTTTGCAATTGCCTTCGTACTTGAACTCGAAACAGGATGACGCAGACACAATTAGCGAAATTCTTCTTAGAGCAGCAAGGGAACCAGAATTCAGAAATCAGTTGATAAAACAGTCTTCAATCCATTCTTCATTGGAACAATACAATATTTCTGACGAAGCAAAATCTATCGTTAAAAATAGGCACAGATTTGTGGATACCTACGAAGCTCAGGATGTCACACCAATGGGTTTTAAATGAATTAGAGCGTAAACCTGTGAGATAACAGTATAAGATATTTTGGAGAATGGTTAAGCACTTCGAGTATCCTAAAATTATAATAATCTGGGATTGTCACGGGTAAGGAGCGGCACTTACCCAGTACAATTGTGAATCACAGTAATAACTCGTAAGAGAATTACACTAAAAATTACCAATTTTTCATATTATCTCAAGGACATTTAATTAACCACCTGATAACGGATGCTGGTGCAGTTATAGGTATAGGAAAAGCAATTGTAGAGATAACCGTCGCGATAATAACTATAATAGTAATAATTGCGGTAATAGTTTTTCTCATAAAGATCATTGCTGGCATTTTTTGCGGGTCTGATAGTCAGCCATAATAGTCGGTGCAGGATTTTGGATATACACGCGGCTAAAAAGTCGATAATAATTCCGTTATGAGGACTACCGATGCCACTAATATTTTATGGATAGTGGCAAGGATTCAACTTTAGCTTTACTACAGACAGGACATCTATCGATTATATTCTTGGAGCTTGCACACCAGCGACAGGTGCATATGCAAAAATATAATGACCTTTGTCTCATTGATTGACTTGAGATACGATTGCCTGTTATAATAGCATACTGAAATAGAATTCTTGACAATAAGATTACTAAATTGCAGCGCTGTTCAATGATACTTTCCAAATTGTAGTTTTATAACTGGTAGGGAATTGGAAAGCCTTCATGGATAATAAATTTGTAAATACCTTCCGTATCGTTCGGTCTTAGCATCGAACATCCAATCGTGGAGCCGCTCAGGGTCATCGTTGGACCCGCGATAAAACCATCTAGTCACGTTGTTACGTCCAAAAGAACTTTTCCCATTTTCAGTTTAATTTATTTTTTCAACTTTTCTCATCTTATTTTTTCACCCGTTGATCATCTTCTTAGAGCTTCTAGTGGAGATAGACGCGACGCTTTCCAAGCAGGATAGACTCCTGCTACTAGGCTTATGGATAGTGAGAGAAGCCAGACATAAAGAAGGTCATTTGGAAGAAAGATAGGGCTAATATGAGGAGCTGCTGCTCCCGGTGGTCCTCCCCCTGAAGCACCGAAACCAGATGTTAATAGATATGCAACACCAGTACCAGTAAATATTCCCAGAGTTGATCCGAGAAGACCAATGAGTACGGCCTCACTCAAAAACATAGATAGGATAAACCAGGGTTTTGCACCTATCGCTTTCATAGTTCCAATTTCCTTTATTCTTTCATTTACAGACGTGTAAAGAGTCGTAACAATTCCAATAGCACCTACAAGCAATGCAATGAACGCAATCTCCAATGTAAATGAGCTACTTCCACTCTGAGCGTGCGCCTGTGCTTGCATGATTGCTTTAGGAGTAATTACTCCAATGTTGTTACTACCATATAGACTAGTAATTTCTTGTTGTACAGCGTTAACATAGGTACCAGAAAGTGCAAGTACAACCATTTCATCATATTTTCCTGACTTTTTGAATAAAGAGTCACCGGTAGCTGTATTAATAAAAACAACTTTATCTACTTGACCGTTACCGGTAGGTTGCAACACTCCAGTTACTACAAAACTCCTGGATGTTTGTTGCGTTCTACCTGTATTAGGATTCACAAAGGTAGAAGTTGCTTTAACAGTCTGGCCTACTGTTACAAATGGAGTTGTTTTGCCTGGAGGATTGGCTACGCCGTCTCCTACTAGCATTCCAGTAGGATTATTAGCTTGTATTGAAGAACCAGGAACTAGTTGCATGGAAGGAGCAATTAAGTAAATTTTTGTAGGATCCGTTGAAAGTACCTGACTGTTTATTATACTACCCTGAGCATCGAGCTGAAGCTGTCCCTGATACGCTGGTACGACATCCTGAACAAATGGAAGCGATTTTATCCGGTTTACAACTTCAGCATTAAATACAATGGTCGGTGGTGCAGCAGGTCCTCCACGGAATCCAATCTGACCTGGGCTAACAAAAATTACGTTTGGTGCAAGGAAACTCAATTGCTTACTGATAAAATCTGCAGCACCTGCGCTCAAACCATTAAGGGCAACCATCAAAGCACTACCTACGACAACCATCAATATTGTTAAGGCAGACCTTGCTTTTCTTTCTCTTAAGGCGTCAAATGATAATATGAAAATTTGTTTAAGATTTTTGTGCTTCTTCCTATCTTTATTAATTGTAGAAACTGAAGCCCTTTTTCCTGGTACAACATTTTGTCTCTTTACTGCTCGTGAATTTTCATTATTTCTAAGAGCATCTCTAAGACCCATTCTTTGTCACCTTTCGATTATTGTTTAATTGATATAGGTATAGGCTAACGCCCTCATATAGCTTGCGTGTAACTTCGTCTAACGCATAACCAATCTGAAACCGAGAAGGAGGCTAAGTATTGTACAACAAGGGAGAAAATAGCATAGGTAGGCGAAGAGCTTACACACTCGTGAAAAACTCAACCTGATTATAGGTATTTTAGATCTGTTCCTTTAATAATATTCTGGTCGCTTTTGCTTTTCAGAATCTATGACATTCGCTTATCTCATCTTTTCATGTTCAAAGCTAGACATAACGATATACAATATCATTTTCATTATGCCAAGTTATGGGAGGTATGCCTCGATTTAAAAGATCCTATTGTGACTTAAGACGACAGCACCATTCTTTTCATCAACGTCTGAAACTTTTATACAAGATGATTCTCTCAGCAAAGATGGCTTTTAAAGTATTAACAGATCCAAAAGCACAGAAGTAGGTAAAATGTACGCAACTTCCAATCTTTAATTGAACACTTGTAGTTAAAGTTTAACGGTTAAGAGCAAAGGTATTCTATTAGAATGTACCTTCTAATATATATGAAAAGCCAAGAAGAGGATGAAGATATACCGAAATGGGCGAATTTTATCTGTCCGTCCTGCGGCATATCCTATGGGATCAATGCACTGATCAAGGCCATCATAAAACGAAAACAACAAAAAGAGTAACACAATAATACTCGGATACAAACTTAAGTTGTGCTATTTAGTTTTTTTCGGCGCAGAACATCAAGCGTACCATCAATAATGACACTGTGACAAGAAAGATTACGAGATAGAGTAGGGATCTATTTTAGTGCATCTGAATATTACAACAAAAACAACAACTACTATAAGTCCAATTCCTTCTCTTTGACCTAATGACTTTCATAGTTGGCGTATTATTTGCTTGGCATGCTACACAGATTAGAATAAATTTTGGCATTCTTTTCCTTAGTAGTCGATGAGATTATAATACTATTATGAGAATGGACCTGTCATAGACATCGGTTGATAAGCAAACAAGACTTTTCCGTTTTCAGGATCTACTAGAATTTGATGTAGGCCAGAATTGCTATCCATAACCCATATAGTATATACTGGTAATCCATTTTGAACCCCCACCATAGAAGATACTGCATCGGAATTGTTACCTACCCACTTTTCGGCAATCATAGTAGCATTAATTAGATTAACACGCATTTTCGAGACCATGGACTTGAACATTGTAGGTGTTATTGGTGGTGCGGAAGTTGTGATATTTAATACAGGAGTCTTAGCCGTCGTCATCATATTAGAACCCATACTTTGGTTTTGACTACTACTCCCGCTGCCCATCATACCGCCAGTCATGTTAGAATTACTCATCTGAGCATCTACTGGCTGTAAGCTTGAAATAGCTGATATTGATGCTGCTCCTAAACCCACTAATAATAATATAATTGATGATACTGCCAATGTTTTTTTACCTCCTTTGATGTATCCAGAGTACATTGTGAAGTATCATCATAGCCTTTTATGTAAGTCTTGCCTACAACAGAATAAGAAAACCTTTAACGGTTAAAATGAATGTTATAGTGAATAATTAAAATGAATGCTTACTAACGATAGAGCTCCTCTTCTCATACATACGACAACATGCGTCTTATTCTTGGCTCACTTTGCTGACATTATAAAGCATTATCACATAGCTTTTATATGCAAAGTATTATCATTAATTAATTCATTCAGATCATTTAAAACTATAACTGTTCAATATTTTCTTTAACCATTGGAGGCAATGGCTTTATAGCATCTTAGAATATCGTGTGTAATGATCAAATATGGAAAGTTCAACAACGACGCTAGGAACAGAAAGTTTAGACTATCTATTTTCACTGCTGCTATCATATTTGCATCTGTAGTTTCAGCCGCAGCACTAGCATCTTCCTCCTCATCTCTTTTATCACTTTCACGACCCTACGAGAAGCCATTCTTTGCTTTTGCACAAACACAAACACAAACACAAGGAAATGCAGCGCTATCTCAAGCTAATTTAATAAAACAAGGTCAACCGCACCAAGGAAGTGCTTCAGCTCCCGTTACTCTAATTGATTTTAGTGACCTTCAATGTCCTCTATGCGATAGATTTGTAAAAGCAACAGAACCACAGATTAATTCAACTTATGTTCAGGCAGGTAAAGTTGCATTTGTATTTGAACACTTACCTAATCGTGGCTTTGATTCTTTACCCGCCGCTTTAGCAGCTCAGTGCACCACTGATCAGGGAAAGTTTTGGCAATATCACAATTTATTGTATAAAAACCAAGGACCTATTGACTCTGGATGGGCCAGCAAAGACAATCTCAAAAAGTTTGCATCACAAATTCCGGGATTAGATATACAGAAGTTTAATTCATGCTTTGATAGCCAAAAGTACAAGTCTCTTGTAGCAAGTGACCTTGCTCTAGCACACTCACTTGGATTTACACAGACCCCTTCCTTTATAGTAGTCAAAAGTGATGGTTCAAACCCTCAGAAAGTAGAAGGACCACAACCATTTCCAGAATTCAAGGCAGTGCTAGACAAAGAATTAGGAGCAGCATAAATAAGAAGACAGATGAAGTAAAGTGAGGAGTAGACAATACAAGAACATGCTCAATGGAAGTAAAATGGTAGCACCGATTGCGAGCTTAAAGACAACAATACCACTTGCCTTTAAGATGGTGTTCCCAAATCCTGTTTATATTGCCATAGCCGCTGCTGTATTCACCATTTTTTGGATTATTTTTAATGTATTTGACCAGCTCCTGTTCTTCTCACCTGTTGTGTATTTTTACCTACCAGATGATGCCGTAGTAGGATTCATTATAACAAACGTAACTTCAGTATTAATGGGAATCTTGGTTGCTATGAACGTATATGTAATTAGAAATTCAAAGCTAAGGTTGGATCGATCGACGTTTTCTGGTTCAATCCTAGGTATTGGTTCTAGTGCTTGTGCTAGCTGTTCTTCAATAGGTTTTCTTATAATATCTACATTTGGAGGATTTGGTATATTCGCAACAGATTTTCTTAATAATTATCAAATTCCACTAAGGATAATATCAATAGCTGTACTCTTGTATGCAATATATTCAGTACATAATAAGATTACAAAACCCTGCATTTTTGGCAGCTTTCCAAATAATAGACAACAACAACGTCAACAGGAGTAACACCGTGAATGGAGATTTGAACGAGACAACAACAAAACTAAAACCACAACAAGAACCATATGATGTAATTATTATAGGCTCAGGCCCAGCGGGATATACTGCAGGCATCTATACGTCACGAGCGAAACTTAGAACGTTGATTATTTCTGGCATTCTTCCTGGAGGCCAATTGATAACAACTAGTGAGGTAGAAAACTATCCTGGTTTTCCAAATGGAGTATTTGGTCCTGAGCTTATGATGGATATGCGCAAACAAGCCGAAAGGTTTGGTACAATAATCGTTGAAGACGAGGTTAGCAGTGTAGATTTCAAGCGGAGGCCATTTAAAATTACTACTTCAAACACCCAAGAAATTTATGAATCTAAATCAGTTATTGTAGCCACTGGAGCCTCACCGAGAAAATTAGGAATCAAATCTGAACAGCTATTTGCTGGAAGAGGTGTTTCTTATTGTGCTACATGTGACGGTCCTTTCTTCAAAGCTGAGGATATAATAGTAGTAGGAGGTGGAGATACAGCTTTAGAAGAAGCAATATTCCTTACTAAATTTGCAAAGTCTGTAAAAATAGTCCACAGAAGGGATTCATTAAGAGCTAGTAAAATCATGCAAGATAAAGCATATCAAAATCCAAAGATAGAATTTGTATGGAACAGTATTGTTACTGACATACGAGGCAATAATAGAATCAATATGGTAGTAATCAAAAATCTAATAAACGGAAATGAACAGAAACTTGCTGCTGGTGGGTTATTTGTAGCAATAGGTCATGACCCTAATACTTCTATTTTCAGGGGCCAGCTTGAACTAGATGAGAAAGGTTACATAGTTGTAAAAGATCACATATTGGTAACAAGTGCTGAAGGGGTTTTTGCTGCAGGAGATGTACATGACCATAGATACAGACAAGCCGTTACCGCAGCCGGGTTTGGATGCATGGCGGCGTTAGAAGTAGAGAGATGGTTGTTATCATCGTCCTCAGTTGATTGTGATACTATCAATACTACTACTACCGATGCTCCAGTGGCTACAAGAATAGAGTCAACAGCTACACTGGCTAACATAATTTCATACAATTATTTGATAATTTTGGTCATAACAGGTTTAGCTTAGAAATGCTATCCGCATCTATTGGTTGCTGCTTCTGTTAAACTATTGGATGATACCTATAGGAC